>Ga0326597_10003705_pt1 | contig 21843 bp, 17 predicted proteins | sample RVTome_12_FD_203789 | JGI IMG/M metagenome (GOLD analysis project Ga0326597, IMG submission 203789) | Soil microbial communities from uranium-contaminated site in the Upper Colorado River Basin, Wyoming, United States - RVT100D185 | ecosystem: Environmental > Terrestrial > Soil > Contaminated >...
TGGCGGAGCCTCAACTGGCGGCAAGTTCAAATCAAGCGAAAGTTCGCCGCTCGCCGGGTCTGCAGGCGCCTCGTTGGCGGCATCTGATGAATCCTTGGCGCCACCAGACCCACCAATGTCGATATCAGCTTCCAAATCCTGTGTTTTTTCCTGCTTGTCCTGCGGGATGACTATGGTCCGATCGGGCTCGAAGGTAGTCGTGCTCGGTGCTTCCATGTTCGCGGTCTTTGCCGGATCGAAATCGAAATCGATGACGTTGGCATCGTTCCCAGTGGCTGGTGGAATATCGAGATTGATGTCGACGCTCGACCCTGGGACTGCGTTGGGATCGAGACTACCATCGGTCGCCGGCGGCTGCGCGCGCTGACCCGACGCCGAAGCCTGTCCAGCGCCTTCCGCCCTTAGCTGCGCCATCCGCTCCGGCGACAGGACGGTCGTCGTGACGTTGTCTCCCTCATCCTGCCCCGAACTCAGGGGAAGGTCGGTTACAGTCGACGGCGCCCCGGCCGCAGACACCATGTCTAGATCGAAATCCAGGTTGACGTCGGTTTGGACGCCGATAGGGCCAAAGCCGGCGCTGTCCTTGCCAGCGGCATAAAGAGCATTTGCCGGGTCGAGGACAAATCCCATCGTCGCAACCCGCATCCATAGGTCACCACGAGCTCCGGTCGCCGTGTGGACGTCGCCTGCCAAGGTATTGAATTCGGCTTTGCTCTTGCGTGCCGCGTAAATTTCCAGCAGTTTGACCTTGAGCTCCTGGCGCCCCGGGTTCTTGGTCAAAGCCTCCTTTAGGATCTCTTCAGCCTGAGCATCCCGACCGTAGGCGATATAAACATCTGCTTCGGCGATTGGGTCAACTTCGTCCGCAGCAGCCGCCGCAGCCGCTGTCTGAGCTGGCATCTGAGTGGTTGTTGTGGCCGCTGCAGCGACCGCACCCGCCGCTGCAGCCGCAGGCGCTGCAGCCGTTGGCGGAGTTCTGCGGGTGACCGGCTGGACTGGCTCGAAATCAGCCGACTCACGCCGACGCCGTGCAAGCAAGTAGGCTGCCCCACCGAGTACGCCCAGACCCAACAAACCGCCACCGAGAACCGTTGGGTCTTGCCACCATTCCGCGGCTACCGGCGGCGCCGGAGGGGGCGCTACAGGCTTCGGCGCCGGCTTAGACTCTGCAACCGGAGTAGGCGGCGTAACTGCTGTCGCAGGGGGGGCGGCGGCGCCCCTGAGTTCCAGCAGGCGCTGCATGTCCTTGATGGTTTTTTCCAGCGACGCGATGCGATCCGCCGCATCCTTTACATCTTTTTCGCGCGCCGTTACCTCTTCTTCGAGCACGCGGATCCGCTCTTGCACACTCTTGTCGGCGCCTGGGACCTGTTCCCCAGCTGCGCCTTTCGAGATCTTGACGACTTCCTTGGCCGGCGCCTGTCCTGCTGCACCCGTGTCTTGCACGCTGGTCTCGATTTTGCCAGCGGTTGCGCGCGATTCCCCGGCCGCGACTTGTGGCGCTGTACTAGCAATGCGCTGCCGATAAGCGTTCCAGTCCGCGGTCTGAACCCGAACTTCCTTGACTGCCTCCGCAGCGCTGACCTTGCTGAGATCGGCAGCCTCCGGTATGCGCAGAATCTTCCCTGTGCGCAGCAGGTTCATATTGTTGTTGATGAATGCGTCCGGGTTGCTGCGGACAATGCCGACCAGAACCTGATTCAGGTTCACACCCTCTGGTTGAACGCCTCTGGCAATGCTGTGCAAAGTATCCCCGCGCTGCACCGGGCCGTAGGTTTTCTGACCCGCACTCGGTGCCGGTGCGGCGGCCGCTGGCGGCTGACGGGGGACTGGAACAGCGGCGACAACCGGTGGTTGGGGCGCAGACTGAGCGGGCGCGAATGTAACCGGATCCATCAAAGCCGTGTACTCGCGCACCAGCCTGCCGTTGCGCCACGTCAGCTCAATGAGCAGATCGATGTACGGTTCTTCGACCGGGCGGGTTGACGTTACGCGTATATATGGCTGACCGTTTGTACGCCGCTCGATCGAAACCCGGGCGCCAACGAGCACCCGGTTGAATTGAACGTTCGCGTCTTGAAACGCATCGGGCGAGGCAATACGCGCACTCAAGGAAGACAGGTCCTCCTTGCGAACGGAAACGAGCTCGATTTCACCGACCAGCGGCTGACCGATCGCCGAAAAGATGCTCAAACGACCAAGGCCGGTCGCATGCGATGCAGCCGGTGCAAACCCCATCGCCAGTACGACCAGCGCGCCAATTAAGGATCTGTTCCTCACTCCCATCACCCCAGATTTCTTGTACAACATTCAAGCTAACATCATGGAGTTACCGATGCAAGCTCAGAACCCATTTAGCTATCACCTTCAGCACCAGAGGCAACCCTCGCGAACGACCAATCTGTCGTAAAAACACCACATCCGGGGCCGTGATTCAGAATTCGCTCTGCGTTAGCGAATTTTGCACCCGACGACGGTCCAGAGCCAGCCCGGAATCACTCAGTGCTCGCGCAGGATGTTCAACATTCGCCTTAACGGTTCCGCAGCGCCCCAGAGCAGCTGATCTCCCACGGTAAAAGCCGCGAGATACTCGCCGCCCATGGGCAGCTTGCGCAATCTGCCAACGGCGATGTCCATGGTGCCGGTAACGGCAGCGGGAGTGAGTTCATTTAGCGAGGTCTCGCGCTCGTTCGCAACCACCTTCACCCAATCGTTTGCGCCCGCGACGATCGCCTCGATGTCCTGCAAGGGCACATCGCGCTTGAGTTTGATCGTCAGAGCCTGACTGTGACAGCGCATCGCGCCGATGCGAACACAAATGCCGTCTACGGGAATCTGGTCCGCGCTCGCGCGGCCAAGGATCTTGTTGGCTTCGGCTTGCGCCTTCCACTCTTCTCGGCTTTGTCCATTGCCCAAGTCTTTGTCGATCCATGGTAGCAGACTGCCCGCAAGCGGATGCTGAAAATAGTCCCGCGGAAAATCCGCTTTATGCATCGCGCTGCGCACTGCTTTGTCGATGTCGAGGATTGTCGCCGAGGTCGTGCCGAGATCGTGGCGCGCAGCCGCATGAAGCTCGCCCATCTGCGAAATAAGCTCGCGCATGTGCTGTGCGCCGGCGCCTGATGCCGCCTGGTAGCTCATCGCAGTCGCCCATTCGACCAGACCTGCCCTGAACAATCCTCCCAGCCCCATGAGCATCAGGCTCACCGTACAATTCGCGCCGATGAAATTCTTTACGTCTGCGCTTAGCGCCGTATGGATTACGTTCAAATTGACCGGATCGAGGATGAGCGCCGCGTCGTCGTTCATACGCAGCGTCGAGGCCGCATCGATCCAATATCCATTCCAGCCGGACGCGCGCAGCCGCGGGTAGATCTCGCCGGTGTAGTCGCCGCCCTGACAGGAAACAAGCACATTCAGCCGCCGCAGGGCATCGATATCCACCGCGTCCGCAACCGGCGCGACCTCACGGCCGATATCCGGCGAGACAGGCGCCGGCTTAGCGGTGCTGAAAAACACCGGTTCGACGAATTTGAAATCGTCCATCTCGCGCATGCGCTGCACGAGCACCGAGCCCACCATGCCGCGCCAGCCGATGAAACCCACTTGCATCATTGCAAAGGTCCCGCCTTTCTAGCAACTACGCCAATGCTGCAGTTCAACCGCGAAGTGCCGCAACCACAGCATCTCCCATTTCAGTCGTGCCTACCTTGCGCGTTTCGGGCGCGAAAATATCGGCAGTCCTGAATCCTTGCTGCAACACTGTGCGCACTGCCGATTCGACCCGGTCGGCGGCTTCCGCCAGATTAAAGGTGTAGCGCAGCATCATCGCAGCCGAAAGTATGGTCGCGAGCGGATTGGCGAGATTCTTGCCGGAGATATCAGGCGCGGAACCGTGGATCGGTTCGTAGAGTCCTTTGCGCTTGGCGTCAAGTGACGCCGAAGGCAGCATGCCGATCGAACCAGTAAGCATCGATGCTTCATCCGAAAGGATGTCGCCGAACATGTTGCCCGTGACGATGACATCGAACTGCTTGGGATTGCGCACCAGCTGCATCGCCGCGTTATCGACGTACATGTGGCTTAAGGCGACATCGGGGTAGCGCTTGCCAAGTTCGGTGACGATATCGCGCCAGAACTGGCTGGTCTCCAGAACGTTCGCCTTGTCCACGGAGCACAGCTTGGATTGACGCTTTCGAGCAAGCTCGAAACCGAGCTCGGCGACACGCCGTATCTCAGTCTCGGTGTAGGTCATGGTGTCGAAGCCCTCGCGCTCTCCGTTTTCCAAGCGACGCACCCCGCGGGGCTTGCCGAAGTAAATGTCGCCCGTGAGCTCGCGCAGGATCAGGATATCGAGCCCGGCAACCACCTCGGGACGCAAGGAGGAAGATCCCGCAAGCTCCGGATAGAGCATCGCCGGACGCAAATTCGCGAACAGCCCAAGCTCCCGGCGCAACCCCAATATCGCTTGCTCCGGGCGTTTGCCGCGTGGCAGCTTGTCGTATTTCCAGTCACCCACCGCGCCGAACAGAATCGCGTCCGCATCGCGCGCGAGCTTCAGTGTCGCGCTCGGCAGCGGATCGCCGGTTTGATCGTAGGCTGTTCCGCCTACCGGCGCTTGTTCCAGCTCAAAACGCAGCCCTTGCTGGCCAAGAACCCCCAGCACTTTCACGGCCTGGGCGATGATCTCGGCGCCGATGCCGTCGCCGGGGAGCAATGCGATCTTCATCGTTCACCCGAACAGCCAGGGCTGCGCGTCGCGCCGCTTGGCCTCGAATGCCCGGATCTTGTCAGCGTGCGTGAGCGACAAACCGATCTCGTCGAGCCCATTGAGCAAGCAGTGTTTGCGGAACGGATCGATATCGAAGCGGATCTCTTGCCGGCTTGGTGTGCTGATCGTCTGGTGCTCGAGATCGATTGCCAACCGGTAGCCTGGCGTCGCCGCCGTTTCCTTGATGATCTGATCGACGAGCTTGGCGTCCAGGACAATCGCAAGCAGCCCGTTCTTAAAACAGTTGTTGAAGAAAATATCGGCAAAGCTCGGGGCAATAACGGTGGTGAACCCGTAGTCGAGCAGAGCCCAGGGCGCGTGCTCGCGCGAAGAGCCGCAGCCAAAGTTCTCCCGTGCGATCAGGATCTGCGCACCGCGGTAACGTGGCTGGTTAAGTACAAAATCGGATTTCAACGGACGCTTGCTGTGATCCATCCCGGGTTCGCCGTGGTCGAGATAGCGCCACTCATCGAACAGGTTAGGGCCGAATCCTGTACGGCCAATCGCCTTGAGAAATTGCTTGGGAATGATCGCGTCAGTATCGACGTTGGCGCGGTCAAGCGGCGCCACTAAACCTTCGCGAGACTGAAATTTTTCCATGATGCTGGTCCTGTCCGGTGAATTCGCTAGCTTAGGCTGCGCACGTCGACGAAGTGTCCGGTAACTGCGGCAGCTGCCGCCATCGCTGGACTCACCAGGTGCGTGCGTGCACCGGCGCCCTGGCGACCCTCGAAATTGCGGTTCGATGTCGAAGCGCAGCGCTCACCGGCGGAGATTTGATCTTCGTTCATCCCCAGGCACATCGAGCAGCCCGGCTCGCGCCACTCGAACCCCGCCTCGACGAACACCTTATCCAAGCCCTCTTGCTCGGCTTGGCGCTTCACCGGCCCGGACCCCGGAACGACTAATGCTAGCTTGATATTCGCTGCAACTTGCCGCCCGCGCACCACCGCGGCGGCGGCCCGCAGATCCTCGATACGGGAATTGGTGCACGAACCGATGAACACCTTGTCGACGCGAATCTCCGTGATCGGCGTATTTGCTTTCAATCCCATGTATGTCAACGCCCGCTCCATCCACTCCCGCTTGGTCGTATCGGCTTCCGCGGCCGGATCGGGTACACGCCCATCGATAGCGGCGACCATCTGCGGATTCGTGCCCCACGTGACCTGCGGCTTTATCGTCGCAGCGTCGAGCTCCACCACCTTGTCGAAGCGCGCGCCCTCGTCGCTCTTCAACGTGCGCCAGTACGTCTGCGCCTTGTCCCACAACTCGCCCTTTGGCGCAAACGCTCGCCCACGCACATACTCGATGGTCTTTTCATCGACCGCGACCATGCCCGCGCGCGCGCCGGCTTCGATCGTCATGTTGCACACCGTCATCCGGCCCTCCATGCTCAGTGCGCGAATTGCCGACCCGGCGTACTCCACCGAATAACCGGCGCCGCCGCCGCTGCCGATCTTGCCGATCACCGCAAGAACAATGTCCTTGCCGGTAACGCCTGTGGGAGTCTCGCCCTCGACGCGCACGAGCATGCACTTGGTTTTCTTCGCGACCAGGCATTGCGTCGCCAGCACGTGCTCGACCTCGCTGGTACCGATACCGAAGGCAAGACAGCCGAGCGCGCCATGGGTGCTGGTGTGCGAATCACCGCACACGATGGTCATCCCCGGCAACGAGGCGCCGGTCTCGGGACCGATCACATGCACAATGCCCTGGCGCTGGTCGAGAAACGGGAAATAGACTTTCGCGCCGTGCTCTTTGATGTTCTTGTCCAGCGTTTCGACCTGCAGCCGCGCGACAAGATCGCTCATGCCTGCGAGGCCTTTGTCCCAGTTCCGGGTCGGCGTATTGTGATCGGCCGTTGCGACCACCGAATCGACGCGCCAGACTTTGCGCCCGGCAAGTTTCAGGCCTTCGTAAGCCTGCGGACTCGTGACCTCGTGCACCAGATGCCGGTCGATGTAAATCAGGGCTGTGCCATCTGCATCCTCGTGCACCAGATGGCTCTCCCAAAGCTTGTCGTAAAGGGTCTTCGCAGTCATGCCGGCGGGCCAGTCGTTGAAAGCTTTTGATTATGTCACAAGTCCTCAACGCAATGGGTCTTTACGTCCTAGGATTGCTGCTTCGGATACCAGACCCACAGGACGAAAAGTCCCAAGGCAGCACAAGCGGCGGCGGCCCCGAACGTGCCGCTTGGGCCCAGCCATTCCCAGGCGACCCCACTGCCCAGTCCGCCCAGCGTGCCGCCTAAACCGAAGCTCAAACTCGAGTACACGGCCTGTCCGCGCGCTTGATTGCGCCCGCGAAATAACCGGTGCACCGAAGCCAGTGCGACGGAGTGAAATGTGCCGAAAGACGCAGCATGCATGAGCTGCGCGATGAACAAGACGGCCGGCACGTACGAAACCCAGCCGATCAAGACGAAGCGCAGCACCGCAATCGCGAAACTCAACATGAGTAGTGCACGCGCGCTGATGATCCGATACAGCCACGGCAGGCAGGCAAAAACACCGATCTCGGCGATCACTCCGACGGCCCACATCCAGCCGATTGCCGATTTGCTGTAACCGTGCGCGACGAGATGAATCGAGAAAAACGTATAGTACGGACCATGCGCCACCGCCATCAGCAAGCAAGCGCTGATCAAAGCGACGACTTCAGGGCGTCTGAGCGCCCGACCTATCGGTTGATCATCGTCTGCAGGGCCATCATGATGCACCTCGGGCACCCGCCAGACCGTGAGCAGCGTTCCTACCATGGTCGCGCCAACGATCACGAGCAGCATGGCAATTCCGCTATGGTCGAGTAGCCACCCGACACCGATCACGGTGGCGATGAAACCGACCGAACCCCAGAGCCGAATGCGGCCGTAGTCGGCTGCACGCTTACCCAGATGATCGAGAGTCGTCGCCTCCATCAACGGCAGAGCCGCACTCCAGAAAAAACTCCAGAGCGCGATACAGCCGAACAGCCACCACCACGCCGTACTTAGGAACACGCCGAGATAACAAATACTACCGACAAGGCCGGCGAGGAATGCAACGCGCACGCGCCGCGCTGAGCGGTCGGCAAGAAATCCCCACAAGTGCGGCGCAACGATGCGCATCCCCTGCGGTACCGCCATCAACACACCGATCGCCGCTGCGCCATAGCCGATGGCGTCAAGATAGAGCGAGAAATACGGCGCGAACGCGCCGATATATGCAAAGTAGAAGAAATAAAACCCGGCAAGTTGCCCGTACAGGACTGGACTCACGGTGACGCGATGCTCCGCGCGACCAAAGCCAGCGGCATCAAGCTTCGTCCGGTTCGGGATTCTCCACGGCCGCGGCTGCGCGCAGCCGGTCGATCACCTCCTGCGGCGCACGCCCCGCGATCCGTGGGGTCGCGCAAGTGACATCTGCATTTTGGGCACGCTGGCGCAGCGCGTGATCCATCAACGTCAGCGCAAGCATCGCCTCGGCGATCGGGGTCGCGCGAATACCGACGCAAGGATCGTGACGACCGTGCGTCTCAATACTCCCGGTATTGCCTTCCTTATCGATGGTGCGGCGAGCGAGCCGAATGCTCGACGTCGGCTTGATCGCGATGCTGACTACGATGTCCTGACCGGTGGAGATTCCGCCAAGGACGCCACCGGCGTTGTTCGACAGAAATCCCTGCGGTGTCATTTCATCGGAATGCTCGGTGCCTTTCTGGCTGACGCTTGCGAATCCGGCGCCGATCTCAACGCCCTTGACGGCATTTATGCTCATCATGTTGTAGGCGAGATCCGCATCGAGCTTGTCGTACACCGGTTCGCCCCAACCGACCGGAACGTTCTCGGCGATCGCGTTCACCCGCGCCCCGCAGGAATCGCCGGACTTGCGCAGCCGGTCCATGAATGCTTCTAGTTCAGGCACCACGGACTCGTCGGCGACAAAAAAAGGATTGCGCTGCACCGCATCCCAGGACTTGAACGGCACAACGTTAGGGCCGAGCGCCGCGAGATAGCCGCGAACTACGATGCCGTAGCGCTCATTAAGCCACTTTTTGGCGATCGCTCCGGCGGCGACGCGCACGGCTGTCTCGCGTGCAGACTGGCGTCCACCACCGCGGTAATCGCGGATGCCGTATTTCTGCCAGTACGTGTAATCCGCGTGTCCCGGGCGGAACAGTTCCGCGATCTTGCTGTAGTCCTTGCTGCGCGCATCGACATTGCGGATCAACAGACCAATTGGCGTCCCGGTGGTCAACCCCTCGAACACGCCGGAGAGAATCTCAACGATATCATCTTCGCGCCGCTGGGTGACATGGCGCGACGTGCCGGGCTTGCGCCGGTCGAGTTCCCTCTGAATGTCCTCGGTACTGAGCGCCATACCCGGGGGACAGCCGTCGACCACACAGCCGATCGCCGGTCCGTGGCTTTCGCCGAACGAGGTGACGCAGAAGAGCCTACCAAGTGTGCTGCCAGACATGCGATTGTGCACTCGCTCGAATGGTCTTGCGAGTTTAGCATAGGGGACCGATACTCGATTCTCCATTATCGAACGCGCTGAGTACCCTAACAATGAAGGCAATGATCATGGCGGCGCTTGGCAGTCCCGAGGTTCTGCAGGCGCGCGAGCTTGCGGTTCCGGAACTGCCAGACGCGTCTCATTGTCTGGTGCGGGTACACGCTGCAGGCGTCAATCCTCTCGACTGCCGGATACGGCGCCTGAATCCGTATCACCCGAATCACTTTCCGGCGGTGCTCGGCTGCGATGGCGCCGGAGTCGTCGAACGCGCGGGCTCGGCCTGCAAGCGCTTCAAAGCGGGCGACGAAGTGTATTTTTTCAACGCTGGGCTGGGCGGTAACGAAGGCGGATCGTACGCGCAATTTACGACGGTGCACGCGGATTACCTCGCGCGCAAACCCAAGAACGCGAGCATGCAAGAAGCCGCCGCTCTGCCGCTGGTATGGATCACGGTTTGGGAGGCGCTAATAAATCGCGGCGCACTCGAACCGCGCCAGCGCATCCTCATTCACGCGGGGGCCGGCGGAGTCGGACATATCGCGATTCAGCTCGCCCGTTTCCTGCGCGCGCAAGTGGCCACCACGGTGAGCGGCAGCGAAAAGGCCAGGTTCGTTCAGTCCCTCGGGGCCGAGCGTGTGATCGATTACACGCAAGAAGAATTCGTCGCCGCGGCCAAGGCCTGGACCAATGGCGAAGGCGTGGACATCGTCCTGGACTCGGTCGGCGGCGAGACCTTTCTGCGTTCTTTCGAGGCGGTACGGATCTTTGGCCGCGTAATTACCCTGCTGGCAACGCCTATCGACATGGCGCACGCGAACAAAGCCCGCGCGCGCAATCTCATTATCGGTTACGAGGGGATGGCTGCGCCGATGGCGCTGGGCAACCACCGGGCACGGCTTGCGCAAACGCGCATACTCGAACAGGGCGCGCGACTCTTCGAGCAAGGCAAGCTGAAAGTGCATATTAGCGATACCTTGCCGCTTGAGCGCGCAGCACAGGCGCACACGCTGATCGAAGCAGGTCATACGCAGGGAAAAATCGTTCTCGAAATCGACTAGAATTAATCGCCCTCTTTGGGAAAGTGTGCAATGCGCCAATACCTCGATCTCATGCGCCACGTGCTGGACAACGGCAGGCGCAAGAGCGATCGCACGGGCACCGGAACGCTCAGCGTGTTCGGCTACCAGTTGCGGCACGATTTGAACCAGGGCTTTCCGCTGCTCACGACCAAGAAAGTCCACCTCAAATCGATCATTCATGAGCTGCTGTGGTTTCTGCGGGGCGAGACCAACGTCGCCTATCTCCGCGACAACGGCGTCACGATCTGGGACGAGTGGGCGGATGAGCGCGGCGAGCTCGGTCCGGTCTACGGCTACCAATGGCGCTCGTGGCCGGCGCTGAGCGCCAAGCATATCGACCAGATTGGCCAGGTGCTTGGCGAGCTGAAGACCAACCCGGATTCACGCCGCATGCTCGTTTCGGCCTGGAACGTCGCCGACCTGCCGAAGATGGCGCTGATGCCCTGCCACGCGTTCTTCCAATTTTACGTGGCCGACGGCAGGCTCTCCTGCCAGCTCTATCAGCGCAGCGCCGATGTGTTCCTGGGCGTGCCGTTCAATATCGCTTCTTATGCCCTGCTCACGTTGATGGTGGCGCAGGTGTGCGGCCTAAAGCCCGGCGAGTTTGTGCATACGTTCGGTGACACGCATCTTTATTTGAATCATCTCGAACAGGCCAGAACGCAGCTCGCACGCTCACCAAACGCGCTTGCGCACATGAAATTGAACCCCGCGGTGAAGAGCTTGTTCGATTTTCGCTACGAGGATTTCACGCTCGAAGGCTACAACCCGCATCCGGCCATCAAGGCGCCGGTCGCTGTCTGATGCCCCAGTCGTGTATTGCGCAGGTACATGACGTCGCGCGATCCTCCACACCGAACCCTCTCCCGAAGGGCGAAGGGGGCGTCGCGTGCTAATCGGATTGCTCTCCGATTACGCAGACATCGTTGGGAGGGTTAGTGTCGCGGGTTTCGCTTATCGTCGCCATGTCCCGCAACCGGGTGATCGGCCGGGACAACCGCCTGCCTTGGCATCTGCCCGCTGACCTCAAACGCTTCAAGGAACTGACGATGGGGCACCACATCGTCATGGGCCGCAAAACCTGGGAATCGATCAATCGCCTGCTGCCCGGGCGCACGAGTGTAATCGTTACGCGCAATCCGGAGTTTCAGCTCCCGGGCGCGAAGGTCGCAGGCTCGATCGAGGATGCTCTGCAACAATGCGGCGACGATTTGGAAGTGTTCGTCATCGGCGGCGAGCAGCTGTTCCGCGCGGCATTGCCGCTCGCCCAGCGCCTTTACCTGACAACAATCGAGGCCCACTTCGAAGGTGACACCTACATGCCAGAATTGGAACTGAGCGAGTGGCAGCTCATTGGACAGGAGTCGCATGGCGCGGATGAAACAAGCGCCCTGCCTTGGACCTTGCAGGTTTTCGAGCGCGAGCGAGCGCCGGGGACGATCGAGTGATCCGACTGTTACGTGCAGCGCTTATTTTGTGTGCTGTGCTCGCGCAGCCCTCGGTCGCTCAAGAGCGTATCGACACCGAGGGCCTGAGAATCCGCTCGGAGGCCGGCGACAAGCGCGCAACGCGAGCGCTGGCAGAAGCTTACTATCTCGGTCGCGGTGGAGTGGAGCAGGACTTCCGGGAGGCAGCGCGTTGGTATCGCCATTTGGCGAGCCAGGGCGACGCCCGCGCGCAAACCAGTCTGGGGCTCATGTATGCGAATGGCCTTGGGTTCGAGAAGAACCTCGTCGAAGCGCGCCGCTGGTGGAGCCTGGCCGCCGCGCAAAACGACGCTGGCGCGCAGCATAACTTGGGCATGGTGTTTCTCGCAGGCCAAGGGGTCGCACCGGATCCAGCACACGCCCTGCATTGGTTTCAGGGCGCAGCCAAACACGGACATGTCCAATCGCAGCGCATCCTCGGATTGATGTTCTACGACGGCGAAGGCACGGCGCCCGACCGGTTGCAGGGACTGACCTGGCTGACGATTGCCGCCGAGAACGGCGAAGAACTCGCGCAGCAGACGCTCAAGATGCTGGCGGAGCGTGTTGACGCGGAACAGCTTGCGCAGGCTCGTGCCCAGGCACACGAGTGGCTGAAGGAAAACGCCGCGACGCGCTGAGAAGAAGTTAAGCGACTAACAAGAAACGGGCCCCGCAGGGCCCGCTTCTATCGACCTGTTCGGTCAATCAAATCACGCGCACCTCAGGCAAAGGAAAACCGTTGAAGGTGCTCGCATAGGCAGTGGTGTAGGCGCCTGCATTCGCGATGTATATGAAATCGCCCTCCTGCAAATCCTCGGGCAGCATCTCATCGCGCATCAGGATATCCACGGAATCGCAAGTCGGTCCGCCAACGGACCAGGGCACGAGGGCTCCGCGCCGGTCGGACTCGATGTTGTAGCGCAAGCCTTCGGTGGTTTCGATTACGCCACCGAACATTCCCGCATCCCAGTACATCCAGCGCTTTCCGGCACGCGTCGCGGTTCCGATCACCCGACAGACGAAATAGCCTGCATCCGACACCAGATACCGGCCAGGCTCGGCCATGACGCGAATCTTCTGCGGCAAGTCGCGCAGCGCATGATTGACGATCGCGCCGATGGCTTCGATCGACGGAATGGGCTTGGTATGGCGCACTGGGTAGCCGCCGCCGATATTGAGCAAGCGCGGATTGAGTCCGGCGAGGCGCATGCGACGAAAGAGCTTCTTCGCGCGCTCGATGCCTATGCGCCAGTTATCGGAATTGCGGCACTGCGAGCCGACGTGAAATGTTATCCCGGCGAGATCGATCTTGATACGGGCGGCTTCGGCGACGATCGCTTCGGCGTCACTGGATTCTGCCCCGAACTTGCCTGACAACGGCCAGTCACTACCTGCATTGGGCACGTCGATGCGCACATAAAGCTTGGCGTCTGGCTTGACGCTTGCCACCTTGCGCAATTCCTCGACACTGTCGACCACGAACCACTCGACCCCCTGGGTCGCCGCATACTCGATGTAGGCGCGCGACTTGATGGGGTTGCTGTAATAGACCTCGGCCGCGTTGACTCCAAGACTGAGCAGGAGGTCGAGTTCGGAGATGGAGGCGATCTCAAAACCGCAGCCTGCTTCGATCAGCGTTCTCAGCACGCGCGGCTCGGGATTCGCCTTGACCGCGTAATGCGGATGCACTCGAGGCATAGCAGCCTGGAATCGGCGGACTTTGTGGCGGATGAGATCGGTATCGACCAGGAGGAAGGGACGAGCGTAACCTTGGGTAAGGGCGTCCTGGACATGCCTGAATTCCAGGCTAACTTCGGGGTGGGTATCGAGTTGCGGTGCTGTTACCAGTGCGAGATTTTTTTTCGTTGCGATTGCGCGTGCGCCCATCAAGGCATCTCCTCTGGCGAACCTACGTTTCGGGAACATCCAAGTCGAAAATTTCCAGCGCGCGATACGATTTACTCATGCTTGTCATGATGACCTCCTTAGCAACCAGGCTCTAACTGCACAAGCGGCCTTGCGGCCGCACCAAAATAGAGGCCGAATTATAGGGCGGCATCTCGTGGAATCAAGGGTTTTTAACAGAAAGAACTGTTATTGAGCGACGGTTTTAGCGCGCGTCGCCGGCGGCGCATCAGGTTTTCTGCACAACGATCTTAGGGAAGACTGCCGAGTGGTCCTGCTGCTGCTCGGCGATCTTGATCGCGACCCGCCGCGCGATTCTCCGGTAGATTTCCGCAATGCGTGACTGCGGGTCAGCCACCACCGTCGGTCTACCCGAATCGGCTTGCTCGCGGATGCCGATGTCCAACGGAATCTGGCCGAGCACTTCCACCTTGTAGTCGGCCGCCATGCGCTCTGCGCCGCCCGCGCCGAAGATGTGCGACTCATGCCCGCAGTTCGGGCAAATGTGAATGCTCATGTTCTCGACCACCCCCAGAATCGGAACGCTGACCTTCTCGAACATCTTAAGACCCTTACGAGCATCGAGCAGCGCAATATCCTGCGGGGTCGTCACGATCACCGCACCGGTCACCGGCACACGTTGCGCGAGGGTGAGTTGAATGTCGCCGGTACCCGGTGGCAGATCGACCACGAGGTAGTCGATATCGCGCCAGCGCGTCTCGTTGAGCAATTGCTCGAGCGCCTGCGTGACCATTGGACCGCGCCAGACCATCGGCGTCTCAACGTCGATCATGAAGCCGATCGACATGGCTTGAACGCCATGACCCTGCATCGGCTCAATCGTCTTGCCGTCGCGTGACTCGGGCTTGCCGCGAATCCCGAGCATCATAGGCTGCGACGGGCCGTAGATGTCGGCATCCAGCACACCCACGCTCGCACCTTCGGCGGCTAGCCCCAGAGCAAGATTCACGGCGACCGTACTCTTGCCTACGCCACCCTTGCCGGAGGCAACCGCGACGATGTTCTTTACGTTCGGTACGAGCTTCACTCCACGCTGAACGGCATGCGCTACGACCTTGCTGGAAACGTTGACCGTCACGTTCCCGATCCCGGGCAAGGTGCGCAATTTCTCGACGATGCTTCGGCGCGTACTTTCGAAGACCGACTTCCCGGGATAGCCAAGCACGATGTCAACCGTTGCGTCGGCGCCGTCAACCTGCACGCTCTTCACGCTCTTCGCCGCGACATAGCTTAAACCGGTGTCGGGGTTGATGATCGTATCGAGTGCTGCTTCGATGCTCGCGCGGGCATTCGCCATGACTGGCTCCAGTGTTGCAGGTGCGACGATTCTAGCAAAGGGGGATTGAACTAGCTGGCTAGTATGGCCCTGCTAGAATCGGGGCTTTGCTCCAGCGATCCGCCATGACGCGCAGAATCCTCGTCACCTCGGCCTTGCCGTATGCAAACGGCGCGATCCATCTCGGCCATTTGGTGGAATACATCCAGACCGATATCTGGGTGCGCTTCCAGCGCATGCAGGGGCACCAGGCAATCTACGTTTGCGCCGACGATACGCACGGCACACCGATCATGCTGCGCGCCGATCGCGAGGGCATCACACCGCAGGCGCTGATCGAACGCGTATATGCCGAGCACACGCGTGACTTCGCCGGATTTCATGTCGGGTTCGACAATTTCTACACTACCAACTCCGCCGAAAACCAGAGCTATTGTGAGGACATCTATGCGCGGCTGAAGGAGCAGGATCTGATCACGGTACGATCGGTCGAGCAGTTCTTCGATCCGGTCAAGTCGATGTTCCTGCCGGATCGTTATATCAAGGGCGAATGCCCGAAATGCGCGGCTAAAGAACAATACGGAGATTCCTGCGAAGTCTGCGGCTCGACCTATAGCCCGACCGATCTGAAAAACCCGGTGTCGGCCGTCTCCGGCGTGACGCCGGTGCGCAAGGCCTCCGAGCACTATTTCTTCAAGCTCTCCGATCCGCGCTGCGAGCAGTTCCTGAGAAAATGGACGCAGTCGGGTGAACACGTCCAGCCTGAGGCGGCCAACAAGCTCAAGGAATGGCTCGGCGAGCCCGGTGAAAACAAGCTCGCCGACTGGGACATCTCGCGCGATCCGCCCTACTTCGGCTTCGAGATCCCCGGCACCAACGGCCAAAAGTTTTTCTATGTCTGGCTCGATGCGCCGGTGGGCTACTTCGGCAGCTTCCGGAATTATTGCGAGCGTCTCGGCAAGCCGCAAGCCGAAATCGATACCTACCTCAGGCCCGGGCACGACACGGAGCTGGTGCATTTCATCGGCAAGGACATCCTCTACTTCCACGCGCTGTTCTGGCCGGCGATGCTCGAACATGCGGGCTATCGGACTCCGAGCAAGGTGCACGCGCACGGCTTTCTCACGGTGAATGGCGAGAAGATGTCGAAGTCGCGCGGCACCTTCATCACCGCCGAGAGCTATCTGACGCTTGGACTCAATCCCGAGTGGCTGCGCTATTACTACGCGGCCAAGCTGGGGGCCACGATGGAGGACATCGACCTCAACCTCGATGATTTCGTCGCACGCGTCAATAGCGATCTGGTCGGCAAGTACGTGAACATCGCCAGTCGCTGCGCCGGTTTCATCAGCAAGCGCTTCGGCGGCCAGCTTGGCGACGTCAGCGGGCACCCGCTGATCAATGAGATCACAGCGGAGCGCGATCGCATTGGCGAATGCTACGACGCGCGCGAGTACGGCAAGGCCATTCGCGTTGTCGGCCAGCTCATGGATGCGGTCAATCAGTTCGTCGACCAGAATAAACCCTGGGATCTCGCCAAGGCGAATGGCGATCGGCTCCGTCTGCAGCAGGTGTGCTCGGTCGCGATCAACGCCTTTCGCATACTGAGCGTGTACTTCAAACCCGTGTTACCGAACACCGTACGCGCGGTGGAAGCGTTTCTCGCCATCGAGCCATTGCTCTGGGAGCACGCGTCCGGAGCGCTGCCAGCGGGACACAAGATAGGCGATTACAGACATCTCATGACCCGCATCGACCCGAAACAGGTGACCGCGCTGGTAGAAGCGAACAAAGAGAACCTGCAGGCAGTCCCACCGCCCGCGCCCACGCGGCATGCCGAACACCAGCAGCACGCGGAGGGTCCCGCGACTGCGACTCACATCGCGATCGATGACTTTGCGAAGGTCGATCTGCGCGTCGCTCGCATCGTCAACGCCGAGCATGTCGACGGCGCGGACAAACTGCTTAAGCTTACGCTGGACGTCGGTGCACTGGGCGCAAGAACGGTATTCGCCGGCATCAAAGCCGCTTACGATCCCGAGCAACTTAAAGGTCGGCTAACCGTCATGGTTGCGAACCTCGCGGCGCGCAAGATGAAGTTTGGCCTATCGGAGGGCATGATACTCGCGGCCAGCGATGACAGCGGCGGACCGTTCTTGCTTGCGGTAGACGACGGGGCGAAGCCCGGAATGAAAGCCAAGTAGCCTGACACGGGATCCGTCGCCGTGCGCCTCGATCGCATCGATGCCAGCGCCGTCTCGTACCCGTTGGGTCGCGACTAGCGCATCAGCACCTGACCGCTCACTAAAGGAAGGGTCTTAGGTTTCGCGCTGGCAAGAGATCGCGGTCAGTATTCCTTGCATGATCGCCATCGGAGTCGGCGGGCAACCTGGCACCGCAACATCCACCGGAACCACACTGGAAACACGCCCGCAGGAAGCGTAGCTCTCGCCGAAAATTCCTCCCGTGCAGCCGCAGTCCCCGATCGCAACGACCAACTTGGGATCTGGCGTCGCAGCGTAGGTGCGCTGCAACGCGACTGCCATATTCCGTGAGACGGGCCCCGTGACCAGCAGCAAATCGGCGTGCCGTGGGCTGGCCACGAAACGTATGCCCAATCCCTCCAGATTGTAGTGCGCCGCCTGCGCCATATGGATCTCGAGTTCGCAGCCGTTGCATGAGCCTGCGTCGACATGGCGTATGGCCAGAGAACGGCCGAAGTGTTTGAGAATTGCAGCATCGAGACGCTGGCGTGCGACGCGCAACGACTCCTCCGCGGGCGGCGGCGGCTCGCTGACAATTCCCGACTTTACAATCTGCTTAAGCAGCTGGTACACGCCTTATTTCCTCTTCCCTGCCCCTAGAGATCTTGGCCGCTGTAGCTCAGGTTGAACGACTTGTTGATGAGCGGAAAATCCGGAACGATGTCGTCAATCACCGCGCGCTCGAGCAGCGGCCAGTTTTGCCACGAGGGATCATGCGGATGCATGCGCCGCACGCAGCCGTCCGCGCCGGTCTCCAGCGCAACGAGCACCTCGCCTCTCCAGCCTTCTATCCAGCCGACACCGAACCCTTCGCACTGGACGTCGCCCAACGCAGCTGTAATCGCGCCGGCAGGTGCTTGTCCCAGCAAGACTCGAATGAGACGCAGCGATTCGAAAATTTCATCGAAGCGCACCGTCACGCGCGCGGCCACGTCGCCGTTGCGGTGTGTCGCCATACGCACGTCAAGTTTTTCGTATGGCGGCGTGGGATGATCGACGCGTAGATCCCAAGCGAGTCCGCTCGCGCGGCCCGGTAATCCTGTGAGTCCAAGCGCCTCGGCCAACTGCGGTGCAACGCGTCCGGCGCCGATAAAGCGATCCTGCGCGCCGGCGTGTTCATCGTAAATGCCGCGCAGTGTCCGCACTTGCGTTTCTAACTGGGCGCACATCTCGAAGAGCTTCTGCGGGCCCGCCAAAGGCATGTCGCGCGCTACGCCGCCGGGCACGATGACATCCATCAGGTAACGATGACCAAAAAGTTCGGCATTGAGCCTCAGCACGAGCTCCTTAAGCCGCCAGAACTGAAAGAAACCAAAAGCCAGAGCGACATCGTTACCGAGGTAGCCGAGATCGCCCAGGTGATTGTGCACGCGCTCGAGTTCCAACAAGATCGCGCGCAACCATGCGGCCCGCGCCGGCAGCTCGATTCGCGTGATCCCCTCGACTGCCTGCGCGTAAGCCCAAGCGTACGCCACCGTGGAGTCTCCGCTCACGCGCCCGGCTAGCCGTGCGCATTGGCCAAGGGTCATGCCTTCAGCGCGCTTCTCGATCCCCTTATGCTTGTAACCCAAGCGTTGCTCGAGCCGCAGAACCGTTTCGCCGACGATAGAGAATCGAAAATGTCCGGGTTCGATCGTGCCGGCATGAACGGGCCCTACTGGAATTTCGTGTACACCCTCGCCTTCGACCTTGACGAACGCATAGCGATCCTCCTCGCGTTCGAACACCGCATCCGCTGCGACCGACTTTCGCAGCGGAAACGTATCTGTGGGCCAGGCGCCGTGGCGCAACCACTTGCGCTGATCGGCTGCGTCCTGCGCTTCAATCCCGAGCAGATCGTAGGTCGCGCGCTGCATCCGGTTCGCGGCTGGAAAGATGTCTGCGATACTGGGATATTGCGCTCGCTCCTGCGGCAATGTGAGCGTCACACAGATAAGTCCCGCGCGCACGACAAGTGTCAGATGCACAGCGAAGCCCAATCCCAGATCGGTGTTGTCGACACCCCACAGAGCAACGATGCGCCCGCCGGCGTCTTTCACTCGCAGACAGATTTCCCGCAGCTCGTTCGCCGCAATGTCGCAGCGCCAAGCACTGACCGCCCCGAAAATGGGATGTGCGCGATGCTGTAGATATTCGGGCAGAAGTGGCTGCATCGCTCTCACCCGATCAAGGCCGCGGCCTGGCGATACCATTGTTCCAGGTAAGGCGGAATGTACAGCCCCAGCATGAGCACCAGCGCCAAGTGCACAAAAACCGGGAACAGCGCCGGCTGATGCGGCAGCCGCCGTGCCGTGCTCTCACCAAACACCATGGGTTGCACTTTGCGGAACACGGCAGCGAAAGCCACTGCGAGCGCAAGCAACAGGAAGGGTGTGGCCCATGAGTGCTCATGCATGGCCGTGGTCAGAATCATGAATTCGGAGGCGAATACACCAAAAGGAGGAATCCCGAGAATCGCGAGCGTACCCAAAGCAAGACCCCAGCCTATGGTCGGGTTGCGCTCGATAAGGCCGCGGATTTCGTTCATGTTCTGGGTCCCGGTCTTCTGCGCGGCGTGGCCAACCGTGAAAAAGATCGCCGACTTGGTGAGCGAATGCACCGTCATATGGAGCAGACCGGCAAACGCTGCAACCACCCCGCCCATGCCGAATGCGAACGTGACGATGCCCATGTGTTCGATCGACGAGTAGGCGAACATGCGCTTGATGTCGCGTTGCCGGGATAAGAAGAAAGCTGCAACCACGGCCGATAGCAGTCCGAATCCCATCATCAGATTTCCGGAAAATCCTGTTCCGAGCGCACTATCGACGAGAATCTTGCTGCGCACGACGGCATACAGCGCGACGTTGAGCAGCAACCCCGAGAGCACCGCCGAGATGGGCGTCGGCCCTTCGGCATGCGCATCCGGCAGCCAGTTGTGCAGCGGCACTAACCCGACCTTGGTGCCGTACCCCACCAGAAGGAAGACGAAGGCGAGCGAGAGCACCGTGGGTTCGAGCTGGCCGCGCACCGAATACAGGTGCGTCCATAACAGGGACGTGGTGCCGCCGCCGAGCACCTTCTCGGCGGCAAAGTACAGCAAGATGGTTCCAAAAAGCGCCTGTGCAATGCCCACACCACAGAGGATGAAATACTTCCACGCCGCTTCCAGACTCGCCGGCGTCCGGTACAAACTCACCAACAACACCGTCGAGAGCGTCGCACCTTCCATCGCCACCCACAGAATACCGAGATTGTTGGTGAGCAGCGCGAGCAGCATCGTGAAGCTGAAAATCTGGTACGCCGAGTGGTAGAGCCGCACGCGCGTGGGCGTGAGGCGTCCGTGCTCCTGCTCGATACGCATGTAGGGCCGACTGAACATTGCGGTCGTGAAGGCGACGAAGGCAGTCAACGCGACCAGGAAGACGTTAAACGAATCGACGAAGAACTGATCGTCGAACACAGTCATCGTCCCCGCCGCGACGACCCGCGCCACAAGTAGTACGGCGGCAATAAACGTCGCCAGGCTGAAGGCACTGTTAAGCTCGGGCGCCCAGCGCCGGTGACCAAACAGCGCAAGCGACGCGCCGCCCGCCAACGGAATACCTAGCACCCAGAGGATCTCCATCAGTCTTCCTTGAGCTTCTCCATGTTGCGAATGTCGAGCGAGTCGAAGGTTTCGCGAATGTGGAAGAAGAAAATGCCGAACACGAAGGTGCCGACCAGAACGTCGAGGGCGATGCCGAGCTCGACCACGAGCGGCATGCCGTAAGTGGCGCTGGTGGCGGCGAAAAACAGCCCGTTCTCCATCGACAGGAAGCCGATCACCTGCGGCACCGCTTTGCGCCGCACGATCATCATGAGAAACGACAGCAGCACACTCGCAAGCGCGATGCCCAAGGTCGACCGGGTCACCGTGTTTGCCATCTGCGAGATCGGCGTGGCCAGCGCGAAGGCGAAGATCACCAGCCCGATCCCCACCAGCATCGTCGTCGGAATGTTGATCAGTGTCTCGATATCCCAGCGCACGTTCAACCGATCGATCAAGCGGTGCAAGATCCACGGTAGCACAATTACCTTGAGCGCAAAGGTAATGCCCGCCGACCAATAAAGATGCGACTGATCGGTCGAATACGCGACGATAGCCGTGGACAGCGTCAACGCCAGGCCCTGCCAGGCGAACAGTCGAATCAGCGAGAGGATGCGACGCTGCGAGAGCATTGCGAATGCGATTAGCAGCAGCGCCGCGGCGAGCAGGTTGACGAACTGATAAGTCAGCGGTGTCGTCATCTCAGCCCCGGTTCAGGAAAAGGATCAGCATGCCCAGCACGGCCAACAGGAACGCCGTGGAGAGAAACTCCGGCGCGCGAAATATCCGAAACTTCGCAGACACCGTTTCCAGCACGGCCAATCCCGCTCCGGCGGCGGCAAGCTTGCCGAGCAGCACGCTGAATGCGAGCGGCAACGCAGCCCACACCTGGCCCTCCGCAATGCCCCACGGCAAAAACAGCGCAATGCCAATGGCAAAATAGGTGAACAGCTTGATCGTCGATGCCCACTCGATCAGGGCCAGATGACGC
>Ga0326597_10003706_pt1 | contig 21842 bp, 16 predicted proteins | sample RVTome_12_FD_203789 | JGI IMG/M metagenome (GOLD analysis project Ga0326597, IMG submission 203789) | Soil microbial communities from uranium-contaminated site in the Upper Colorado River Basin, Wyoming, United States - RVT100D185 | ecosystem: Environmental > Terrestrial > Soil > Contaminated >...
ACGTATGGATTGCAACTCGCCGAAACGACGCTGGGCACAACTCAGCGGTACGTAGATGTCCTCGTTATAGTTCTGTTGCCCGACACCACCTGGAGTCGCGCTGCCGCTCCCTTGCGGCTTCAAAACTCCGATCACTCGATACACGTCCGAACCCAATAAAACATCCTTGCCGATCGGGTCCTCGAACTTGAACAACCGGTCGGCCGAGCCGGCAGCCAGGACAGCCACGTTAGCCGTCAAGTAGTTATCGACATCGGTAATGAATCTCCCTCGATGGACACCCAAATGCTTGACCTTCAGAAACTCGTCGGTCGTTCCGAGAATGCGAGTATTCGGAATGCGCCGATGTTTGTGCGACGCCTCTTGGACGACTAAAGCGATCGGGACCGCCTTCTTGATCGTTGGCAAGGCTCCCTTCAGACGATCTAGATCTTTGTGGGTTAAGCCGTACTCGAGTACGCGGCTCGATTGCGAGGCCGACGTCGCTGAGGTGTTGTCATCACCGCCTCCTGCTTCTGTGGGCTTTACGCTCCGAATGATGATGTTATCAGCCCCTAGCTGGCGAATGCGTTCTAACGCTTCCTTTTTCGAGCCCTCGGTGATCGCCAACATCGAAATGACCGAGCCCACGCCCAGGATCACGCCGAGCACGGTCAGCAAACTGCGCAGTTTATGCAGTAACAGATTTTTGACACCGACTTTGAACGTGTTCCAATACATGCGTTATTCCGGACACAGCAATGGCGGACTCGAATGAAACGGCCGGGATCATTCCACAGGTCGCTTTTTTTTCCCTTTGCCGCGCGGACGCTCGGTCGCCGGGACTGGTGGCTCAGTGGACGAAGCGTTGAGCTCGCCTACCCTTTGCTCATCGGCAGTTGGCAGGATGACCGTGGGAGCTTCCTCGACACCCGCTTCCGGCGATATCTCCGTGTCTTCCTCTTCGGCTTCGTCGAAAATCGCATCGGTATTCAGAATGACGCGATCACCAGCCGACAACCCTTCGAGAACTTGAACGAATTTATCATTACTTCGTCCGAGCTTGATCAAACGACGTTCGACACCTTCGTGGCTATGCACATAGCACCAAGTCTCTTTCTTCACTTGGGCGACCGCCTGGACTGGTATCGACAACACGCCCTTTAAGCGATCAACATGAATGTCGACGACGGCCGTCATACCCGGCTTCAAGTTCTCGACTCGCTCCTGAATGCGAATCAAGCAGTCGTAGGTCTTCACGCTGGTAAGGTAGCTGGAGTTTGGCACGACCGCGACCGTATGCACGACTCCGTCGTAAGTGCGATTCGGGAATGCATCGATCTTGACGGTCACTGGCAAGCCCGCACGAATCTGGTCGAGAACCGCTTCGTGGATCTGCGTCTTCACCTGCATCTGCGACAGGTCGGGCAGCGTGATGATCTCTTGTCGTTGGCGAACGGAAACGCCTTCGGCGATTTCCGTACTGCTGCTGTAGCGGCTGTTCTCACGAGCATAAACGACCATCCCGTCGTGTGGCGCGTAGATCTTGCAGAGTGTTAGCTGCTCCTTGAGCTTCGCTAATCGCTCCTTCTGGTTTTCTTCGGTCTTTTCCGCTTCGGACTTTGCTGCTTCGGCTTTGGCGAGTTGTGCTAAGTTGGAAGTCTTGGTTTGCAATAGATTCTGCTCTGCCGTCGAAACGTCTCCTTCGAGCTGCAACTTCTGCATTCGGTATTCGTAATCTTCCAGCTGCTTTCGAGTCGCTTGATAGGTCGACAGCCGATTCACCGAGGAAGCGAGCTTATCTTCGGCCTGCATGAATCGGAAGCGGCTTTGCTCGAGATCGCTCTTTCCTCGATATCCGAGCTTGAACAACGCCTCGATGCCCGATTTCTCGGTCTTCTCCAGCTCTAGCGCAGCTTGCGATTCAAGAATCAGGTTCTTCGATTCGTCAAGCTGCCGCTCGATATCTTCCAATGCCAGCTTGAATGTGCCGTTCTCCGGATCCATGTACATCTCGCGTTTGAGTTTGGCGAGTTCGACCAGCAACTCCGACTGCGCCTGGTTGGTTTGGTTTTCGGTGATCTGATTGTCGTAAGTCGCCTGGGCCTGGATTCGTTGCGAGACGGCTTTGTCGAAAGCCAGTAGTTCGGTGTCGAGCCGGTCGCGAATCGCGGCCGAATCGAGTTCAACTAGCAAGTCTCCCTCATTGACGGCGCTCCCGTTGGGCACGATGAAGATGATCAGGGTTCCCGTGGAGTTGCGATCGTACGAGGAGCTCTCCACGTCGCAGCGAACCTTCGTTTCGAGTTGGCTCTCCAGGTTGCCGCGTTCCGTGACCACGATTGGCAAGTCCAACGGTGTGACCGTGTAATAGACATACGCCGGCGATGTGTCGCCCATGTCTTTCAAGAAACTCCAACTGGCTGCCGCGAGGGCGACGACGGAACCCAGAATCGCGAGACCGATCACGGGCTTCCAGGCAAGTTGCCAAAAACTAGGGGATTGTGTTGCGTTCATGGTGAAGCGGGAACCGGGGTGCGGATGAACTTAGGCTGCCTTGGATTAAACCCCAGACAAGCACCATCGTTGTGATAATTGAAGCCGGGGCCGCTCGAAAACGACAAGGTCGGAAGGTACGGAAGGCGGGGTATTGGAACGCTTTGAGTATACTCGGAAGTCAAGCTCGCAGCCAGCCTTGCATTGCCTCGCGACAGTTACGCGGAGACTTCGGAAGTCTGCCTAAGCTTCATTTCGTGCCCAATTGCGAGAGAACCAACAGCGATTGGGCCGCGCGGACGCGGACATCGATGTTCTCGTGATCCAACAGCGGTATCAACGCAGGTCCTACACTGAGTGCCCTCGCATCGCCAGCAAAAGTTGCCGCGTAAGTTCGAATGGCCGGATCATCGTGTTGCAGATTCGCGACCAGTGAGCGAAGACCTTCGGCGTCCCCGAGCGCGGCCAGCGAGTGTTCGTTGTAGGCTCGCGATATCGGGTCCGGAGCAGACTCGATGTTCTTGCGAAGTTGCGGGATATCCGAAGCGTTGCCGATTCGCCCCAAGATCCAGGCCGCGATCTTTCTCGTCTCTGGATCGGCGTCGGACAGCCTCGCCCGCAGCTGCTGCATCGCTTTCTTGTTTCCGCCACGAGCCAACGCAGCGGCAGCCATCAAGTGGAGTTTAATATCTTCAGTCTGCTTGGCAGCGTGCTTCATTGCCTTGCCGTCGCCGATCTCGTTTACTTTGTAAAGACTCTCGGCCGCGTGAACGTGGCCGTACGGATCATCGCCAGCAAGAATATCGAGCATGACTTGCGCCTGGTCGCGATCACCGGCTCGTACGAGTTCACGCGCCAGTCCGCATCTTCGCTGATCGTCTTTCTCCAGCGGCAACTTCGGTTCAAGATGCTGTCGTACTTCGTCGCCGCGGCCCGCCAACGTCAAACCTTCGGCGGCGTGAATGGATGGCCAAAACTCGCCGCTGTGGATTCCATCACGAAGCGTCTTCAGGCAGCGGGCATGCAGTTCGTCGGACAGCTCGAACTTATCTTCGGCGGCTGCAAGCTGCGTTTGAACGCATTGAACGGCGATGAGCAGCAGTGAACAACCTGATATGTACGCCAATCGATTCGATAGGTAAGGCATACGGACAACTCCCGCGAGTGGGCGTGGTAGGTAAGGACCGTTCGATGTCCCGTGTGAGCGGTACGGCGCTGGCCGCAGGTTCTTCGAATCCACATTAACGCTGAAACACCGGCAGCTAGCGCCGCGCCGCTCACCTAGCTCCGAGCTAAAGTAAGTGGCATTAGGCTAGTGCCCATTCGCCAACTGGTGATTCGAGATTGCCGTTGGGACAGTAATTTCTCGAACGGCCTTTACTATACTCGCTTTGCTCACGACACGCGCGGTCGCGACAGAAAAACGCCGTTTCGATGCGTTATCGCTGCAACGTCGTTGCAGGTTGGGCCGCTTGAAGTGTCTGAGCTTGCTCCGCTTGTGCCGCCAGCTCGGCATCGGCTTGCTGCCACTTTTGGAGCAAGTCGGGGACGTCCTCAAAATTCAAGTAGATCGGCGGCTTGGCGGGATTCACCGCCGTGGCCATCCCTGCGACTCGCCAGCCAATCGATTCGTGGCGCAGGACCCAGACGATTTCGTAAACGAATTGCTCACCGGATGAATCGTACTCGCTCCAGATGCTGTTGACGTGTACACCTCCTTGCACGTGTTTCACTTCGCCGATCTCGTAACGTGCCGATGGAGAACCCGGCGGCTGGACGGCCAATTCGTGTTCTTTCGTTTCGCGGCGCGCTATGGTGGTTAACAAGGCTTCCGCCATCTCGTCGTTCCCATCGCGCAATGCGTCGAGAAATGCTGCGACGACCGCGTCGGGTTTGCTCGTATCGGCAACAGCCAGCGGTACTTCCGAGGTCGCGTCGATCGATTGGTCGCGAGAATTGGTTGCGCGAGCCGTCGAGACGTCGGCAGGCGACGGACGGCACCCCAAGGCAACAGCGATAACCACGGTAATGGTACTGACGAGAGGCAGATTCTTGCTCATAACGATGACTTCCCTGTCAGCAGCAAGCGGACGTATTCGAGATCGACGCGCGCGGAGTGTCTCAGTTCTGATTCAACCCGTCAAGCCGAACGCGAACATGCGACCTTCAGGTGCTAGCACGTTGCACAGCGGCTACGCGATAACGCTCGCGGCTTAGGTCGGAACATTGGATCGTTTAACGCGGCGCCAGCGGCGAGCTTTGTTGGGAACGGACCTTCCTAGCGCGCCGCTGGCGTCGCGTTAAACAATTGTGCCAATGCTAACCGGACACGGTAGAAGGCTCAAGAACGCGAGCTTGCTACTCCGGTACGAATTCTTTCTCGTGGGCTGCTTTGCCGCCAAACGAGGTGCGGAACGCTTCAGCAGCGGCCGAAACCGTGGCTTTTTCCCCAGTCAGTTTGAGGAAGTAGCTCCCCTTACCCTCGACGGCAAGAATAACAGCCAGCATGCGAGCGCCCTCCATGGCTTCGGTCTTTCCTAGGACCGGAGGGCCGATAGGCTTCTTGTAGGTTCCCGTGACGTCGACGATCACGTATGGACCGCGATCCGACTTGCCGCTTGTGATCTTCGACTTTCGACCATCGGCGTAAAACTGACCGATCCACCGATCGACATTGGCTTGCACTCCACCACCCCCGCCGAACGAGAAGATTGCCAACTCGGCGGATTCCTTGTCGCCTTCTGCCGCGGGAATCTCGAACTGAGCGAGACGCAAATTGCTGGTCGGTTCGGACTGCTTCCAATTAGCGGGAGTCTTTAGCGTGATCTCGCCGACTTTGGCTTCTTTCAGTTCGTCGGCGGAGCAGACGAACGTGGACGAAACGAGAACCAAGGCGGTTGCGATTGCTAAACGTGAAGACGAAGACATTGTGAATTCCAGTTCGAACAAAGGGAGGTGGTTTCGAGTGAGCCAGCTGACAACCGCGTCGGATTGACAGTACAAATCTCAACTCACGCATTTCGCACAATAACGACAGTAACAATCAGCAGCACGACGATCAACAGGCCCAGAATAATCAGCGGAGCGATCGATTTCTTCTTCACTGCCACGCGGCGGGCCGGAGCTACGACAGGCTTGCTGATGTCTTGTTCCTCATCCTCGGGAACGAGGAACGAGGGGGCTGGTTTCCCCGCCGCAACTTTCGCCGAAGACGGAACTGCTTCCAACGATGTAAAGATGGGACCGGCGAGCTTCCAATCTGCCCAGCCTTCGCGCCAAACCATCGAATCCGCACTGACTCGACCTTCCGACAACCAACGTCGCATCACGTCGCCGCGCGCCGGACCATACTGGCCCCCAACCGTAGGTCGTACGTACCAAACGGAATCCGGCGACTCGGCAATGGGATCTGGGTGCGTCTTTTCGTTGCTCGACAGGACGGCTGGTCGCGGGACCGGATCGGCCGCATGGGCTCTCGCTGTCGCCGTTGCGGCAGCCGCGACTGGAATCGTGGGTGCTCCAGCCGAAGTCGGACGGTGTTTCGGAGCATCGGCGGGTAACTGGCTCTCCATCGGAATCAGCACGCGTGAGTCGCAATGCGGACAGACCCCGCGTTTTCCAGCCAGGAAAGCTTTGATATTGAGTCGTCGCCCGCAATCGGGGCAATAAAACCGAATGCCCATTTAGTTACTTGTCGGTCGGGGCGAAAGGGTCAGGCGTCGGCGATGCCGTCGTTTCGAGAAAACTCATTATACATTGAGCGATTCTGGTGGGAAGCGAAGCGAAACGTCAGGTTGGCGGTCGCTTCCTTGCGGTGACTGGCAAAACGGCGTATACCAGCACGACTGCGGAGTTGCTTCCCGCTAGGTACGTCAGGCTTTCCAGCCTGACCTGTCAGCCTGGAAAGCCTGACGTACGCCAACCATCGGTAGGAATCATCCAGGATGCAGGAAGAAATCGAAGATCACCCGGAAGAGCCCGTCGAGATTGCGATCGTCGGCGACATGACCGAGCACGGCGCGGATTTGACGGACAAACTGCTCGGAGTCCCCCAAGGCGGCAAGTGCATCATCTATTTCGATTCCCCAGGCGGCAGTCCGTATTGTGGACTGTCGCTGATGAACTTGATCGTCATCCGCGAGTTACAAGCGACCGGCATCGTGACGGGCGAGTGCTCGTCGGCCGCACTCTGGCCATTGGCGGCGTGTGTTCGGCGCGTTGTAACGCCCTACAGCGTTCTGCTCTTTCATCCGATGCGGTGGCAGAGTGATGAAAGCGTCCAGCTGTCAGAAGCCGCCGAGTGGGCTCGGCACTTCGCTCACTTGGAAGGACAAATGGATCACTTGCTCGCCGACATGTTTGGAGTTGCGCACGAAGAGATCGACGGCTGGGTGCGACCGGGAACGTATGTCTCCGGCCCGGAGTTCGCCGCCGCCGGATTGGCCGAACTCGTCGATGTCGTCAAACTTGCCCAGGAGTTTCGCAAGAGCTTCGATCCGTAGCGGCGAGTTGCTCTTTCCTGGAAGTACGCGTCAGCGGTAGCATTACCGGCTACCTGGAAAGGAACCGGTACGGTGCATTCTCGCTGGAACTTTACGTTCTTGATGCTTCCTCTGCTTTGTTGTCTTGCGTGCAATCAAAGCGAGCCGCCCATCAAGACTCCGATCGATGCCGCTCAGTACGCGTCGTTGCCCGGCCTGACCGACACGCACAACGCAGAGCTGCAAGCGGAACTTGCGAGACTGCTCGCCGAGCAAGCGACACCGCTCCAGCTGATGGGCAATGCATCGCGGTCCAGCTCGAATCAGCCCCGACTGGAAGCGGTGCCGGACGTCTCTTCTTCTGCCATCTCTCGACTCGATGTGATCATCCCGCCTAACTTTCGTGACTCGTGCCGCGAGCGTCTCGATAAAGTCTGGCCCACGGAAGGGTTCGCGTTCACTCCGGCAACTCTCTATGTTGTCTCGACTTTGATGCAGCGTTATCGTACGAAGCGCGAGCAGTACGAGAAGGAAGTTTCGGCAGTGGACTTTCAACTGCCGGTGAATCATTCACTGGGATTGTCCGCGGACACGACCTATCTCGACGCTGTCGAGATCGGTCATCGGCTCGCGGGGCTTTACGCCGCCGAGCTGTTGGCGGGCGGGGATCCAGAGGCAGCCATCAACTCGCTGCATTTAATGCTCCGCGTGAGTGAACTGCTTGCCAACGGGAAGAGCATCGTCTCTCGCGGAGCGGGAGCCGTGCGGCGGAGTGAGGCTCTTCAAGTTTTGGAAGGAATTGCGCAGCACCCGGCGGCGACACCCTCGGTCCATCGGCAACTAAAGATGCTGCTCGATCAACAACTGGAGCGGTGGCCGGATGATGCAAACGCCTGGATTGGTGATCGGGCTCAAGGCTTGCACACGTACGAGTTGGTTCGCGGCGGCTACCTGCTGTCGCTGTTTACCTATGGCGAACTCCGCGAATACCGTGACGAGATCGGCATCCAGCAATTGGCGAAGGCCGTCGCGAACAATATTGATCAAGACGAATTGTTTTACTTGCACACGATGCGGGACGTCGTCGACGCTTGCCGGAAACCTCACTACGAACGAGGCCCGGTGTTTCGGCGGATTGACGCCAATCTGGAACTGTTGCGCGGCCGCGACAGCTATCCCTTCGTGGCCGATCAGTTGCTGTTGTTGCAGCTTGATCAGGGGAGTCGCTCAATGGCGTTGGATCGGGCAAGGTGCGAGGCGTGGGCCTTGGCGCTGAGCATTGCCATTGGTAGCGGTCCAACTGAGCCAACGATTAACCCACTCACCGGCGATGAGTTCTTCGTCGATGTCACCGAGTCGCAAATTGTTGTTGACGCAGTAGATCCAGATCGAGGTCAGCCGGCGGCGATCGTGCCGCGACTATAAGACACGATCGCGCCGCGCGTCAGTTCTCCGTTGCGCCGAGAGTCGCTTCAATAAACGCAACTAAGTCATTCAGCTCTTGCACCGTCAAGTTTTGCAGCAAACCTTCCGGCATGATCGACGTAGGCATTTCGCGATGAAACTCGATATCAGGCTTCTTGACCGTGAATTCTTTCCCGTCGATGCCGAGATACGCTTCTTGGTTTCCTCCCTTGCGTCGAGGCAGTCCGACCAGCGTCTTGCCGTTTGTCGTGACAATCTGCCAGGGCGTGTATTCGGGAGCCATCTGTTTGCTCGGCTGCAGGATGGTTTCCAATAGCCATGCGACACCTTCCGACAGGACTCGCTGGCGAATCTTTGACAGATCAGGACCGACGGCACTGCCGCGACCATCGATCGTGTGGCATTTCGAGCAAGTTCCGACCTTCGTGCCGAAGAAGATTCGCTGTCCGGCAGCAGGCTCTCCGGCACCGGTCAGCAGTTGCTTCCACGCGTCCGTTTGTTCAGGAGGGGGCCGAGTGCCTGTCGTTTGGTGCAACAGTCGATTCACGGCTTCACTCACCGTCGGATGAGCATTGGCTGAAGTCGAAAGCGACTCCTTCTGAACTTCCGCCAACTGAGCGCCAACAAGTGAACGCAGCGATTCATCGCGCAGACGAGCATCGTCGCCGCTCGCGAAGTTCAGCAATAACTCGATGTGCGATTCCGCCATCGCCGCGAGACCGGCCAGTGCTTCAGCTCGAATTTCTTCCGACTGACCGTCATTAGTAGCGAGTTCGACCAACGTCGTATCGCGACGAGCATCGGGATGATTCGCCAATGTACGAATGGCTTCCAGTCGAAGCTCTGTATCTGCATGACGCGTCAGATCGATCAAATCGTCCAACATCAGGCCTTTCGCATCGGGAGCGATCATTCGCAGGCAAAGGCTCCGAATCGCGATCGGTGCGTCCGCATCTTTGATCTTAGCGAGCAGCAACTCGACGGACGGCTGATCCGCAGGTTCTTTGCCGTCCAGTCGATCAAGCGCCGCCGCCACGGCACGAAACAGTCGATAATCGAGATCGCTGGAATTGAGCATTCGATCCAGATCCCGTCGGTAGTCAACCAGCTTCTCGTCGGCGATCCATTTGACGGCGACAAAGCGAGTATCGGGATTGTCTGCCGTCAGAAACTGATCCAATTGTTCCGTTGCGAAATAGTCTCGCAATGACGGATTGCGTTTTGCCGCCAGGAGGACCAGCAGTCCGTTCTTCGTGTTGGCCAGGGACGCGGAAGATTTCGTGAGTTGTCGCGAGATGACCTGGACGGCGGCATGTCTGAGGAGAGGGTCATCATATTTGGCAAGTGTCGTTGCGAACTCGATGGAACTCCCACGAAGCATCAATTGAGCGCGGATCGGGATCGACAATTGCGATGGCTCCCCCAGCCGTGCCGCAAGGATGCGCAGCGCGTTCTCGCTGTGTTCGCTCAGCCGTTCCGTCGACTCCAGCGTTATGCGCTGCTTCAGCCGCTCGTAGGACTTGGCATAAGGATCTGGCGTGGCTTCGTCCAAGTCGATGCCTCCGACGCCTGAAAGATTGTTGCCAGGCAGGAAGAATGGATACTCATCGATCAATGTGAATCGATTAGAACGTCGCCGTTTTTTGAGTTTCTGCCCACGAGTGAGTTCGGCGTCCGGCGGTGTCCGGACATTGCGTGAAGTCTTTGCCGGTCGTATCCGCCAAATCCTTCCTTGCTTGTGAAGCGAGTAGCTGCTCGATAACCAATCGCTGACGTAGACCGTTCCGTCGGGAGCGACGTCGATTCCGACGGGGCGAAAGTCGTCAGGGCCTTCGAACAAGATGTCGCGCTCGGCATCGACGAGTCCTTTGTTGGCCCGTTGCGTGACCGTGTAGCGTTCCACGCGATGATCGGCCCAACAGGGCACAAAGAGATTGCCGAGATACTCTGGGGGAAAGGCGTTGGCCTCGTAGGCGACGATGGCACACGGAGCTTCACCGGTTCCAGAGATCATCGGCAGCGTGCCGGGGATCTCGCCGTTCCAGCAAATCAGCGGATGCAAACCGGTTCGTCCATAGCGATACTCGTAGCCGTAGTCGCCTCCTTCGATGACTTGGATCAATCGGCAAGGGGGCGAGGCTCCGGGATCGTTGTCGGTTCCGAACACGCGCCCGAACGCGTCGACGCACATCCCGTACGGGTTCCACCAACCGGTCGAGACTCGCCGCAGCCGTTTCCCGTCCGGTTGAACATGGTAAGTGCTGCCTCCTTCGCCGCCGCCGCTGAAGCTGATTTCATCGGTTCCGTGCAGCGTATACTCCGCACCCAAGTTCTCGCCGAGCCCGAAATTTAAACCGCCGTCGAAATCGAACGCCAAACCTGAGAGTCCGTTGTGCGGATAGTTACCTTCCGTGTCGAGCCACACGATGCGAGTCACTTCGTCTGCCTTGCCGTCGTCGTTAGTATCGCGCATGCGGTGGATGTCGCGTCGTGTGGCGACGTACAACCAGCCGTCATGATGAAACTCGATGTCCATGACGTGCGTGAAGCCTTCATGGAAGATCGTTCGCTTGTCGGCGCGGCCATCGCCATCCGTGTCTTCGAAGATCAAGATGCGATCCGCGGCCGGGCCGTCGTAATCATCGGGGCGGAAGTGTGTGTGACTTTCCGCGACAAACACGCGACCATCGGCGGCGACAGCCAGTCCCGTCGGCGTGACGATTTGTGGATGCTCGGCAAACAACTCGACTGTCAAACGCTCGTCGCGAGCTTGCGGCGCGTCAGCTGCCATGGTTAGGGAAGCGGTCACTAACAAAACAATCGTCGCGGCGGCATGGTGCATGGTCGTCCTCCCGTCAGCGGTTTCGTACGATAGCCTTCCGAGGCCGTCGACTGATTCACGACGGCCTTGGAAGGCCATCGTACAGGTCTTATGAAAGTGCCACCGTCAACCGCGAGCGGCGAAAGTGACGAATTACAATCATAGGCTAAGGGGGGCCAGACGTGCTACAATCGTACGCGGATGGTGTCATTATGCGGCTTGTCCACTCGCATCCTCTCCGCTAGAACAGCGGCATGTCCGAAACACTCCTTGCACCGACCTTTCTGTTTCGATTCTCGACCGCTTGCCGCTACCGCAAAAACGTCTGGTCGGAGCGCAGCATCAAGCTGAGCGACAAGTACATCTTGCCCAGCTTCAGCGAGCTGGAAGGGAAGAAGCAGTTCGCCGATCTGCGGGCGGCTTGGAATGAACAAGGCTTGTTATTCGTCGTCCAAGTGAGCGGCAAACAGCAATCGCCCTGGTGCCGGCCGACGCGGATGGAGGATAGCGACGGGTTGCAGATCTGGATCGATACACGCGACACACACAACGTGCATCGCGCCAATCGCTTCTGCCATCGGTTTCAGTTTCTTCCTTCAGGCGGCGGGCATCGATTGGACGAACCGATCGCGGCGCTGTTCCCCATCAGTCGTGCCAAGGAAAGTCCGAAGCCCGTGGAAGCGGAGTTGTTCCGCGTTCGCAGCACGATCCGCCCGGACGGCTACACGTTGGAAGCCATGATCCCCGCCAAGGCCCTCACGGGTTTCAATCCGGCCGATCACAAGCGGCTGGGATTCACGTATGCCGTCGTCGATCGCGAACTTGGCTGGCAAACTTTCAGCGTCGGCCCTGAGTTTCCCTTCGTCGAAGACCCGAGTCTGTGGGGAACGCTCGAACTCGCTTGAAACTCCAGCAAGGAACTTAGTCGCGAAACTCGGTCATTCGTGAATCGCTTCGCTGACGCCGCAACCCGGAGGGACGCGGTGTTGCTCGAGTTGGTTCGTGTCGCTCGAAACGTGATTTGACGAGGTGCGGCATCCAGAGGGCTTTGCCAACCAGTTCGATCAAGACATCCGGGTCAAATGGCTTGCGGAGGTAGTAAGTGCCGCCGGCGTCGTGGGTGCGGCGAATGATGTCGGGCATTTGGGCGCTGGAGACGAACAACACCGGAACGTCTTCCTGGCCGTGCGCGTCGCGGAGTTCTTGGACGAGCTCGAGTCCACTCTCGCCTTCCAGGTTCACATCGCAGATGATCAAATCGATCGGCAGCGTTCGAGAGGCTTTCGTCGCGGCTTCGGCATCGCGAACGCAGTGGCATTCATAGCCCGCCATGTCAAGTACGGCGGCCGCGCCCGTGAGAGTCAGCGGATCGCCATCGATCACGAGAATCACGGCGGGATCTTGCGGCAGGGTGTACATCGGCTTCGCCTTTCTGGAAGAAACAGTTCCCGATGCCGCTCCGTCGGCGCTTCGATTTCCTCTAACAGTGTTTCTTCGACATGCTTGCCGCAATCCGTCAACTAAGCTCCAACTGAGTGCCTGATCGTAATAGCTCGTGACATGCACAAATCTGGAATAACCGACAGCGGGTGGCCGGCATACTGATTATCCGATCCAGTCTCGTTTGTGCGAGTGTTAGCGACGACTCTTCTTCCCTCGGCGGGTTATTTCTCGTGGCGACCGCTCTCAAATGTCCGGTTTGCAACACGCCCAACAGCGTCAAGGCGGGACGCTCCCCGTGGCACTTCGCGGCTGAATTCGCTAACATATAGGGGCTTCTCAAGCAGATCGGCTGTTCTGACACCCCGCCTCCGATCGGGCGTCCACTGCCATGGATCGATTCTCTATAAACAACGACTCTCGACTTCCACGAAGACCCAACGCGTGCAATACGAACATATCGACGACGTGCAACAACTACGCGAGTTCTGCGACTCATCTGCCGGGGCAAAGTGCCTTGCTTTCGATACGGAGTTTGTCTCGGAGGACACCTTTCGTCCGTACCTTTGCTTGATTCAAGTTGCCGCCGACGATCGACTGGCCGTGATCGACCCGATCGCGATTGAGGACGTAACATCGTTTTGGCGGTTGCTCGCAAAGCCCGGTCACGAAACGATTGTCCACGCCGGGCGAGAGGAATTTCGATTTTGCCTCGACGCGATTGGAGAACGGCCGACGAACTGGTTCGATATTCAGATCGCTGCCGGTTTCGTCGGGCTCGAATATCCCGCGGCCTACAGCACGTTGATTTCGAAGTTGCTCGGCAAGAACTTGCCGAAGGGCGAGACGCGAACGGACTGGCGACGCCGGCCTCTGTCCGACAAGCAGCTGGATTACGCCGTGCAGGATGTGGTGTATCTGAAGCAGATTCGTGACATCTTGGCGGGCCGATTGGACAAGTTGAATCGTCGTGAGTGGCTGGCCGATGAACTCGATTGCTGGCTCGCGCAGCTCGAACACGCGGAGAACACCGAGCAATGGCGGCGCGTCTCGGGCAGCGCGGGACTCTCGGCACGCAAGCTCGCGATCGTACGCGAAGTGTGGCGGTGGCGAGATGCGGAGGCGGCCGACCGCAATGCGCCTCCCAAGCGAATTCTCCGTGATGATTTGATCGTCGAGATCGCGCGGCGGCAGACCGACAACGTCCAGCGAATTCGTTCGGTCCGTGGGATGGAACACCGTCACTTGCAACGACACCTCGAGGCGATCGCCGACTGTGTCAAACGCGCGGAGGAATTGCCCGATCACGACTGCCCGCGACCGGTGCGTCGTGGCGAAGTATCACAGCCGTCACTTGTGCTGCTCGGGCAATTCCTCAACACGGCCCTGGGATGCATCTGCCGCACCAGCGAATTAGCTCCCGGCTTGGTCGGATCGCTTCAGGATATGCGAGACTTGATCGCTCATCGCCTGGAGTTAACGAATTCGGATTCAGAATTGCCCCGTCTCGCGCAGGGATGGCGCGCGAAAGTCATCGGGCCCGAGATTGAAAAGCTTCTCCGGGGCGAGCTTGGTCTCCGAGTCGGGGATCCGATGGCCGATCAGCCACTGAGCCTCGAGTCGTTCGACAAGGCAACACCGAACTCGTAACTCGGCGGCCGGCGTGTTAAAGTATTAAGTACGTCAGGCTTTCTGGCCTGACTTGTCAGCCCTCGAAAGGACTTGTCAGCCTAGAAAGTCTGACGTACCAGAGACATGCACACCGCTCAACGCTGCATTGCAACACTTCTCATTACTTCGCTCGCGGTCTGCGTTAACGCAACTCGAATCAGTGTGGCTGACGAGTCAGACCTGCCTCCAAGTCACAGCGTTGAACCGGAGTTGTATGCGACCGGCTTCGAATTTGCGGAAGGCCCGACGTTCGATCGCGACGGCAATCTATTCGTGGTTAACTATCGAGGCAATGGAAACATTGGTCAAATCGCAGCAGATGGCACGGCGAGTGTCTGGTGCGTGCTTGACGCCTTGGCTCCCATCGAAGGGCAGCGATCGCAGGCAAATGGATTGAAGGTCGATAGTGAAGGGCGACTCGTGGTTGCGGACGCTGGCGGTGGTCGGTTGCTGCGTGTGTCGGCCGACGGCAAGAGCGCCGCAGTGTTGGCGGATCGCTGGAACGGAACCCGATTCAATTCGATCAATGACGTGGCGCTCGATACGAAGGGAAACATCTACTTCTCACACCCGGGCGGTTCAAATGCGGAAAATCCGATCGGCTCGGTTTATCGTTTTGACATTAGCACGAACGCGGTCACCAGATTAGCCACCGACCTTGCTTTTCCGAACGGCCTGGCAGTGACCGTCGATCAACAGCATTTGTGTGTCGGCGAGAGTTCTCGCTATCAGGTGATGATCTATGACTTAGTCGACGGTCGCGCGGAGAACGGACGGGTTCTCATTGAATTCCCGCGGCAAGACGAAGGCGACATTCGTGGCGGCCCGTTTGATCCGGACGGAATGATTCTCGACGAAGCGGGACGGTTGTACGTGGCGATGTGGGTTGGCGGGGTCGTCAATGTCGTTGATATTCCGACTGGTAAGCTGATCCGTCAGTACGATGCTGGCGGGCTGAAGGCGACGAACTGTCACTTCCACGACGGCTATTTGTATACAACCGTCGCGGCGAAAGAGGCGGTCTTTCGGTTGAAGCTTGGAGTCAACGGATTCACGTACAACTGAAGTACGATGGCCTTCCAAGGCCGTCGAGAATGTTACGCGAAGGGGTCGGGAGTCTTTTTCGGCGACAGACTCCTTGCATTGGAAAACCGTTAGGCCGAAAAAGACTCCCGACCCCGACTACCGAAGCGCCCACTCGACGGCGCGAGCACCTTCGATGGCTTTGCCAATCTGCCAACTCTCCAGTCCGCTGTCGTCAAGCAACTGCTGGATGGCGTTTGCTTCTTCTGCGCGAACCATCAAGACAAGTCCGACGCCCATGTTAAACACTCGTTCCATCTCGACATCGGCAATGCTACCGAGACGCTGCAACCAGCCGAAGATCGGCGGGACGGGCCAACTCTCGCGTTGAATCTCGACTCGCACGTTGACGGGAAGAATTCGCCCAAGGTTCTCTCGCAGTCCTCCGCCGGTGATGTGGGATATGCCTCGCACAACATGCTGGCCGCGGTACCGGGTGAGAATTCTGCGGACCGCGCGGACGTAAATCCGTGTCGGCGTCAGCAGAGCCTGGCCTACGCTCGTGTCGAGTTCCTCGACGAAGTCATCGACGCCCAGTCCTTCCATATCGAAGACGACGCGCCGCACGAGGCTGAATCCGTTCGAGTGCAGCCCGGTCGAGGCGATTCCGATGGCGACATCACCCGGCGAAATCTTCGAGCCGTCAATCAACTCCTTCTTTTCTACCACTCCGACACAAAACCCGGCCAGGTCATAGTCCCCATGACTGTACAAGTCCGGCATGATCGCCGTCTCGCCCGCGTTCAGCGCACAGTCCGCATCGACACAGCCATCGCTGATGCCTTGCACGATCTGTTCGAGCAACGCCGGATCGTCCTGTGACATGGCGACGTAGTCATTGAAGACCAAAGGTTCTGCCCCACAGCAAATCGCATCATTCACACACATGGCGACCAAATCAACGCCGACCGTGCTGTGAACGTCGGTCAGCTTGGCGACGCGCAACTTCGTCCCGACGCCATCGGTGCAAGTCACCAAGACCGGCTCGACATAGTTTCGTTTGAATAGCTCACTGGAAAAATCCAGTTGGCAGAGCCCGGCGAACCCGCCGTCCAGCTTCATCACTCGGGGCGAGAACGTGCGATGCATCAATCGCGGCAACCGCTTCATTGACTCCTGATAGACTTCCAGGTCAACGCCCGCATCCTTGTAAGTTGCTCGTCCCATTGTGGTTCTCGGGGGCTCGGGAGAAAGAAGAAGCCCGATTCTAGGGATGCCTTTTGCGAGTTGTCAACGTCGCGTCCAGAACGGAAGTGTCCTAACGGTGTATGGCAAAATATTTAGCCACGATTATCACGGAGGTACCGTTCCAAGAGAAAGAGTAGCAGAACTCCTAGCAGGCCAATGAATAGCCCAATGGCGGTGTCGCAAAGCGCTGTGGCGATGTTGGCTACAAGGTCATCCGGCCGGACGTTCTCAGACGACGCCAATCGGGAGAACGCACCCATCATCCCCGACACTGTGCCCGACAAGCCAATCCAGGGTGCCAGTTTGACCACGTTTTCAAGAGGACACTTCACCAGGCGTCTTCGGTTTCCTCTCGCATTGGAATAACACGTTGCACGAGCGGCGTTCCAATGTAAGTGTAGGAAGCGTATGCTCTCGGGTAAATCGATGTTTCCTCGAACACGGGCGAAGCTTGAGCGCGATCTGCAATGAAAAAACTTACCAGCGGCGGCGGTTGGCCGGCGATTCGATATACGCTGCGAAAGGCCAAGGAGGTCGGCGGCGTTTGGAAGATGTACAAGGCGCTGCGGACGAAGAACGCTTGTAAGACATGTGCCTTGGGAATGGGCGGACAGCGCGGCGGAATGGTCAACGAGATTGGTGGCTTTCCCGAAGTCTGTAAGAAGTCGCTGCAAGCCATGGCGGCGGATATGCAGGGAGCCATCAAGCGAGAGTTCTGGAGCACTTACAGCATCGCGCAGCTGAAAGCGTTCTCGCCTTACGATCTGGAACATTGTGGACGCTTGGTGCAGCCGGTTTTGTACGAGCGCGGTGCTGATTACTACCGACCGATCGACTGGGACGAAGCGATCGATCGCATCACGAAGCGTTTGAAGTCGTTGCCGCCTGACGAGACGTTTTGGTACTTCAGTGGTCGCAGTTCGAACGAGGCCGGATTCCTGCTGCAACTCTTCGCACGACTTTATGGGACCAACAACGTCAATAACTGCAGCTACTTCTGCCATCAAGCGAGCGGCGTTGGCTTGACCAGTTCGATCGGCAGCGGCACGGCGACGGTGGTGCTGGAAGACGTCGAGCAGGCGGACCTCGTCTTCGTCATCGGCGGCAATCCGCCGAGCAATCATCCGCGACTGATGACAACACTCACTCATATCCGGCAACGAGGCGGCGAAGTGATCGTCATCAACCCGGTGATCGAAACTGGCTTGGTCAATTTTCGTGTTCCCAGCAACGTCCGCAGCTTGTTGTTCGGCACCAAGATCGCAACGCTGTACATTCAACCTGATATCGGCGGCGACCTGGCATTGCTGACGGGGATCGCAAAGCGCATTGACGAGATGGGGGCGCAGGACAGCCAGTTTCTGCTCAATTCATGCGAGGGCTCCGAATCGTGGCTCGAACACATCCGCTCGATCAGTTGGTCGGAGATTCATGCCAAGTCGGGTGTTAATCAAAGCGATATCGATGCGATTTCAGAAAAATATGCCGCGGCGAAGAACGTCGTCTTCAGCTGGACGATGGGAATCACGCATCACGTTCATGGTGTGCAGAACGTGCAAGCGATTGCAAACCTGGCGTTCATGCGCGGCATGGTTGGGCGACCCAGCGCGGGGCTGCTGCCAATTCGCGGCCATTCGAACGTTCAAGGGATTGGTTCGGTCGGCGTGACTCCCAAATTGAAGGACGCAATTTTCGAGCGATTGGAGCGAGAGTACGGCCTGACGCTCCCGACGACGGCAGGGCTCGATACGCTCGGCTGCATGGAAGCTGCTCACGAGAAGAAGCTGAAGATGGGTTTCTGTCTCGGCGGAAATCTCTATGGCTCGAATCCCGATGCAACGTACGCGGCGGAAGCTCTCTCGCGGCTTGAGAGCACTGTATTCCTGAGTACATCGCTCAACACCGGCCACGCGCATGGCCTGGCCGACGAAGCGATTATCTTGCCGGTACTGGCTCGCGACGAAGAACCGCAACCAACCACGCAGGAATCGATGTTCAACTATGTGCGATTGAGCGATGGCGGACCGCGACGTCATGAGGGCCCCCGAAGCGAAGTCGAAGTCATCGCGCAAATTGCGGAAGGCGTGTTGGCTGACGCGACCGCCATGGATTGGCAATCGATGCGTGACACGGGGCGCATCCGAGACGCCATCGCGAAAGTTGTTCCTGGCTACGAAGAGATCGCCGATATCGACAAGACCAAAACCGAGTTCCAACTCGGTGGCCGAACGTTTCATAAGCCCAAGTTTCCGACGCCCAGCGGCCGCGCCATCTTGCACCAACACGCGTTGCCGAGCTTGCGTGGCGGCGGCGACCAGTTGCGGCTGATGACCGTACGGAGCGAGGGCCAGTTCAACACGGTCGTCTATGAACAAGAAGACCTTTACCGTGGGCAAGATCGACGCGACGTGATCCTGCTGCATCCGGACGATATCTTACGACTCGGTTTGTCGGACGATCAGCGGGTGACCGTGCGTAGCGAGACGGGCGAACTGCGTGGCATCCGCGTGCGACCGTTCGAAGAGATCAAGCCTGGCAACACCTTGATGTACTATCCCGAGGCGAACGTTCTCGTACCGCGGCAGGTCGATGGGCAATCCAAGACACCCGCGTTTAAGGGTGTGCTCGTGATAATCGACGCGTCGTAATCGAGCGCGTCGACGAGCCGAGCAGATCCCGTGTTGTCGCTGTAGGATTAGCTCACCGGCCTATCGCTCGCCGCTTGTCCATCGGCAGTACCTTGCGCGGCGAGTTCCGCCGTCTTCCGATCAAGCGCTGCGCCCAACTCGGCCAGGGCCAATTGTCTCAGTTCGGGGGAAGGCTCGGCGGGTAGACCTCTGAACGCGGCGGCTAGATTCCGGATCATTTGGATCGGCGTTCCAATCAATCCCCAGGGAAATCCCCACCAACCACAGAACAGACAGATGAAGAAGCTCTTGATTTGGTGAGTCAGACCGCAGGAGCGACATCCGAGCATCGGCTTGGAATTATATTGGGTCATGACAAGTAAAGAGATAATCGTGTGCCCGAATTGAAGGTCGACTGGGCCGCTACCGTTACAGTTCGGACACGAACTCTCCCGGATTTGCATCGCTCGTTGTACGACAATCTCGGGTGGAATCTCTTTGCCGTAATTGACCATTACGCTCTTACCGAGGCAGGTCGTATTGCAGAACCGTAAATCACCGAACCGCTCTCCGCCAAACAGAATCATCGTTCCACAATTTGCGCACTGTGCCATGATTCATCTCATCCTATGTTTGCGTTCCATACGGTCTGCCAGACGCGCCTGACGTGGACAAATCTAACCTCTTCTCCAGTAAAAGTCACGCATCGTGCCGGCAACTTTGTCGGGCGGACTTCGTCGCCCATCCACTTCGAACATTCATCGGAACGTCGCTATGAATATGCGGCGGATAAAGTATCCTATTAACTAACGAAAGGCATAGCGTTACCGCCGTCGGTGACGATTGTATAGACACCTGCACGGCGACCTGCATGCAAAACTCATCTTCCTCCCGATTCGCCTGGTGGAGCGCGGCCACGATCTTTCTAGGCGCGTTCCTTCTCTTCCAGGTTCAGCCAATCATCAGCAAGATGATTCTGCCGTGGTTTGGCGGCGGCCCGGCGGTTTGGACCACCTGCATGCTCTTCTTCCAAGTGCTGCTGCTTGGTGGATACGCCTACTCGCACTTCTTGATCTCGTCGCGAAACGTCAAGCGTCAGACGATCATTCACGTTGCGATTCTGGTGATCGCCGCCCTCACCTTGCCCATCATGCCGGATGCGGGTTGGAAACCGGTGGACGGCACTCAGCCCACGCTTCGCATTCTGTTGCTGTTGGCTGCCAACGTCGGCTTACCTTACTTCATCCTTTCTTCGACAGGGCCACTCGTTCAAGCCTGGTACGCCCGTTTCTACTCCGGCCAATCGCCGTACCGACTGTACGCGTTGTCCAATATCGGCTCGCTCGGAGCATTGCTGACCTACCCGTTTTTCGTCGAGCCGGCTTTTGCAACAAGCTCGCAAGGATCGCTGTGGTCGGCGGGCTTTGCCATGTACGCGGTACTCTGTGCCGGATTAGCGGTCGTCGCCGGCCGATATGCGTCGAGCGAGACTTCGGCGGTAGCGTCCCAAGAATCCGATGCGGATTCCGTCGAAACGCCTCCGTCGTTTGAACATCGCATGGCGTGGCTGTTCTTGCCGACCGTCGCTTCGATGATGTTGCTGGCGATCACGAACCATCTGTGCCAAGACGTTGCCGTCGTCCCATTTTTCTGGGTCGCCCCGCTCAGCCTTTACCTGATCTCGTTCATCATTTGCTTCGACCATCCGCGGTGGTATCGCCGAACATTGTTTGCGACCGCAACGGCGCTCGCGACTTTCGCGTTGTGCCTCGTGACGATTGGCGACGAAGTTGACTCGTTTCTTAGGAAGGCGAGGATCACGGACTTGCTCTCGAAACTCGGCGTGAATCTCGCATTTGTTGATCTCATCTCGGACATCGTGGTCGAGGCCGGCGTGTATCTCGCGTTGCTCTTTCTGATATGCATGGTCTGCCACGGCGAGATGGTTCGCTGCAAGCCGGCTCCGCGATACTTGACTTCCTTCTATCTGATGGTCTCGGCGGGTGGTGCCCTCGGCGGACTGTTCGTGGCGCTTGTTTGTCCGCAAGTCTTTTCGACATTCGCCGAAATGGGCATCGGGCTGGTGATCGCCTTCATGCTCGCCTTGGGCGTACTGGCGGACCAGTTCTGGAATGCCTGGGTGTTGAATCGATTGTGGAAGCAGTGCGCGGCATTCACGATCTGTTTTGCTCTGCTCTTGGTAGTCGTGCGTGCCCAGTTTGTTACGTTCACGAGCGACGCGGTGATTTCGCTCCGAAACTTCTATGGCGTATTGTATGTCGGCGAAGATGATGTCGACCAGCCGCTACTTCACCTTCGCGAATTACTCAACGGTCAAATCCTGCACGGGTCACAATTCGTCGACGAAGATCTCCGTCAGAACCCAACCACTTACTACAACGAAGAGAGCGGTATTGGTGTTGCGCTGTCGCGTTTCCCCAGTCTTGAGCCGAAGCGTGTCGCCGCGGTCGGACTCGGGACAGGAACCATCGCGGCCTATGCAAAGGAAGGGGACTACTTCTGTTTTTACGAGATCAACCCAAATGTGCGTCTGCTTGCGACGACGGAGTTCACCTATCTCGGCGATGCTGAACATCGCGGGGCGACCGTCAACATCGAACTTGGTGACGC
>Ga0326597_10003707_pt1 | contig 21834 bp, 19 predicted proteins | sample RVTome_12_FD_203789 | JGI IMG/M metagenome (GOLD analysis project Ga0326597, IMG submission 203789) | Soil microbial communities from uranium-contaminated site in the Upper Colorado River Basin, Wyoming, United States - RVT100D185 | ecosystem: Environmental > Terrestrial > Soil > Contaminated >...
AGGTGAGCTGCGTGTAGTGACGCATGAGTGCTCCTTTGACTTGGCGGTTGGAGAAGCAGGCATGCTAACGCAGCTCGCCTCCCACAACCCGTTAATCAAAGTTGCACTTCGTTATTGAAACCGCGTTGGGTGTTAAGAGTCCCTAACCTAATGAAACACGCGTGCGTTGCGAGCCAAAATTGGTGATGACGCGAAGGACGGCGCAGGTCATATCGTGAATATGGCCAAGCCGGCCGACAAAGTGTCCCGCGCAGGGCGGAGCAGGTTCCAAGCGTTGTGTGCTTGGATGCGACCCCGGAGCGGGACAGTAGAGCGCCGTAATGCGCGGGACTCACACGCGCCTACCCGGTCGCATCCCCGCAAGCGGGGCCCCTGCTCAACGGTCCGGCGCGTCGCCGATTTTGGCCGCAACCCCGGCACAGGCATTTGAATATCTAATGGCAATCCAGGGGCTGGCACGAGTTTTGGCCCAGGGCTTTGTCGCTCCCCTTGCCAATATTCCCGATATTGGCTGCGGCTCGCTTCGCGCCCTGAGCCAAAATCGTGACAGCGCATCGCGCGTTTCATTAGGTTAGGGACTCTAAGTTGCGGCCCGCGCGATTCTAACTCAACGCTCAATTCTCCTCGCGAGACTGAAGCGGAACCGCAGTATCGGCATCAGGCAGCGGTCGTGCGAAATGTCACGCTGCCGGCACGCCACCGTCGAAATCTCGGTGGCGCCATGGCTGCCCGTGCGGTGACTGTCCAGCGCCCGACATCGGATGAGCCTGGACATCGCCATCCGGAAGTGGGGGGCAGCCACAGACAAATTCATAAATACAACGACTTATATCAGTGGCCCGGCGTGGGACCACTGTTGGCATGAAACCTGCGTAGCTAGCGTCAGGATCGGAACGACGTTGTGGAGGATGTCATGGTCATCAATTTCAACGACTACCGTAAAGCGAAGGCGGCGAAGGCCCCTGCCGCCCGCCGCGACGACGAGTTGCTGTGCGTGAACTGGAGCCCGGCGTACGCCGTGGTTGCCCTCTCCTGCTACCAGACCCCGCAAGAGATGAGCCCCCAGCTGCCCGATGAATTCGAGAGCATTGACATGACGGCCTTCATGGGGCGCCTGCGCGCCTTGTCGAGCCAGATCTAGAACACCCGACTCCCCCCGGAGGCGGGCCGTGCCCTTGTGGCCGGCCCGCTTTTTTTTCCCCAAAAACCTTAATTTCTAACCGCCGAGGACGAAGAAGAAACCAAAACAACAATCGAACCGCCAAGCCGCCAAGAGAATCAGATTTCTAACTGCAAAGAACCCGAAGAAAAAAAACAAGATCTACTCTGAATCCTGAATCCTTGATCCTTGATCCTGGGTCAATCCCTCATTCCTCATCCCTCATTCCTCATTCCTCATCCCTCAAGAAATCGACCCTCGGTCGATTTCTTTGCGACTGCTCGGCGGCGAACAGGGGCCCCGAAAAAAAACCCGCCGGAGCGGGGATTCGCAGTACGGGGACGGGCCTTACTACATAAAAGGTGTGCGTCCCGTCTATTCAGAAACGCAGGCCACTCAACAGATCCTGCGACAGGTACTCCGTGCGGAAGCTCTCGAACGGCACGGTGTCGCTTGCTTCAGTTTCCCGCTGCTCAGCGAGCGAGTCCTCGGCTATGCGCTCGTAGCGGGCTTCCACTTCGGCAGAAAGGGGCGACTTCAGCAGCTCGCTCCGATAACGTGCCGAGTGAGCCTGCACGAAGTCGAGATAGGAGTTGTCGTAGGCCTGCTTCATCTCCCGCAAGATACGCGCGGAAGGGGTCGCCGACGGATCCTCCAGAGCGGTGCCGGCCGCAGCCAGCGCATCCCTGTGCGCGCGGCCGCCGTGCGCGTCATCGAGGGCCACGGCGATGGGCTCGCATTCGCGCAGCAGTTCCGCGCCGCATTCAGCCGCGGTGAGTTCTCGTCCGCGCCCGGCCAGCCGCAGGCCAGGCTCGCGGCCTCGCTCGGCAACCCGATGCTGGTTGCGCTTGACGGCCGCGATTTCCTCCGGCGTATCCGGCGGGCTGTCGGCGAGCAGGCAATGCAGCAGGAACACGTCGAGAAAGCGCATCGTGCCGGCCGCGATGCCGACCGGGCGAAAGGGATCGAGATCCATCAAGCGCACTTCGACATACTCGACGCCACGCTCGCCCAGCGCGTGCAGCGGCCGCTCCCCGGGGCGGATAATGCGCTTCGGCCGGATGGTGCCGTAGAACTCGTTCTCGATCTGCAGAAGCGTCGTGGAGAGCTGCCGGTAATCCGCGCCGTCGCGTACGCCAATTGCGGCGTACGGCGGATAGGGCTCGGTGAGCGCGTGATGGAGCGAGCGCGCGTAGCTTTCCAGGCTGTTGTAGCTCACGGCGAGCGCGGCCTGCGCCTCGCTCTGGTAGCCGAGCGGACCCATACGCAGGGACGTGGCCGCCGGCAGATACAGCGTGCCCGCCTTCAGCTTCTGCAATCCGTGCTTGCGGCCGGCGACGAAGCTCTCGCACACCGCGGGCGACGCCCCGAAGAGATAGAGCAGCAGCCAGGAATGGCGCCGGAAGTTGCGGATCAGCGAGAAGTACGCAGCGTCCCGATAGGCGCGCTCCGGGCCGGCGCGCCCGTCGGCCTGCTGCAGCAGCGGCCACGCCGCGTCAGGCACGGAGAAGTTGTAGTGAATGCCGGAGATCATCTGCATGCGCCGCCCGTAGCGGTGCGACAGGCCGACGCGGTACACCGTCTTCGCCCGGCCGATGTTGGAGCTGCCGTAGCGGCCGATCGGAATCCTGTCGTCAGCGGGCAGCTTGCAGGGCATGCTCGCGCACCACAGCATTTCGTCGCCGATGTGCCGGTAGACGACCTGGTGGATCGCGGTGAGCTCCCCGAGGCACGCCTCCGCGCCGGTGTGCACGCCGGTGATCAGCTCGAGCTGGGATTCGCTGAAGTCCGTCGTGATGTGCGGATGGGTAAGCGGTGAGCCAAGCCCCGCGGGGTGCGGGGTATCCGCCAGCATCACGTCCGGCCGGACGCGCAGGCTTTCCTTCTCGATCCCGCGTCGGATGCTCCTCAGCATTTCAGGCGCGAACGCGCCTAACCGTTTGCCCACCATGTCAGGCGAGCGCCGCCAGCACTCGCTCCCGGGTGAACGGCATGTCGCGCAACCTCACTCCCAGGGCGTTATGGATCGCGTTGGCGATCGCGGCGGCGGTCGGCCCCTGGGCGCCCTCGCCCGCGCCGAGCGGCGGCAGCTCCGGCCGGTTGACGATCGTCACCTCGACCTGCGGCGCTTCCTCGAAGGTCAGGATCGGGTAGTCGCTCCAGTTGCTGGTCAGGATGCGGCTGCGGTCGTACTGGACCGCTTCCTTGAGCGCCCAGCTCACGGTCTGAGTGATGCCGCCCTCGGTCTGGTTCGCGATGCCGTCCGGATTGATAACGAGGCCGGCGTCGATCGCCGCCCAGGCCCGCTTGACCGCAATTTCGTTGCCGGCCTCCACTTCGACGATCACCGCCACGTAACAGGCGCCGTTCTTGTAGCGCGCGAAGCCGATGCCGCGTCCGTGCGTCCCGTCGCCTTTCTCGCCCTCGCGCCATCCCGCTTTCGCCGCGACCGTCTCGATCACGGCCCGCGCCCGCGGGTCCTTGAGGTGGCGCAGGCGGAATTCGACCGGGTCGGCGCCGGCGGCCGCCGCCAGCTCGTCCATGAACGACTCGATCGCGAAAACGTTGGCGGTGGCGCCCAGCGCGCGCAATGCGGACACCCGCACCGGCATGCGCTTCACCAGGCGGTTGGTGACGCGCTCGTTGGGGAACTCGTAGATCGGGATGCCGTTGCGGTGGCTGCCGCCCCCCGGCAGCGGCGGATTGCGCGGGGGTGAGGGCTTGAATGGCTGCGCGAGGTGCCACGCCGCCAGCAGGTTGATCCCGCCCAGGCCGCTGGGGCGTGTGCTGTGCGAATTGCTCCAGATGTCCTCAGTCCAGGCGACGACATTGCCCTGCGCGTCGAGGTCGGCCTTGAGCTTCACCACCATGGCCGGGCCGTACGGCTCCCAGCCGAACTCGTCTTCGCGCGTCCATTGCACGCGCACCGGCCGGCCAGGCACCGCGCGCGCGAGGAGGGCTGCGTCGAGCGCGGCATCATCGGCCCCGTTGTGGCCGTAGCAGCCCGCGCCATCCATGTGGATCACGGCGATGCGCCCTTCCTCGACCCCCAGCACCCCGGCGAGGTCGCGCCGCAGCGGATAGATGCCCTGGCTATGCGTCCATACCGTGTAGCGGCCGCCCTCGAAGCGCGCCACGGCGCAGGAGGGGCCGATGGACGCGTGCGCGATGTAGGGTCTCGTGTATTCCGCCTCGAGCGTTTTCGCGGCGCGCGCCGCGGCCGCGGCATCGCGCTTCTCGCTGATGACCTCGTCCTCGCTCGACTCCTTGAGCAGGAAGCGCGGATCCGTGGTCTCCGGCAGGACGGTGGATTCCTCCCAGCGCGCGATGCGCTTCAACCGGGTGAGCGCCCGGATCGACTGCTCCTCGCGTTCGGCGACGACACCGAGGAAGCTGCCGTCGCGCACCACCGCCACGATACCCGGGAGAGCGCGCACTTCGGCTGCGTCGACTCCGGCGAGCCGCGCTTCATAGCTCGGGGGACGCGCGATGCGTCCGTGCAGCAGGCCCGGCGGATCGAGATCGTGGACGTAGCTCGGAGCGCCCCGGACCTTGGCCGGAATGTCCCGCCGTGGAGTCGGCGTGCCGATTACGGTATGCAGGGAGGCGGGTTTGGGAGCGATTTCAGCAGTCGCTTCCCGCGCGAGAAGATCATCGCTGGCGAGGTCCCAGTACGTGACGTTTCTTCCCGAGCGTGCCGTGACGACGCCATCCGCCACCGAGAGTTGCTCGAGCGAAACCCCCAGCCGGGCGGCGGCGCGCTGCAGCAGCAGGTCGCGCGCTTCCGCTGCGGCGTAGCGCAACGCGACGCCGCCATCCGTGATCGACTGGCTGCCGGAGGTCATGCCCTCGTTCGGGCTGTAGGTCGTGTCGGCCGGCGCGAGCCGGATGCGCCCGTAGGTGACGTCGAGCTCCTCGGCAACGATTTGCGCCAAGGCGGTGAGTATGCCCTGGCCGATCTCAACCTTGCCCGGGAACACCGTGACCGTGCCGTCGCGGTTGATCCTCAACCAGCGATCGAGCCGGCGGTTGGTATTGAGGTTGCCGGGCAGCTTGCGCGCCGGGGCGCCGTTCGTGGTCATGGCGCCGCCTCCGCAAAGTTGTCTTTGAAATGAGCCCACACGTGTCGGCGGCTGCATCCACTCGCCTTGGTCGCATCCCCAAGCAAGCTCGGGGCCCCTGCTCCCGGGCTCATGGCGCCATCTCCCGGGCAGCGCGATGGATCGCGCGCAGGATGCGATGGTGCGTGCCGCAGCGGCACAGGTTGCCTTTGAGCGCGGAACGGATTTCCGCGTCCGCGGGGCGCGGGTTGGCGTCGAGCAGCGCCTTGGCGGCCATGATGATGCCGGTGATGCAATAGCCGCACTGCGCGGCCTGCTCTGCGATGAACGCAGCCTGCAGGGGGTGCAACTCGCCGTCCGGCGCGAGACCCTCGATGGTGATGATCACCTTGCCCACCGCGGCGGACAGCGGGAAATCGCAGGACTGGACGGGCTTGCCGTCCACCAGCACGGTGCACGCGCCGCACTGGCCCAGCCCGCATCCGAAGCGGGCGCCCTTCAACTTGAGATCGTTGCGCAGCACGTAAAGCAGCGCCGTCTCGGGCTCCGCCGTGACCGAGTGGCTCTTGCCGTTCACTGTCAGCGTGATTGCCAAGTTACCTTCCCCCGCCCGGCCGGCTCACAGGAGCCCGCGGGCAATTCAAAGAAAAACAGCAGGTTATTTGCCCTCGTTGAGCCGGATGCGCATGGCTCTGCGCGTGCGGCTCAGGACTCGTTTTTTGAAATCATTGGGTCTATACTGGAAAAGCGCGTGGCGCATTGGTATGGAGGATGCCGCCCATGATACATGCCGTCGACGTCGAATCTCTGAAGCAAAGAATCCACCAGCTGCAGATAGAACACAGAGATCTCGACGATGTCATCTCCCGACTGTCGCATAGCACCGCCCAGGACCAGTTGCAGTTGCAGCGCCTCAAGAAACGCAAGCTCTTCCTCAAGGACCAGATCACCGTGCTCGAGCGCCAGCTCGAGCCCGATATCCCCGCCTAGCCGCGGGCGCATTCCAAGCTTCAGGCATCAGGCTCCAGGTTTCAAGATGCAACGTTCGAACGTTGCTTCTTGATTATTGTACTTTGTAGCTTGCGGTCGGACCGCTTGCCCAGCCGCGGATCAGGACGCTTTGCCCCGCCGGACCTGCTTCGTGCCGGCCAGCGCCAGATAGATCGCGAAAATCCCGAACAGCACGAACCACGCGAGCGACCAGCCGGCGATCGATAGCCCGAGGAATGTCCAGCCGACCTCGGCGCATTCCCCGCTGCCCACGAAGATTTTTTCCAGTGCCTGCGTCAGTGGAAGTTTCTTGAGCAAGTATTCCAGCCCGGGCCCGCATTCCGGGATCCGGTCCTTCGGCAGGCTCTGCAACCAGACGTGGCGCATGGCGATGGCCGCGCCGATGCCCGCCACCAGGAACAGCATCCCGCCGTAGACGATCGCTCCAGTGCGTCCCGGGCCGTGCAGGGCCGCGACGAGAAAGATCGCCGCGAGCGTCATGAACGCAATGCGCTGCAGGATGCAAAGCGGGCAGGGATCCTCGTACAGGTAGTACTGGAGGTAGTACGCGAAGCCGAGCAGCCCGGCGCAGGTGATGAAGCCGAGGGCGAAGCCCAGCCGCGGCATCAGGGACAAGCCGGCAATCGTCCGCATGCCATAAGTTTACCCAATTCCGGTTGTGCGGCGTGGCAACGAACCGTACACTCGGCGGATGATCAGCGTGGCACCCGGCATCGCGCTCGACGAGAACGAGATCGAGCTCACCTTCATCCGCGCCTCCGGGCCGGGCGGGCAGAACGTCAACAAGGTCGCCACCGCGGTGCAACTGCGCTTTGATATCGCGCACTCGGCTTCCCTGCCACCGGCGGTGCGCGAGCGGTTACAGGTGCTCGCCGGCAGGCGCGTGAGCCGGGAGGGCGTGCTGGTCATCACGGCGCACCGCTTCCGCAGCCAGGAGCAGAACCGCCGCGACGCGATCGAGCGCCTCACCACCCTCATCCGCGAGGCGGCCACCCCCCGAAAAACCCGCAGACCGACGCGCCCCACCCGCGCTTCGCGCCAGCGACGCCTGGAAGGCAAGCGGCGGCGCGGCGAGATCAAGCGTGCGCGGAGCGGCCAGCGTGATTTCACATAATGGAATCGCCTGCAGCCGGCAGCCAGGCTCGACGATATCCACAACGCGCGAGTCGCGCAGCCGCGTCTCTGATAAATATCAAGCACTCGACCCGGCAAGCAGTAAGAGTGCCGAACTTCTTGAATGTACCGGTGTCGGGAACGGTTATGGATTAGGACTTTTTCGTTGACGTTGAAGACCTGAAACAAGCTCCGGCGAAACCCTTGGACGAGCTGTTGAGCAACCCCGCGGTGCAGGTCGGCGTCGGGCCCCTCATGGCCGCGCTCGTCGTCGCGTTCGTCGTGGCGCTTATACTTCGCCCGCTGCAACTCGGCGGCCTCGCGGTGGCGGCGGCGTTTCTCACCACTATGTATTTTGTGTCGGGACTCGGGTTTTCTCCGCTGACCGCGACCCGAAAGATAATTATTGTGAGCATCGCCGCTCCGGTGGTCGGGATGCTCATTGACTTTGCATTCAAGCCGACACGGATGGGCGCCGTAGTCCTCGCACTGTGCGCAGCGGCGAGCGCGTTGTGGGTGTTCTGGCCCGTGCTCGCGCAGAAGCCGGCTGCGGAAGGCTGGCTTCTGGGTGCCAGCATGGTGGTCGTCATCTTTTTTGTGGTCGGATTTTCGCAGCTTTACCTTGCTGCGGATGCGGTGCGCGCAGGCGCGGCGGGACTCGGCCTGGGCCTCGCAACCGGCATTGCTGCGATATTGTCAGCATCGGTAACATACGGGCTGTACGGGATCGCGCTGGGCGCGGGGGCGGGAGGGTTCTTGCTGCCGCAGATGATCTCGGGGAAAAAGGGCTTCGCCGGCGCTACGTTCACTCTGTCGGCGACGCTCACTGGCGGTCTCGTCGCCGCCGGCGCCATGGTGCTTGCCAAGCTTCCCTGGTACGCGCTGCTGGTGCTTGCGCTCGTGCCGGTCGGGGCGCGCCTGCCGGCCGTGGAGAAGACCCCGCTATGGCTGCAAGCAGTGCTGCTATCGCTATATTGCTTCGCCGTCGGGGCGGCGGCTTGCGCGTTGGCGTGGGCCCAGGGACGGAATTTCGATCTAGGCTTCATGTCGCTTCAACTGTAGACGGAGGGGACGCACCATGACAAAACTCGCAATCGGACTTGTCGCCATCACGTTGCCGCTCGCTGCCGCGGCTCAGGTGGAGTCGTACAACATCGATCCGATTCATACCATTCCGTATTGGGAGACGGACCACCTGGGCTTTGCGACCATGCGCGGCCATTTCAACAAGATTTCGGGAAAGTTCACCATCGACCGCGCGGCGAAGACCGGCACGCTCGAGGTCACCATCCAGACCGCAAGCCTCAACACCGGCGACACCGACCGCGGAGCTCGATCGCGCACGCGAGACGAGCACCTGCGCAGCCCGGACTTCTTCAATGCGTCCGAGTTCCCAACCATGACTTACCGGGCGACCAGCCTGACATTCGCCGACGATAAACCGGACGTGATCGAAGGCAACTTGACGCTGCTCGGCGTCACCCGGCCGGTTTCGCTCAAGATCGAGCGCTGGAGATGCGGACCGGATCCGCGGACGGCTGGCAAGCGCTATCAGTGCGGCGGCAACGCCACCGGCTCGTTCAAGCGCTCGGACTTCGGCATGAAATTCGGCCTCCCCACCGCAATTGGCGACGAAGTCAGGCTGTGGACGAGCTTCTACGGGTTCCGGAGCCAATGACGAAACCAGCAGCCGAATATTCCCAACCACAACACAGGAGCCCGTCGATGAAGAAGAGCATCATGTGTATCACGTTAACCGCGATCGCCTCCGCCATCGCCGGCGCCACTTTCGCTCAGCAGAAACCGGAAGAAGTCATCAAATACCGGAAGTCCGTCATGACGATACAAAGCTGGCACATGAGACCGATGGCGGCAATGGTGAAAGGGCAGCGGCCCTATGACCCGGACGTGTTCGCATACAACGCACAGGTCATCGGGCAGACCGCCAGGATGAAGGCGGAAGCTTTCGCACCCGGGACCGACAAGGCTCCCGATGCAGAGACGCGCGCGAAACCGGAGATCTGGAGCGAGCCGGAGAAATTCAAGCAGGCTCTCGACCGCTTCCAGGCCGAAGCGATCAAGCTTGTGGAGGCGTCAAAAGCCGGCAGTCTGGACGCGGTTCGCCCGGTGTTCGGCGGAGTCGCCAAAGCCTGCGGCGCCTGCCACGACGCTTTCCGTACCAAGTAAGTCCGGATTTGCCACAAAAAAGCCGCGCGGGACGCGGCTTTTTTATCAGGCTCGCACGAGTAAGTACACCACCAACGCCGCGACGCCGATCACCACCAACGCCAGACCGGGACCCGGGTCGCGCACCTCCGCACTGGCGGCGTCTTGCGACAGCAGTTTATTGCCGGTGAAAATCGGTGCGAACAGGTTTTCCGACTTGTATACAAGGTGGAACAGCACGGCCGCGACATGCAGGCTGACGAGCGCCAGCAACACGTAAAAGTTGTAGCTGTGTATGGTGGTGAGGAAATCGCTGGTTCTCTTGCTGACCCACTGGTAGAGGGGGCCCTCGGTCACGATGTCGTCGTTCGCAAACAGCCCCGTGCCGATCTGTAGTGCAATGGAAACGAATATCAGCAGAACGCTCAAGCCACCGAGTGGATTGTAGCCTGCGAATCGCGCTGCTTCGCGCCGCGGCAACGTCTTGATGAATTCGATGATCGCCCGGGGGCCGTAGAGGAAATCGCTGAAACGCGCGTGGGTGCTGCCCACGAACCCCCATGCAATCCGGAACAGCAGCAACGCGAGAATGGAGTAACCCGACCACAGGTGATAGGTCATCAGCGTCATATCGCCGCCCTGCGTCCCGCTCCACCAGGAAAAACACACGAGCGCCGCCAGCACCCAGTGGAAGACCCGCACCGGCAGGTCCAATACCTTCACTCTTACCAGCTGCCGCATGATTACGATTTCCCACAGCCAAAACCAAAAAGACAGTAACTGCCCATTACGGTTCCTCAAGCGTAACGGGCCGACGAATCAAGCAGCAGACAAATCAAACTCCTCCTTCCTTCCATCCTCCCGGTCTCCACCATGGTCGAGGAAGGGTCGTCCTCCTGCTGCCCGGTTACCGCCTCGTCAGGCAGCAGCGCAGCACGGGCCCCGGCAAACACTCTCCGCGCGTTGAATAGCGATCAGCTCGTCCGTTCGAACGCGCGCGGCCTCCAAGTCGCTGACGGCAAGCATTAAACGAAACCGCGTCGGCCGCTTGCGCGCAGCCTCCGACCGCGAATCGGCAAAAATCTATCTCTACGGTGTCGACTGCCTTGCACGCCTCAGCGGTCGCACCCGCAAGCGGGCACCTGCTCCACGCTTCGACGTGCCCTCCTTGGTCGCATCCCCAAAAAACGGGGCCCCTGCTCCGCGCTCCGGCGCGCGCCGAATCGGCGCGACTGCGTCCGCTTCAACCTTCGTATTTGAACGACAGGCTGACGCGGGCGCGGAAGGCAACGACCTTTCCGCCCTCGATCAGCAGGTCGGTCTTGTTCACCTCCGCGACCCGCAGGTCGCGCAAAGTGTGTGCCGCGGTTTCCACCGCGTTGCGCGCGGCATCCTCCCAGGATGTCCTGCTGGTGCCGACGAGTTCAGTGACACGATAAACGCTGCCCTTCCCTTTGCCTTTGGCCATGGTCCCCTCCTATAAGTGGCGTCACGGACCGCTGCGGTGACGTCACGCGCGGCACGGTGACGGAGCCATCTTACACCCGGCTGGCGACCGGCACGTGTGGGAGAACGATCAGTTGCGGGGGGAGCTTGCGGCAGATCCCGATTCGGCCAGCGATTTGAGCGTCACGTAATCGGTCTTGCCGCTGCCGAGCAGCGGGAGCGTCGCCACGTGCACGACGCGGCGCGCCACCGCCAGGTCCTGCGCCCCGAGCTCGCGCGCCGCCTTTTGCAGGGCGACGCGGTCGAGCCGCGGGTCGGTGGTGAAGAGCACGGTGCTCTCGCCCGCCTGCGAGACCAGCTCAAGGGCGGCGGCGTGCTGCTGGCCGGGCGAGGCGTGATGGGCGATGTGCTCCACGACTTCCAGCGAGATCATTTCGCCCGCGATCTTGGCAAAACGCTTGACCCGGCCATGGATGGTGAGGTAGCCGTCGTCATCCAGGTCCACGACGTCGCCGGTGTTGTACCAGCCCTCGCCCACTTCGGAGCGGGGCGGCTGCAATTCGCCGGGCCGGTCGTAGAGATAGTAGCCACGCATGACGTTGGGGCCGCGGACGTGGAGCACGCCGCCGCGGGCGATGCCCCGCACCGGCACCAGTTGATGCTCGATGCCGGGGAGCATGCGCCCGACTGTGCCCGGCTTGTAGCACATCGGCGTATTGAGGGAGAGCACCGGCGCGCACTCGGTCGCGCCATAGCCTTCCATAATGCGCAGCCCGAACCGGTTGAGCCACAGGTTTGCCACCTCCGGGTTGAGCTTTTCCGCGCCCGACACCACGACTCGCGTCTTGTGGAAATCGTAGGGATGCGCCTGGCGGGCGTAATGCGCGAGGAAGGTGCTGGTGCCGAATACGTAGGTGCAGCCGCGCGTGTAGGCAAGCTCGGGGATCACTTTGTAATGCAGCGGCGTGGTGTACAGGTAACTGCGGGTGCCGGTCAGCAGCGGCTGCAGCGTGCACGCAGTCAGGCTGTAGGAGTGGTACATGGGCAGCGAGTTCAGGAACCTGTCGTTGGGCCCGTAATCGATGACCGCGCCCATCTGCGCGATGTTGGAGAGCAACGCGCGGTGACTCAGCGCGACACCTTTGGGCCGCGCCTCCGAGCCTGAAGTGAACAGGACCACCGCGGTTTCCTCCGGGTCGCAGCCGGTCACCACGGCGCGCGGCCGCCACAACGCCCAGCCCATCAGCCAGAGCTTGTCGAGCAACCCGAACCGCGTGCGCAGGTCCTCCAGGTAGACGATGCGCAGCGTGCTCAGCGCTGCGACGGAGCTCCCCAGCCGCGCAACATCGACGAAGCGCCGCGAGGTGATGAGGGTTTTGATCCCGGCGGCGATGCAGGCGCTGCGCAGCGCGTCGGGCCCGGACGTGTAGTTGAGCAGAGCCGGCGTGCGCCGCATCGCGCTCAAGCCGAACAGGAGCGCGACCGTCGTCGCCAGGTTGGGCATCAGCACGCCGACGATTTCCCCCTCCCCAGCGAGCCTGGCACCCAGCCGTCCGAGCGCGAGACTGGCCTTGATCAAGTCGCGGTACGAGTGATGGCGCTGCGTGTCCTCCAGGATGAGGGTGCCGCGCCCGTGCAGTTCGGCGGCGTCAAGCAGGGCCTCGAACAGCGTCGCCGGCGGCCGCGAGGCGAACATCATGTGCTGCATGATCTTGAGCAGTTCGTCCGCCAGCCGGCGCCGCCGCGTCTTCCCCGACGCCTGCAACTGCGCCGGCAGCCGCCGACCCGGCAATATCCTGATGGTGACTTGCGGGAAGAGGCGCTTGGGGACCAGGCCACCGACCGCGGCATACCGGGAATAGAGAGTTCCCATGACGCGGACCGGCACGATCCGCGCGTTGCAGTGTGCAGCGATAACCGCCGCCGAATCGTAGATCTTGGTGAGGCCGCCTGTGGGGGTCGCCGGGCCCTGCGGAAACAGCAGGACCGGCCGTCCGCGTTCCACGAGTCGAATCAGCCGCTTCAGCGCGAGGGGTCGCTGGGGGTTGAGAATGACGTGCGGCACGACGCGCATCAGCAGCCGCACCAACCCGTGCCGCAGTCCATCGCCGGCCTCCGCGACCGTGACGTTTCCCGGCAGCAACAGCCCCAACAGCGCGCCGTCGAGCACGGAATCGTGATTGGCGACGATCAGCACCCGCCCGCCGTGCAGCTGCGAAACGTCCCCCTCCACCCGAACTCGGAACAACCCCCGGAGAACGAATATTAAAACTCGTTTTATCACAAAGACTTACTAGTTGTAGTTATTCCTAATTATCAGCTAGCGGTCGGTGTGGCGTCAATTTATGGAGCGATGGAAACGGCCGTCAATGTTGCGCGGTACGCGACAAAGGGCCAAATCAGGGCGTCGGGCGGCCATCCCATGCCTTATCGTTAATCTCTGTTTCTAAACCAAAAAGTGAAAATCTATCAGAATGTTAGATTTGCTTTGTAATGATTACTTACCGTTAAATCAGGGCGTGATCCAGATCACAAGGCTGTTTTCTTAATCCGTTTCACTCTTTCTCTCAGGGAGAGCCATCATGGATATGCACGTACCGTCCGCAGTTCTCGAAGCTCGTCAACTTCCAGCCACCCTACCCCTCGCCAACGGGGTCGACCTCAGCTTCTCGCCGCAGTTGCGCGCGCATTTCGACAAGGATACGCGCGCCCTGTGGTCACGCTGGGCGCCCGAGCCGCGGCCGTGCTTCAATCCGGCGCTCCTCGCCGACATCCGGGCGTACTACGACTTTCTCGCCGCCACCGGCGGGAACATCGAGTGCTACGGGGAGGAGCACCCCATCGAGTATGTCGTGCTCGCCTCGGCCAAGGAGGGCGTGTTCAATCTCGGCGGCGACCTCGATCTCTTCAAGCAGCTGATCGATACCCGCGACCGCCAGGGTTTGCTGCGCTACGGGCGCGCGTGCATCGACGTGCTCTACCGGAACTACACCGGGCATAACCTGCCGCTCACCACGATCTCGCTGGTGCAGGGCGATTGCCTCGGCGGCGGCTTCGAGGCGGCGTTGTCGAGCGACGTGCTCATCGCGGAAAAGAGCGCCCGCTTCGGCTTTCCCGAGATCATCTTCAACCTGTTCCCGGGCATGGGCGCCTACTCGTTCCTCGAGCGCCGCATCGGGCAGCGGGGCGCCGAGGAGCTGATCACCAGCGGCAAGATCTTCAGCGCGGAGGAGATGGCCGCGCAGGGCGTGGTCGACCTGGTCGCTGAAAACGGCAATGGCGAGGCCGAGGTTGCAGCGCTTATCCGGCGCCGTGGCCGCAGCCGCAATGGGCTCGCCGCGCTCGCGCAAGTGCGCCGGCGCGTGCACCGCATCGAATTCTCCGAGCTGCTCGACGTCGTGCAGATCTGGGTCGACAGCGCGCTGCGGTTGAGCTCGCGCGATCTCAAGTTGATGCAACGCCTGGTCTCGCGCCAGAACGGGCTGAATGAGTCCCATCAGATCCACTAATAGCATTCCTTTGCGGGGGTGAACTATGTGTGACCGGAACGCACGCAAGCTGGCTGGAACTCCGCGCCACGTGGTTCAGCGCAGGGCCGATGGTTCGCCGTGTTTTTTCACCGACGAGGATTATCTCGTCTATCTCGACTGCCTGAAGGACGCGGCGGAGCGCCACAGTTGCGCGGTGCATGCTTACGTGCTGATGCCAGACCATGTGCAGCTGCTCGTCAGCCTCGACACGGAGCGGAGACTCTCGCGGGTCATGCGCTGCATCAGTGGCCGCTATGTGGAGTACGTGAACTATATCTACCAGCGGAATGGCGCCTTTTGGGAGCACGGGCCCAAGTTCACGCTGATCGATAGCGAGCAGGATGTGCTCGCCACCCACCTCTCCATCGAAGCGACTCCGGTCCGAACGTGCCTCGCCGCGAGCCCTGCGGACTACCGCTGGTCGAGCCATGGCCATCACGCCAATGGCAGCGAGGACACGGTCATACAGGACCATCCCTGGTACCTCAATCTGGGGGCGACCCAGCGCGAGCGGCAGCTCGCCTACCACGCGTTGTACCGCCAATCGCTCGGTGACCGGGCGCCGGCCGAGATCAGGCCTTCGGCACAACTCGATTCCATGCTGCGTGGAGACCGGCTCACGGACCGGATCGAACGGCTCGTACGGACGGTGCGGCCGGGGACGATGGAGAACGCGTTCGCAGCGGCCTGACAGTCCAGGATATGTCCGCGGAAGTCCACCGCGCCAGATCGCAGGCGCACCCCCACGCGCCGCGCTCCAGTTAGCCAAAGACTGAAGGACTTGATAGAGTTATGAACAATTCAACGCGCAAAGGCCCGCGGCAGCCAGCCGCGGCGAGAACGCCTGTGTCCGACAAGGGGGCCGGGGTGAGCGATCCGACGCTGGAATACAGCATTCAGCAAGTGTCTGAAATGCTCGGAATTCCGATCCAGAAGCTGCGGCGGTGGGATGAGCAGGGCGTGCTGGTTGCCGGGCGTACCCACGGCGGCCACCGGCGCTATTCCCGGGAGTTGATCGACCGCCTGACCGGGTCCGGGCTCGCCACCACGAGCGACAAGGCCAGCAAGGAGCTGGCGACGATCCGCAAATCGCTCGCCGAAAAGCGGCGCATCATCCAGCTGTTGCTGGAGAGCGAGAACCGCTACCGCGACCTGGTCGAGACTTCCCACGACCTCATCTGGACCACTGACGCGGCCGGGCGCTTCACCTATCTCAACACCGCCGCCAACGCCATATTCGACCTCGCACCCAAGGAATTGATCGGCCGCTGCTTCTTCGACTTCGAGGCCGGCGATTCCCATGTCTCCAACCGGCGTTTCCTGGCGATGCTGAAGCGCGACGGCGAGATCAAGCACTACGTGACCCGATTGGTCACCGACGCGGGACAGGACCGCTGGATCGGCATCAACGCGCGCGTGGTACTCGATGACAGCGGCGCCATCCTCGGCATCCGCGGCACCGCGCGGGACATCACCGAGGAACACCTGGCCACACAGCGCGTCGAGCACCTCGCGATGCACGACCCGCTGACGGACCTCCCCAACCGGCTGAGCCTGCAGCGCCGGGTGGAGTCGGCCCTGCAATCCGGCGGCGTCGGCGCGCTGCTGTTCCTCGACATCGACCACTTCAAATACGTGAACGACCATTTCGGGCACCGCACCGGCGACCAGCTGATCGTCGGCGTCGGCAGCGTGCTGCGCGACCTGATGCGGAACGTGGCCGGAGAGCTGTTCCGTCTCGGCGGGGACGAGTTCGCCATCCACTTGCCCTCGGCGCTGCGCAAGGACGCCGCTGAAGTCGCTGAAAAAGCGCTCGACGCGGTGCGGCACTACCGCTTCCAGGCGGCGGACGAAAGGGTCATCTCCAACCTGGCGGCGTCCGCCGGAGTTGCGCTCTACCCCTTCCACGGGGGGGATGCACTGTCGCTGCTCTCGAACGTGGACATCGCGATGTACCAGGCCAAGGACCACGGCCGCAATCGCCACGTATTGTTCGACCAGGCCTCCGAAAACCTGCGCAGCACTCACCGGCGCATCCATTGGGCAAAGAAATTGCGCGACGCGCTCGACGAGGACCGCCTGGTGCTGTTCCAGCAGCCGGTCGTGCGTCTCAAGGACCGTAAGGCGGTGCACCACGAGATCCTGGTGCGCATTCGCGGCGAGGACGGAGGCTATATCCTCCCCGGCAATTTCGTCGAGGTCGCCGAATCCATGGGCGTGATCCAGGAAATCGACTTGCGGGTGGTCGAAAAGCTGCTCATATATCTGCGCGCAAGCGGACTGGCCAACAGGAAGCTGCGTTATTTCGTCAACCTGTCGCGGGTGTCGATTTCGGATCAGCAGTGGATACGGCGCTTTCACTCGCTGCTGCACTCGAGCGGCGTTCATCCGAGCCAGCTGGTGTTCGAGATCACGGAAACCGCGGCAATGTCGGAAGTCGACGTCACGGTCACGTTCATCAAGCGGCTGAAAGAGATGGGGTGCCGCTTCGCGCTCGACGATTTCGGCGCGGGATTCAGCTCGTTCTACTACCTGAAACGCTTCGACGTCGACTACCTCAAGATCGACGGCGGCTTCATCCGCGATCTCGCCACAGACGAGGGCAGCCGCATCTTCGTGCGGGCGCTGAACGATGTCGCCAACGGTCTCGACAAGCAGGTGATCGCGGAATGGGTGGAAACGCCCGAGGCGCTAAACCTGCTGCTCGGGATGGGCACCCATTTCGGGCAGGGATATCTGTTCCAGCGGCCGGTCCCGCTCGAGCAGGGAGTCGTAACGGAGCTTGTCCGCGGCGCCAACGCGGCCTGACACGAAATACGGGATACGAGATACGAGATACGAGATAAGACCCAGATCCCGCATCGCGGATCACGGATCCCGCATCACGCATCACGCATCACGCATCACGGAACTTGTCGGCCCACAGCAGGCCGATGACGGTTTTCTCGTCGGAAATCTTGCCCTCCTTCACCCAGCGCAGCGCTGCGGCCATTTTCACGGGCACCACCTCGAGAAGCTCCCCGTCGTCAGGTGCGTGGCCGACGTGCGTCAGGCCTCGCGCCAGGTAGAGCTCGATCCGCTCGTCAGAGTAGCCAATGCAAGGGTGTATGGTCGTCAGGCGGCGCCACTTCCGGGCTTCGTAACCGCATTCCTCCCTGAGTTCCCGCCGCGCCGCTTGCAGCGGCGTCTCACCGGGGTCGATTTTGCCCGCCGGTATCTCGTAGAAGTGCCGCGCCAGCGAATAGCGATACTGGCGCACCAGCATCACGGTCTCGGTATCGAGAAACGGCACCACCGTCGCCGCCCCCGGATGCCGCACGTATTCGCGGCGCGCGATGCGGCCGTCGGACAGCCGCACCTCGTCCTCCAGCACATGGAGCAGCCGCCCGTCATAGACGGTCTTCGAGCTGAGCGTGTGCTCGGTGAAATCGGATTTCCCACCGGTCATAAAGAGCCCCAACAAATGGTAAGCGGTAAGCTTACGGCATGCCGCTCACCGCTGACTGCGTCTAGAGGGACACCTGGATCGAATAGAGGCACAGTGCCATCAGCGGCTCGGGCAGGATGCCGAACAGCAGCATCGCGAGGCCGTTCGCGCTCATCAGCAGGCGAACGTCCCCGCGCGGCGCGATCGGCGCCGTGTCCGCCGGAGTATCGAAGTACATGAGCTTGACCAGGCGCAGGTAGTAGTAGGCGCCGATCAGCGAGAACAGCACGGCGACCACCGCAAGCCACACCAAGCCGACGCTGATGACCGCCTGCAGCACGGCGAGCTTCGCGTAAAAGCCCACGGTCGGCGGCACGCCCGCCATGGAGAACATCAGGAGCAGCATGATGAAGGCGTACCACGGGCTCCTCTGGTTGAGGCCCTTGAAATCATCCAGGTTCTCCGCTTCGAAGCCGCCACGGGAGAGCAGCACGATCATGCCGAAGGCGCCCAGGTTCATCAGCATGTAGACCACCACGTAGAACATGCTGGCGCCGTAGCCGACCAGGTCTCCGGAGAGTATGCCGAGCAGCACGTATCCCATGTGCCCGATGGTGGAATAGGCGAGCATCCGCTTGAGGTTGGTCTGGGCAATCGCGGTCACGTTGCCGATCGCGAGCGAGAGCACCGCCATCACTACCAGCATCTGGCTCCACTCCTCGACGAGCTGCTCGGCGCCGAGCCCCTGCACCAGCAGCCGCATGATGAAGGCGAACGCCGCGAGCTTGGGCGCCGACCCGATGAACAGCGTCACCGCCGTCGGCGCGCCGTGATAGACGTCCGGCACCCACATGTGGAACGGCACTGCACCGAGCTTGAAGCCCAGGCCCGCGACGATGAACACCAGCGCGAACACCAGCACGATCTCCCTCGCGCCGCCCGCGAGGATGATCTCCGCCAGCTGCGTGATGCCGAGCGTTCCCGTCGCCCCGTAGAGCATGGACATGCCGTAGAGCAGCATGCCCGAGGCGAGCGACCCCAGCACGAAGTACTTCATCGCCGCCTCGGTCGCAACCGGGGAATCGCGCTGCAGCGCCACCAACGCGTAAAGGGACAGTGAAAACAGCTCGAGCCCCAGGTAGAGCGTGAGCAGGTGGTTCGCCGAGATCATGACCATCATGCCCAGGGTGGCGAACAGCACGAGCACGAAGAACTCACCGCGGAACATGCCGCGCGCCGCGATGTAGGGCCGCGAGTAGACCAGCATCACCATCACCCCGAGGTAGACCAGCAGCTTCAGCACGTCCGCCATGAGGTCATCCACGAACATGTCGCTGAAGGTGGTGACCGGCTCCGTGGCCGCGGTGAGGTAGGTGAGCAGGAAGCAGCCGAGGAGCGTCGCCTGGGTCAGGGCGTAGGTGACGATGCGGTTGGCGTCGGCTATGAAGAGATCCGCGACCAGGACGACGCACACCATCCCGAGCAGGAACAGCTCGGGAAAGGCGGGCAGGAGTGGCGTTATATGCTGCATGCTTCCTTTCTGTTTCCCTCTTCTCTTAACGAAGCTTGCTCTGGGCAACGTGGTTCAGCAGGTCGTTCACCGACGTATGCAGCACCTCCGCGAACGGATCGGGCCAGATACCCATCGCCAGCACCGCCAGCGCGAGCAGCCCCAGCACGAGGAATTCGCGCGCGTTCAGGTCCGCCAGGCCGGCGACATGATGGTTGGCGACCGCGCCGAAGATCACGCGCTTGTACATCCACAGCGTGTAGGCCGCGCCAAACACCAGCGTGGTGGCAGCCGCAACCGCGTACCAGACGTTGGCCTTGACCGCGCCCACGATCACCATGAACTCCCCGACGAAGCCGCTGGTGCCAGGAAGGCCCGAATTCGCCATCGCGAACAGCATGAACAGGGCCGCGAACACCGGCATGGAGTTGACGACGCCGCCATAATCGGAGATCTGCCGCGAGTGCATCCGGTCGTAGAGCACGCCCACGCACAGGAACAGAGCGCCCGAGATGAAGCCGTGCGAGATCATCTGGATGATCGCGCCCTCCAGGCCGTGGACGTTGAAGATGAAGATGCCGAGCGTGACGAAGCCCATGTGCGAGATCGAGGAATACGCTATCAGCTTCTTCATGTCGGCCTGCACCAGGGCGACCAGCCCGATGTACACCACCGCGACCAGCGACAGCGCGATCACGAACCCGGCGAGCGCGTGGCTGGCGTCGGGCACGATCGGCAGCGACAGCCGGATGAAGCCGTAGGCGCCGAGCTTCAGCATGATCGCGGCGAGCACGACCGAGCCTCCGGTCGGGGCCTCGACGTGGGCGTCCGGCAGCCAGGTATGCACCGGCCACATCGGCACCTTGACCGCGAAGCTCGTCATGAACGCGAGGAAGATCAGGATCTGGGGTACGAGCGGCAGCGGCAGCCGGTAGTAGTCGAGCAGCGAGAAGCTGCCCTCCGACACGTTGTAGAGGTAGATGAGGGCCACCAGCGCGAGCAACGACCCCGCGAGCGTATAGAGGAAGAACTTGAACGCCGCGTAGACCCGGTTCGGCCCGCCCCACACGCCGATGATGATGAACATCGGGATCAACGTCGCCTCGAAGAACACGTAGAACAGCAGAGCGTCGAGGGCGGAAAACACGCCGTTCATGATCCCGGACAGGAACAGGAACGCGGCCATGTACTGGGCCACGCGCTCCCGGATCACTGCCCAGCCGGCGATCACGACCAGCACGGTGGTGAAGCTGTTGAGGAGAATCAGCAGCAGCGAGACGCCGTCGATGCCGAGGTGGTAATTGACGTTGAAGGTCTCGATCCACGGCGTGATATGGGTGAACTGAAAGCCGCTCGCCTGGGGGTCGAAGCCGGTGTAGAGCGGCAATGTCACCACCAGGCCGAGCACGGCCCCGACGAGCGCGATCAAGCGCGCGGCGCCGGCATTGCGGTCGGAGCCGGTAGCGAGCACCGCGACCCCGGAGAGGATCGGGATCCAGATCGCGAGGTTGAGCAGGTTGAAACCGAGCATGGCCGGATCAGGCGATGAACATCATCGTCAGCAGGACCAGAATGCCCACGATCATCGCAAAGGCGTAGTGATAGATGAACCCTGACTGCAGGGTGCGAATCACCGCGGCGAACCAGACCACTGCGCGCGCGGAGCCGTCGACGAGCACACCGTCGATCACCGCCACGTCACCTCCCTTCCACAGCCCGGTGCCAAAGCGCACCGCGCCGTCACCAAACAGCCACTGGTAGGCCTCGTCGAAGCCGTACTTGCGCTCGAGGATGGTGTGGATCAGGCCCGCCTTTTCCTTGATGACCGCGGGCAGGTCCGGCCGCAATAGGTAGAGATAGGCTGCGGTGGCGACGCCCCCGATGGCGAGCCAGAACGGCGCCGTGCCGAGGGCATGGATCATCATCGCGGCGACACCCTGGAAGTCCCTCCCCATCTGCGCCAGCACATCGTGCGCGGGAGCGGCGACGATGGCGCTGCCGAAATAGCCACCGAACAGCACCGGCCCGATGACCCAGCCGACGGCAACCGAAGGGATCGCGAGCAGGATCAGCGGAACGGTCACCACCGCCGGCGATTCGTGCGGAACGTGACTGTGTCCCCCATGGTCGCCCTTCCCGTGGCCATGATCACCGAAACTGCCCGCGTGGTCGTCGTGGAAGCGCTCGGGCCCGTGGAACGTCATGAAGACAAGCCGGAAAGTGTAGAGCGCGGTCACGAATACCGTGACGAGCACCGCGAAATAGGCGAAGCCCGCGCCCGGCGTCTGGGAAAGGTGCGCCGCCTCGATGATCGAGTCCTTGGAGAAGAAGCCCGCGAAGCCCGGGATGCCCGCGCTCGAAATCGCCCCGATGAGGGTGGTCCAGTAGGTGACCGGCAGGTACTTGCGCAG
>Ga0326597_10003708_pt1 | contig 21831 bp, 19 predicted proteins | sample RVTome_12_FD_203789 | JGI IMG/M metagenome (GOLD analysis project Ga0326597, IMG submission 203789) | Soil microbial communities from uranium-contaminated site in the Upper Colorado River Basin, Wyoming, United States - RVT100D185 | ecosystem: Environmental > Terrestrial > Soil > Contaminated >...
ATGTCGTACGAGACGCGCGCCTATCAGGGCGACCCCGGTATTGCTCTCGGCGCGACGACGCTGCGCGACGACACCGTACGCACCTACCAGCTCGCACTCGCGTACGGCTTCCTGAGAAATTCGGAACTCACCGTTCTGCTGGAAAAAGGCGCGCGGAATTCCAATCAGCAGCAGTTCGACTACGACTACAACGCGCTGCTGCTGCGCTTGAGGCTGGGGTTCTTCTAAGGTCGATTTCATTGTTGTGGGCATTGGCTGGTGAACCGGCAAATAGATGCCAGGGTTACTGGAACAGGCTCCAGTTCCTGCTGAAGCGTTCGTCGTGGCGCCAGTCAAGCAGTCGCATGACGAAGCTTGGATTGCCCATGACGTAGCGGCCCCAGAGGCGCCGCGGTTCATGTAAAAGGCGATAGAGCCATTCGAGACCGCACCGGCGCATCCACGCCGGCGCGCGCCGCACTTTACCGCCAAGAAAGTCCAGTATGGCGCCGCCGCACACGATGAGGGGTGGCTGGTCTGGATCCGCGTGGCGCTTGAGTTCCTGCGCCAACTCTTCTTGCTTCGGCATGCCCATGCCCAGGATGATTAGCGCCGGTCGCGCGGTGCGGGCCAGCTCGACATAGGAATGCCGGTCCCTGAAACCGTCCGCGCAGGACACGATGCGCACGCCGAATCGGCGCTCACACTGAGTAGCCGCCGTGCCGATCCACGGTTGCGCGGTGCCCCAAAGGGCGATCGATTTCCCGCGGTATGCCGCCAGCAGCTTCGGGATGAAGTCGGTTCCATTCATGTTCCAGCCCGGGGAACGGTGAAGGATGCGGAAAAGAATAGACATGCCCGAACCGTCCCGGAGCAGCACATCGGCGCTCACGAGTGCTTTGAAAAAGGACCCCCTCGCGGCGCTAACATTCATGGCGTGCGCATTGACGAAGCCGACGATGCGCGCGGTCTTTCCCGATACGAGCCAGTCGAGCAGCGTCGTGTATTGCCGAGTCGAGCGCACGACCCACATCCTGTCGATGATCGTAGCCCAGCGGTTTCGCCAGTCCTCCCGCTCTCCCGCTACGGTGTCGCGGCTCGAGCGCACCCATTCGACCTCGCGCCGGATGACGAACTTAATGTAGACGGGCAGCTTGGACAGCACGTACCAGGGCGCGCTCGCCAAGCGGGCGAGCGACAGGATCTGGCGGCCGAATCGAGCCCACGCGACCAGAATCGCGGCGAGCAGGCACGCGCCTGCTAGAAGTGCGATCCCCAGTGGTAGCACATCGCCGAGCAGCGCGTAAGAAAACGCGCCGGCACAAATGGAGGCGACGATTGCCAGGCTCAGGAGTGCAAGTGGCGGGACACACAGGTCGAGGGCGAGCGCCAGTACGCCCGAGCCGTGTCCGAGTAGTCCCTGCAGCATGAGACGTGGAGCCTCGCCGAGGATCATCGAGAGGTGGCCGTGCTCCCAGCGGGTGCGCTGGCTGTGCGCACCCGTGGGACTCTCTGGAAAGCGGCTCCACACCCGCGCGTCCGGACAGAACAGCGGTGGCGTCCCCGCGAGCGCGAGATCGATGCCGAGCTTGACGTCTTCGACCAGATGGCTGCTCGCGACTCGCGCAGCGCGCAGCGTTCGCCATGGGAACGCCATTCCGGTGCCCATCAGTTGACACGGCAGCCCGAGCCGATACATGCCGAGCGGCCGCACGAGGTTCTTGACGATCCATGCGAACCGCACGATCGGCTGCAAAGGTCCCGCGGAGACCGACGCTTCCATGAGGTAGAGCGCCTGGACCGGCCGCCCGGCCGCGGCGCTCGCGCGCGCGATGCGCTCGATGGCCCCCGGTTCGACGCGACAATCCGCATCGATGATCACAACGATTGCGGGCGGGTCCCGCTCAAGGTAGCGTACCCCGGCGTCTAGCGCGTAGCCCTTGCCGCGGCGCGCGAGGTCGTGGCGCTGGACGACCTCTGCACCCGCCGCGGCGGCGATGCGCGCCGTGTCGTCCGAGCAGTTGTCCGCGACCACAACCAGGCGGTCTCCTCGTTTCAACTCCGGGCTGAGGGACCCCAGGGTCGCGGCGATGCCGGCCGCCTCGTTGTGAGCGGGAACGAGCAGCGCAAGCCGCGGTCTCGGGGGAAGCGGTGCTGCCTTGCGCCGATGCAGGAAGACAGCGCATGTAATCTGAGCCAGCAGTACGAGTGTCGGGATGAGAGCCAGCACGGACAATGCAAAGAACAGGAAGCGAAGTGCCGTGCTCACGACCAGGACCCCGCGCTTGCGCGTGCCGGCGACGCCTCGCGGAACAGCCTCGCGAGGTGCTCGGCCTGACGATCGGCGTCGTGCCGCGCCAACACCCGTTCGTAGCCTTTCTCTCCCATCCGCGCGAGCTCGTTGGAGGGCGTCGTCAGGCAGCGCCTGATCGCTGCAACCAGCTCGTCGATCTCTCCTGCGGGAATCAGCCAACCAGTTTCACCATGGACGACCAGCTCCGGGATGCCGGCAACGTAGGTCGTCAGTACCGGCCGGCGTAACGCCATTGCCTCCATGATCACGATCGGCAGGCCTTCGTAGAAGCTCGGCAGGACAAGCGTTCTTGCTGCGCTGATTTCGTCGCGGACCTGAGCACTGCTGATCCAGCCGGTGATCCGTATCCTGCGCTCGAGCCCAAGCCTGGCGATGGCGGCCTCTATTTGCGGTCGCATCTCGCCATCCCCGGCCAGCACGATCTCGAAATCCATGGCTTCGCGCGCGAGCACGGCGGCCGCATCGAGAAGCAGATGCTGCCCCTTCTCGCCGCACAGCCGGCCCACGCATACCAGACGGGGCAGGTCGGGAATCGCCGTGCGCGGCACATCGTGGAATTCGCGCTCGATCCCGCAGTACACGACTCGCACCTTGTTCCACTGCTCGTGCTCGACCCAACGCAAGAGCTGGCCACGGCAGAAGGAACTGATGGCCACGACGAAGACCGACCGGCGGATCTTTTCCGCGAGCCCGATAAATTCGGGACGGTCGAGCTCATCGGCGCCGTGCACGGTGAAACTGTAGCCCACGCCCGACAGCGTATGCACAAGCATTGCCACCTCGGCGGAGTTGGTGCCGAAATGCGCATGCAGGTGTCGTGCTTGCGCCGCCCCTAGCCGCGGGGCGAGCCAGCAGGCCTCGGCGAGATAGGCGAGATGAAACGCGAGCGGACGGTGCGCCCGCCGACTCATCTTGAGCGCGAGGCGCAGCGCGACTGCGAACCTCCGGGGCGTGCTTAGCGCCTGACGGAGCGTTGCGAGCGCCAATGCGGCGATCCCGTCACGCAGCACATAGCGGGTGCACTCGCGTTCGCAGATGTCCTCGGGGTCGGCGAGCGGGTTGTCCCACCCGCGCAGCGCGAAGCGTAGTACCTCGATACCGGTGCGCTCCAGCGCGCGGATTTCCCGGCGAATGAATGTATGGCTGACTTTGGGATACTGATTGACGAGGTAGGCGATCTTCATTGCGCGCGCCTTTGCTCAATGGGGTCGACCGCTGCCAGAGTCCCGCTAACGGAAGATTTCTGGTCCGTGCCGCTGATTGCCTCGAGGACAGGTATGACGGGCCGGTTCGGCCAGGGAAAAATTGTCGTCGCCCCGTCAGCAAGTTCCCCGCTGTCGACCAAATCCTTGCCGGTGGTCATGTCGCGCAGACGCAGGCGCAGCCTGGCGCCACCGGTTGCGAGTGCGGTCAGCCGGTACTCAACGCCCGCGGCGGGCTTCGCCCAGGACACTGGATGCATGCTGCGCGCGGATCTCGCGACCTGCACGATTCTTGTGGCAGTTTGCGGAAAAACTAGCGCCTGCGCCCACGAGTCGAATTGACCGGACCCGGACCCCGCGCGTACTATCCACGGGCCCCGCATGGAGAGCAGGTTGAGATTGCGATCGGGCGTGAACGCGCGTCCGTTGGCGTCGAGCCAGCCGTCCGCAGCAACCACCGGACGCAGTGCTGCCCGTATGCGCTGGAGATCGTTGGCGGCCGCAGCATCCCAGTGGCCCCGACCGTGCAGATTGAAATCGGCGCCATTCTCGACGTAGATATTGAAAGGCGTCCCTACGTTGCGGTCGACCACATAGGCGCCATAAGTCATCAGCGTTCTCGCGACCTTGCGCAGTTCCGCATTGCCGATGCTGGCGGTGTCGAACGATGCCGGCAGCATGAGGAGCGCACCCTCAGGTATCGTGCCGGTATTGCGACTTGCCGTCCGGTCCGCCGAGGTCGCCGGAAACACGTAGGCAGGGTTCGACGCGAGCGCGTTGAACGTCAGCGAAACCGCGAGCGCATGCCGATATTGCACGTCGCCGTCGCGCACTTCGTGCTTGCGTATCAGCCCGCCCATGGCGGGCACCCCCGCCGCGCGTGCACCCTGGAAGTAATGCGCTGGATCGCCCCAGCCGCGGCCATCGATCCGTGTCCAGGCGTACTGCCCGGCGATCCATTGCCCGGCCTGGAAGCGCAGCATGTTGAAGGAGTGGACGATCCCCGTCGTGGCATCGACGATATCCGCGTGTCCGTCACGGCCCTCCGCCGGGGTAACGCCGCGCGGCCAGCGCGGCACCGTGATGCTTTCCCGAAACGCTTCCCAATCGGGATCCCAGACGCCCTTGCGCCCGGGCAGTCCACGGACAGTTACCGGTGGATCGTCCGCCGCCGCCAGGAATACTTCCAGTGAGTATTTGCCGCCCCCGACCCGCGGAAAATAATTCGACTTCGGAATCGTGGCAGCGCCGAGGACGGGGTTGACGGGCCTACTGTTCCAGAGCGAATCGACAGCGAACGGCTTGTGATAGGTACCCCACGGGCCCGCAAGGACCGAGGCGGGCGCGGCAGGTTGCACGAAGTGCTCTGTGCCCAAGGCCGGCGCAAGCAAAAGCAGAGCCGCCGCCGCGACCGCCAATCGCCGCTGGAGCCCATAGTGATCATTGTGTTGCCGCGCGCGGTTCATGCGACCCGCTCCCGCGACCGCGTCACAGAGTCAACCGCGGTACTCATTCGCCGGCCAAAGGCGATGAACCGGCGCTCAAAGCAGTGTGTGGAAACATGCGCCAGCGCGAACAGGACCACGAAAAGCAGCGGGCGCTTGAGATAACGCTCGAGACTGTCGCCTGATCCCAGCCAGGTGTGCGCGAGCAGCGGATGGATGACATAGAGCGCGTAGGAAACCGCGGCAAGATACGCCAAGACGCGCACGGTGAGCCAGCGGGACAGAACGGAGTCCGGATTGAAGAGCGTCGCGCCGACCAGAGCGGCCGCGAGGTACGGACGCAGGGAGTACAGCCACCCGGCCGGGAGGCAGGAAATGGCGAACAGCAGGAGTAGTAGCGATTGCGGTGCAGCCGCGAGCACGCGCGGAAGTGCGGTGGCGAGCCGTCCGTGGTAGACGAGGGCGAGCATACACCCGGCGAGCAGCTCGTCGAACCGGAACCAGGTGTAGCTGGACGCATAAATGTCGTGCGCGACGCGCAGCAGCGTGAACGCAATGCAGAGCACGGGGAGTGCCAGCAGCGCGCGGATCCCGAGGATGCCGACCAGCAGCGCGGCGAATACATAGAATTGCATCTCGATGCAAACGCTCCACAGGTGGGCCGTCAGTGGAACGAGCTTCTGCGGAGGCACATTCGCATAAAAGAAGACGTGCGCCAGCCATCCGTCGAGCGGCATTCCGGTGAGCACGAGGGCGACGATTAGGTACAGCCAGGCGAGAGGCACGACTCTGAAACAGCGGCGCGTAAGGAAGTCCGGCGCCGTCGCGCCCATCAGGAGAATGGATGTGATGAGGAAGCCGGACAGCGTGAAGAACACCGCCATGCCGGCAACGCCCGCGGCTTCGTTGAGGCTGAAGATTCCTGGCCCGAGCGGAAGAAGATGTGCGGCGAGAACGAGCAGTATGCTCACGCCGCGCCAGCCGTCGAGTACCGGGAAGCGCTCCGCGTGTCCCACGTGACCCCGCGCGAACGGCTCTCGTGCCTCCGCGTGTCGGGGCGGGGCATCGCGGCGGTCGAGGAGGCGCAGCCTCAACAACTGTGCCGGAAATCTATCCGTCATCGCGATGGACTCCACTCAGTAGGAGGCGTCCGCAGTCGCGCTGCGGTGGCGCCGCGCGCGGTCAGCTGTACGGAAGATGCGCTCGAGCCCCTGCTCGATTCGCAGCGCGTTATGTCTCCGTGCACGGGAAAGGCGCTGAAGTATCTCGCCGCGCGCCTGCAGCAAAGCGGCGATCCGCGCGCGGCTCACGGCTTCGCTGTCGACGAGGTTCAAGACCAGGTCCGCGCAGCCGTTGTCGGCCAGAATGCTGGTGATCTTGCCGTTGTCGTTGCCGCGCGCGAGCGCGACGGGCAGAGTGCCGCTCTGCGCGGCGAGCAGCAGAACGTGGAGGCGGTTGCTGATCACGCAGCAGGCACCCGAGTAGAGGGCGACGGCAGCGCCGATCGAGAGTTGCTCGTCACGCAGGCTTGCCGGCGCACCGTGGCTACGCAAATACTCGAACAGTTCGGCCGCCGCTTCACGATCCGACTCGACCTGGAAGGCAACGACGATCGCTTTCCCGTCCAGGCCGGGTGTCGCGAGCAGCTGGCGCAGTCGCTCTCCCAACGGTCGTAGATAAGCCGCGTCATGCACGGTCCCGAAGGCGTTCGACCGGAAGCTCACAACCACCGGCCCGGAACTCGGGGCTGGCGCGCTACGTACGGGAGGAACGTAGGACCACGCCAGATCCGGAAAGTAGCGCGGCCTGAAGAATCGGAACCGGCGCGCAAGCGCCTGCGATTCCCGGTCACGCAAGCCATAAAAGTGAAAGGCGAGGGAACCGAAGCATTCCACCCAGGTGTTGATACGGTCGAATGGGCCAATTGAAAAACCGGCGCGTACGACTCGACAACCCAGCACACGCAGCAGCAGCAGCCGCGCGTACCAGCCGAAAGCCGCCCGTGCGGCTTTCCATCCGCTGCGCGAGGTGTGACCGGGTGCAAGAACGAGATACTGCTGTTGATGCTCGCCCGCGAGTTTTCCGCGCAGTGCGTGAAGTGCCAGATTGGCGTGAAAGCGGCGCGGAGCAATTTCCGAGAAACGCCTCTCGCCGTCGGCACGGATTGCCTCGATGAACCACTCCGGTGTCTCCAGGTCGTTCACGAAGACTTCGCCGAAACGGCGCAACGCCGCGACACTGGCGAGGTTGATCAACTGGTCGCCGGCGTTCCCGACCTGGGAAGCGGGTTGAAAATGTATTCGGTTTGTCATCGTCCTCTCAGCGGCGGGTGCCCCCATGCAGCCCTGCCTGCCTCCACCGTGCGCCGCACCCATGCCCGGGGCGGCATGTTTCGGCCAATGCAGCCGCGCATGAGGCGCAGTATTCCGCGCGGCCACAAGCCGAGCGCCAGAAATCGATTCCAGTCCTGCAGGGTCGGGCGCACACCGTAATAGCCGCCGAGGAGTTGCAGGTAGAGCTGCTGGATGCGCCGCGGGTTGCCTGCGGCATGCAGCGCGACGACGGTATCGAACGCCATACGTAGGCGCTCCTTACTGCCGAGCGACACGCGATCGTCGCGTGGTGTATCGTCCCATTGATACGTGACGGCGGCGTCCAGCCGGGCGGGCCCGTAGACTTTGAGCATGCGCATAAAAAACTCGAGGTCCTGCCAAGCGGGTAAGCCGACGCGGAATAGACCTGCTTCGAGGTAATGCCGCCGCGGAGCGAAAATCTGGTTTCCGACTACGTTCTCCCGAAACATGTCCTCGAAGGAGGCAGAGTCTGGCTTGACGGTGTTGGCGACGGCTTGTCCGTGTCGCATCACGGCGACGTGCGAGTACAGTCCCGCGAGCCGTGCGCCCGCTCGCTCATGGCGTCGCCACGCTTTGGCGAAGCGTTCGAGTCGCGCCGGTGCGAATGTATCGTCGTCGTCCAGCCCCGTGACAAAATCTCCGCGCGCCGCGAGAATCGCGAGATTGCGCGCCGCGGGTCCGCCCAGCGAGCGCGTATTCGTGATGACACGCACGCGCGCATCCTGCGCGGCGACTGCCGCGAGTAGCGCACCCGTGTCGTCTGTCGAGCCATCATCGACGACGATCAGCTCGAAATGCTCGTGGGTCTGCAGACGCACGGATTCGATGGCGGCGGCGAGTTGCGCCGCACGGTTCCTGGTCGGGAGGTAAACGCTGATAAGCATTTGTAGTCGCTCGCTTCTCGTGCCTCAGGACACTGCGGTTCCAGCCGGCTGTGAGCCGCCCGTGCCCGCGATTGTGGCGGAGTGCGCTGCCGACGCACCGCTGGGGTCGGGTATCTTGGCAAGCGCCAGCGCACACGCCGCGCCTTGCAGAAACCAGAAATACCAATTGAAGGAAAGGTACGAGAACATGTTGTCCGACACCGACGCGACGAGATAGGCAAGAGCCAGGCCCGAGGCAATCACGGACCCCCGGCGATCGGTTGTGGCAAGGGACCTCAGCCACGACGCGAGGCGCCCGAACAGCCAGAAGAAGGCGATCAGACCCAACACACCAAGCTCGAAGAACAACTGGACGTACACGTTGTGCGCACCTGGCCCGATGTCTGCGGGATTGGACAGCGGGAAGAACGTGACAGAGTACTGGCGAAACGAATCCAAGCCGTAGCCAAGCACGTAGTGATCGGGAGTCATCCACCCCAGCGCCGTTTCCCAGAGCAGGCGGCGCCAGGCGAACGAGTTGAGGCGCGCGTACTGCACATAGTCGTTGCCGGCCGCGAGATCGGCCAGGCGTTCCTGCACGCCCGGCATGAGAAGCGCGAGTATTGGCGCAGCCAGCAGGTAGAGGAGGTAACGGCGCTCGCAGAATCCCCCGAAGATGGCGAATATGAAAAAGCACGCTACCCACGCACTACGCGTCTTGGTGAGAATCAACAAGCCGATCAACAACAGCATATACGCTGTGGCGACGACGCGGGCCGGTGTGGGGACCGCCATCTCCCGGCACTTGATGGCATAGAGCGTTGTCGCGATGACCGCAGTCAGGTAGAACGCGAAGATGTTCGGATGTGCGAAGGTCCCCTGTAGGCGTACACCTTCAGCGCGCATGCCACCGCCCGTGACCAGCTCGACGAGCGCGTACGTGACCGGAATAACAGACGACCAGAGCACGAGGCGGATGCAGAAGCGGAAATCGGCGGGCGAGCGCACAACGTAAAATGCACCAGTAAACACCGCGAACCACGAGATCAGCCCGAGGCTGGTGCGGACTGCCTCGACTTTCACCGGCGAGAGTGCAACGCCGACCGTGGCCGCCAGCAGCAGGCCGGCCCACATCGCGAGCGCTCGGGGCGGAACCAGTCGTGGCTTCTCGAGAACCAGCAGTGCAACGACTAGAATGACAAAGGCATTGAGCAAGCCGCCCACGCCGATTTCGTGGCCGCCGACGGCAATCCTGGTGGAATCGAGCAGGAGATCGCCAGCCGAGCGCAGGGCGAGTATCGTCAGTAATAATTTCTTCGGGTCGAGGACGAGGAAGCCTAGGAGCCCTACGCCCATCGGCAGCGCCACCATCTTCGCGGGATTTGCACCGACGAAGGTGGTGAAAATCACGCTGGTGACGCCCGCGATGGCGCCTAGCAGCGGGCCCACGATAGCGACTGGTGTCGAGCGCACAGGGAACCGGCCTCAGGCGTGCGCCGCGGAGGCGCAGCACTGTACGCCGTCCGTCAGCCGCAGATCAAGCTGCGTGGTTGATCGCACTTCCCACCACCGCAGCGCCGGCACCCAGGATCCCGCTCGCAAGCGCCTGTAGGGCGTTGGTGCGCGTTCGGCCCTCGCGGACGACCAGCAGCGCACCTCCTGCGCGCACGGCTATCGTCTGCGAATCGGCTCCGGACTGGGCGGCCGGTGAATCTATGAGCACCACGGCGTACTGCCGGGCCAGCTGCCGAAGCAGCTGCGGAAATTGCGCACAGCTCAGCAGCTCGAGAGGGTTGGGTGGGACTGCTCCAGCCGGCAGGACGGAGAGATGCGAAAAGCAGTCTATGCGCTGTGCGCCGTTGGCACATTCGCGACCTGCCAACAGCGCCGAAAGCCCCATCCGATTCGGGAGATTGAAGATCTGGTGTTGACGCGGCCGGCGCAGATCGGCATCGACCAGAAGCGTCTCCCAGCCAAGCTGCGCGAAGGCGATTGCAAGATTGGCGGCGATGTGGCTGCGGCCGTCTTCCGGCGTGGGGCTGGCGACGGCAAGCAGAGTGCGATCGGGCGTAAACCAGCGCAGTACGAGTTGCGCCCGCAAGGCGCGCAGCGCCTCCGCCTCAGGGCTGAAGGGGGAGTACGCCGTCACCAGCTCCGCACCCAGGCCCCCCTCGCCCGCGGTGAGATAGGGGTACCGGAACTGCCCGGAGAGCGCCTGCTCGATGTCCGCCCGCGATGCAAATCCCAGCCGCAGGCACGCTTCACCGAAGCGCAGCCCCTCGGACTCCTGCAGTCGCAGCGCGCGTTCGGCTTCGGCTGGCGTGATCTTTCCCGAGTCGACGAGTATGCCGCCCAGGTGGCGATCTGCCGGGTTTCGTGCCGGCGCGACGGCTGCGGGCGGATCTAACGTGTAGACGACGTCCATGACGCTTCTCCCGTGTCAATTCGCAGTCAGCAGTCGGCGGCGTCTTCCGCGCGGCAGGAGCTGCACCGAGCGCTTGCCATCCGACGAAGCCGGCAGTACATGCCCCAGCACCGGGGCCGCCAGCGCCTCGTGCACGTCATCCTCGCAGCGCACGATGCGGTCCATCATCTCGGCGACCAGAGCCAATCCGACCGCGAGCGTGGAGCCGACGAGGCCCGCAAAAACCAGGCCGAGCGGAAAGTTCGGAAACGACGGTTGTGCGGGCGGCGCGGCCGGCTTGATCACGGTGATGTTGCTCTGGTTGCTCTCACTTTCCAGGCGCGTCTGGGTGAACCGCGTCATCGCGGTGTCGTAGGCGCGCTGCGCGTTCTCGACCTCTCGAGAAAGAAGTGCGGCGTCGTCGCGTTTGCGCTTCATCTCGAGTACGCGTCCGCGCTGCTCCGCGAGCGCGCTTCTCAATGCGCCCTCGTTCGCGGCCATGATGCCGGACTTGGTGCTGACCGAGTGCGCGACGGTGTTCATCTCCTCGGCCAGCTTGCCGCGGATGTCCTCGACCTGGGCGCGGGCCGCCTTGTATTGCGGATGGTTCGTCCCCAGCCTGCCAGACACGTCATCGAGCTGTGACTGCGCCTTCACGAGCGAGCTCTTCATGGACTGGATGAGTGGATTATTCAGCGCTTCGGGCAACACGTCCGACGAGGAGCCCTTCGCAATGGCGGCGTCGAGATGTTGCAGCCGCGAAGCGCTCTCGTAGCGCTGCGCCTGCGCGGCAACCAGCTGCCGCGAGAGCTCCGTCAGCTGGGCGTTTTCGAAGTCGTAGCGCTCGTCGCTTACGGTGATCCCGTTGTTGCGCTGGAACGACGAAAGCTTTTTCTGCGCGGCGCGCAGGTTGCCCCTAAGTAGTTGCAATTGCGAGTCGAAGAAAGCCGTTGTCTGGCGGGCAGGTTCGGTCTTGAGATCGACGACGGTGTCGATGTAGCCTCGCACGATAGCGTTCACGATTGCGGCCGCGCGACGGGGATCGCTGTTACGGTAGGCTATCGTGACCATACCGCTCTCCCGCGAGGGGTCGACCTTTATGCCGTTTGCGAGGTTTTCGGCGAGCCATTCGCGGATTTCCCCATTGCCATCGGTCTTCTCCTGAAAGGCTTTCTGGTAATTGGGGTCATCGGCCAGCTTAAGACTGTCGACGGCTCGGAGCGCCACCGCCTGGCTCGACAGGATGCCAAGTTGCGTTGCCAGGTAACCGGGCAAAAAGGCCACGGGGATCAAGTTCCCCGTTACGGGATCAAGCGCCTTGAAATCGATCACGATGCTCGAGGTTGCCGTGTAGCGTGGAGGCATCACAGCGAGAACCACGGCCGCCGCCGCTAGTGTGGACGCAACCGTCGTCAACATGAGACGCCGCCGCGCGAGCAGCGCTAGGCCAAGCTGTTTCGGACTCATCAGAACAGACTCTCTTTGACGAAGATCACGTCGTTTTCCTTGAGGCGGTCAGCGAGCTTGGGTGTGAGCGTTCGCGATCTGCCTTGGTCATCCTTGCGGTTGATCGCGACGCCGCGCTGGGTGCCGCGCGGGGTAAGACCACCGCCCACCGACAGCGCTTGCATGACAGTCATGTCACGCTCGAGGCGGTAGGTGCCCGGGTGCTGCACTTCGCCGTAGATATAGAACATTGGGGCACGCGGCACGTAGATGATGTCGCCGTTGCTGATTGCAACGTTCTGCGCCATGTCGCTGCGGAGTAGCATCGCTTTCAGATCAACCTCGTGTCGGTTCACCGACCCGTCGCTCGCCTTGCTGACGATAACCGCGACATCGGCGCCGTTCGGAGCGATGCCGCCGGCCGTGGCCAGGAGATCGGTCAAGCTGCTTGCCGTATCCAGAGAAATCCGCCCCGGCCGGACGACGTGGCCGAGCACCGATACCTGCTGGCTGCGGTACTGAGATATGAGGACGTTGACCTGAGGACTGACTACATACTTGTGGTCGCTCAGGAGGCGACCGATGAGCTTCTCGACGCTCGCGGTATCGCGGCCACCCACATCGACTTCGCCCAGCAGCGGAAAGGTGATATTGCCTGTGGTCGATACCTGGGCTTCCGTGGAGAGATCCGGATTGTTGTAGACGGAGATTCGCAAGACGTCACCGGGACCGAGCCGGTACCTGGCCCCGTTCGGAACGGTGTCGTGCAGCGGCGCGGGCGCCGTGCTCGCGACCGCAGGTCGGGCGCGCTGCCGCCGCGCCGCGGCATCGTCTATCGAACCCTGTGCCGCGACTGGTACAGGCAGCGCGATCGAACTCGCCAGCGCCAGCATTAGCGCGTGCCCGAGGCTACGCGTGAGGCGTGTAGCGTTTCTGACAGGAATACTTTGAATGGTGGCCATGGTGACCTCATCTCGCGGTTGTGAAGGCAGAGGCGTCGCCGGTTACAGCCATTCCCGCGCGCGCGGGTGGCGTATCCGTGGAATCGCAAGTTGGCAAATGCTTCGTCAAGGCGACCTCCTGCGGTGATGTGGCCGACAAAGCGCAAAGTAGGTGATGGACACTAGTGCGCATTCCGCTGCTCCAGTACAACGAAGATCGTCCTGAAAATGATCCAGAGATCGAGCGATAGCGACCAGTTTTTGATGTAATCCAGGTCGTGGCGCACGCGCGCTTCCATCTTCTCCACGGTGTCCGTCTCGCCGCGCAGGCCACAGACCTGCGCCCAGCCGGTGATCCCTGGCCGAACCTTGTGGCGCAACATGTAGCCGCCGATCAGGCGGCGATAGAGTTCATTGTGAGCGACGGCGTGGGGCCGCGGTCCCACGATGCTCATGCTTCCAAGAAGGACGTTGAAGAACTGCGGCAACTCGTCGAGAGAGGTTCGCCGCAGGAACGCACCAAGCGGCGTGACACGGATGTCGCCCGCTACCGCCTGCCGGATGTGCGCTCCGTCCTCGCACACCCGCATAGTGCGGAACTTCAGTGTGACGATCTCTCTACCGTCGAGGCCGTAGCGTCTCTGCCGGAAAAGGACGGGCCCAGGGGAAGACAGCTTCACGCCGATGGCGATCGCGAGCATCAACGGCCAAATAGCGAGAAGGATCGATGTCGCGAGTACGATGTCGGAGGCGCGCTTAAGAACGCCGTTGATCCCGAAGAAGGGCGTCTCGCAGAGTGCGATCACCGGGACCTCGCCCACGCGGTGGGCGCAAACCTGTATCAGGTCGAATCCCGGCGTGTGCGGAGCGAAGTAGACCGACGCGGTGGTGTCGCGCAGTGCGTCGAGCAAGGACACGACGCGCTTGTCGCGCGACATGGGCAACGTGATGTACACGACCTGCACCGCAAGTTTCTTGACGATTGCCGCGACGTCTGCCATGCGACCGAGCATCTCGTCGCGGCTGACTTGCGGCAGGCGATCGCGATGCCGATCATCGAAGTAGCCCATGAGGGCTCCTCGGCAAGGATCCGCGCGGATCTGCACTGCCAGCTCACAGGCGAGATCGTTGACGCCAACGATTATTGCTTTGCGTGCCGCTCCAGCCGTTACGATGAGCGAGTGCAGAATGCCGCGCGCGGCCTGCTGCGCGCCGCTTAGCGCGAACGGCGTGACGACGATCCAGGCAACCATCGCCTCGCGCGCGTAACTCACATAGGTCTTGGTCACTAGTCCGAAAAGGAAGACCACGGCGACCATCGTCATCCAGCGGGTCATTACCCACTGACCGGGAAGCAACGTGCCGCCGCGCTCGAGCGGCAATTCGCCGAAGATCAGGGTGGCGATGACGAACACGGCAACCACCACGATCGAGTAGGGCCACGGGTGATATTGGCCGTATGCGAACAGGCACGCCAGCAGCGAGACGACACATACCGTCGGGGCAACCAGGAACCGTACGAGCGCCACCAGCGGTAGCTCGGTTCCGGTCTGCTGAGAGTACATTGAAAGTGCAGTATTCATCCGAGGTGCCCGTAGACCGATGCGCTGCGCATATAGCAACAGGCGTTCCAGGATGACAATTGAAACGTCGCCAGTCGCTTAGCATTGGAGCCGGACGGCTACGAGGCCGATTTCGTCTGCGCGCGGCGACACTATTGGATGCCGGGACGCAGTTCCGATCGACACTGAATGTCGCCGGCAACCGACGCGCTGTCTATGTGCTATGACAGGCGCATGAAACGTATAGACTTTCGCTGTCGCGAATGGGCGACACGTCGTGATTTCGCATTCGTTGTGAGCCCTGAATTTTGCGCCGGCGATCTTTCGCTATGGCTAGTCGTCAATCCGGGCGTCTCTGAGCTACGCAGTCGCAGCATGGCAAGCCTTGGATTGTTAATGCGTATTTATTCAGGCCTGACAGCCGCAAATGTTCCGAGATTTGGCCCAGAGCGATTGGGCCAGGTCAACTTGCCACCCGCGCTACGAAGGCAGTGCGCGATGTCCGCCGTCGATAGCCGTTACTGCCGTGCCGTTTTGCGACAGTGAACTTCATGCATACTGCGGGCTAAGCAGATCGCACATATGCTCAACGCTACCACGTGGGCGTCGCTTCAAAACAATGCACAATCATGTGCGCACGCGCTATGATCTGCAAATTCGCGCCCTCGAGCTGCTCACGACTCTCGGAACTCGAAACTTGTCGGCTGCCAATAGGCTCGTCACTCTTCTGTTCGCGTGTCCGCGATCGTTCCGGAGGCTGCTCATCATCGGTTTCGCCCTGGTGGCGCTGCTGTGCGCGCTCTTGGTCGAGGCACCTCGCGCGGCGGCCGCGCTGGCCGAGGCGACGCGAATGCTGGATTCGATCAAGGAATTGGGGCGCAACTTGAGCGGACTCCGCGCGGTGGAGCCGTGAAAGCCCGCGGTGGCCGCGTCCTGGCCGTGGACGACGATCCCGACCTGCTGCGGCTGCTCGAACTGAGATTGCACAGCGCCGGCTTCGAGGTAATTACGGCCGATGGCGGGCGGCAGGCGCTGGCCGCCCTCGGCGCCGCCCGTCCGGAAGTTATCGTCACGGACCTGCGCATGGTGGGCATCGATGGCCTTGCTCTGTTCGATGTTATCCGTAGAGAGCATCCCGGGCTGCCGGTCATCATCCTTACTGCGCACGGCACGATTCCTGATGCCGTCGCAGCGACCCAGCGCGGTGTGTTCGCTTATCTCGAAAAGCCGGTAGACGCGCAGCGGCTGGTCACCACCCTGGAGGCTGCACTTCGCGCCAGCGCGGCCGCACCGGCAGACGCAGGCGAAGAGGAATGGCGGGCCGGCATCATTACGCGCAGCCCGGTGATGGAAGAGATTCTCTCGAAAGCCAGGATGGTGGCGAGTGGCGACGCGCCAGTTCTGATTGCCGGCGCCAGCGGCACCGGGAAGGAAATGCTGGCGCGCGCCATCCACAAAGCCAGCCGCCGCGCCGCGAATGCATTCGTTGCCATCAACTGTGGGGCCATTCCGGAGAATCTGCTCGAATCCGAGTTGTTCGGTTACGTGAAGGGGGCTTTCACGGGCGCGGCTCGGGATCACGTTGGGCTGCTCGCCGCTGCCGCGGGCGGCAGCGTGCTGCTCGACGAGATTGGCGACATGCCGCTCCCGTTACAGGTGAAGCTGCTGCGTGTACTTCAAGAAAAGGAAGTGCGGCCCCTGGGCGCCACACTGCCTCGGGCGATCGACGTCCGCATCATTTCGGCTACCCATCGTGATCTCCTGGCAGAGGTCGGGCAGGGCCGTTTCCGCGAGGACCTGTACTACCGGCTCAATGTCATTGGGCTCCAGCTGCCGCCGCTTGCTGACCGACGCGAGGACGTACCGTTGCTCGCGCAGCAGCTTCTGTTGCGAACGGCACGCGAATATGGCAAAGAATTGAGCGGTTTTGCGCCTGAGGCCATGGAACGCCTCGTCGCGGCTTCCTGGCCCGGTAACGTACGCCAGCTCGCTAACGTGGTCGAGCAAGTGGTTGCCCTTTGCACCGGCAGTATCGTTCCCCCGGCATTGGTGGAGCAGGCAATTCGCGAGGCGGACGACGCCATCTCCTCGTTCGACGAGGCGCGCGACCGCTTTGAACGTGACTATCTCACGCAGTTGCTCAAGATCACCGAGGGCAACGCGAGCCATGCGGCGCGGCTGGCCAAACGCAATCGCACCGATTTCTACAAGCTCCTTGCCCGTCACAAGCTCGAGGCGTCGGCCTTCAAAGCCGGTAAGCGCTCCACGTGAGGCGACTGTCGCCCCGTCGCGACAGAATTTCCCTCTGAATTCCTGAGGGTACGTCCAACCCCCAGTGACCTGTCGCAGCCCTGCGACAGGTCATCCCACCAGCCGTCTAGTTAAGTAATTGTTATCAAGGGAGTTGCCCAGTTGGCACGGGACCTGCGAAAGGCCGGGTGAGGCCGCCACGTGGTCTCCGCTGTCAACAAGCAAAGGAGTACGACATGAAAAAAGCTAACCGCAACTATGCCAAGCCTCTGATCGCCTCCGCAATGGGTGCAGCCTTCCTTGTGGCTCCGATTTCCGGTTTTGCTGAGGTCGGGCAGAAAGCGTCGGCGACCTCGGCTTCGGAGACGGGTGAACAACAGTATCAACAGTATCAAGACGCCATGTTCAAGCGGCTCGACGCCGACCACGACGGCTTCATCAGCCGCGCCGAGTCGCAGCACCAGCCACGATTCCTGGATGCGTTCGACCAGGCGGACGAGGACCGCGACGGACGGATCTCGGATGCCGAGTACATCAAGGCGCGTTCTATCTACGAACGTCAGCGCGCCGCGTCTTACGCCAAGGACAGTCTCATCACCGCGAAGGTGAAGGCCGCTTTGGTGAAAGACCCTGATGTCAGCGCACTCGATGTCAGCGTCGAGACGGCCTACGGGGAAGTGCTGTTGTCGGGGTTCGTCGAAAACGAGCGGCAGGTGAAACGGGCGCGCGAAGTCGCTTCCGGCATCGACGGCGTGAAGGATGTCCACGCCAATCTGGTCGTCAAGGGATGACCGCACTACCTTCAACCGCGTGATGCCGCTTAGTGGCATCACGCCGCAAAGGCGAAACGATATGACACGCACACTCAGCGCTTCTCGTGCGCCGGTGCGCGCTACAGCCGACCGGGGACACCCGGGATGCAGATCACGTCCCATCAACGGAGACAACATCATGAGCACCAGAAACCATATTCGTAGCATGCTGGCCATAACCGCCATTTCGTTCTTGGGTGCTGTATCGGCGGCGGAACTCGCGCCCGACGCTCAGGTGAAATCGACGACGCAGGAAGTGCTCGAGGTCATCGGCAGAACCAGCGATCAACGGTCCCTCGAGGACCTCGCGGAATCGAAGGTGGTACCGCACTTCGATTTCAAGCGCATGTCGCAGCTCGCGCTCGGCCGCGCCTGGTCGCAGGCTACCCCTGCGCAGCAGGAGGCGCTCGGACGGGAGTTCCAACGCCTCCTGGTCAGGGTCTACACCCGAGCGCTTGCAGCGGCGGGTCCGAGCAAGGCTGGAGTCGAGATTCAACCGGCACGCAAGCACACGAGCGCCAACCAGGTACTGGTCAAGACCAAGATCACCCGATCCGGACACGCGCCAATCGCCATCGACTACCGCATGGAAAACACGCCGTCGGGGTGGAAGGTCTACGACGTCGTGGTGGAGAACGTCAGCCTGGTGCTCAGCTACCGCGGTTCCTTTAAGGCGGAAATCGACAAGAGCGGAATCGACGGTCTCATCCGTTCCCTCGCGGAGAAGAACCGCGCGGGCGACGCGAAGACCAGTTGAGACGCTGAGGACGGTTACGCCGTAAACCCATCTCTCGGCACGGAGGATCCATGCACACCTTCTCGTTTCAGACGACAACCCGAACCTGGTTTCAGGGGCTCCTGCTCGCGCTGCTGCTCATTGCACCGGCCCCAACCCCAGTGCTCGCACAGGATACGGACACCTACGACCAGGATTCGATCGTAAAGGAGGCCGGCGCGTTTCTCGGCGATACCACCGAAGGTCTCGCCAAGGTCATCGAGAAAGCCTTCAAGGAACAGGGCCGGCCAACCGGTTACATCCGGGGCGAGGAAATCGCTGGCGCCATCACCGTGGGCCTGCGCTATGGCCAAGGCACACTAACCCTAAAGAAAGGAGGAACTACCCCGGTCTACTGGCAAGGGCCATCCGTGGGCTTCGATCTGGGCGGTAATGCATCCAAGGTTTTCATTCTGGTCTACAACGCGGACCGGCCGGAGGTTCTGTTCAAGCGCTTCCCGGCCGTGGACGGAAGCTTGTACTACGTGGCGGGAGCAGGCATCAATTACCAGCGGCGCGACGGTGTAGTGCTTGCGCCGATTCGGCTAGGCGTAGGCCTGCGTTCCGGCGTGAGCATCGGTTACACGAATTACACGCGTCACAAGACCTTGAACCCCCTGTGAGGAGTCGTGAAACAGCGGCGTCGCTCGGGCCCCGGTGGCATGAATCCAAGGGAGCCGATCTGCGTCGCCATTAGAACGGCGGACGGCCGGCCCGGGTGTTCCGCGAGATCGTTGCGTTTCTGTTCGCGAGTGTTTTCTCAAATGCCATGATCTTGGCATGTGGCGTAATAGCCCAACACCGTTTGGTCGTGTTTTGAGCACACGCAGACACGGCGGTATCCCTATCGCGCCACGCAGTAACGAGCGCAGGTCGCCACAGCTGTTCCTCGCTACCGTCGAAAATTGTATTTCGCTGGCAATCTCGAACAACTTGCTCTAGCCGCGCCATAATTGACTATAATATCGGCCATATGGCAATAACCGAGCAGGTGTGCATTCATGTCTAGGATGGCGGTGTTGGTGTCGGAGCCATTTCGCTCCGTGGAAGCCCTCCTCGGAGGGCGAGGGGCATTGCGCACGAGGCCTCGTTCGACCTTAGACTGGATTGAGGTCATACGCAATGGAATTTCCGCAACGGCGATCGAAGCCCTGCTTAAAGCAATGCAGTTGTCGCAGTCGGAGTTTGCGCGAGCACTCGATATTCCCGAACGTACGCTTGCTCGACGGAAACGCGAAGGTGTGTTGAATAGCGAGGAATCCGCCAAAGTGCTCCGGGTGGCGCGAGTGGTCGGTCGGGCGGGCGAAGTGTTCGAGGACCCGGATGCGGCCCTGGACTGGCTCAAGTCGCCAAACGCTGCGTTATCGAGAGCAACGCCGCTCAGCTTGCTGGATACAGACATCGGCGCGGAAAGCGTGCTGGACACGCTAGGACGAATCGAGCACGGTGTATTTGCGTAGCAGCGCTAATGCTGAGTGTATGGCGATTGGTTACGGCCAGATTCGCGAAGTCCGCGTTCTCTGGCGAAGGGGCACGCCTTTACGGCGGCCGCTGGAACCGAAAGGGGGGTGCCGTTGTGTACGCGGCGGGAACCCAATCTTTGGCGATGCTGGAAATGCTGGTCCAGGATGAGCCGCTTCGAGCACGCTACGTCATGATCGAAGTGCGTATTCCGCAGGGGGTGGCGATCGAACGGATCGATGTCGGTGATCTGCCAGCAGATTGGCGGCATATCTCGGCGCGTGGAAAGCTGCAGACTATCGGAACGGAGTGGGTCAGAAATCGAAGCACCGCAATTCTTGCAGTTCCAAGCGTGATTATCCCGGCTGAAACCAATTACCTGGTGAACCCGCTGCATCCTGGTTTCCGGCGCATCAGGATTGGCAGGCCGCTCAAGTTCGAGACCGATCTTCGCTTGATCAAGAAGTGATCGGTGTCGCCGCTGCTGACGTTTCTACTGATGGTTGTTTCGGGCTGGGTCCACCGCCATCAGTTGATCGTCATCGAGTTCCTTCAGGCCGAGAATCGGATGCTGAAGGAGCGCCTTCGTGGCAAACGCATCAGGTTCACGGATGCGGAACGGGCGCTATTGGCCCGAAAGGCGAAGACGGGTGGGGCGCAAGGCTCTGCTCGAACTCGACACGATCGTCTCTCCCGACACCTTGATGCGGTGGCACCGCCGGCTGGTGGCTGAGAAGTGGGATTTCAGCACACGGCGCGGCCCGGGGCGACCCGGAATCATGCGTGAGATTTCGCAGTTGATTGTCCGGATGGCGCTACACCCGGATTCAGGGTGGGTTGGCGAATATGAACCACAAGGTCGGACGGGGTACGTTTGCCAACGTATTGAAGACGAACGGAGTCGAACCGGCGCCGGAGCAGGGTACGCACCTCGGTGGTCGACCTTCTTGAAGGCGCACTGGAAGATCCTGGCGGCGAGTGACTTCTTCAGTGTCGAGGTATGGACACCGCGAGGGCTGATGACCTTTTACGTGCTGTTCGTGATCAGCCTGTCAGACCGAGTCGTGCATATTGTCGGCATCCTTTGCGGCACTGAACCGAGCGCGGCGTGAACTGGGTAAACCGGAGCCGTTCAGTTTCCTGGGCTTCACTCACATCCGCAGGCGCTCGCGCAAGGGTGGCTTCCTGCTCAAGCGGAAGTCACGCCGGGATCTGTGCGGGGGCGGGTATCGGGCAACCGGTATCCCTATCGCGATGCACAGATCCAGCGTTGTTGGATCTAGCAGCAGCCCTGATTAGCGGGCTCACGCTGTCATGCGTGCTTGCCACCGGGGCGCGCAATCAAGGTTAATTGTTCGCGTGCGAAAATCGCCTCACGGAACTTGCCATCAACGATATACCGGACACTGTATTTGAATGTGCGCCGATCTTGAGTGAGTCGTGTGTCGTGTGAATGACAGCGTCCTTAGCTGCGCTTACGTCGGCTCAGAAGCAGACCGGCGAGACCGATACCAAGTAGTGCAAGAGCGGCAGGTTCCGGAACTACCGCGTCAGTGGCCTGGACCGTGGGATCTGCATCATTGGCACGGTACGTGAGATGCGCAGAGATGAAATCAACCGAGTTGTTTGGCTCACTTACTCCCGCCCCGAACTCCACACGCACTTTTAGATGGCCATCCTCTAGGAACGCGCTGAGATCGGCGGCTGGAATCGAGATGACCTCACTGAAGTTGATGACGCCAAATGGGCCAAACGTGCCGAAATCCTTCTTGTCGATCGTAACCGAGAAGGTCGCGTCGGCACCAGTGTCGATATCAGCGGTACCAAACAACCTGAGATTGCCATCTCCCCACGGTGAGGTCTGAAGGTTGTTGAAATTAAAAATGACCGGACCCTTGGAATCAAGGGAAGGCGGTGCATTCTTGGTCATCGTTTCGTCCACGGTGATCACGTCCGCTTGCGCCTGAGTTGCCATTGTTCCGCTGATTGCAAGAATGAGCGCGGCGATGCTGCTCTTGGTGAA
>Ga0326597_10003709_pt1 | contig 21826 bp, 17 predicted proteins | sample RVTome_12_FD_203789 | JGI IMG/M metagenome (GOLD analysis project Ga0326597, IMG submission 203789) | Soil microbial communities from uranium-contaminated site in the Upper Colorado River Basin, Wyoming, United States - RVT100D185 | ecosystem: Environmental > Terrestrial > Soil > Contaminated >...
CGAACTTAAGTCTCTTCTTTATCACCTCAACCCAATCCGCCATCGGCGTGTTGATGCCTTTTTACCTGCAAAACCTGGTCGGCTTCACGCCCAGCCAAATGGGTTGGATCATCATCGGCGGCTCCGCCGTGATCATCCTGGTTGCGCCGCTGGCCGGCTGGCTCTCCGATCGTTTAGGTTCGCGACTGCTATGCAGCGTCGGCGCCGCCATTATCGTCGTGGCCCAATTCCTGATCGGTTCCCTGACGCTGCGATCTTCCATTTTCCAGATGGTCTTGCCGCAGGTATTGGTCGGACTGGGTTGGGCGCTGTTCAACTCGCCTAACCAGAGCGCTATCTTGAGCACTGTGCCACGCGATAAAGTAGGCGCCGCTTCGGGCATGACCGTGACGACGGCGCGAATCGGCGGCGCCATCGGCATCGCGCTCTCCGGAACGATTCTCACCGTTAGTCTGAGCGCGGCGGGCCTCACGCCGGAACAGATCGCTTCGCCTCTGAGCTGGCAGGCGTCTCCCGAAATTCATCTGCAAGCGTTCCGGTACACCGTGCATGTCGTCAATGCCTTCGCGCTCCTGTCGGTTCTCTTCGCCGCCATGCGCGGCGCCCAAAAGGAGTAATCGGTACCGTTGAAGATCCGGCGCTAGCGACGAGGTCGGACCGTTTATGCGTTAGGCCGGCGAGTGCCTTCGTCAGTCTCCCAATGACGGAATTGTCCTGCATCTTGTTGGTAGACTGAGTTAACCGAGCAACCATCCAAGGGTGGTCAGGATTCGCTGCAGAGTATTTGAGCTGAGCGATTACGCGCCGTCCTGCCGTAGCAGCATGATCGCCACCGTAATAGAGCGTGCAGTCTACGCCATCCCATGTATCTAAAGGCTTGCGTCTTTCGTGTTTTGCTCTTAGACCCTCAACGGTGATGGCAGCGAGATCTGCCTCTTGGTCTAGAAGCGCCAGCGCTTGGGCGGGCACTGTTCGTGCTGGTGGGTCGTGTTTGCCGATCGTGACTCGGGACCCGTGCAGGAGTCGGCGGTGAATTGTAACTCGGGAAATTCCCGACAATAGCGGCGGTCGCAATCGGACGCGGTCTAGCTGTGGAATACCCGCGCCAAACGCCAGAGTCCGCCGGGAATATCTTCGCTCCATTCCGCCAGCGCGACGAGCTCGCCACGCGGATCGAGAATGCGCACCAGCCGTTCGCCCGCGAGCGGTTTTCCGATTTGGTTCAGAATCTCTTGCTGCCCCGAGCGAACACGGGACAACCATCCGCTTTGCCAAGTAACGCCGCGCAAGTGGCCCAGGGCGGAGGACAATGAGAGGAGGGGAATTTTTTCTTTTTCAATTAACCGTTCCAGCTCATCGAGGGTGACCGCGTTGTCAAGCTTCAGGTGGCCACAGGACGTCCTTCTGAGACTTTTTAGATGCGCGCCGCAGCCGAGGGTTTCGCCCATATCGGCCGCCAGCGTGCGCACATAGGTGCCGCGCGAACAGGTGACGTCGAGTTCAATTTCGGCCTCGCCCGACTTGCGCAGCCGCAGCGTTTCAATCGTGATGGCGCGCGGCGCTCGCGGGATTTCCTTGCCCTGGCGCGCCAATTTATAGAGGCGAACCCCGTCTTTCTTTAAAGCCGAAAACATCGGCGGGATCTGTTGCAGCTCGCCGGTGAACTTTCGTTCGAGATCCGTGAGATCGCTATCGCCGACGGGCGGTACCGGGCGCTCTTTGATGACGTTTCCCGTAACGTCTTGCGAGTCGGTGGCCACTCCCAGGACCATGACGCCGCGGTAACTTTTTGCCGCGCTGATAAAGATGTCGGCGACCTTGGTCCCTTCGTTCACGCCGATGAGCAGCAAACCCGAGGCAAAGGGATCCAGGGTGCCGAGATGGCCGAGCTTTTTCGCCCCTGAGATCGCTTTGATCCGGCCCACGACCTGGGCCGACGAAGGCCCCTCGGGCTTGTCGATCAAAAGAATCCCATTTTGAATCATGATGGCGCCACGGAACGGAAAATGACTAAGGGATGGCCGACACGAATGCCGGCCAAGCGAAACCTCACTGCTCCGGCTTGACCAGTTTCAACAGATCGTCGATGCGCTGCGCTTGATCCTCGGTCTCGTCGTAGAAGAACTCCAGGGTCGGCACAAAGCGAAGCTTGAGTTGCTTGCCGACTCTGGAGCGGATAAATCCGGTGGCGCTCTTAAGGCCCGCCAGCGCTTCGGTTCGGCTTCCCGGATTACCGAGCAGATTGAAGTAGATCCGCGCATGTTTTAGATCCTTACTCACCTTGGCGCCGGTCAGCGCCACGGCGCCGACCCGCGGGTCGCGAATCTCCTTGCGCAGCAAATCGGATATTAGCTCGACGAGCAGTTCTCCCACCCGGTCTGAACGTTGATACTCCGCCATCGCAGCAGTCAGCTCTCAGCAATCAGCCGGCGGCGGCCGGCGGTAAAGTGACAACACACGGGCGACCGAGGGGTGAAGCATGGAGGGAGAAGGCACCCGGACGTAGAGCTGCATTGACTTGCATGATGCTTGGCACGCTGTTACTTGTTTTTACCGCCGTTTGCCACGAATGAGCGGTTTGCAATCGAATTCAAGGCACAAGCCCATTGCCTTCTCCCGGAAGGGTTTACCCCTCGGTTGCCTATCAATAAATGCGAGCTAGCAGTAAAAAAATTCGACCTGCGAATCGCCGAGTTCGGCGATCCCCATATCATCGACAAAATCTACTACTTTTTGTAGCGTCGCCTGCACCACCGGCTGGTTGCTGCCCACCACGCCGAAGCCCAGGATCGCACTCTGCCAGAGATCCTGATCGCCGCATTCGGTGACCGAAATATTGAATTGGTTCGAAACCCGCGCCTCAATGCGCTTGAGGACGCTGCGTTTGCCCTTGAGCGAGTGATTCTCGGGAATCACCAGGTTTAACTTGAGAACCCCCACGACCATGGAGGAGACGAATTCGCCGTAACGGTCTTTGCGCGCCGGCTATGCGCTGCTCGCGCGCGTCGCTTCGCGGCCCGCCGGAGCCGGGCCGATCCGTCGCACCACCGCGACGCGCTCGTAGGCTTCGATGACGTCGCCGGGTTTGAGATCCTGAAATCCCTCGAGCCCGAGGCCGCATTCGTAGCCCGCCGCCACTTCGCGTGTGTCATCCTTGAAGCGCTTGAGGCTGGCGAGCTTGCCCTCGAACACTACCACTTGATCCCTCAGCAACCGAATAATGCTGCCCCGTTGGATTTTTCCTTCCGTAACATAGCAGCCGGCGACCGTGCCGACGCCTTGAATGTTGAAGGTCTGCCGCACATCGACCCGTCCATGCGTTTGCTCGCGGTACGTCGGCTCCAACATACCTTCCATGGCCGCCCGCACGTCAGCGAGGGCTTCATAAATGATCGTATAGAGACGAACGTCCACCCCTTCTCTGGCGGCCAAGGCCGCGCCTTTTGACTCCGGCCGGACGTTGAACCCGATGACGATGGCATTGGATGCCGCCGCAAGCAGAATATCGCTTTCGGTGATACCACCCACCGAGCCGTGAATGACCCGGAGTTTGACTTCATCGCTGGACATGCGGCTCAACGCCTCGGTCAACGCCTCGACGGAGCCCTGGACATCGGCCTTGAGCACGACGCGCAGCTCTTTGACGTCGCCGGCTTTGATCTGGCTGTAGAGGTCTTCCAGCGAGACCTTGCTCGACTTGACCATCTCGGTTTCACGCTGTTTGCCGCGGCGAAACTCCGCAACCTGGCGCGCCTTGGCCTCGTCGGCCACCGCAACGAAAGAATCGCCCGCCTGGGGCACTCCCTGCAAACCGAGAATCTCCACCGGAAACGACGGCGGCGCAGCGTCGACTTTGCTGCCGTGATCATCGATCATCGCGCGCACCTTGCCGTAAAACACGCCGCACACGAAGGCATCGCCGACCCGCAGCGTCCCCTCTTGCACCAGCACGGTGGCCACCGGGCCGCGGCCCCGGTCCAGTTTCGCTTCGATGATGGTGCCGCGGGCCAGTTTGTCGGGATTGGCCTTAAGTTCGAGGATATCCGACTGGAGCAAAAGCATTTCCAAGAGATGGGGAATGCCCTCCTGGGTCTTGGCCGATACCGGCGCGAACACCGCGTCGCCGCCCCAGTCTTCGGAAATCAAGCCGTGTTCCGAGAGACCTCGTTTGACCTTCTCCAAATTGGCGTCGGGCCGGTCCATCTTGTTGACCGCGACGATGATCGGCACTTCGGCCGCGCGCGCATGGTTGATCGCTTCCACCGTCTGCGGCATGACCCCGTCGTCGGCGGCCACCACCAGCACAACGATGTCGGTCACCTTGGCGCCGCGCGCCCGCATGGCGGTGAAGGCTTCGTGTCCGGGAGTATCCAAGAAGGTTACGCTGCGGCCGTCCACCTGCACATGATAGGCGCCGATATGTTGGGTGATGCCGCCATGCTCCTGGGCCGTGACGTTGGTGCTGCGAATGGCGTCGAGTAAGGAGGTTTTTCCATGATCGACGTGGCCCATGATGGTCACCACCGGCGAACGCGCCGCCAAGTCGGTTTCCTGCTCTTCAAGCTGGTGTTCGACTTCCAAAGCGCTGTCGACGTCGAAGGCGACGTTTTCGACCTGGTGATCGAATTCGGACGCGATCAACGTCGCGGTGTCGGTGTCCAACACCTGGTTGATGGTGGCCATCATCCCCATGGCCATCAACTTTTTGATCACCTCGCCGGCCTTGACGCCCATTTCACGGGACAGGTCACCGACCGTGATCACTTCTGAAATCCTGACGACCCGCTTACTTGCCTTCGGGATGGTGATCTCGGTTTTTTTCTGCTCTTTGCCCGGCAGCGCCCGTTTCTTTTTCGGAATGCGTCCAGCGCGAAGCTCCTTCTCGCGAAACTCTAAAACATCCTGTTTCTTGACGACGCGTTTCTTGTGCCGTCCTGCTTTGGCCGGCTTATCTCCCTCGCCGCCTGCGGGTGGCGGTTGTTCGCCGCCAGCTGCCGGTCTTGCTGCGTCCGCGCCCGGGATCCTCGGCTGGCCCGGTGCACCTGGAATCGTGCGCCGCGCGACGGGGGTAGGCGCCGGTTCAACTCTGACCGTGCGCCGCAGATCGATGCGTCCGAGAATACGCGCCCCCCGCGGGGCCGCTTCGCTCACCGGCGCTATTTGATCGGCAGCCGGCGCCGGGGTTTCGGGCTCCGCCAGCGGCGCAGCCGGGGAAAGTTCCGCGGCTTTGGCTTCCACTTGTGTTGGTTCACCAGCCGGTGGGGGTACTTCAGGCAGTCTCTCCTCCGCGGCGGGCTGGATTTCCGGTGCGACTTCCGCGGGTGCGGCTTCAGTGAGGGGCTCGCCAATCGGAATCTCAGCCGGCGCCTCTAGAGGCGGCCTAACCGCTTCGACCTCGACCGGCGGCTTTTCGGGCTGGGGCACTTCGACCCGGCTGGTGCGACGCCGGATCACGTTGGTGCGCACCCGGCGCTCGACGACCGTCTCGCGCGCCTGAACCTCGCCCAGCGCTTCGTCTTCCGACTTCACCACGCGGTCCGCGACAACTTTTTCCTCGCCGACGTGGACGTGAGGCTTCTCCGGCGCCGCTAAGGCGGCGCGGATGCGCGTGACTTCATCGTCTTCGAGCGCGCTCTGCGCCTTGCGCCCTCGCATTCCCAATTTGTCGAGGTGAGCGATGAGATCCTTGGTCTCGATTCCCAATTCTTTCGCTAAGAGATGGACTCTGATTTTTCCCATCTGTGACTTGCTCCCGACTGCGCTCCTGCTTTTACGCTGCGACGGATCTCAGCATTTTGCCAGTTCCCGAACCAGCCTTTCTTTGGCGCCCCTGTCAATTTCAACGTGAAACGCCCGGTAGAGACTTTTCCTCTTTAGGAATCCCTGCCAACACTCTGCGCGTTGATGAAGATACCCTCCCCGGCCCGCGCCCTTCTTGTCGATTTGCAAATCGCCTTGCTCCGTTACCCTTAAACGGATAAAGCCGCTTTGCTCATCCCGGCCATTGCATCCCAGGCATGTCCGCCGCGCAAGGTGTCCTCGAATCGACACGCGTCACCGAAGCTTGCTAAGGCTCCTTGTTCATGGCCGCGTCGCCAGCCACCTCGACCGCCGCCGGTTCACTCGCTGCCAACTCAGCCGCCGCTGATTCGCTCGCGGCTAATTCAGCCGCCTGTTGCTTGGCGATAGCGGCTTCCTCTTCTTCCTTGCGCCGCTTTTCGACCACGTGTTCTTTAGCCGACTTGTGCAGGGCCTCGGCTTTTTCTTTACTGACCCCTTCGACGTCGAGAATGTCTTCTAAGTCGCTCGCGGCGATTTCCTCGGCGGACTTAAAACCCTCCTGGTAAAGCAGCTCCGCTACGATATCGTTGATGCCAGGAATGGCGCCGATGGACTGGCGCGCCTTGCGCGTCTCCTCTTCGGCGTCCGCCTCGCTGCACACGTCGATTCGCCAGCCGGTCAGACGCGCGGCGAGCCGGACGTTCTGCCCCTTTCTGCCGATGGCGAGGGAAAGTTGGTCGTCGGGGACAACAACCACCATGCTATGCTCGTCATCGTCGATAATGATTTTGGAAACTTTGGCCGGGGCCAAAGCCCGGCAAACGTATTCGGCCTGGTCGGGGATCCAATGCACGATATCGATCTTCTCGCCGCGTAATTCCTGGACCACCGCCTGAACGCGGGTGCCTTTCATGCCGACGCAGGCGCCCACCGGATCGACGTCTGGGTCGTGGGAGATCACCGCGATTTTCGCCCGGCCTCCCGGTTCCCGCGCCGCCCCTTTGACTTCGACGATCGCTTCGTAAATCTCCGGCACCTCCTGGGCAAAGAGCTGGGTCAACATGCCAGGATGGGTGCGCGAGAGAACGATCTGGGGGCCGCGGCCGGTGATTTCCACGCTGACGATATAGGCGCGAATGCGGTCGCCCTGGCGATAACGCTCCCGCGGCACCTGCTCTTTTTCCGGCAGGATCGCGTCGGTGCGGCCGAGATTGACGATGATGTTGCGCTTCTCGAAGCGCTGCACGATGCCGTTGACGAGCTGGCCCTCACGGCCCTTGAATTCGTTATAGATGATCTCCCGCTCCGCGTCGCGCACGCGCTGAACGATATTTTGCTTGGCCGCCTGGGCGGCGATGCGCCCGAACAGGCTCGAGTCGAGCTTGCTGAGCAGTTCATCGCCCAACTCGGCCTCGGGATCGAGGTTCTCCTTGGCCTCGCTCAAAGTGATTTCGGTGGCCGGATCCGCCACGGTCTCCACCACGGTCTTGGCCTCGAAGAGCTCCACCTCGCCGATCTCGGGATTGAACTGCGCCTCGATCTTGCGCTGGTGGCCGAAGGTTTTCTTCGCCGCCGAAATCATGGCGTTTTCCAAAGCGCTGATCAGGATCGACTTGTCGATGCCCTTTTCTTTGCTGACCTGTTCGATGACTCGATTGAGATCTTGCTGCATTTCACGCACTCCAGTCGTGCTCGTAATTGGACTTTTCGATCGCCGCAAAGGGAATGTCGTACCGCGTTCCCTCCTGCGCCACCGTGATGCTCTCGCCGGCGACGGCTTGGAGAATGCCGAGAAACGATCTTCTTCCGCCGATCAAGTCGCGCGTCCGTATGCGCACGCGCTTGCCGATATACCGCGCAAAGTGTTCGGGCCGCTTGAGCGGCCGGTTAATTCCCGGAGAGGAAACCTCCAAAGTATACGCCCCCGACACCACGTCTTGACTGTCGAGCAGCTCGCCCAGTTGCCGGCTCACCCGGCTCAGGTCATCCACGGTCGGTCCCCCAGCCTTATCAAGATACAAACGCAAGACGCGCCCGCCACGGCTTCTTTCGTGGCGCAGCTCGATATCGACGATTTCCATACCTTCATTCTCGGCCAGCGGCGCGGCCAGTTTCCACAGCTGACCTACGGTCGCATCCATGCTGCTTGTCGGACCCTATAAACAAAAAAAGCGGGCATAGCCCACTTCGAGTGTAAACTTCTAAAGTGTAAGAAATTTTTACCATACCCAGCGCACCCAATGCAAGGCCCGGTCGCGGCGGGTTTTGGTTTGCGCGGCATGGCGCTTCTGCTATGATTTTGCTTCGGTTCCGAGCATCGTCGATGAAGGCCGTAAAGCACCAGAAACAACGCGCCCCGGCGCAAATCTCTTGGGAGCAGATTGTCGCCAATCTTGAGGATGGCGTGGTCACCGTGGACCCGGAAGGCAAAATCGTTTTCTTCAATGAAGCCGCGGAGGTCCTCACCGACGTCTCGTCGGTCCAGGCCACCGAACAGCCCTTTCGGCAAGTCTTCAAGAGCGCGCCCTGGCTCATCGATCTGGCGAACAAAACGGCGCCGCCCCGTCACGAAGGCGCGCGGGGAGAAGGCGACTTGGTTACCCGCTGGGGCCGGAAAACCCCCGTCGGCGTTACTGTCTCACCGCTTCAGGACCGCGACGGTCATTATCTCGGCACGATTCTGTTGCTGCGCGACATCAAGCATCGCAAAGAATTGGAGGAAGATCTAAAGCGCGCCGATCGCTTGGCGACGATGGGGACGTTGGCCGCCGGGTTGGCCCATGAAATCCGCAATCCCCTCGGCGGCATCAAGGGCGCGGCGCAACTCCTTCGGCGTTCCTTCGACGAGCAGTCTCAGGTGCGCGAATATACCGACATCATGATCCGCGAAGTGGACCGCGTAAACCAACTGATCGAGCAGCTCCTCGATCTCTCTCGCCCGGCGCAGTTGACGCTGGCGCCGATCAACATCCATGAAATCCTCGACGACGTGCTGCTGCTCGAAGGCCAAACCGTCAGCGACCAGGACATCGCGATAAAAAAAATCTTCGATCCGAGCCTTCCGCCCATCCGCGGCGACCGGGTTCGGCTAACGCAGGTGTTTCTAAATTTAGTGAAGAACGCGTTCCAGGCCATGAATCGGGGCGGCGCGCTGACGGTAACGACCCGGCTGGAAACCGATTTTCACATTCGCGAGCAAGGCACCGCGCGCAACCGTCTGATCTGGATCGACATCGCCGACGTAGGCAGCGGCATCAGAGAGGAAGATTTGCCGCATATATTCTCGCCCTTTTTTACCACCAGGAACAACGGCACGGGGCTCGGCCTGGCGACCTCCTACGCGATCGTCAAGGAGCATGGCGGCTTGATCCGGGTGGAGAGCATCGAGGGGAAAGGAACCACCTTCAAGGTGTCATTGGTGGTGGCGTAGTAATTCCATGGACCAGGGAAAAGTTCTCATCACCGAAGACGACGAATCGCTGCGCTTCGTGTTAAAGAAAGCTCTCGAAGACGAGGGCTACTGGGTGCAGACAGCGGCCAATGGCGAGAGCGCGCGCCGGTCGCTCACCGACACAAGCTTCGAGGTCGCTCTGATGGACATCAAGCTGCCGGACATCGACGGCTTGACGCTGCTCAAGGAGATTAAAGAAACGGGCATCGAGACCGCGATCATCGTGATGACCGCGCAAAACACCATGCGCAACGCCATCGGCGCGATGAAGAACGGCGCTTTCGACTATATCACCAAGCCGTTTGATCTCGACGAAGTGCTGGTGCTGGTCAAGCGGGCCATCGACAGCCGCAAGCTGAGCCGCGATTTTCGCGAGCTGAAAGAAGAAGTGAAGAAGCGCTTTGAGCCGGGCGTGAACATCATCGGCACCAGCGCGAACATGCAGAAAGTTTACAAAACCATCGGTCAGGTGGTCGACACGCTGGCGACGATCCTGATTCAAGGAGAGAGCGGCACAGGCAAGGAACTGGTCGCCAAGACCATTCATTACAACTCGCCGCGCTGGAACCAACCCTTCGTGGCGATCAACTGCGCGGCGATCCCCCGCGACCTGCTCGAAAGCGAGCTGTTCGGCCACGAGAAAGGCGCCTTCACCGGCGCCCTCGAGCGACGCATCGGCAAGTTCGAGCTGGCTGAAAGCGGCACGCTGTTTCTCGACGAAGTCGGCGATATCCCCGTGGAGCTGCAGACCAAACTGCTCCGCGTGCTGCAAGACCGCGAGTACAGCCGCGTCGGCGGGCGCGAAGTATTGACCGCGAACGTGCGCATCCTGGCGGCGACCAACCAGGACCTGGAGAAAGCGGTCAAAGAAAAACGCTTTCGAGAGGATCTCTACTTCCGGCTCAAGGTGATCCCGATCTACCTGCCGCCGCTGCGCGAGCGCAAAGGGGATATTGCGCTTCTGATCAGCTATTTCGTCGATAAGATCAACCGCGAGATGGGCATTCAAATCTCCGGTGTCTCTCCCGACGCGCAGAAACTGCTCGAAGAGCATGCCTGGCCTGGCAACGTCCGCGAGTTGGAAAACACGCTGATCCGCGCCGCCGTGCTTTCCTCCGGGCCGATCCTGTTTCCCAAAGATTTTAGCTTGCAAAACAAACCGGCGGCTACGACTCTTGAGGTCGAGCAACTGTCCCTCGAAGAGATCATCCGGCACAAGCTCGAAGACTACTTTCGCCGCACCGAAGGCGTGGACGTCGACAATCTTTATTCGCTGGTGATCGAGCGCATCGAGCGGCCGCTGATCGAGTTGACGCTCAAAAAGACCCGCGGCAACCAGATCCGCGCCGCCCAGATCCTCGGCATCAACCGCAACACGCTGCGAAAGAAGATCACCGACCTGCGCATCGAACTCAAGAAAGAGAGCTCGTGAGAACCTCATGCCCCCGCTTATTCTCCCGCCTCTCTACGCGATTTTTGATCCCGAGCAAACCAAGGGAAGCGCCCCCGAGGCCGTCCTGCGCCAACTCTTGGAGGGCGGAGCCAAGATCATTCAACTGCGCGCAAAAACCATGGCGCCGAGAGACTTCCTTCACATCGCTCGAAGCGCGCGCGCTCTGACGCGGACCAGTGACTGCCGGCTCATCATCAACGACCGCGCCGACATCGCGCTTGCCTGCGACGCCGACGGCGTTCACCTCGGACAAGAGGACCTGCCGCTTCATGCCGCGCGAAAAATCATCGGGCAAAAGCTCATCGGCATCTCGACCCACAATGAAGCGCAAGCGGTCGAAGCGGAGCGGGGCGGCGCCGACTACGTCGGCTTCGGCCCGATGTTCGGGACAATGACGAAAGCCACCGGCTACGGCGCGCGGGGGGTGGAGATGCTCCGGCAAATCCGATCCGCGATAAAACTCCCCATCGTCGCCATCGGCGGCATCAAGGAAGCAAACGTCCAGGAAGTCTGGCGCGCCGGCGCCGACTCCGCCGCGATCATCAGCGACATCTTGGGTGCGACGGATGTCGTGGCGAAGACCAGACGGATTATCGCTCTGCATTCAGCACCATGAGGATCCCACTGAAGTACATGTTTGATACGAACGTGTTCAACCGCATCTTGGACAGTGTCATTGCGACTGAGGCACTGACTGGCCACGTGGTTGCACACGCCACGCATATTCAGGGTGAGGCAATCTCACTTTAACGAACGCTCACGACGATAAAAAGTCAAAGCAGATCAACCGAAGGTCTTCACGCGTCAGCGATTTGGTCGCAGAGGCTTCCTTTCTTGACTCCTCACCACCAACAGTCTTTTGGAGTTCCTCAACAGCCGCAAGCAACAATGTAATATTACCGTTGCTCTGAAAATCTCTGTAGCTCTGCCTAAGCTTTCGTACCTGTACCGCCAACATTGGCTGGTTAAGAAATCGGATGGCCTCGATCGCTTGATGTCGATCGACGTCAGGGTGGTTCAGATAAGACTGTAGAGCGGTGGCTACGGTCTGTTGTATCGGATCGACGGAGCGCGGCGCGACTTCAAGAGCCCGTCTCTCTTCCTCAGATTGTAGGATATCCTCAATGACTTTTTCTTGCAGATCGAAGACCACTCGAACTATGTCGGGGTCAACGACCCGCGGAGTGTCTTTCTGGCAGGCGATGAGGTTGGCAACAATGTATCTGTTATCGACGATTCTCTGGTCCCTTAAATCGTAATATTTCCAAAAGTGGTTTTTTTGGCCGGCGGTCCTCGCCTGAAAGTAAAAAAATACTCCCTTGGCTCCAGTCTTGGCCAACCCGGAGTGGATGCCGTCTGGTAATGACTCAAGCAGTTCCTGACCGCCGGCTTCAATAAGCGCTTTGAGTTGTTGCGCGAGAAATTCGCTGCTCGCCAATTCTGTAAACTGCTCTTCCTCTTCGACCACAGATCCGTCTTCCTCCCGGATGCGGCGAAGCGTGTTGAAATTCCTCGGATGGACTGTCTCCCCCAGAACGCTCGCGTCGAGAAAGCCCGCCCGATCTATGTCGGCGATTTTTAGATTCAGACTCTCGACGAGTCCGAGCAAGCGCTCCAGACCCTGATCGGGAAACATATTGGAAATCCAAAGTTGTTCGAACTCGGTTCCAATCCGATCTATCCGACCGGCTCTTTGGACCATGCGTGTCGGGTTCCAGTGCAGATCATAATTAACGAGATAACCGCAGTCCTGCAGGTTCTGCCCCTCTGAAAGAACGTCCGTGGAAATCAGAACGTTAATTTCTTTGTCGGTTCCGACCCACTCCGACTTACCGTTCGCCTTGGGTGCGAACGCTTGGACGATTCGTAATCGCTCTTTCGCGTCGGCGCCGCTGTCCATCCGGCGCACGTTTATTCCACCAAGCTTTTTGCAGAAAGCGACGGCCTCGGGATTTTCCGGGTGGCCCAGATGGCGGTAGAGATAACGGGCCGTGTCTTTATAGTAGCTGAATATCAGAACCTTCTTTCCCTTTAGGTCCTTAGAAAGCAGTTCTTTTAACCGGGCAAGCTTTGCGTCTTTAGCGGGTCTTATGTCTTTGACTCGCTGCCAAATATCCGAAAGCACGTCCACGTCATGCTGGACCGCCTCATGCAGCTTTCGAAGGTCATAGGTCATTGGGTCGATAGTGCCCAGGGTTTCGAGGAACGCGCGGGCCTCATCGTTGGCGTCGATTTGCTCAGACAGGGAAATTGCAGTCGCATCGTCTTCCTCGTCTTCGGACGCGACGAAGCGGAGAATTTTCTGAAAGTCAGTGCTTTTTATCAAGCGACCGTCGAGGATGTAGGATTCGAAGGTCCTGAGGAAGGCAAGCGCCCTTCTGACGCTGATCCGAAAAGCCTCGATACTCGACTCCAACCGTTTCAAATATCGGCTCTTGAATATCCCTACGAGGGCTTCTTCCCGTCCTGCCTCGAACTTGTCTTTTTCAACTCCGGCCTTCTTGTAATCTTCCAGGTTGTACGGTGCCAACATCAGACTTTCGATCCCCGACACGACATCGTCGTAAATGCCGGTGTAGGTAGCTTCAAGATTATACTCGACCGTCTTGAGCTTGCGGTCCGGGAAGCGAACCAGTTGTTCCACCCAGGTCCCGTCTGGCTGCCGTCTTCGGATGCTCGCCTCGGGATAGGCCATCCTGATGAAGGGTCGGGTGCGCCTGATCACGATCTCTTCAAGGAGGTTGAAAAGCGCGAACACGCCGTTCCCCGACCGAGAATCACGCCGGGCCTTGAGGAAATATCTGTAGAGGTCGCCAATTCCGCTGGATGAGAAGTAACTCCGGTCTCCCCGCGTGATGAGGCAGAACTGGTTGTAGAGATCAAAGAGATCGTTGTTAATCGGCGTTGCAGTGAGCAGGATGACCTTCTTGCGCCCGCCGTCGCGCCCCCTCCCGCCGTTCGTCCCCAAGAGTTCTTCCAGCTTGCCGTAGCGCTGGGCGTTTTGGTTGCGGAAGTTGTGCGACTCATCGATCAAGACGAGATCGGCGTCACGCCACGGCGCTGGATCGAACTCCTCCCGCCCCAATTCTTCCTGCGATAGAACATTCGCGGCGATACTGGCTTCGGCCAGCTCGCTCTCCCACATGTCGCGCAGGCTCGCCGGGCAGATGACCAATGCCTTCTGGCGCATGTGATAAGCGAAGTCTTCGAGTAACTTTTTTCCGATCCATGTTTTTCCCAATCCGACGGAGTCGGCGATCATTACGCCGTCGTACCGAGCCAGGATTTTCCGAGCTTTCTTGACCGCGTCTTCCTGAAATTCGGCAAGGTTCACTGCTGAACGCACGCCGGTAGGAACCTCCCCGGCAAGGTCGTCCTTAAAGTATTCGTAAAGCGCCTTCATGTAGACCTGATACGGCGTGTATTCTTTGGCGCCGAATTTCGAAGCGTCGAGCAAAGCGATGAGGTCTTGCTTGAAGTCGATCCCATCTTGCCATTGTCGCTCGTACCAATTTTCCAGATCGATGATCGCCCGCGCACCCACCTCGCTCTTGAGCAATTGCCGATTTTCCACCGTGATCCGCTCGCTCGGCTTGGCATCCGTTAGCCAGGAGACGGCGTACGCCGCGTCGCGGTCTTCGACCTCAGCCGTATCGAGAAGAACTTTGTGAGCCAGGTTTAGCTCTCGGTTGGATGTCAGGCCGGGAATCGTGAAATTCGACGAGCCGACAATGGCGAGAATGGGACGAAAGCGATCAAAGAGCATCTGCTGGCCGGGACGGTCGGAATAAAACAACCAACACTTCGCGTGTAAAAAGCCCTTGTCGTGGAGACGCACTTGAACCGATTCGCGTTGCAAGTAACCGATCAGATCCTCAACGAGGCGCAACGTGTTTTCGTCGAACGGAAGCTGTTCCAAATCTTTTCTGACGAGCCCTTTGACCACTGCGGCATCGGGCCTTAGACCGATTTGTTCTCCGGTCGTAGGCTCAGCGCCGAGCAAGAGGCGAAAGTTTCCGAGAGCCGTAAGCCCGTCTCGGACCAAGCCAAATCCACCCGCCGTGAAGTAGGCCGTGGCCACATCCAGCGAGCGACCTTTATGCTCCGTCAACAGTCCTTTAAGGATTTCAGCGAGGACATGGGTCTGGTTGTCGATGACGTAGGGAAGTTTCATCTGAGTCTCGGACCGCGCAGCGGACAGAAACGGTTGTGCAGTTCGCAATGGCCAGAAATTGGCGGCTTTGTCTTATATCAAAAGTCGCCTGTTCGCTGTAAGAACCGTTATGCCCTTGCCCTTGAAGTCGCCGTCGTCCGTTACAAGCATGAATCCTTTGCTTCGGCAAAGCTCGACCAAGACAAGATCGTTGAAATCCGAATTTCCCGTTCCGTAAGAGTTTACTAGGGCGTCGACGTCAAGCGTAGCAAAACCACTGTCTATCCGCGTAGAGTTCGATAAAATCTTCCTGGTATCGGCTGCGATATCCCTAGCGATAGTCTTGAACGTGGCGGTGGCTCGAAATCGTTTGAACTCGCGAGGGACGCCATGACGACCCTGCAACAATTGATGTTTTAGGCGAGCGTAGCGATTGACGAATTCCGAAATAATCAGAACGTCTATGTAGATCCGGGAATTGGCGGCTAAAATCCTAGCGAGGGCTCCTGAATAAGCGGCGGCTTGAGGACTACCAGGGCGATGTGGGCCGTATAGGAAGAACCAGACGTTCGTATCCACCAACAACTCGTCGGTAGCTTGGAAAGTGTGGTTGCTGATCTCCTCAGCGCTTCCTGGCATCGCCTCCGTCCTCTATGGCTTCCTTTACGGCCTGATTAAAACGTTTGGGATCTTTGAAATACTGCTTCGCCGTCTCCACTACGCGCTTCAGAAGCGCGAGATCATCCGGTTGCATGTCTTTGACCTTGAGTTTTGAGCGTATCTGCTCTTCGCTGAAAGTCCCGTACAGTTGGCCGATCGCGGCGTTTAGAAAGGCTGAAGTCACACCGGAGACGTTGAGAAAAGATACCGTCACGCTCGTATCTTCCTTGAGAGCGCTCGCGATGCGCTCATAAACCTGTTGGCCGTCGTCCGACGCGACGCAGAGGGGACTACCGACAATTTCAAATACGCTTAGCGTTACGTTCTTCTTCATGGTTTTCTTCTGACACCCTTAGAAAATATCCTTCTCCGAGATCTCGGAAGAGAGCTTGTAGGAACGCTTATCTGCCGTGTCGATTTCTATGCTTACCACAGTTCCGGGAAATTTGTACTTCATTTCTCTCATGGTTACGTCGCCTCGTTCCAAAGCCCAGTACCCCGAATCGGAAACGATTTGAATGCGACCGCCGTTTAAAATAATGAACTCTCTAAGCAACTTCAACCCGAGGCCGCCAGGAATCTGCCCCCGCTTAGTCGTGTTTTGTCCGTCAGTCGCCCACGCTATAGCTGCCTCCGCTCGCAAGTCTAGCCCGGTATTGTCCAGTACGTTTTGGCGGATGCCGATGCCGAGGTCGGCAACGGCAAAGTCCAGCCGATTTCGTTTGGGAAAGTACTGGCCGCAACTGAAGATGCCGAGTTTTGTCTGAGAATGAAGGACGGCGTTGCTAAAGATTTCGAAAACGCTTTCTCGAAATTTTTTTATCAAGCCTCGGGACATTCGGGGCATTTCGGAACGTCGCACAAATTCGTCTTCGATATAACCAGCAAAAAAACGGTCGTCCTTGGCATCAAAGCGCATATACGGAATGGTCGTCCCGAAAGTGTCGGGCAGCTTTTCTCGACCGTAATTGCTCAAGAATCCGTTCTTGGAAAGGATCCTTGTGACGGCTTGAGGAATCTTTGTCAACTCCACAGTGTTAATACGATCGCTGAGTTTATAGAGTAGAGCACCAAACGGCGCGCACATGTCCGCATCGAACCAGCCTACCCCGCCCATATCGATCTCGATGTCGTCAAACAGGCACTCCTCTGTTTTCGAAATGAGCCGAACCAGGGCTTCGAAGCCGTCTTGGTTGTGTCGAATCTCTGGCAAGCGGATTTTCATAGCGAGGCGACTTTCTGCGCGGAATATAACAGGGATGGCCGATTGAAACCAACGGACCGGAGGGCACCTGGACCGCGGTCCCCAGGCTCGCAATGTTCACTAAATCCAAGTGTTCACTGAAAATGAACAGGCAAAATAAGTGAACGCAAGGCTGTATTTCGATTCGCCATTAGCAGCTCTTCAAGCCGTCATTGACAGAAGAAATATAGCGCGCATGACGTCATGTGGCGCCGACATGCGGAGGCACGGATTGTAAAGAACGCAAGGCCAGGCCTCAACAGCCCCATCCGAACTTAAGACTGTATAGAAACCACGTACGCTCGTCACGATTCAGTTTTTGGTTTTTGATTTATCTGAGATAGTTATTATAAATGGCCATAATATCAATGGGTTGCAACAGATGTTGCCGTCTCAGACGAGTCGGGGCTTGACGATCAAAAACAAATGATTAAATTCCCGCCATCACATTTTTCTGAGGAGGTATTATGATAGAACCTGCCGACTTTCAGGATTTCATGTCGTTCCTAACTCGTCTCAAGGACAAGGGTGAGATCAATCCAACAACAGCCCTCGCTCGTAAGAGCGCTTGTGAGGCTGTGTTAAAGATGGTTGGTGATGATGAACCTCACACGACCAGATGGGTCCAGGAACATCTCGACGATTTGATGCGTCGACTAATGAATAAGTATCCTCAGCGGCTGACTTCCCGGAGCGCCGAAACGTACAAGAGCCGCGTGGCTAGTTCCCTTGCAGATTTTATCGCGTATCAGCAAGATCCGGTCGGTTGGCGGCCCAAATCCGCGCGACGAGTAGCCACCGATAACGGAAGACGATCTTCCACGACATCAAACGACGGCGAGAACGCTCCGCGCGAAAACGTGGATCGCGCTGATGAGAAAGAATCGCATCCGCTATCCACCTACCGCTATCCTCTGCGTCCCGGTCTCACTGTTGAGATCCGCAATTTGCCTCACGATTTAAAGATTGAGGAGGTCTGGCGATTCGCCTGCTTTGTGGCCTGCTTAGCTCAGGACTTTCGGCCGGGTGCGAGTCCGTTTGGAGATATGGTCGTCAGACCGGGCTAGATCCAACAGCCCAATCAACGAATCCCAGTCGAGCAGATTTCATTGCGCGATGAAATGGCAATCAAAGTTGGTCGAAATGATCCCTGTCCGTGTGGAAGTGGGAAGAAGTATAAGAAGTGTTGCCTTGCCGTGAAATCGGCACCCGGAAACATCTACATGAATACGCCAAGAAAAGTTCCCCCAGAGGTACTCGCTAAACTTCATGACCACTTGCGCCAAGAAAAAATTAGACAACAAGCGTATGGAAACGTGCGTCCTATCATCCACGAAAATTTTCAAGGTTTTAAGTTTGTGGCTGTAGGAAACCAGCTACTTTATTCTAAGTCCTGGAAGACCTTCCCTGATTTTCTCAATGCGTACATCGCAACAACTCTGGGTAAAGATTGGGGGAACGCAGAGTTGGCAAAGCCGTTTGAAGAGCGACATCAAATTCTCAAGTGGTATGATGGAGTATGTCGTTTTCAACGACAACAAGACCGAGACGGTGACGGTATTTACAGGACAGTTCCTAACGGGGTAATGGCTGCGTATGTCCTTCTCGCCTATGACTTGTACATTCTTAGGCACCACTCTGCCTTACAAGCAGAGATTGTTCGAAGGCTGAAGCACAAAGACCAATTCCAAGGAGCACGATATGAATTGTTCGTTGCGGCAACCTGCATTCGAGCTGGATATGAAATCAAATATGAAGACGAGACAGACATAAAGAAAAAACATCCGGAATTTGTCGCGACGCACACAACCACAGGCCAAGTACTCGCCGTCGAAGCAAAAAGCCGCCATCGACCTGGGCTCCTCGGATTTCCCGGTGAAAGGGAAGACAATTCAGAAGTCAAAGCTGGCGTCACGAGACTAGTGACACAGGCGTTAGGCAAGCCAACTGAATATCCATACGTGATTTTTGTGGATCTAAATTTACCACCGTCTGCTGGAAACATATTTGAAAAACCGTGGTATGAAGAACTTAAAGAGACCGTTAGTAAAATCGGGAAGCTTCCCGAGCTAGGACTCGACCCCTTTAACCTCATTGTTTTTACCAACCATCCTCACCACTACGCGAGCGAGGACGAACCCGATCCCGCGAAAGACACTCTCTCTGTCATTTCTCAGCACCCGCAAATTCCTGTGAAACATCCCCAGGCAATTTTCGAGATTCACGAAGCAGCTCTGAAATATGGCACGGTCCCAAATGAATTCCCTGAGAACTGGAGAGGCTAATGAAATGCAAAGGAACAAGGTCGTCACAGCATCTCCTCCAACCGTTTTTCAATGTATCGTGGTTCTTCCTCAGAAAGTCCGTAACAGCGGAACAGGGCGGCGTCGATGGCGTCTTGGATCGGTTGGCTTTCAGGAGCTAGTCGTGAACGCTCAGAGCGGTTCTTGAGCACGCGCTTGGCCTCGATCTCCTGAATCCGACGACTCATCGCTACTAAAGTCTCGGCCACCGCTTTTGGAATTGACCCTGCCTGCGTGCAAGCCTTACAAAGAAGCTCAGCTAAATCCTTCCAGTCACGTCTTTCAAAAACCGGCTGCCAATCAACCTTAGTAGCTTCGCCGGAGATCGTCGGCATGGGCAGCGCATTGAACTGATACTCGTTTACCTTTGAGTTTGTGCTTCCAAGTCTGAAGTACCAGTCCAAGATTTTTGAGTTCAGGAACGCAACGAGCAAATCCAAGTCGATTTTCGAAGACTCGTCTGTGACGTAACTAACCGTGTCGAAGCAGAAACTCCCTTTTGGGATTCGACAGGCAATGATTCGTCGAAAATTGTTTTGCGGTGAGCTGCGCTGAAATCCTACGCGCTCTCGTTCGTAAGCGAAAGCTTTGGAATCTTTGTCCTTGCCCGCAAGAAATTTCTTGACACTCAAATGAACGTCCTCACCCTGTGAAGCTTCCCGCACCGCGTACATACAGACGTTGGAACCACGGAGAACCAGGGGCGATGCGAGCGAATTGGTCAGGCTGCCTCGCGCTCCCTCATTGGTTTCATTAACTTCGCCCTGGAACGACTTTGTCATCTGTCCACCGCGGCAGATGCCTTCCTGGTTCAAAATGCGAACCGCAAGTTCCCAATCGGCTTGGGTGCAAGAAGGCACAGCCGAATTCTCCGGGTCAAATGCCAGGATTTCACGGGGCGATAATTTAAGTGGCGGAGAGTCGGTTTCTATATACCGCCCAGGGTGAGTACGGACGGTGAAGGGCATCTTTGAAGGTTTTCTGCGCGTAACGAAGATGGTTGTTGAAAGTTTGGCTTCTGGAAAAACTCTGTTGTAGGAATCGTCCTTTTGAGGAAAAGCCTCGATAGCAATTAAGCTAGTCTCTTCAAGCAACATCCTGCGGACGCCTGCTGCCTGATCGTCTCCCAAGAGCGGCATGGGAACGATAAATGAGCAAGCACCTTCGGCACACGTTTCGGCAACGGCACGGCAGATGAATATCTTATATAGATTTTTCTTGCCTCGAATTGCAGGCTCGTAGACTTGCGCCGCCTCGTAAAATCCCAGGTCGTCAGACACGTCGTAGCCAAGTTCCTCACTTGCTAGGACGTCATACGGTGGATTTCCTATCACCGCATCAAATCCGGCACCCCGGAGTCTTTCTATTGCCTGTGTTGTCCCCGCTCGTGGGCCATAGAAGACTTCGGGGAATTCGAGTTCCCAGTGGAAGAAGCCTTTTTCTTTTGCGACGCGGGCGCAATCGGAAAGAAGAGTGCGATAGGGCTCCACGTCCAGGAGGGGCGCTTTTTTGCCGTGGGACCATTCGAACAGGTCCCCGCTCTTGAGGATGTAATCGAAGGGATCTTCTTTGGGCTTGGCTTTTTTACCTTTTCCGTTCGGAGGCTCGACAAACCAGCGGGCCGTATGAACGTCAAGGATCTTTTTGAAATTCTCCAGGTTTGAGAGCGCCGATTTGTAGGTGGAGCGTGACCGCGCCACCTGTGCAGAGGTAACGTCGGGGAGGCCGCCGACTTCGATCATTCCTTGAATGGCTTGCAGCAAGCCCTGCCAGTCTGAAGAAGCTGAAAGAAGAAGTTGGCCTTTGGCGGCGCGAATTTTATCGACTTCTTCGACGGTAACGCCGATCAGCGAGTTACCGCAGCGGAGATGATGATCCAGGAAAGATAGCGGCGCGCCAAGAGTGAAGCAGTCGAGCCAGAGGGAGACTTTGGCAAGCTCTACGGCCATTGGGTTGATGTCCACGCCGTAGATGCACCGCTTGAGGACATGGCGCTTGAGAAGATTAACGTCGGTGAGGCGTTTGGGGTCGATGGTGATTCCCTGCTCGTCCATCTCCTGGAGGATCGTCTCGCGCATGCGGGACAGGTGCGCGATAACGGGATTCCACGGGAAGGCGTTTAGAAAGTCGAGGGTCTTGTCGGTGATGTAATCGACAGTCTCGACCAAGAAGTGCCCGGAGCCCATGGCCTGATCGAGCACCTTGATGTTGAAGAGTTCATCGACCAGTTCCTGACCGATAAACTCAGCCTTGCTTTCCGGCTCCGTTCTGAGGCCCTGTTTGCGCAGCGCTTCCTGCTTGTCAAAAAATGCCCGGCGCTTTTGCTGCGCCTCGCGGAGCTTCGGGCGCATACCTTCAAACTTTTCCTTCAAGATAGGACCGACGGCATGCTCCACGATGTACTTAACGATGTGGTCTGGCGTGTAGAAAGAGCCTGTAGCTTTGCGTTCGTGCTTGTCGTTTTCGAGGTAGACCTGTCCTTTTCTCTTGATTCGATCCTGGCGTTCAGCCCGTTCACTGATTTTTTCCTCTAGCTTGCTGAAGTCCACATAAATTTCGCGGCCTTTTTCCTTGACGATGGCAAGCTTGCGTTCGGCGATGCGCAGTTTGAACTCCAGAAGGCCCTCGTAGATCGAGCCGAGCTGGCGGACGCCGAGAGACTTAAAATCAATGAACACGAGATCATGCCGTTTCCGATCCTCATCTCTTGCCAAGAGATCGATGGCCAGAGCGAGGTAACGGTCGGGGACTTTGTTGCGGTTGAGGAATCTGCCCGCGTCTG
>Ga0326597_10003711_pt1 | contig 21799 bp, 21 predicted proteins | sample RVTome_12_FD_203789 | JGI IMG/M metagenome (GOLD analysis project Ga0326597, IMG submission 203789) | Soil microbial communities from uranium-contaminated site in the Upper Colorado River Basin, Wyoming, United States - RVT100D185 | ecosystem: Environmental > Terrestrial > Soil > Contaminated >...
AAGACGGGGATACCGTTCTTTTATCTCCGGCCTGCGCCAGTTTTGATATGTTTTTAAATTTTGAAGAAAGAGGAAAGGTTTTCAAACAAGAGGTAGCCAAGCTCCAGAAAAATGAATAATTACACTGCCAACAGAAAAGCCAATTTTGACATCTGGGTTTTGATTTCACTTTTGATATTAGCGGCCATCGGGACGGTGATGGTTTACAGCTCTTCAGCTCTAATGGCCGAGAGCCGCTTCAAAACCCAATTTTTCTTTTTCAAAAAGCAGATAGTGTGGGTGCTGGTTTCCATGTTCTTTTTTCTTTTAGCTTTCAGAATCGATTACCACTGGTACGGCAGAATGTCAAATTTCTTTCTGATAGCGGGCTTTTTTCTTCTGGCGGCGGTCTTGTTTTTACCGGCTATCAAAGGGGTTCACCGCTGGATCAGGTTAGGCCCCATCAGCATTCAACCCTCGGAAGTTTTTCGATACGCTTTGATTTTATTTATGGCCACCACCCTGGCCAAGAGGATGGATAAAATTCGGGAATTTAAGCATTTGCTCATCCCTTATTTTTTCATTTTAGTCATCTATGTAGGCTTGATAATGAAACAGCCGGACCTGGGCTCGGTCTTTACCATCACTCTGGTATTTTTCTTGCTTCTTTTCATAGCCAAAGCCCGCCTGAAACATCTTGTGCTTTTGGCCTTACCGGGTCTGGCGGGATTTGTGATAATGGTTTTCGGTTTGGGATATGAAAAAGAGCGGATTGACGATTACCTCAATTCCCTGAAAGACCCTATGGCCGGATCCTATCAGGTCAAGCAATCGATTCTGGCTTTAGGTAACGGTGGTTTAAAAGGGGTGGGTTTGGCAGAAGGAAAGCAGAAATTTTTCTTTTTACCGGAGCCGCATACAGATTTTATTTTCGCCACCTTGGGAGAAGAAACCGGCTTTATCGGTCTTTTAGGAGTTTTGTTTTTATTTTTGATAATTGCCTGGCGGGGAATTGCGATTGCTTCCCAGGCGGTTGACCCCTTGGGATATTTTTTGGCTTTGGGTATCACCTTTTCCATTTTTACCTGTGCTTTAATCAATATCGGAGTGGTGATAGGGGTCTTGCCTACCACCGGGGTGCCTTTGCCTTTCTTAAGCTATGGAGGAAGCTCTCTTTTGATGTCCTTTGTGGCTATAGGGGTGCTTTTAAATATCTCCAAAAAAAGTCACCTTAAAAGATTGAATTTTAATTATACATGAAAAAAGTAATTTTAGCCGGGGGAGGGACCGGCGGACATTTGTTTCCGGCCCTAGCCATAGCGGAAGGGATTAAAAAAAAATATCCGGATTCGCAAGTTTACTTTATGGGAACCAAAAAAGGGTTAGAAGCCAAAATCCTGCCTGAAAGAGGGTATAAGTTATACTACCTTTCTGTCAGAGGGTTAAAACGGGGACTGAATTTATCCATCTTCAAAGCGATTTTTTTTTTAATGAAAAGCATGCTGGAAGCTATGAAAATATTAAAACAGCTGAAGCCGGAAATAGTAATTGGAACCGGCGGCTATGTCTCAGCCCCGGCTGTTTTAGCAGCCAGTTTGATGAGAATACCGGCTTTTATTCAGGAACAGAACAGTTTTCCGGGGATTACCACCAGGATTCTGTCCCTTTTTGCCAAAAAAGTTTTTCTGGCTTATGATGAATCCAAAAAATATTTCTGGGTAAAAAAAAAATTAAAAGTGACCGGAAATCCAATCAGACCGGAGATTTTCAAAGCAGATAAGATTTCAGCTATGAAAAAATTTAACTTAGAGCCAAATAAAAAAACTGTTTTAATTCTGGGTGGGAGCCAGGGAGCTTCGGCTATCAATAAGGCGATTTTAGATGAACTAAACTCTTCTACAGAATTTAACTTTCAAATTCTGTGGCAGAGTGGGGAAAAAGATTATCAGAAAATGAAAGAGAACTTGAAAAACAAAAAAACCACGGTGCAGGTTTTTAATTTTATTGAAGATATGAGTTCGGCTTATGCGGCTTGTGATTTGATCATCTCCCGAGCCGGAGCGATTTCACTTTCAGAAATCACCGGTTGCGGTAAGCCGGCTATTTTGATTCCCTATCCTTATGCCACGGCTGAACATCAGAAATACAATGCTCAAGTATTGGAGAAAAACGGGGCGGCTGTAATGATTGAAGAAAAAAACTTAGAGAAAATGAAACCGCTTTCACTGGCGAGTGAACTGCTCAAAGATGAAACCAAACTAAAACAAATGAGCCAGAATAGCAGAAACATAGGAAAACCGAATGCTCTGAATGACATCTTAAATGAAATTGAAAACTATTTAAAATCCAAAGCGGCATGAACTTTAAAAGATTCAAGCATCTACATTTTGTGGGAATCGGCGGAGTGGGGATGTGCGGCATAGCCGAAATTCTGCTTAATTTGGGTTACAAAATCTCCGGCTCCGATTTAAAACCTTCCGAAACCACCGAACATTTAGCCAAATTGGGAGCCCAGATTTTCACCGGTCACCAGGAATCCAATGTCAAAGGTGCGGATGTGGTAGTCATTTCCTCGGCGGTCAAAGATGAGAATCCGGAAGTAAAAGCCGCTAAGCAAAATAAAATTCCGGTCATCCGCCGGGCCGAAATGTTAGCTGAACTGATGCGGATGAAATTCGGGATTGCCATAGCCGGAACCCACGGAAAAACTACCACCACTTCCATGATCGGACAGATTCTCACCGAAGGTGGGGTGGACCCGACCATTATCGTAGGGGGCCGAGTGCTGAATTTAGAATCCAATGCCAAATTAGGAAAAGGGATGTATCTGGTAGCCGAAGCAGATGAATTTGACCGCTCCTTTTTGAAGCTTTCTCCTACTATTGCAGTGGTGACCAACTTGGAAGCCGAGCATTTAGACTGCTATAAAAATTTAGACGAAATCAAAACCGCTTTTCTGGAATTTATGAATAAAGTTCCTTTCTACGGCAACGTGATTTTATGCTTAAATGAAGCCAGTTTGCAGAGTTTAATACCCCAGATTCAAAGACCTGTTATTACCTATGGAACTCTGCCTTCCGCGGATATTGAGGCCTACGACCTAGAATTTCATGAAACCAGCTCCAAATTCAAAGTCAAAGTCCAGGGAAAAGAAAAAGGAACTCTCAATTTACAGGTTCCGGGAATCCACAATGTCAAAAACTCTTTAGCTGCCTTAGCCGTGGGCTTGGAATTAGAAATCCCCTGGGAGAAAATCAAAAAGGCGCTGCAGGAATTCAAAGGGGTCAACCGTAGATTTGAGGTCAAAGGGGTCAAGGACGGAATTATGGTAGTGGATGATTATGCCCACCACCCCACCGAGATTGAAGCCACTCTGCAGGCCGCCAAGTCCGGCTGGGACAAAAGAATTATCGCAGTCTTCCAGCCCCATCTGTATTCCCGCACCAAAGATTTTTATCCGGAATTCGGAAAAGCGTTTTCGAACTCGGATATTTTAATTGTCACTGATATTTATGCTGCGCGGGAAGAGCCGATTCCGGGGATAAGCGGAGAATTGGTGGCTGAAGCCGCCAAAAAATCCGGACATAAGCAGGTGTTCTACGTCCCCAAAACCACGGATGTAGCCACATTTTTAAAAAAGCTTTTGAAAAAAGAGGATTTGGTGATTACCTTAGGAGCCGGAGATATTTATAAAGTAGGCAAGGAACTTTTAAATAACGGTTGAGATGAACCATAGCCAGAAAATAAAACAGATAATCTTTGCCTTATTCATTTTCGCCATTTTGGCCAGCACTCCTTTGTGGGCCTGGTTTTCTTTCTTCAAACTTTCTCATATCAACTGGGAAGGGAATCAGAAAATTTCAAGCGAACAATTGGATAAAAATTTTAGCTCCCTGTACGGGAAAAATATTTTCAAACTCAAACTGGAACAAATAGAAGAAAAATTGCTGGCCGACCCCAGAGTTAGATCCGTTGAAGCCAGAAGAGTTTTACCCAACCAGCTGACCGTTAGCATTGAAGAAAAAAGACCCATACTCCTGGTGCAGGCCCGAAGATTATGGGGTTTATCTTTGGATTTGGAGCTGATTCCTTTAGACAGCTTGGCCGAGGACCTGCCGGTTATAACGGGCTGCAGTTTTTCGCAGGTGAAATATTACAAAAAACTCAAGTCTAAAGAGCTTAATTTGGCCTGGGATTTATACCAGACTTTTTTGAAAAAAGATTTGAATCTGGCCAACCGGATTTCGGAAATAGCAGTTGAGAATGAAAAAAATCTTTTGGTCTATTTTATGCCGGACGGGTTAAAAACAAGTTTCGGAGTGGGGGACTGGGAGACCAAACTCAAAAGACTGCAGGAGGTTTTGGCCAGAGAAGAAAATTTGAGCTCGGTGGATTTAAGATTCAAAAATATGGCGGTTCTAAAATTCAAAGAGAAAAAGAGAGAGGAGCTAGCCCGCCTATGAAAAACCAGGACTGGCTGGTAGGATTGGATATAGGAAGCTCCAAAATCGCAGCGGTGGTGGCTGAAATTTCCGACAATTTTGAGCCCAGAGTAATCGGAATCGGCCTGGCACCTTCTTTGGGTTTAAAAAGAGGAGTGGTGGTGGATTTGGAAAAAACCGTATCAGCCATCTCCCAAGCCATCGAAGATGCGGAGATGATGGCCGGAGTGAAAATAACTTCGGTTCTGGCCGGAATCGCCGGAGACCATATCAAAAGCATCAACAGCCGGGGAGTGGTGGCGGTGGCCAGCTCCCACAACGAAATCAAAGTCAAAGACATCAACCGGGTCATTGAAGCCGCCAAAAATGTAGCCATCCCTCAAGAAAGAGAAATTATTCATATTTTACCCCTGGATTTTACGGTGGATGAACAGGACGGAATCCAGAATCCTTTGGGGATGAGCGGAATGCGGCTGGAAGCCTCGGTACACATCGTCACCGGCGCCTCTACCCCGGCCCAGAATATTTATAAATGTATCCAGAAACTGGGCTTGAACGTGGATGAAATAGTGCTGGAGCCTTTGGCTTCCAGTTATGCGGTTTTGTCTCCGGAAGAACAAAACTTAGGAGTGATTTTAATCGACCTGGGCGGAGGAACCACTGATATCGCTATTTTCTACGAAGGGGGTTTAAGATATACTTCAGTTTTGGGAATCGGAGGACAGAATGTCACCAACGATATCGCCATCGGTCTGCGGACCCCGGTGGAGCAGGCCGAGATGCTCAAAAAGGGTTACGGCTGTGCTCTGGCTTCTTTGGTGGATGCAGATGAGCTGGTGACAGTCCAAAATGTAGGGGGAGCGGAAAATAAAGAGATTTCCCGCCAGGTCTTGGCCAATATCATCGAACCCAGAATAGAAGAGCTTTTCAGTTTAGTCAACCGGGAAGTCAAAAAAACCGGTTTAGCTCCTTTTATGGCGGCCGGTGTGGTTTTAACCGGCGGCGGCTCTCTTTTGGAAGGGGTGGTGCAGATGGCGGAACAGGTTTTAGACCTGCCGGTCAAATTAGGCCGGCCTCAAAGATTTGCAGATTTACACGATTTAGCCCAGAGCCCGATTTTTGCCACCAGCTTGGGGCTGGTTTTATACGGCCTAGATCAGAAAAATAATTTCGGATACAATCATAAAAACAACAAAAAGATTTTTTACCGATTCAAAGAAACCATGAAAGATTGGTTTAACGAATACTTTTAAAACAGAGGAGGGTTTAAAATGTTTGAACTGGATCTGGACAGTCTAAATTACGCCAATATGAAAGTAGTAGGTGTGGGAGGTGCCGGAGGAAACGGCATAAACCGTATGATTGAAGCCGGTCTGGCCGGAGTAGATTTTATCTCCATGAATACCGACGCCCAGGCCCTGGATGCTTCCAAAGCTACCTTAAAAATCCAAATCGGAAAAGAGCTGACCAAAGGTTTAGGAGCCGGTTCCATACCGGATGTAGGAAGAAGAGCCATTGAAGAAAGCCGGGAGCAGGTGGCCGAAGCCATAAAAGGAGCCAACATGGTCTTTGTCACGGCCGGTATGGGGGGAGGGACCGGAACCGGAGGCGCACCTATCGTGGCGGAAATCGCCAAAGAGTCGGGGGCCTTGACGGTGGGGGTGGTCACCAAACCCTTCGAATTTGAAGGCAGAAAAAGGATGGCCAACGCCCTTCAGGGAATCAAAGAGCTCAAAGAAAGAGTGGATACTTTAATTGTCATCCCCAACCAAAGGTTACTCACCATCGCCAACAAGCAGACTCTCTTCACCGATGCCTTCAAATTGGCTGACGAAATCTTGCTTCAAGCCACCAAAGGAATATCGGACTTAATCTCCGTGCCGGGTCTGGTCAATTTGGATTTTGCGGATGTCAAAACCGTAATGTCGGAAATGGGGGATGCTCTGATGGGAACCGGTTACGGCTCCGGGGATAAAAAAGCCATCGATGCAGCCCGGAAAGCGATCGCCTCACCCCTTTTAGAAGATGTCTCCATTGCCGGAGCCAAAGGAGTCCTGGTCAACATCACCGGCGGAGACGATTTGACCTTATACGACGTCAACGAAGCCGCCAGCGTGATTTATGAAGCAGCCGGTGAGGATGCCAATATTATTTTCGGGGCGGTCTTGGATAAAAACTTGAAAAGTGAGATAAAAGTGACCGTAATTGCTACCGGTTTCTCCAACAACAAAGCTCACGAACAATATACCCGACCCATGGAAGCAGTGACCACCCGGAAATTAATCCTTGAAAAACCCGGCTCTAACAAAAAATCGGGCTGGTCATTTCAGCAGCAGGATGCATTTAATCCTAAGTCAGCAGAGGACTTAGAGGTACCGACTTTTATGAGGAAACCGAAGTAATTTAGAGGGTTAAAAGCGAAATTGAAAAACTTAAGCTGCCTTTTGGACCTTGCCGGCCTTAATACAGGCCGCGCAAACCAATAACTTTCTTTTAACTCCATCAATTAAGGCGTTAACTTTCTTCAGGTTAGGGAAGAATCGCCTTCGGGCTGCCTTATTGGCGTGGCTCCTCTGATTTCCAAAGGAAGTTTTTTTCCCGCAAACCTGACATTTTTTTGACATATAAGTTGCTTTTTTTCAAAGAGTTAACGTAATATATACGTTTTTCTGTAAAAAGCAAGAAATATTTTAATTGACAAGCATAAATTTTTAATCTTTATTGATATAATTGGCAAAATTCTATGCCAAAAAGTCAAATCGAATCTCCAGTACAATATCTTAAAGGAATCGGTCCCAAAAAGGCGGAGGTCCTCAACTCCGTCGGAATAAAGACCATAGAGGATATTTTATATTATCTGCCCCGCAAATATTTAGACCGCTCTACCTTCACCCCCATCAATCAACTGCAACCCAATACCCAGGCCACTGTCATCGGTAAAGTGGAAGCCCTGGGGGTCAGAAAAGGGAGAAAAAACAGATTTCAGGTGATTCTCAAAGATAAAACCGGATTTTTGAATTTAATCTGGTTTGCCAATCTGAAATATGTTCAGAATGCCTTTGAAGCCGAAGATGTGGTGATTGCCTCCGGAGAGGTATCTTTTTACAACGGTCTGCAGATGGCTCACCCCGAATTTGAAATTATCTCCGGCAACGGGGATGAATTGATCCATAGCGGGGGAGTAATTCCGGTTTATCCCTCCACAGCCCGTTTGAGAAAACTGAATCTGGACAGCCGGGGATTCCGCAGAATCTTAAAACCGTTTTTGGAAAGAGTAGAGCAGATGGTGGAGGAAACCCTGCCGGAGCCGATTGTCACGGAGCAGCGGCTTTTACCTCTCTTTTTAGCCCTGAAAAATATCCATTTTCCGGAAAATCTGAATGTGGCTGAACAGGCCCGCCAGCGACTGGCTTTTGACGAGCTTTTCTATCTGGAGTTAATGCTGGCTCTAAGAAAGAAACGCTTGACCGATTCTCCGGAAGGTATTGCTTTCCAGAAACCCGGCTCCCTGATCAAGCAACTTTTGAATAAACTCCCCTTCAAACTCACCGAAGCCCAGAGAAAAGTCCTAAGAGAAATCGCCCATGATATGCTGTCCAAAAAACCGATGAGCCGGCTTTTGCAGGGAGATGTGGGCTCCGGTAAAACCATCGTGGCTCTAATCTCCATGATGATGGCGGTTGAATCCGGCTATCAGGCCGCATTTATGGCTCCCACCGAGATTCTGGCAGAACAGCATTACCTGACCATCCATAAATTAGCGGAGGAATTGGGAATCAAAATAGTTTTATTGACCAGTTCGGTTCCTAAAAAAGATAAAGATGTTATTTTGGGACAGATTTCCTTAGGGGAAGCCAGCCTGGTAATCGGAACCCAGGCTCTGATTCAGGAAAAAGTAAAATTCTACCGCCTGGGTCTGGCAGTCGTAGACGAGCAGCACCGCTTCGGGGTTATGCAGAGGGCTCTACTTAAACAAAAAGGGCATCAGCCGGATGTTTTGATTATGACCGCCACACCTATTCCCCGCACCCTGGCTTTGACTGCTTACGGTGATTTGGATGTATCTGTGATTGACCAGTTACCCCCGGGCCGCAAGCCGATTGAAACTATCCTAAGAGATGAAAAGACCAGGCCGGAAGTTTATCGCTTCCTGGACAAAAAAATCTCCCAGGGACGTCAGGTATACATTGTCTACCCCTTGATCGAAGAGACCGAAAAGTTGGATTTAAGGGCCGCTACGGAAGCGTATGAGAAGTTAAAAGACAATGTCTTTCCCAATCGCAGAGTCGGTTTAATTCATGGCCGAATTAAAAATACAGAACGGGAATTAATCATGCAGAAATTCCGCAAAGGAGAGTTTGATATTTTAGTCTCTACCACGGTCATCGAAGTCGGGGTAGATGTCCCCAATTCCAGCATGATGGTCATCGAGCATGCCGAAAGATTCGGTTTATCGCAATTGCACCAGTTGAGAGGCAGGGTGGGACGGAGTGCCGAACAATCCTATTGCTATCTCATGGCCAATTACCCGCTTTCGCAGGATGCCCGGGACAGATTACAGGCCCTGTGTTCTTCCACCGATGGATTTAAAATCGCTGAATTAGATTTGAAATTGAGAGGACCGGGGGAATTTTTCGGCACCAAACAGCACGGACTGCCGGAGCTGAAAGTGGCCGATTTAATCCGGGACTTACGGCTTTTGCATGAAGCCCGCCGATGGGCTTTCAAAATCATCGAAGAAGACCCCTTCTTGCAGAAGGAAGGAAATCAGCTCCTCAGAACCCATTTCTTAAGAAGATATAAGGATAAATTCGGGTTAGGGAACATTGGATAAATTAAATTACCTGTTTATTCCGGATAAGATTTTATTCACCGGGGAACAGCTGGCCGAACACTGGGCCGCGGAAAAATACGACGTAATCGGTGATTCGATTGTGGCTTTCATCGGTCCTTGCGAAATCTCCCCCAATTTTTTGTGGGACATCAAGCACAGAAAGAAAAAAACTCCCATCAAATCGGAACTGATGCTCCATTTTCTGGTGGAGCATTTTGAGACCGATTTTGAGAAAGCGGTCTTGAGGCAAAAACTTTTGATGCATATTTTAAAAGACAAACTCAATCACCGTTTGGGCGGGGATATTCTACAGTGCTGGGGGGATGACTTATTCGACGGGGACGCCAAAGTGACCATCACGGCCGTGGTGAAAACCAGAGTTTCTACCAAAATTCATATGGGAGCCAATATCTCTTCGGCCAATACCCCGGTTAAAACCAAAGGTTTGCAGGATTATAATCTGGACCCGCCGGAAATTGCCCAGGCGGTGATGAATCAGTATCGGCTGGATATTCTGAAAATCAACGAGAAGATAGCTACCACCAAGGCCCTGTGATATGCCGCTTGATAAAGATTTATTTTTACAGCTGGTGATAATGTTTCAAACCGCGGCTTACCAGCAGATGGGTAAGGTCAAAAATCCTCTCACAGATAAAGTGGAAAAAGACTTGGCCCAGGCCCAGTTTTCTATCGATATGCTGGGGATGCTGGAAGAAAAAACCAAAGGGAATCTCTCCCAAGAGGAAAAAAAATACTTAGAGCTGGCTTTGTATGAATTGAGGATGAATTATCTGGATGAGGTGAAAAAAGAGAAGGAAAGTAAATCTTCTGAAGGGGAAAAAGTTTCTTAGGTAGTAATTCACTAAATATAAAACGGATGGGATAGAAGAGATAAAATACTAACCCCTCCCTACCCTCCCCTTACAGGAGAGGGAATATTCTCCCTCTCCTTTGAGGAGAGGGCTGGGGAGAGGTCAGTTTATAAAAAAATAATACCCTATTTTAAGGCGTGCGTCCAGTGTTAAACAGGACGCTACAGTTTATTTCAATCTTTCCTTCATCTTTTTGTAATCCTCTGCCATCACCGGCAGAGTGGAATTGGCGTACCCCAAAGAATCCAAACTCTGTTGGGCGAATTCTATTCTTCTTATGGTTGGGGGATGGTCGGCGGCTAATTTTTCAATCACGTTTTTACCGGATTTATCTAAATTATCCAGTTTTTTGAGCAGGTCCACCATCCCGTGCGGATTATAACTAGCTCTGGACATATAGAAAATGGCGTCATAGTCCGCTTCCAGTTCATTTTCACGGGAGAACCCCTGCAGCATCAAGCCGATTCCTACGCTGACACCTTGTTTCACCGCCTCAGAAGATTTCCCCAAGGCAATATCCAGTAAAATATTAAGTCCGATAACCTGCTGTAATCTTCTGACACCATGCCGGGCCACGATATGTCCAACCTCATGCCCCAAAACCCCGGCCAGCTCGGCTTCGGACTCCATCAGTTTCAAAAGACCGGTGTAGATATAAATATACCCCCCCGGCATGGCAAAGGCATTAATCTCCTTGGAATCTATGACGGTAAAATGATATTCCAAATCTTTGCGGTCTGAAACCTGGACTAATTTCTGTCCCACCCGTGAAACATAATTCTGAACTACTGTATCCGGCAGGGTTTTGTATTCTTTGGCCACCTCTCCAGCCATCTGCTTGCCGATGGAAACCTCCTGTTCGGTGGAGATAAAAATTACAGCTTTTTTTCCGCCCGGACCGGTGGTGGCGCAGTGATAGAATAGAAGCGAAAACAATGAAAGGATAAGGACGGGTAAAGATTTTTTCATTTTAAAAAGTATAGCTGGCCCCGATCATCCAATTGTCAGCAGTCAGGAGGTTTCCTGATTTTGTCACATACCCCTCTAAGGTAAGATTTTTAATAACTTGTAATCCGGCACCTATGGAATAGCTCAAAGTCATTGTCTTGTTGCTATAAATAGACAAACTTGAATTGGTATTGGGATTGACGCTTTCGGTTCGGGTGTAAACATAATTAGGCAAGGCTCCGTAACGGAGAGCTATCTTTTTGAAAGGACGATACTCTATGCCTATCGGTAAAGAAATTTTATAGAAACTGGTTCTGAACTTGGAGGCCGGCGGGTTGGGAACCGAGTCGGGATAGGCTTGTTTCTCCCAGGTTAGAAAGTTAGTAATTCCAGCATATAGCTTGACTTTCTCTATTTCCCTGGATTCGATGCCAAATTTCAAGACCATATCGATATTTTCTCTATCTCCGTTGAAAATTTGGTTAACCGAATACATTAAGGTGTCATTACGAAAAAGGTTTTGAATTACCCTGGTACTTACGTCCCAGTCGGTGAAAGAAAATCCCAGAAGTAAATTAAGCTGGTCTAACGATAGGAACGGTTTAGATACCCTCAAACCAATTCCATATCTGTTTCCCTCTTGGTCGGGAGTGGCGGCCTCAATTACGCTTGAATTTCTGATGCTTTGAGTTAAGTTGCCCACGGAATCATAGGTTTCGTATTGGTTGTAGTTATTAGAAGCATAGCTGTTCTCCGAATTCAGGTGCTGAAATGACAAGGTCAGGTCCATATCAAGGCCGGTCGGCATTAAAAATTTCGCTCCGGCGGTAAACTGAATGTTTTTCTTGGATGTCACTCCGTGGCTTTCATAATTAGATATTGACATCTGGCGTAAAATACCAGTAGTAGTGTCAGTCGTCGAATTAGACGATCTGCCTTGGCCGGTTGACTTTGATTTGTCCTCGAAATAAGTAAAATTGGCACCCAGGTTCAAATTCGGACCTAACCCGATTGAGTAGATTAAACCTGGATTTGTCAAGGGAGCTTTTCCAGATCCCTCTGATTTGCTTTCACTTATGTAGACGTAGTTCCCCCCGTAGTAAACCTCTCTCCGCTCATAAACACTTCTGGTATCTTTGTTCCAGCCCTTCCCTAAAATGGCAACTTTTGCGTAATTGAATATTGGCAGAACACTTCCCGCGACTAATCTCTCATTGCCGTCTTTGCGATATTCACCCAATATTTTATAATTCTGCACCTGACCTAAGTAAGCCGGATTTCTATAGATGTCCGTATATTCATCCAAAATTATTCCTACAAAATCTTCCCCCAAAGCTTTGATTCTAAATGACGGCTCTAAGTAAGCCAGGGAAGCAGTATTAAACAATAAGATGAAAGTTAAAACAACAATTAGGTGTTTCATTTTAGGGAGATTTGCGAATTGCCTGCAAGATAACGGTTTGAAACCTCAAAGTCAAGTCAAACTGGGGCTTTTAGTAGATACCGTAAATATTACGCTTTTTAACTGGTCTCATAACTTATAGTCCAGTAAAATTTTGACTTTTGGTATTTTATGTTTTTACAGGTTTTCTTTAACATTTTCAGCAGGAAAGCTTTTTCCGGGTAATTTTTCAAAACCAGGTGAGCAGTTCCATCCTCCAGTTTTCTTTCCTGATAGCCGTTGCCGTATTCATCTTTTTTTACGATAGCGGTACTATAATCGGGAAGATGATTATTGTCAACGAAAATTATTTTCCCCCCTTTTTTAATTTTCTGCTGAAATTTATTTAAAAATTGGGGCAAATCCTGAATTGGAATATGAGACCAGATATAACCCCCGAAACCGGCTTCAAATTTTCCCTCAAGATTATCCATTATAAATATATCTGAGATTAAAAATCTTACATTTGCATGAGGGTAGCTTTTGGATTGGGCTATCTCCAGCATTTCCGGGTTGATATCGGTGGCCACAATAGATTTGGCTGTCTCGGAAATCAATTGGGTCCAGTATCCGGTACCGCAGGCGATTTCCAGTAGGTTCAGATTTCTGAACTCCTCTTTCAGAAACTGACCCAGCTGAGAAATTTCGGCTTGCCTTTCCGGTCTGTAATATATTTTTTCATACTCTTTGGCCCGCAGAGCATAGTATTTCACTAAATCTGTGTTCATGCTTAAGTTTATTTTACTTCACCCAGTCGGCTATGAAAATATTGGTCTCCCCTTTGACTTTGGCGTTCCGGTTGGAAGCGAAGACCAATTTTTTTCCGTCAGATGTAAACATGGGAAAAGCATCGAAGACATCATTAAATGTAATCTGCTCCAGTCCGGCCCCGTCAATATCGATTAAATAAAGCTCAAAATTTCTCCCTTTAGGGTCATGCATGTTGGATGAAAATATGATTTTTTTACCATCCGGTGAAAAATAGGGGCAGAAATTGGCGGCTCCATTATTGGTTATCTGCTTTCTGCCGCTTCCGTCAGAATTCATAATGAATAATTCCAGTTTGGAGGGCCGGATTAAACCCTGCTCTAAAAGATTCTGATAATCTTTCAACTCCGCCGAATCTTTGATTGCCTGGGCTCTGAAGCAGATTAACTTGCCGTCTGCAGAATAAAAAGCCCCTCCGTCATACCCGGGGGAATTGGTTAATCTTTTGACATTGTCACCTTGAGTATCCATCTCGTACAGCTCTAAATCTCCGTCTCTATCAGAAGTGAACAAAATCTTTTTCCCGTCCGGAGAAAAAACGCATTCGGCGTCATAGCCGTAAGAATCGGTCAATCTTTTTAAGTTGGATCCATCCGGTTTAGCCAGAAAAATTTCGTAAGTTTTATACAAGGGCCAGACATAACCTTGGGAATAATCCGGCCGGGGTGGACAGGAATCAGCTCCCAGATGGGTGGAGGCAAAGATAATTGCTTTGCCATCCGGCGAGAAAAAGCCGCAGGTGCAGCGGCCTTTGCCGGTGGAGACCAGTTTCACTTTTTTACCTTTAGCAGTCATGGTATAAATCTGGTCACATCCGTATCCATTTCGGGTGGACTGAAAAATTATATTTTTACCGTCTTGGGAAAAATAGGCCTCGGCATTTTCACCGCCAAAAGTGAACTGCTGGATATTTTTTAAGTGGAGGTCTTTGTTCTCCTGGGCAAAAGAGATGGTTAAAAGCAACAAAATTCCAATAACTAGCTTAATTGAATTTTTATGGAGAAACATGAGAAGTCTAATTGCCACAGACGCTGAAAAAGATTAAACCGGGGATGATGACATACAGGATTAAGTCCCGGATCAGATAAAATAAAATTATGGCCAAGAGAAACTTTTTCCCTTTCTTCTTTATATCCTGGAAGCGTAATTTGCGTATCTCTTTTAGCTTTTTTAAACCAGCTAAACTTTGCTTGAATAAGCCCATAACCATTAACTAAAACGAAATTCAATAAAGAAATTTTTGCCCATAAGTCAAATGTTTATAAGGGGGTTTACTTAAATCATTTTACTTGGAAAAAGCAAGCAAGACTTTTATATTGAATATATGAAAAACTTAGTAATTCTCGGCTCCACCGGTTCTATCGGTAAAAATACTCTGGAAGTTATAGAGCATTTCCCCCAAGAGTTCAGGGTACTGGGGCTCTCGGCTCATTCTAACATAGAACTTCTGGAAGCCCAGCTTAAGAAACATAAGCCCAAATTCGCCACTATTACGGATGAAAAAAGTTACCGGGCATTAAAGGGTAAAATTACCGGCACCCAGCTTCTTTTTGGTATAGAAGGATTAAAAGAGATGGTCTCTGAACCAGAGGTTGATATGGTAATTAATGGTCTGGTGGGCTCGGTGGGTTTATGGCCCAGTCTGACAGCTATTGAAAATGGAAAAACTTTAGCTATAGCCAACAAAGAAGTCTTGGTTATGGCTGGTGAATTAGTAACCCAAAGAGCCCAGGAGAAGCAAGCCCGGATTTTACCCATAGACAGCGAGCATTCCGGGATTTTTCAGTGCCTTTTCTCCGGTAAAAAAGAGGAGGTGAAAAACCTTTTCTTGACCGCTTCCGGGGGACCGTTTTTGAACCGGGATAAAAAAGATTTCGACCAAATTAAAGTTTCAGATGCTCTGGCTCACCCCACCTGGAAGATGGGAAAAAAAATTACGGTAGATTCGGCTACTCTGATGAACAAAACCTTAGAAATCATAGAAGCCCATTGGTTATTTAATATGGCTCCGGAAAAAATCAAAGTGGTCATCCACCCCCAGTCAATCGTCCATTCCCTGGTAGAATTCATAGACGGCTCCATCATCGCCCAGATGGGTCCCACCGACATGAAACTACCTATCCAGTATGCTTTATTTTATCCGGAAAGAAAATTTGCCACCAGCAACGGGTTCAGTTTAACCAATGTAAAAAATTTGACTTTTCAGGAACCGGATACAGAGAAATTCCCAGCCCTGAAATTAGGTTGCCAAGCTTTGAAATTAAAAGGCACCGCTCCGGCAGTCTTAAATGCCGCCAATGAAGTGGCGGTCAATTGTTTTTTGGAGGAAAAGATACCTTTCAGCCGAATTTGCTCTATAGTAGAAGAAGTATTATCTTCTCACTCGGTAATTTCCGCCCCCGGATTGGACGATATTTTAAAGGCAGACTTTTGGGCTCGAGAAAAAACCTTAACTCTTCTTAAAAATTAAATATGACAACTATACTTTCAACTTTGTTCGTTTTGGGAATTCTGGTTTTTGTGCATGAATTAGGGCATTTTTTGGTGGCCAAAAAATCCGGCATAAGAGTCGAGAGATTTTCCTTGGGTTTCCCTCCCAAAATGATAGGGAAAAAAATCGGGGAGACCGAATATATGATTTCCTGGATTCCTTTGGGAGGTTACGTCAAATTAGCCGGAGAAAATCCGGATGAAATTTCCGGCCAGCCCTGGGAGTTTCACTCTAAACCGATTTTGACCCGGGCTCTGGTGATTTTAGCCGGCCCTCTGATGAATTTCTTTTTGGCCATTCTGTTTTTCTGGGGAATTTTCTTTTTCGCCGGACAACAGAAAGTTCAGGATGACCAGACCGTCATCGGCATAGTTTCCCAGGGTTCTCCAGCCCAGTTAGCCGGAATAAAAGAAAATGACCAGATTCTTGCCATCAACGGCATTCCGGTGAAAAACTTCAAAGAGATGTCGGAATTAATCCACAAACAGCCGGAGAAAAAAATTTCAGTCAAATGGAAAAGAGGTGGTCAGGTTTTTGAAAAAGAGATTTTGACCAAAAAAGACAAGGTCATAGATGAAACCGGAACTCCCAAGGAGATAGGTAAAATAGGAGTAGGTCCGGTGGCCATCAGGATTAAGCTGAACATTTTCCAGGCTTTGATAGCCGGAATCGGCATAACTTTTACTTTTTGCGCTGAAATCCTAAAATTTCTCTACGGTCTAATCACCGGTACTCTCTCTATTAAGCTAATCGGGGGACCGATTTTTATAGCCCAAATTGCCGGAGAGACCGCCCGGCAGGGGATATTATCTCTCATGTCCTTTACAGCTTTATTATCCGTAAACCTGGCCTTGCTTAATCTTCTGCCCATACCGGCCTTAGACGGAGGGCATCTCCTGTTTCTTCTCATTGAAAAATTAAGAGGAAAACCTTTATCACTGAAGCAGAGAAGTGTCATTCAGCAAATCGGGATGGCTTTTTTGCTGCTCCTGATAATTCTGGTGACCTATAACGATATCTTCCGGCTGATAGGGAATAAATAAATTCTCTCTTGGTAAAACTCATATCAAGCCTCTCTTTTATTATTTAAGCTAAGTCCTCAAATTTTATAAAGTTAAAAGAGAAAAAGTAAAAAAATACTTGACAAAAAAACAGCTTTGCTTTATACTTGAGAAAATTTGAAAGAAAGTTAACGTATCCCCATATATTAAGGAGGTGGTAATGGAACAAAAAATGTTAACAGAAACCAAACTTAAGGAGGAGGGAAAAGTGAAGAAGACTTTGCTATTCGGCATCTGCTTGGCCTGGCTGTGCTTATTAGTAGCCAGCGCGGGTGCCGTAGATTTGACCGGTAAATGGGGTCTGTCGGCTAACGGTGGGTTGTGGAAGTTGATGGTATATGATAGTACCGATTCTGATATCTGGACCGTCGGATTTTTCGGAAATGCCGGAGTAAGATATGGTTTGACCCGAAATGTGGCTGTGGGGGTCAATGGGTCTTATCTGATGAATTATGAAGCAGACAATACCGAATTTCCCAACGGAGACGCGGGTTTTACATTTTCCAAGCAGGACAACGGCGCCAAGCAGAAAAATATATTAGTAGAAGCCATGGCCTATTATCACTTCATGCCGGACAAAAAGGTAACACCCTATGTTTTCGGGGGTGCCGGTATTTTGCTCTGGAAAGTGGAGGACAGCACCGGAACGGTTACCTTCCCTTCCACCGTTTCCACCGATACCTTAGAGCTCAAAGATAAGCAAATTACCTTGGTGGGTGGACTTGGAGTAGAATGGTTTCCAACTGAAGCTCTATCCTTAAATCTGGGAGGAAAATTCCACTATCTTTCCGATTTTATATCCGATTTCGAAGATGCAGACAGAGACCTGCTGGATTTACCCCAGGGGATGGTTGAGGTTTTTGCCGGGTTGACATATTATACCGGTAAAGCCAAAGATTCAGATAAAGATGGTATAGCAGACAAACTTGACCAATGCCTGGATACACCTCTGGGATGTATCGTAGATGCCAACGGCTGTCAGTTAGATGCCGATGGTGACGGAGTGTGTGACGGGCTGGACAAATGCCCGGAAACCCCCAAAGGGGCTAAGGTGGATGCCAACGGCTGTCCCACGGATGCCGATGCCGACGGAGTTTACGACGGCATCGACCAATGTGCCAACACTCCGGCCGGTGTCAAAGTTGACAGCAAGGGTTGTCCTTTAGACACCGACAGCGACGGAGTGCCGGACCACTTGGATAAGCAAATCGCGACTCCTAAAGGTTGCACCGTGGACAAAGACGGAGTAGCCATGGATTCAGACGGCGACGGAGTCTGTGACGGTATTGACAAATGTTCAGGCACTCCGGCTGGTGTAGAAGTGGACGCTATGGGCTGTGCCGTTCCTTCAAAATATATTCCTGAACCAGAGAAGCCGGTAGTACTTGAAGGAGTGACTTTCGAATCCAACAAAGCCAGATTGGTGCCCAATGCTATGACAGTCCTGGACATGGTGGCTGCAAGTTTGATAAAACGAAAGGATGTCAAAGTAGAGGTGGCTGGATATACTGACTCTCAAGGTCCGGATGCCTACAACCTCAAACTTTCTCAGCAAAGGGCCGAAGTGGTACGAGAGTACTTGATCGGCAAGGGTGTCCCGGCTGAGAATCTGACCGCTAAAGGTTACGGTGAAGCTAGGCCAATAACCAGCAACGACACCAAAGAGGGACGTGAGAAAAACCGGAGAGTAGAGTTGACTAGAATTCAGTAATCTTCGGGAATAAAACTAAAAAAGGGCGCCTTTTTAGGGTGCCCTTTTTTATTGAGAGGCAGCAACATCTATTTGGTTTTTCTCCAGAGTTTGTTAATTCTCTTTCGAAGAAAAGTCAGAAAGTTTCCGGTTTTTTCGAATGGGTTTTTTCCATTTTTTGGAAGCGTGAGTTTCTAAAGATGTAGATGCACCCAGAATTTCAGGAGTAGGAAAAAGTAAAGGGTACGGCCATTTGATTTAGATTACCAGGATGTAGAAGTAAAAAGTAACAATATGACCCCGGTCAGAATTGGCTGGGGTTATATTTTTTTGAGTAGATTTTTTCTATTTCGCATCGTTCTGAGCACAATCCGAAATTTTCCCCGGCTGCTTTTGGCGCCGGGCAGAGGGCTTCCATCCAGTTAGGCCGGGGGATGCAGGAACAGGGTCATATGAACCTGCTCGCATCCAAACTGTTCGGCTATTTTTTGGCGCAGTTCCAACATGGTAGTGCAGGTTTTGGCCATACCCACCAGCATCCAGATATGCTCGGTCAATTTCTTTAAACCATACTGGCTGTGGAGCCACTGGTGCTGGTTTTTTCCATTCTTGGGCCGGGGCTCGTTATGTTTTAACCATTCCACCGCATCTTTGTCCAGGTACTCATACACCAGCTCCATTACCAGTTTTTCCCAGTATTGGGGATGGGAATCAATCGGCCCCTGCCATTTGGTTAAACGCCGAAAGGTTTCCCAGAGTTGGTCCGGGAAGGTCTTTTCCCATTTTTGCAATCCGTCTTTTTTGATATAGAAGCTTAATTTCTGGTGCAGGGCTTCCTGGATGCGGTCATATTGGTAACCGGTGGTTTCGTCGATTAAGCTAATCAACCCCTCCCTGGCGCAGGCGGCCAGAATCTTGGTCGTATTGCGAGCAATGTTCAGCTCTTTTTGCGCAGACAGGACCTGCTCATCGCGCGCCCGAACATAGGCCTTGCAAATCTCCACAAAAGTTTCCGCCTCAATCCCCTGAACTTTTTTATTCTTCGCCCCGGGAAGGATAAGTTCGACCGTTTTCGTGAAGGGCTTGGGTGGAAGGTAGGGTTTCAGGGCTTCGACCTCCAGCAAGCTTTCCAAATGGCTCGCCCTCCCGGCCTCTCCTTTTCCATCCGTTAATACGGCGGCGGCCTCCGCCCGGCCCAGGATGCGGCGGGCATCCTTCAGCACGTAACAGGGGATTTCCCATTCGCCAATTACCAAAGTGCCCCACCAGCGTGCCTCCGGAAGGGAGGGTTTTTTGTCTTTAACCACTTCAGCTTGCGGCTGCCCAAAAAAGTCGCTAGAATACAAATCGATCCCTTTTTCCTGGGCCAGCCGGAGCAGTTCCGGCTGCCATTTGGCCGGTATTATTCCCACTTTGGCCCAATGCTGAACCGTGCTCTGACGCTTCTCAATTAAAGCCGCCAGGGCCGACTGCCCGCCAAACTTTTGAATCACGTTCTTAGCTGGGCTTACTTTGACCATCTTCCCAGACTTTTGAATCACGTTCTTAGCTGCGTGCACTTTGACCATCCTCTCGGTTTATTCAAATTATACAAATAACCATATTAATGATAACATGCAGAATCGATATTGTCAAGTAATATCAATAAAATCGATATTGCCAAGCAGTATTAATAAAGTAGTATTAATAAAATCGATATTACCAAGTAATATATCAATAAGAAAATACACAAGGTTAAACATTTATTTCGTTATGTAGGTTGTCCAAATTACCAAAATAATTGAAAATATTACTTGACAAGTTGTTAGGGGGGAGGTAAATTAACGATGTGCATAGGGGGGCTCCCTATAAAAGAGTTCAAATAAGCAACAAAAACGAAAGGAGGAGTAAAAAGAGCAAGAGGAGTAATAAAGAGGGGAAAATGAAAAAGCATTTTTTTTTGGTTAAAGGTTTTTTTAAGACGGTGAAAAGAGACCGCCTACGAACTTCGGCGAAAAATTTTGCTTGACAACCCCTTTTTATCTTTACTTAAAACCTAATATTATAAAAAGAGGACCTCATCGAAAGGAGGAGTAAATGAAAAAGCGTTTAAATCTGAATGCTTTTTTAGTATTGTTTTTAGTTTTGGGAATAGGATTCTGGCTGGCTGGATGCCAAAATAACTCAGTCGGGCCGGAAACCATTCCTCCCAGCATGCCCACCAACCTGGTAGCCACAGCCGTAGACTCAACCGCTATTGATCTTACCTGGACTGCTTCCACCGACAACGTGGTGGTGTGCTGGTATAACATCTACCGGGGGAGTGTAACACCGACAGTTCTAATCGGCACCAGCAGGACCAACAGCTTTCGGGACACCACCGTTTTAGCCGGCACGGCTTACGTATACGCCGTGGAGGCCCTGGACTGCTCCCAAAACGTAAGCCTGCTCTCGGCTCCCTCTACCGACACGACCACTGGAACACCCCCACCGGATACTGGTTCAGGTCTGCTTAGGTCGGCCGCCACTTATGGGATTTTGGCCGGCACGACTATCACCAACACCGGACCCACGCAGATTATCGGAGATATGGGGTTGAGTCCGGGTTCTGCCGTGACTGGATTTCCTCCGGGAACTTACACCGGGACCTTACATATCAATGATACCGAGGCCAACCAGGCTAAATTGGACTTGACCACCGCCTATCTTGACCTGGCTGGACGAGCACCGGGTACCACTGTGGCCGGAAATATAGGCGGGCAAACCCTTACCCCGGGCACCTATACCTCCAGCTCCACGCTAGCAATATCATCCGGGGACCTCACCTTGGACGGCCAAGGCAACGCCGATGCGGTCTTCATCTTCCAGATTGCGTCCGCTTTTACCGTGACGAGCGGTCGGCAGGTTATCCTGTCCGGCAGCGCACAGGCTAAAAACATCTATTGGCAGGTCGGCAGTGACGCGACTCTGGGAACGACTTCGGTCTTCAAAGGGAACATACTGGCCCTTTCCTCAATCACCCTTTCGACTGGCGCAACCCTGGATGGCAGAGCCTTTGCACGGAATGGCGCGATTACCTTAGACAACAATATCGTTACCGTACCGTAAAGGAGAAACAAACCAAACTGGTCTGAAGCGATGATAAGAACATATCCTTGAAAACCAAAAACAGGAAGGTGAGAAAATGAAAAAAAATATCTATATATTAAGCATGGCAGTATTATTTATACTGTCGGTATTAGCGGTTGTCCCAGCCCAGGGCATGGAGCAAACCGGGAAATGGGGAATAGGTCT
>Ga0326597_10003712_pt1 | contig 21798 bp, 20 predicted proteins | sample RVTome_12_FD_203789 | JGI IMG/M metagenome (GOLD analysis project Ga0326597, IMG submission 203789) | Soil microbial communities from uranium-contaminated site in the Upper Colorado River Basin, Wyoming, United States - RVT100D185 | ecosystem: Environmental > Terrestrial > Soil > Contaminated >...
CGAACGACCTGGCGGAGAACATGCGCAAGTACGGCGGCTTCGTGCCGGGCATCCGGCCGGGGCGCAAGACGGCTGAGTACATCGACCGGGTGCTGTCGCGCATCACGCTGCCGGGGGCGGTCTTCCTCGCGCTCATCGCGGTGGTGCCGGACAGCTTGCTGAACACCATGGGGCTGCCCTTTCTCGGGTTCGGCGGCACCAGCGTGCTGATCGTGGTGGGCGTGGCGCTCGATACCTTGCAGCAGGTGGAGTCGCACCTGTTGATGCGCCACTACGAGGGGTTCGTCAAGAAGGGCCGCATTCGCGGCCGTCAGAGGATGTAGCGTGCGGCTCATCCTGCTCGGCCCGCCCGGAGTGGGCAAGGGCACGCAGGGTCGCCGACTCAGTCAGGTCCAAGGCTGGGCCCTGATCTCGACCGGCGAGATGCTGCGCGAGGCGGGCACGCGCGGTACGCCGCTCGGGCTCGAGGCGCGGCGGCGGATGGATGCCGGGCAGCTGGTGTCCGACGCGATCATGATCGGGCTGGTGCGGGAGCGTACGGCGCTGGACGACGCCTCGAAGGGCTTCGTGCTCGACGGTTTTCCGCGCACGGTGCCGCAGGCCGAGGCGCTGGACGCGCTGCTCGAGGAGCGCGGGCAGCGACTCGACGCAGTGGTGAGTCTCAACGCTCCGGAATCGGAGTTGGTGCGGCGGCTGAGCGACCGCCGGGAGTGTCCGGTGTGCAAGCGTGCGTACAATCGGGGGAGTTCGGCGCCGAAGAACGGCGCCCATTGCGACGACCACCCCGAGGTGGAGTTGAAGTCCCGGGCGGACGACGCCCCGGAGACGGTGAGGGAACGGTTGAAGGTGTACCGGGACCAGACAGCGCCGCTGATCGACTACTACGGCCGTTGCGGGCGGCTTCTCGAGGTGACGGGATTGGGCGAGCCGGACGCAGTGTTCCGGACGATGCAAGAGGCGTTGGCCGCGCGCCAGCAGGACAGGTGAGGGTATGGTCTATCTGAGGGACCAGGGCGAGATCGAGAAGATACGTGCGGCGGCGAAGCTGGTCGCGCGTACCCTCGAGATGCTGGCCCGCGAGGTGAAACCCGGGGTGACCACCGCGGATCTCGATCGGCTGGCGGACGCATTCATCCGCGAGCACGGCGGCCGGCCGGCGTTTCGTGGCTACCGCGGATTTCCGGCCTCGATCTGCGCGTCGGTCAACGACGAGGTGGTGCACGGGGTCCCCGGCCGCCGCGTGTTGCGCGAGGGCGACATCGTCGGGGTCGACGTGGGCGTGGAGATGGAGGGCTATTACGGCGACGCCGCGCGCACGCTGCCGGTGGGTGCGATCGCCAAGACGACCGCCCACCTCCTCGACGTGACGCAGGAGGCGCTGATGGAGGGCATCCGGCGAGCCCAGGCGGGCCGGCGGGTGGGCGACGTGTCGAACGCGATTCAGACTTGCGCCGAGCGCAATGGGTTCTCGGTGGTCCGTGCCCTGGTCGGTCATGGAATCGGCCGCGAGATGCACGAGGAACCGCAGGTGCCCAATTACGGGCCGCCCGACCGGGGGCCGCGCCTGATGGCCGGCCAGGTGCTCGCGATCGAGCCGATGCTGAACATGGGCGGGCCGGAAGTGGTCACGCAGCCCGACGGTTGGACGGTCGTGACGAAGGACGGTGGGCTGAGCGCGCATTTCGAGCATACGGTGGTCGTAGGACCGAACGGGCCAGAGGTCCTTTCGGTCGTCGACCGGGAGTAGCGGGCGGGCGCGGGAGCCCGGGCCCGCCGCCGCGGGAACGGGTCCGGCGCTCAACGGTGGCGCGAGGTGGCATTGGCCAAAGAAGAGGGCATTCAGGTCGAGGGCACGGTCGTCGAGCCCCTTCCGAATGCGATGTTCAGGGTCGAGTTGGAGAACGGTCACAAGGTGCTTGCCCACATTTCGGGCAAGATGCGGATGCATTTCATCAAGATTCTCCCGGGGGACAAGGTCACGGTGGAGTTGTCGCCCTACGACCTCTCCCGGGGCAGGATCGTGTACCGGTACAAGTAGCCTGCGCTGACTGCCGGATGGAGCACTTCCGGTCCGCCGGCCGGAGCGCAACGAGGGGACGGAGTGACATGAAAGTCCGCACTTCCGTGAAGAAGATTTGCGAGCACTGTAAAGTGGTGCGTCGCAAAGGCGTGGTCCGCGTGATCTGCAAGCGCAATCCGCGGCACAAGCAGCGGCAGAAGTAGCGAAGGAGGGGTTCAGTGGCTCGTATCGCGGGCGTCGACCTGCCGAATGACAAACGTATCGAAATCGCGCTGACGTACATCTACGGCATCGGCCGGACCACGGCGCGTCGCATTCTGACCTCGGCGGGCGTGCGGCCGGAGATCCGGGTGAAGAACCTCGGCGACGAGGACGCGGGCAAGCTGCGCACCATCATCGAGCGCGAATACAAGGTGGAGGGCGCGCTCCGCAGCGAGATGGCCATGAACATCAAGCGCCTGATGGACATCGGCGCGTATCGGGGACTGCGGCACCGTCGTGGACTCCCGGTGCGCGGGCAGCGCACCAAGACCAACGCGCGCACGCGCAAGGGGCCCAAGAAGACCGCAGGGGCCATGAAGAAGCCGGCTCCCGCCAAGGCCAGCGGCGCGAAGCGCACCGCATAGCGCGGACGCTCCGCAGATCCGAGGAGGCATCGAGTGGCAGACGTCAAGAAGGCCAAGAAGCGGGACCGCAAGGTGGGAGCGAGCGGCGTCGCCCACGTGCAGGCCAGCTTCAACAACACCATCGTGACCATCAGCGACACGGACGGCAACGTCGTCAGCTGGGCGAGCGCCGGCAAGGTCGGCTTCAAGGGCTCGCGCAAGAGCACGCCGTTCGCCGCGCAGGTCGCCGCCGAGGCCAGCGCGCGCGAAGCGATCAACCTCGGCATGAAGCGCGTGGAGGTGTGGGTGAAGGGGCCGGGGGCGGGCCGCGAAGCCGCCGTTCGCTCGCTGCAGGCGGCGGGTCTCGAGATCTCCGCGATCAAGGACGTGACGCCCATTCCGCACAACGGTTGCCGCCCTCCGAAGCGGCGCCGAGTCTAGGAGAGCACGAGCCATGGCAGTCTATCATGATGCGCGATGCCGGCTCTGCCGGCGCGAGGGAATGAAGCTCTTCCTCAAGGGATCGCGCTGCTTCAGCGATAAGTGTGCGTTCGAACGGCGCGGATACGCGCCGGGCGAGCACGGCAAAAGCCGACGCATCAAGGAAACGAACTACGGGCAGCAGCTGCGCGAGAAGCAGAAGGCGCGCCGCATCTACGGCCTGCTCGAGCGCCAGTTCCGGCACTTCTTCACCAAGGCGGCGGTGTCGAAGGGAGTGACCGGCGAGACCCTGTTGCAGATGCTGGAGCGGCGCCTGGACAACGTGGTGTTCCGGCTGGGGTTCGCCCCCTCGCGCAGCGCGGCGCGCCAGTTCGTGCGCCATCGCCACGTCCATGTCAACGGGCGCACCGTGGACATTCCGTCGTTCCTGGTGAAGGCCGGGGACGAGGTGGCGGTGCGCGAGAAGAGCCGGACGCTGGCCGTGGTACAGAGTTCGCTCGAGGCCCGCAAGGGCCAGGGCGTGCCCGAGTGGCTGGACTTGAGCGCCGACAAGCCGGTCGGCAAGGTGCTCAACATCCCGACCCGGCAATCGATCCCGGTTCCGATCAACGAACAGCTGATCGTCGAACTCTACTCCAAGTAACCATCGCCTACCCCCAGGGAGGCTTGCCGATGAAGTGGAAGAATCTCACCATGCCGAAGCAGCTCGTGCCCGATCCGGGCAACACCGACGGGTACGGGAAGTTCGTGATCGAGCCGCTCGAGCGTGGCTTCGGGATCACGCTCGGGAACGCCCTGCGTCGCGTGCTGCTGTCTTCGCTCCAGGGCGCGGCGGTCACCGCGGTGCGGATCGACGGTGTGCTGCACGAGTTCTCGACGCTGCCGGGAGTCATCGAGGACGTCACCGAGATCATTCTCAACCTCAAGCAGGTCCGCCTGAAGCTGCACGGTGACGGTCCCAAGAAGGGGACGTTCGAGACGCGGGGCAAGGGCGAGGTGCGGGCCGGCGACCTCAAGGTGGACGCCGACGTCGTCGTGCTCAACCCCGACCTCCACATCGCGACGCTCAACCGCGACGGCGACCTGCGCATGGAGGTCGAAATCAACGGCGGCCGCGGCTACGTGTCCGCGGACCAGCACTCGGCAACCGACCGTCCCATCGGAGTGATCGCGATCGACTCTCTATTCTCCCCGGTCACGCGGGTGAACTACCACGTCGAAGCCACCCGTCTCGGGCAGCGCATCGACTATGACAAGCTCACGATCGAGGTCTGGACCGATCGCAGCATCCTGCCGTCCGACGCGGTGGCGGTGGCGGCCAAGATCCTGCGCGACCACTTCCAGCTCTTCATCCACTTCGAGGAACCGATCGAGGAGGAGGTCGAGGAGGAGGTCGACGAGGAGCTGGAGCGCGTGCGGCGTCTGCTCGACAAGAGCGTCGAGGAGCTGGAGCTGTCGGTGCGCTCGAGCAACTGCCTGCGCGCGGCCGAGATCAAGTCCATCGGCGATCTGGTGCAGAAGAGTGAGCCGGAGATGCTCAAGTACCGGAACTTCGGACGCAAGTCCCTCAAGGAGATCCAGGACATCCTCAGTGAGATGGGACTGAGCTTCGGGATGGACGTCAGGCCGTACCTCGAGAATCGGAGCACGGTGAACCTGGAGGGCTAGGGCTCGCGCCCGTCGCTGCTCCCCGCCGCTCGGAAGGGATCTGCTGCCATGCGACACCGTAAGGACCATCGCAAGCTGAGCCGCACCGCGTCGCATCGTCGCGCGTTGCTGCGCAATCTGGTCACGGCGCTCTTTCAGTACGAACGCATCGAGACCTCGGTGGCCAAGGCCAAGGAGGCCCGGCGGCTGGCCGAGCGCCTGATCACCTTTGGAAAACGCGGCGATCTCGCCGCCCGGCGGCACGTGGCGCGCTTCGTCACCCGACCTGAGGTCACGCGCAAGCTGTTCGAGACCGTCGCTCCCTGGTACGCGGGGCGGAACGGCGGCTATACGCGGATCATCCGCCTCGGGCGCCGTCTGGGGGACGCCGGCGAGATTGCCTACCTCGAGCTCGTGAAGACCACCGAGCAGAAGGAGAAGGAGCGCGCCGACAGGCTCGCCGCAGCGGAGGCGAAGGAGACCTCGCAGAAGGGCGAGAAGCCGTCGAAGAAGGCGAAGCTCGAGGCCGAGGCGGGAGCCGGGGCGGAAAAGTCCAAGGGCGGAAGGCGGAAGCGCTCCGAGTCGGAAATCGCGGCGCCCAGCCGCAAGCGCACCCGTCACGGGGTCAAGACCGGCTAAAGCCGGCGGTCCCCGAGGCCGTTCATATCCTGGACGCGGGCGGGAGCGCGCTCTCCCGCCCGCGTTCGCGCTCACGGCCCTTCCAGGTATCCGCACCCATGGTCTTTTCCCAGCTCATGCCCCTCCTGCTGCTCGCCTTCCCGGCGCTCGCGACCGCGGCGCCGGAGAGCACCGCCCTGCCCGCGGCGGTCATCCCGGCGGTGGCGTGGCACCCGCCGCTCGCGGCCGCGCCCGATTCCACGGGCCCGGCAGGGCGGGAAGCCGCACCCGCCGCGGGATCCGCAGTCCGCTGGATCCCGGGCGAGCCTGCCGCGGACTCCGCGGCCACTCGGGCCGGCCCGGCGCCGGGGCCGATCCCGGACCTCTACCTCTGGGTCCCGCGCACCGCCCTGCTGCAGCCTGCCGAGATTGCGCGCATCGTCGAGCGGGCGCGCGCCATCGGGGCGCGCGGGTTGCTGGCCCAGGTGGTGGGCCGCGGCGACGCCTACTACCGTTCGGACGCCCTGCCGCCGAGCGAGGCGCTGTCCGAGGCCCGGCGCGCCGTCCCCGGCTACGACCCTCTGGATTCCCTGGTGACCCGCGCCCACGCGGCGGGGGTCGAGGTCCACGCCTGGATGAACTGCCTGCTGGTGTGGTCCGCGCCGGGGGCCCCGCGGGATCCGCGGCACGTGCTGAACCTCCACCCCGAGTGGGTGGCGCGCCTGCGGGACGGGCGGCGGATGACGCAGCTGCGCGCCTTCGAGCGCCGGCGCCTGGGGGTCGAGGGCGTGTTCCTGGCACCCGGTCGCCCGGGGGTGCGCGCCTGGCTGGGCGGGATCGCCCGCGAGATCGCCACCCGCTACCCGGTGGACGGAGTGCATCTCGACTACATCCGGCAGCCGATGGTCGAGGTGGGTTATGATGCGGATACGCGGGCGCGCTTCGCGCTCGAGCAGGGCGTCGATCCCGCGAACGTCGGCCGGCTTTCGCCCGGCGGGCGCGCTGGGCTCGATTCGACTTGGCGGGACTTCCAGCGCCGGCAGGTGACGGCCGTGGTCGAGGCGGTACGCGAATCGCTCGACGCCGCGCGCCCGGGAATCCTCTTGACCGCGGCGGTGCTGCCCACCACGGCGGCCCAGGGCGCGGGCGCGCAGCCGTGGAGGGAGTGGCTCGGCTCCGGGCTCATCGACCGCGCGTTCGTCATGTGCTACGCGCCCGAGGTGCAGACCGTGCTCGACCAGCTCACCACCCTGGCGGCGGACGCCGGCGCGGGTGGGCGGCTGATTCCGGGCATCGCGGTCTACAACACGCCCCCGCGCGCCGCCGCGAGCAAGATCCTCGCGGCGCGCGAGCTGGGATTCCACTCGCTGGCCCTCTATTCGTACGACACGCTGTTCTCGCGGCCGCTCTACTGGCCGGAGTTGCGAGGCATCATCACGACCACCGGCCTCGGCCGGCCACCCCAGGAGGACGCGTGGAGCCCACGCTGACCAGGAATGCCGGAGACGCCTCTGGCCCGCCGCATTACGCGTCGCGCGACGAGCTGCGCAACATCGCGATCATCGCCCACGTGGACCACGGCAAGACCACGCTGGTGGACGCCCTGCTCTGGCAGAGCGGCGTGTTCCGCGACAACCAGGAGGTGGTCGAGCGCGTGATGGACTCCGGCGACCTGGAGCGGGAGAAGGGCATCACCATTCTCGCGAAGAACACGGCGGTGCGCTTCGGAGCTTACAAGATCAACATCGTCGACACGCCGGGCCACGCCGATTTCGGCGGCGAGGTCGAGCGCACCCTCAAGATGGTCGACGGGGTGCTGCTGCTGGTGGACGCGAGCGAGGGACCGCTGCCGCAGACACGCTTCGTGCTGCGGAAGGCGCTGGAGCTGGGGCTGCCGCCGATCGTGGTCATCAACAAGATCGACCGCAAGGACGCGCGTCCCGAGGAGGTGCTGGACGAGATCTACGACCTGTTCATCGATCTCGACGCGCACGAAGACCAGCTCGAATTCCCGGTGCTCTACACCATCGCGCGCTTGGGGATCTGCCGCCGTACCCCGGACGGCGAGGATCACCGCCTGCTGCCGCTGTTCGAGGAGATCGTGCGCAGGATTCCACCGCCGCGCTACGAGCCCGCGATGCCGCTGCAGCTGCTGGTGCTGAACCTCGACTACTCGGACTACGTCGGCCGTCTGGCGATCGGCCGCGTCGTGAACGGCACGGTGAGCGCGCGCCAGGACGTCGTGTTGGCGCGGCTCGACGGCACGCTGACGCGCGGACGCGTGACCAAGCTCTTCGTCTTCGAGGGCCTGACGCGCGTCGAGGTGGACGATGCGGGACCCGGCGACATCGTGGCGCTCTCGGGCTTCGACGAGGTCAACATCGGCGACACGGTCACCGACCCGAACGACCCACGGCCGCTGCCGCGGGTGGTCGTGGACGAACCCACGGTGAGCATGGTGTTCTCGGTGAACAACTCGCCGTTCGCGGGCCAGGAAGGCCGGTACGTGACCTCGCGCAACCTCGCCGAACGGCTGCAGAAGGAGTCGCTCACCAACGTCGGCATCCGGATCGAGCCGGGAGAGACCCCCGACGCGTTCCAGGTCTCGGGGCGCGGCGAGCTGCAGATGGCCATCCTGATCGAGATGATGCGACGCGAGGGTTTCGAGCTCGCGGTGAGCAAGCCCGAGGTGATCACCCGCCAGGTGAACGGCGAGCGGCACGAGCCGATGGAGCGCCTGGTCATCGATTGCCCCGAGGAGTTCATCGGCGTGGTGACGCAGAAGGTCGCGACGCGGCGCGGCCGCATGCTCAACATGGTCAACCACGGCACCGGCCGCGTGCGGCTCGAGTTTCGCATTCCGTCGCGAGGCCTGATCGGCTTTCGCAGCCAGTTCCTCACCGACACCCGCGGCACCGGTCTGCTCAACCACTTGTTCGACGGCCACGAGCCGTGGCAGGGGGAGATTCCGCACCGTGTCACCGGGGCGCTGGTGTCGGACCGCACGGGCAAGGCGACCGGCTACGCGATCGAGCACGTCCAGGATCGCGGTGAGATCTTCGTCGAGCCCGGCGAGCGGATCTACGAGGGCATGATCGTGGGGGAGAATGCGCGCGAGCAGGACATCGACGTCAACATCGTCAAGGAGAAGAAGCTCACGAACATGCGGGCGTCGACCTCCGAGGAGGGCATCCACCTGGTGCCGATGCGACGCATGTCGCTCGAGCAGGCGCTCGAGTGGATCCGCGAGGACGAGCTGCTCGAGGTGACCCCGGCCAGCCTCCGGCTGCGCAAGCGCGTGCTGGCGGCCAACGTGCGCCCGCGCTACTGGCAGCGCCCCTCGGCCTGATCCCGGGTCACCCACCGCCGCGCCGAACCGCCGGCCGAGCGCGGCGCTGGGCCGGTCCGCCGCGAGGGCCCCGGGCCCGGGCGCGAGCCCTCGCCGCCACGCCCGGCGATTTCGCCTCAAGTCATTCTCGCGCTTGCCGATGACAGGACAGGGCTCACCCTTGTCTCGCGGCCCCTCGGAGCATGACCTTGACCTCGAAGCCGGCATGGAAGCGACCTGAGTCCCCGGCCAAGGAGCGCGCGGACGTCCCGCGTCCGCTGGGCAACGCCCTGCGCTTCCTGCTGCCTTCGCGCGCCGTCGCCTACCGCGAATCGCGCTGGTTCGCGGTGGTGCTGATCGCCGTCGCGGTCCTGGGCGTCGTGCTGCTCAACCTCGTCGTCTTCCGTAGCGCCGAACGACGGCATCTCAAGCAGCTCCGGGAGGAGCTGTCGGTGACCACCGACCGCAAGCGCGAGCAGGTGCGCGACGTGCTCTGGCAGTACGAGCGTCAGGCGCGCTTCGTCGCCGAGCAGCCCGCGTTGCACGAGCTCGTCGAGCGCATGATCCAGGGGAACCCGGCGCCGGGCGATCGCGCGGGGCTCCACAACGAGCTCGACCGCGCCACGCGGACCTTCTCGTTCCTGGGTGTCGAGTTGGTCGGCCCCGACGGCGGGGTCATGGACCGCGCGCCGACGCGCCGGCTGCCCGACGAGGTCGGCGCGCTCGAGCTGGCGCGAAGCGCGGCCCAGGCGCGCCGCGCGCAAATGGGCGACGTGCCCCGCGCGAGCGGCGACACTCGGGGCCTCGCGCTGGCCCTGCCCCTGGTCTCGCTGGGGCGCGGCGCCAACAGCCCGGTGATCGTCTTCCATGCCGGGCTCGAGGAGGGCCTGCTGCCCCTGCTCATGAGCTGGCCGGGGTTCGGCGAGTCGGCCGGGGCCTACGTCGTGCGTCGGTACGAGGGCGGCGTGGCCTATCTCACGACCCCGCCGGGATTCATGGGGTCGGTTTCCGACCCCGAGGGCCATGCCACCGGTCGCGCCGCGGCCATGGCGGCGGATGGGGTCGAGGGCGAGGCCGAGCTGCACGGCCCGGACGGTCATCGGATCTTCGTGGTGACGCGCTTCCTCCCCGAACTGGGTTGGGGTCTGGTGGGGCAGGTGGACCGCTCGGACCTGATGAAGGGCATGCGCGCGACGCTCTACGGTTTGCTGGTGCTCGATCTGGCGATGGCGCTCCTCGCGCTTGGCGGCTTGTGGTTCTGGCGGCGCACCTACGCCAGCGGGCTGGCGCGGCGCGAGATGGAAGTCACGCGCCGCCATGCCGACCGCGTGCAGGCGGTGTTCGACACCGCGTTCGACGTGATCATCACCTTCGGCCTCGACGGGCGGGTGCAGACCGCCAACCGGGCGGCGGAGCGCATGTTCGGCCTCTCCGCGTCGGTGATGGAGAACCAGCCGATCGACCGGTTCCTACGCGGGATCGAGCTCGATCACGCCGGCGCATCGCCGGAGTCCGGCGGGGGGGCGGTCCGGCTCTCCGAGGCTCATCGGGCCGGTGGCGCGACGCTGCCGGTCGAGTTCTCGCTCGGCTGCGTCGGCGCCGGCGGAGAGAGGCTCTACACCGCGATCGTGCGCGACGTGAGCGAACGGATCGAGGCCGACCAGCGCATCCGCGCCTTCGCCGAGGGGCTGGAGGCCACGAACCGCCGGCTCGAAGAAGTGAACGCCCAACTCGAGGAGAGTTCGCGCCTCAAGAGCGAGTTCCTGGCCAACACCTCGCACGAGCTGCGCACCCCGCTCAACGGCATGATCGGGTTCCTTCAGCTCGTGCTGGACGGCATGTGCGACACGCCGGAGGAGGAGCGCGAGTTCCTGACGCAGGCGCTGGAGTGCTCGCGGCACCTGCTGGGGCTCATCAATGACGTCCTCGACATCGCCAAGATCGAGGCTGGCAAGCTCGCCATCGAGGTCGGCCGCGTGCAGGTCGAGAGCCTGTTCGAGGAGGTCTACACCGTCACCCACGTGCAGGCGGAACAGAGGGGACTCGAGCTGGCGTTCGTTCCCCCCGAGGATGACACGCACGCGGTCCGCGGCGACTTCGGCAAGATCAAGCAGATCCTCATCAACCTGATCGGGAACAGCATCAAGTTCACCCAGCGGGGCAGCATCACGGTGCGGGCGGTGGCGCATCCCCAACTCGGCCATTTCATGTTCGAGGTCGTGGACACGGGAATCGGCATCCCCCTCGACCGCCAGAAGGTGATCTTCGACAAGTTCACCCAGGGGGACGGGAGCACGACACGGAAGTTCGGTGGCACCGGTCTGGGACTCGCCATCTCGCGGAGCCTGGTCGAGCTGATGGGCGGGATCATCGGCGTCCACAGCGAGGGCGACGAGCAGGGCACCCGAATGTACTTCTCGCTCCCGATGTGGCGCGATCAGCACGAGGAGGGCCCGGCGGAGGACGAATCCGACGGCAGCCGGATCCAGGGTCCGGCCGGCGGCCCGCTCGTGCTCCTGGTCGAGGACGACGCCACGTTCCGCCACTATCTGCGCTCGCTGCTCCACCATCATGGCTATCGCACCGCCGAGGCGCGCCACGCCGAGGGCGGCTGGATGCTGGCCCGCCGTCTGCGTCCGGCGATCGTGATCCTCGACTACGCGCTGAGTTGTGCCGAGGGTGCGGGGATCCGCACCGGCTGGGATCTCGCGGAGCACCTGACCAACGATCCGGCGACGCGCCAGATCCCGGTCATCTTCCTCACCGGCTTCGACGAGGAGCTCCGCCAGAAACTCCGTGCCACCGCCTTCGCCCGGTGCCCCGCGCACATGACCAAGCCGATCGAAGGGTCAGCCTTGCTGGGTCGCATCGAGGAGCTGCTCGGTTCCATTCCCGATCGGACGGTTCGCGTCCTCATGGCCGACGACGATCCCGCGGTCGCGGCCTATGTGCGCAAGGTGCTCCCGCCCACCCGGTTCCACATCGAGGTCGCCAACGACGGCGAGGAGTGCCTGCACGTCATGCGCACGCAGCCGCACGGCTTCGACCTGCTGCTGCTGGACCTGATGATGCCGGAAATGAGCGGCTACGACGTCCTGCGGGAGATGACGCTCAGCGGCACGGGGGCGCAGCTGCCCGTGCTCGTGCTCACGAACTTCCCCGAGGGCCAGAGTGCCGAGCAGCAGCGCCTGCTCGAGCACGGCCTGGTGGTGGACGTGCTCTCCAAGCTGACGGTGCACCAGAATCCCCGGCTGCTGGCCAAGACCATCGAGGCCCACCTTGGCGCCGGGACGGACGATCTCGACGGAAACCGCCCGAGCGTGCCGCAGCCAACGACGGACCAGGCCGGGGAGAAGGCCGCATGAGACACGTGCTGGTGGTGGAGGATGACCCCCACAACGCCGTGCTGTTTCGCAGGCTGCTCGAGAGGCGCGGAGGATTCCAGGTGACCGTGACCGAGTCCGCGGAGGAGATCTTCGCGCTGATGCGGGAAAGGAAGGTGGATCTCGTCATCATGGACGTGTCCCTGAAGAACACGAAGTGGGAAGGCCAGCCGCTCAACGGCGTCGAAATCTGCCGGCGGCTCAAGTCGGATCCCGAGACCGCATCGATTCCGGTGGTGCTCGCCACGGCGCATGCCATGCGGGGAGACGCCGAGAAGCTGCTCGAGCAATCGCAGGCCGACGACTACATCGCCAAGCCGATCGTCGATCACGTGGCGTTCGTCCGGCAAGTCCAGGGGCTGGTCGGGGAGGCGGCATGAAGCCCACAGCCGAGATCAAGATCCTGCTGGTCGAGGACGATCCGTTCTACCAGCGCGTGCTGCAGAAGCGACTGTCGGTGGAAGGCTATCAGGTGCACGTGGCGGCCGACGGTCGCGAGGGCATGAAGGCGATCGTCAGCTTCGCCCCCGACCTCGTGATTTCCGACTGGATGATGCCGCAGGTGGACGGGCTCGAGCTGTGCCAGTCGGTGAAGACCGGCCTGCGCGAGATGGCCCCCTACTTCATCCTGCTGACCGCCAAGGGCGAGATCACCGACCGCATGCTGGGGCTCGAAACCGGCGCCGACGACTACCTCGTCAAGCCCTGTGACCAGGGCGAACTGATGGCCCGCGTGAGGGCGGGCCTGCGCATCGTCCTGCTGACCCAGGAGTTGCGCCTGGCCAATACCGAGCTGCAGCTCAAGAACGCGGAACTGGATGCGACGCGCTCGGAGATGGGCCGGCTGTCCGAGACCCTGCCGATGTGCTCGGTGTGCCGCAAGATCCGCACTGCCGACGGTGAGTGGGAGAGCCTCGAGTCCTACATCGCCGCGCTGGCGGGGACCGAGTACAGCCACGGCATCTGCCCCGACTGCCGCGCCAGTCACTACCCCTCGCCCCCGCAAGACGAGACCGAAGCGGCCTGAGCCCCGGCGCGGAGGGCGCCCCCTGCGCCCCTTGCGCCGGTCCCCCGCGCCGGTCCTCGGCCACTGATCCTCCCGCACCGGCCCTCCCGCGGCTGGCCACGGGCGGAAGGCCGCGCTAAGCTCGGCCCTGTCCGCCATCCGCCAGCACCCCCGCTTGGGAGGAGGCAAGCGCCATGCGAACCGTTCCCGTCGTCCTCGCCTGTGCCCTGCTGCTGGGGGCGCGCCCCGCGGCCGCGGCCGACGCCGCGGCGGCCCCGCGCGCCACGGGCCCCGATACGGCGTTCGTCCAGCTCGGCGAGCCCGGCACCGGCACCCACGCCTTCGTCGCCCGTCCCGCGGGCCAGCCGGTGGCCGCGATCGTCGTGGTGCACGAGTGGTGGGGGCTCAACACCCAGATCCGCGGCATCGCGCTGCGCCTGGCGTCGCAGGGCTACCTCGCGATCGTGCCCGACCTCTACCACGGCAAGGTGGCGACCGAGGCCGAAAACGCCCACGAGCTGATGCGCGCGCTGGATGACGAGCGGGCGCTCGCCGATCTCGACGCGGCGGCGGCCTGGATCCGCGCCCAGCCGGGCAGGGCCAAGAGCCGGATCGGCGTGCTCGGCTTCTGCATGGGCGGCTCCCATGCGCTGCAGTTCGCGCTCCACAGTTCGAGCGTCGCCGCCGTGGTGATGTTCTACGGTCGTCCCGTGACCGATTCCGAGAAGCTCGCGGCGCTCAAGGCGCCGCTGCTCGCCCACTTCGGGGCGCTCGACCAGGGTCTCGGACCGGACCGGGCCGAGGAGTTCAAGACCGCGCTCGAGGAGGCGAAGAAGGACGCCAGCGTCCACGTCTATCCCGGGGCCGGGCACGCGTTCATGAACGAAGCCCGCGACTCCTACCATCCCGACGCCGCACGGCTGGCCTGGGCCCGCACCCTGGCGTTCTTCCAGAAGACCCTGAAGGGCTAGCCACGGTGGCCGGTCAGGCGGTTCTGCTGGTCGGCGGCACGGGGTTTCTCGGCGCCCATACCGCGCGCGCGATGCAGGCCGCCGGGCACCGTGTCAGCGTGCTGTCGCGCGGAACCCGCGACGCCCCCGAGGGGACGGATCACCTGCGGGCCGATCGCCGCGATCCCGCGGCGCTCGCCGCGGCACTCGAAGGCAGGCGGTTCGACTTCACCGTGGACTTCGCCGCCTTGGACGCCGTGGACATCGAGCGCCTCCTGCTCGTGCCCTACGCCGCGCTCGGCCGCTATGTGATGATCTCGAGCGGGCAGGTCTACCTCGTCACCGAACGCGGGCGCGGGCCGTGTCTCGAAGAAGAAAGCGAGGCGGCGCTCGTGCCCGAGCCGGCGGCGGGAAGCGACGACCACCGGGAATGGCTCTACGGTATGGGCAAGCGGCGCGCGGAAAGCGCGCTGCTGGCGCTGCGGGCCTCCCACGGCGTGCGCGCCGTGGTGTTGCGGCTCCCGATCGTTCAGGGCGAGGCCGACGTCAGCCTGCGGCTCTGGGCCTACATCGAGCGCCTGCTCGACGGCGGTTCCATCCTGCTGCCGGACGGCGGGAGGTGGCCGACCCGGCACCTGTACGCCCGGGACCTCGCCGCCGCGCTCGTGCGCCTGCTCGAGGGCCGGACTCCGCGCGAGGCGGTTTACAACCTGGCGCAGCCCGACATCGTGCCGCTGCGTGATCTGCTCGAACGGATCGCCCGCACGCTTGAGGTCAAGCCCCGGTTCGTCGATGTCGCGCGCGCGGAGATCGAGCGCGCCGGCATCCCGCGTGCGTTCTCGCCCTACTCCGGCCCCTGGTCCTCGCTGCTCGATCCCGGCCGAGCGGGGGAGTGGGGTTTTGCTGGAACGCGACTCGACGACTACCTGCCGCGCGTCGTGCGCTGGCACCTCGAGCACCGCCCGCCCGCGAGCCATCCCGGCTACGCCACCCGCCCGCTCGAGCGCCGGCTCGCCGCGACGCTCGCGCCGTCGGCGCCCTGAGGGCGGGTCGCGAGCAACGCGCGGCGGGCACGATCGCGCCAGGACTGACCCGTGGCACCGGGAGCGCGTCAGGCACCGGCAGCGCGTCTTGACCCTGGCGCCGCACAGTCGGTACAGTGCTTGGTCTGTCTCAAGTCATCGAGCCGCCATCCCGGCCCCGACGGGGCCGATTCTGGCTTCTTCCTCGGTAGCTCAACGGCAGAGCATCCGGCTGTTAACCGGAGGGTTGTAGGTTCGAATCCTACCCGAGGAGCCACAGTGCGAGAGCCCTCGCAACTCGATGAGTTGCGGGGGCTTCTCGCTTGCGGGTTGAGCGACCCAGGTAGGATGATCGAACCGTTCGGGATTCCAGCAGGACTGCAGTCGTCAGTGTTCCTGTAAAACGCAGCCGTCCCAGACCCGCGGGGGGTAGATCGTCGCCTTGAAGCCCCAGTACTTCGACCTCACTGTGGTGGATGTCGATGCGGCTCGCCGCTTCTTCGAGGCCTGCCTTGGTTGGCAGCTCGAACGGTTTGACCCGATCCATGGCTACTACCGTATCAAGGCCGGCGGGCCTCAGGAACCCGGGATCGACGGCGGCATCGGAGCGGCGAAGGACTTCCCGCAGTCGGGCGGCCGGCCGCTCACGTTGACGACGATTCCTGTCACCCACATCGACGCGGCGGGCGTGGCGCGCGGCATCCGCTGCGGGCGGGAGCTGCGATCGACCAGCCCCGCCGGGCCCTGTTCCCGATAGCGGCGCAACCACTTGAAGGCGCTGCGCCGGCTGAGGCCTGCAGCGGCGGCCGCTTGAGGCACCGGCCACCCCTGCGCGGCGATGCGCTGCACCAACAGCACTCGACTCGCCAGGCAGCTTCGTGCTCCACTGTGGAGGTTCATCCGGGGCTCCTTTCTGCGGGGTTGGAATGGCTTCGACACCACCCAAATTCCAACAGAAGGACCCCGGTTGAACAACCGGCTTCACTGAACAACCTCTTTGGACTTCACACCCAATCCGCCCGACTTCCGCCGTGCGAGGCGTCTAAGGGTTGAGTCGTCGCGTTTGTCAGGAGGCTGCCGGTTTGGCAGCCACGCATGACCTGTCTTGCGAGGCTGCCGTGCTCAGGGATCTCGGGCCGATCCTGTTGTGCCCCATCGACAGCCGGGTCGGCTGTTCGCCGCGGAGAGGGACGGTCCAGAAATTGCAAAGCGTGACCGTTCACCTCGCGCGCCTGTCTACTCGGGGAACCAAGCCCGCGATGAAACCGTGCGGTGGGCCAGGAAGCCGCTCCACTGCAAGAGCCCTCCCAGGTCCTCCGTCTTGGTCATGGCAATGCGGCCAGGGCCCCCCTGGCCGCCCGCCCCGCGACCTCATTGCCGGCGCCCAATTCCGAGAGCCTCGGGCCCGCAATGAGATCGCAGGCAAGGAGGGTCGTCATGGGATCCCCAACCCGGCAGATCGTCCTGTCCGTCTGCGTTCTCGGGCTCCTTCTCGTTGTCATTCCCGGCCGCACCGGGGCAACGCCGCCCACCGGGCTTTCGCCTCCCGTCTTCCTTGCAGGTGGCGCGGCGCTCGCGCCCGCGGCCGCGCGCCCGAGCGTTCCTGAGAGACCAGCGCCTCTTGGTCTCGAAGAGCGGATCGCCCGCCAGCGGGCGATCGAAGAGGTCTACTGGCGCCACCGGATCTGGCCTGACTTGAATCCCGGATCCAAACCCCCGCTATCGGCCCTCCTATCCGAGGTCGAGCTGAGGCGGAAGGTGGAGGACGCGCTTTTGAAGTCCAGCGCGCTCGCCACCTTGTGGGACAGGCCGATCACCGCCGCGCAGCTCGGGGCGGAGGTCGCACGGATGGCGCGGGGCACGAAGGATCCGAACATGCTCCGCGAGCTGTGGGAAGCCCTCGGCCGTGACCCCGTGCTCGTGGCCGAATGCCTGGCGAGACCCATCCTCGCCGACCGTCTGGTCCGCAACTGGTACGCGTTCGACGACCGGTTTCACGGGGAGGTTCGCGCCCGGGCCGAGTCCGAGCTGGGCACCCACGGCACCGTCCAGGGGATGCAGGCGATGAGCGGACGGTACGAGGAGCAGGTCTGGCGTCGACCCCCCGAGGCCGAAGCGACCGACCCGACACCCGGGGATCCGAAGGTCAGGATCCTCGGCGAGGATGAGTGGCGCACGGAGGTCGCCCGTCTTCATGAGGCTTTCGGTCTCGAAGACTTGGAGCACGGCGCCGAGCTTGCCCGTATGCCCGATCGGGTCATGACCCCGCTGCAAGAGGACGAAAGCCGCTTCTACGTTCTCGCGGTACTGGAGAGGGACTCCAACCATCTCACGCTGGCCACCGTGTCCTGGCCGAAGGTGTCCTTTGACGACTGGTGGGACGCGACGAGGTCGAGCCTTTCTCCGTCGCTGCCGACCGAGACGGCGTCGGATGGGGCGCTCCCCGAGGTCGCCCAGACCGCCTGCACCGACGACACGTGGAGCCCGATGCAACACCTGCCTATAGCACGGGACGGACACATTGCCGTGTGGACCGGCTCGGAGATGATCGTGTGGGGCGGCGCACTCTGCGCATCGGACGGGGCCCCCGGCGGTCGGTACGACCCGGCGACCGACTCCTGGATCACGATCAACGCGACCGAACAGCCGCCGAACCGCTACCGCGCAACGGGCGTGTGGACCGGCACGGAGCTGATCGTGTGGGGCGGTGGGTGGTGCGGCCCCAGCGGTAGCGGCGGCGCAGAGAACGACGGCGGTCGCTACAACCCGACCACCGACGCCTGGACGCCGACCAGCATCACGGGGAACGTCCCCAGCCCGCGCATCGATCACGCGGCGGTGTGGAGCGGTACGGAGATGATCGTCTGGGGGGGCACTCCCACATTCGGTTCTTGTCCGGGGACGGGCGAGGGCTGCACCCGGACCGGCGCCCGGTACGACCCGAACACCGATTCCTGGACGCCGACCACCGTGGTCGGAGCGCCGGTCGGGCGCAGGGCCCACACCGCCGTGTGGACCGGGTCGGAGATGATCGTCTGGGGAGGTGCGGGGGCCGGACAGATATTCAACGACGGCGCCCGCTATGCCCCGGCGACCGACACGTGGACTCCCACGTCGACCACGGGCGCGCCCGCGGCCCGGGTGCGGCACACGGCGGTCTGGGCCGGCGACGAGATGATCATCTGGGGTGGCTGCCGGAGCGATGGCTGTTTCTATCCCAACCTCGACTCGGGGGGCCGCTACGATCCCGTCACCGACGCCTGGACCCCGACCACCCTGGCGGGTGCGCCCTACCAGCGGCACGATCACACCGCCGTCTGGACCGGCACGGAGATGATCGTCTGGGGCGGCTGCTCGGATGCCGACTGTAGTGATTTCCGATCCAGCGGTGCGCGCTACGATCCTGCGAACGACGCCTGGACTCCTACGGCGACGACCGGAGTGCCGTTCGCCCGCGCGCAGCATTCAGCGGTCTGGACCGGCACGGAGATGATCGTCTGGGGCGGCTGCTACGGCGGCGAGTGCGTGATCGAAACGGCGTCGGGTGGACGTTACGACCCTGCCGCCGACTCCTGGGTGCCGACGAGCGGAGCGACCAGCCCGGACCGCCGGCGGCGTCACTCGGCCGTCTGGACCGGGTCCGAGCTGATCATCTGGGGCGGCCAGTCGGGGTCCGAGTACCGCACCGGAAAACGCTACGACCCGGCAACGGACCACTGGACGAGCGTCAACTGGTTCACCGTCAGGCCACGCTCATGGCATACCACCGTGTGGACGGGCACGGAGATGATCGTCTGGGGCGGCACCGTGCGCATGCAGGGCTCGCCGAACACGGGTGATCGCTACGATCCTCAGACCGACACCTGGACCCCGACGAGCGTGACCGGCGCGCCCGCCGGACGGATCGGGCACACCGCCGTGTGGACCGGGACCGAGATGATCATCTGGGGCGGGAACGGCGGAACCTCGTTCGACACCGGCGGCCGCTACGATCCTGCCGCCGACACCTGGACGGCCACGACGACCGCCAACGCGCCCTCGGCGCGTCTCGACCACACCGCGGTCTGGACCGGCGACGGAATGATCGTCTGGGGCGGCCGGTCCGAATTCGCGCCGTCCGGCTCGAGCGGGCTCGAAACGGGCGGGCGCTACGACCCTGCCGCCGACACCTGGACGGCCACGACGACCGCCAACGCGCCTTCGGCGCGTCTCTACCACGCGACGGTCTGGAGCGGCGCGGAGATGATCGTCTGGGGCGGCGAGAACGTTGGGGTCGCGCTGGGTGACGGCGCGCGCTACCGCCCGGCCACGGATGTCTGGACGCCCGTGTCGGCAGCCTCGGCCCCTGATCCCCGCACGGGGCACACCGGGGTGTGGAGCGGCGCCGAGATGATCGTCTGGGGCGGTGAGGGCACCCCCTTCCCCCTGTGGCCCGCGGACGAAGCCATGCGGACGGGCGGTCGCTACGACCCGGCCGCGGACGCGTGGCGCCCGACCAGCACCGGAGCATACGCGCCGGCCGCGCGGAGCGGGCACACCGCGACGTGGGGAGGGGGTCGGATGTTCGTCTTCGGCGGCGTGAATCCGAAGACCGAGCCCGGCGCCGCCTACTGCGCCAGCGCCCCAGCCAGCGTCGGCGTGGAGTCTCCCGGCCCGCCGGCGAGGCTCGAGTTCGCGGTGCGGCCCAACCCCGCGCGGGGCTCCGCCACGCTGGCGTTCGATCTAGACCAGGCGGCGGAAGTGACCGTCAGGGTGTTCGATCTGGCCGGGCGAGAGGTGGCGCGCCCGCTCGCGGGCGAGCGGATCCCGCCCGGGCGCACGGCCCGCCTCTGGCAACCCGACCGGCTCCCCGACGGCCTCTACTTCCTCCACGCCGTGGTCGCCGGACGTGACATGGTGCGACGGCTCGTCTTGCTGCAGCGACATTAGGTCGCCCGGGCCCTCGCGCCTCCCGTCTGGGCAGCCAGTGTCCGAGAGCCCCCGTAACTCGATGAGTTGCGGGGACTTCTCGCTTGCGCGAGCGGCGCGCTCACCATCATGCTGCGTTGGTCCTCCGAAGGCCTGAGGAGCCGTTCTCACGACGTTCGTCGCCTACCTGCTCCTGATCATCGTCTCATGGGCCGAGCACGGTTCGGCGCGAGCACGCGCGCCTTCCGCGCACGGCCGCTACACGGCAGAGTCAGCAGCTGAATGGAAAGACCCCTCTCCGCACCGAAGCGGCTTCGTCATGGTGGACGGTACCCGCTTGCACTACTTGGACTGGGGTGGGCGAGGAGAAACCGTGGTGTTCCTGCCTGGGCTTGCTTCGACGGCACATGCCTTCGACGATGTCTCCCCCGGATTGACCGGCCGTTTCCGGGTGCTGGCCCTCACTCCACGAGCCCATGGCGAATCGGAATCTCTCGACACCTTGCAGACCGTGCGGAGGGCAGCCGAGGACGTCAGAGTCTTGATGGACAGCATCTCCATCGTGCGTGCGCACCTGGTGGGTCAGTCCATCTCAGGGGCGACGCTGACCCGCTTCGCCGCGCGCTATCCCGGGCGCGTGGGGAAGCTCGTCTACCTCGATGCCACGTTCGACTATGGCGGGGCTGATGAAGTGGAGGAGGAGAAGAAAGCCGTTGCCAGACCTCGCCCCGAGAAGGGCTTCTCGTCCGCGGCAGAGTACCGAGCTTGGGCAGAAGAGTACTTCTTCGGTACGTGGACGAATGCCCTGGAAGCGGACATTTGGGCGAGCGCGTCAGCCGGTGGGGCGGATGCCGCGCGCGCAGCGAAGTCCAGGGCGAGTTTGCTCGCCGATGCGGCGGCTCATTCTCAGGAGTATCGCCTGGTGCGGGCGCCCGGGCTCGCGCTCTGGGCGGAAAAGACCCTTGAGTCGCACTACTTCTGGATCGACCGCGCCGACACGGCCATGGTTTCTCGCGCGAGGGATCACTTGAAGGCCCGGCGGCAGTGGGAACGGAGAGGTGTGGATCGCTTCCGACGTGAGATGGGGAACGGCCGTGTCGTGGCCTTCCCAGCGCACCACTGGATGTTCGTCACCGACGAGGAACGGGTCCTTCGCGAGGTGCGAGCATTCCTGCTGGGGCGCTGACGGTCGATCGCGGGGGCTTCTCTTTTGCGAAGCTGGGGATGCGGGCAGGATGATCGAACCTCAGGACCACGGTGGCAACCCGTGGGCGGCCAGGTTCCGTGGCGAGATCAAGGAATCTGCGCTTCGGGATATACTGCTCAGCGTATCCCGCAGCCCAGTTCGTTCGATTGCCTGTTGGGCGGACTGAAGGGGCAGCGGAAGCGAGGATCGGGAATGTTCGAATCACTGGTCCGAATCACGACCATTGTCGGCGCCGGTGTCGTGTGGTTTTCGGGCTTCCGGCTCTTTCTCCGATCGGATCTTTCGCGCACCAGGAAGGTGGGATGGACGGCCTTTCTGGTACTTATCGGGATCGGCATCGGAGTCGTGCTCCCTCTCAGCCAGGTGTGGACCAAGTTCTTGTTGCTGATCGTGATTCTGCCGGCGCTCGGCCTCGCAGACGTATTGCTGCTCCGGTCCGGGCGCGGCCTCTCGTTCTGGATTCGAGCGTGTGGCTTCGAGGTTTGCACCGTGTTCGGTGTGGCTGCCGCCTCGCGCTTCTTGCTTGGCCACGCGGGCGCTGCGGCTCTGCTCCCGGCTGTGAACTGAGCGTTGGCGTCAGGTGTGCCGCCGGGTGGCTCCGCCCACGATGCCGCTGCAGCCTCACCAGAAACCAGCTACACGGCCGTAAGTGCCTGCAAGAAC
>Ga0326597_10003713_pt1 | contig 21795 bp, 19 predicted proteins | sample RVTome_12_FD_203789 | JGI IMG/M metagenome (GOLD analysis project Ga0326597, IMG submission 203789) | Soil microbial communities from uranium-contaminated site in the Upper Colorado River Basin, Wyoming, United States - RVT100D185 | ecosystem: Environmental > Terrestrial > Soil > Contaminated >...
GAGATCCAGGGCCAGGTCGAGGTGCTCCCGCCCAAGCACCCCCGCACCCCGTTCCTGGCCGGCGAGGTGTGGTACCACCACTGGCAGGGCGCCGGCGGCTACGGCGACCCGCTGGACCGGGAGCCGGCGCGGGTGGCGCGCGACGTGGAGCGGGGCCTGGTCTCACAGTCGTGTGCCGAGGAGATCTACGGCGTGATCCTGAAACGCCACGACTCGAACCGCCAAGGCGCCAAGGACGCCACGGTCGGAGTGAATGAGATTGCGACGGCGCGGCGCCGGGAGGCGGTGCGGGAGGCGCGACGGCTGGGGGCGCTGCCTCCCGAGGCGCTGTTAGCCGTTCCGGGTGCGGCGACGTCGGGAAACGCCGGGTGGGCGATCTCGGAGTACGTGGAGCTGCTCCCGGCGGCCGCGATCCTGCGCTGCCGGCGGTGCGGGAAGGGTCTGGCGCGGGCGGGCGAGGATTACCGGGGGGGCTGCCTGCGGCGACTGGATCCGCTGACCGCCGCCGGCCCCAACCGGGGCGAAGCGTACGATCGCGGCCGCTTCCACCTCGCCACGTACCTCTGCCCGGGCTGCGCCACGCTCCTGGATGCGGACGTGGTGCTGGATGGCGCCCCTCCCGTCCGCGCCATCGTTACCCGCCTGCCCGCCTCCTGATCGGCAAGATCACTGTATCGCCTCCTCTTCCGTTTCGCGTTGGGCCTCGTCGAGAGGAAGCAATGGAACCCCGTATTAGCCTCATTACGCTTGGTGTCGCGGACCTTGAGAGGGCCACGCGCTTCTATGCAGAATGCCTTTGTCTGCCTCGGCTCAAGACGCCACCGTCGGTGACCTTCTTCGAGCTCGGAAAGACGTGGCTTGCTCTGTGGCCGCGAGAGAGCTTGGCCGCTGATGCAGGGCTTTCGCCTGAGGGCTCCGGGTTCCCAGGCTTTTCCCTTGCCCACAATGTGCGCTCCCCGGCTGAGGTGGACGCTCTGCTGGCACGCGTCGCCACCTGTGGCGCCAAGGTCGTGAAGCCTGCGCAGCCAACAGACTGGGGTGGTTACGCCGGCTACTTCACGGATCTTGACGGGTTTCTCTGGGAGGTTGCCCACAACCCAGATTTCCCTCATGTGTAGGATCATGCCCAACAAGGCGCTCCAGCGGGGCGCGCCGCAGGCGGCGCGCTCCTGAGCTCCACGTTGGGCGGAGAGACCGGGAGGAAGGGAGTCACCAATGGGCTCAGGGGTTGGCACCGGAAGAGAGCTTGTCGGCGCCATCGCGCAGTCGGAGCTTGTCCAGTATCAGATGGGCGCCGTCGTGAGCCGGACGCTGGTCAAGCAGCCGGCGGGGACCGTGACGGCGTTCGCCTTCGACGCGGGCGAGGGGCTCAGCGAGCATACGGCGCCCTTCGATGCGCTCGTCCTGATGGTCGAGGGAGAGGCGGAGATCGCGATCTCGGGGTCCGCACACAGGGTCAAGGCGGGAGAGATGCTCCTGCTTCCGGCGCATCGGCCCCACGGGCTCAAGGCACTCACGAAGTTCAAGATGATCCTCGTCATGATCAAGGCGTAGGGCGTGATGCCGGGGGGCGGGGTGGGCGGAATACTGGAAGAAGAGAAGCTCATCGAGAAGTTGCACAAGATCGAGGCCCTGTTCGCGCGGCCGGCCACCGATGGCGAGCGGGTCGCGGCCGGCAACGCCCTCGACCGGATCCGCAGGCGCCTCCGGCAGCTCGAACTGGCCGAGCCCGCCATCGAGTTCCGCTTTTCGTTGCCGGACGCCTGGTCGAGGTCCCTGCTCATCGCGCTGCTTCGCCGCTACGGGCTGAAGCCCTACCGGTATCCGGGCCAGCGCCGAACGACCGTCATGGCGAAGGTGACGAAGACCTTCGTGGACGAGACGCTCTGGCCGGAGTTTCGACAGTTGAACGAGACGCTCCGGGGATATCTCGATGAGGTGACGCAACGGGTGATCGCGGAAGCGATCTATCGAGACGTCTCAGATGCAGAGGAGCAGCCGGCACAGGCCGGGAAGGACGGGAAGACCCGGACGCCTGCGCAGAGCGCCCTGGGCCTGGAGTGAGGAGGGGCTCGGATGTCGGAATCGCTTCCGCCTGGCACGAGGGTCGGGGCGGTCTCTCTGACCATCACCAACCTGGAGCGCTCGCTGCAGTTCTATCAGGAACGGCTCGGCTTCACGGTGCACCGGCGCGCCGGTGAGGCGGCGTACCTCGGTGCGGGCGGACCGGACCTGGTGGTGCTGGCTCAAGACCCTGGTGCGCGGCGTGTCGGCGGCACGACCGGACTCTACCACTTCGCCGTGCTGCTGCCGTCGCGCGCGGCCCTGGCCCTGGCGCTGGGGCGCCTGGCCGAGACGCGGACGCGGCTGCAGGGCCTCTCCGACCATGGGGTGAGCGAGGCGATCTACCTGGCCGACCCCGACGGCAACGGCATCGAGATCTCCAGCGACCGCCCGCGCGGGGAGTGGCCCTTCGACGGGGGCCGGCTGCGGATGATGACCGAACCGCTCGATGTGGAGGGGCTCATGTCGGAGCCGGCGGGGCGCAGCCAGGGATGGGCCGGGCTGCCGCCGGGGACGATGATCGGCCACATCCACCTGCACGTGCCGGACCTTGGCAGTGCGGAAGCCTTCTATGCCGGCGTCCTGGGATTCGACATCATGCAGCGGCTGGGGCCGTCGGCGCTGTTCCTCTCGGCCGGCGGGTACCATCACCACGTGGGTCTCAACACGTGGGCCGGCGTCGGCGCGTCCCCGCCGCCGCCCGGATCCATCGGCCTGCGGCACTTCGTCGTGCGGCTTCCGAAGGCGGCGGAGCTCGCCCGCGTCGCCGCGCGGGTCCGGGGAGCCGGGGTGGCCATGGAGGAGACGCCGGCCGGCCTGCTCGTGCGCGACCCCTCCGGGAATAGCGTCGTCCTCTCCGGGAACGACTCTCCAGACTGAGCGGAGCGGCGCCCCTGGCGCGCGCCGGGCGCGCGCACGTCCCGGCGGTTCAGGGCTGCTTCCGCAAGAGCCGCAGGGCGTTCCCGCCGAAGATCTTCTCGCGCTCTTCCTTCGAGATCGGCATGCCTTCCACCAGGGCGTTGGACAGCTCCACGGGCACCCACGGGTAGTCCGTGCCGAAGAGGATGCGGTCGGCGCCGACCAGGTTGTAGCAGTAGTCGATGGCCGGCTGGTAGGACGCCACCGAGTCCACGTAGAACCGCTTGAAGTACTCGCTGGGCGCCTTGCTGATGTGCTGGCGCCCGCCGGGCAGGAAGCCGCTCAGGTGGTCGATGCGCCCCATCAGGTAGGGGATGGTGCTCCCCACGTGGGGGAGGACGAAGGTGAGCCGGGGGAACTTCTCCAGGGTGCCGCTGAGGATCAGGCGCAGGGCGGCCAGCGTGGTATCGAAGAGGAAGCCGACCATGGCGTTCAGGTGATACTCGGCCGCGGCGGCCTCCATCACGGGCACCGTGGGGTGCAGGAAGATGGGCAGGTTCATCTCCTGGCAGCGGGCGTAGAAGGGGTGCAGGAAGGGATCGTCGAGCCCCTTCCCCCGGAGGTTGGAGAAGAGCTGGACGGCCTTGAACCCGAGCGTCTTCACGGCCCGGTCCAGCTCCCGGAGGGAGGCGTCCATGTCGTGGAAGCCGAGGGTGGCGATGCCCCAGAAGCGATCGGGACGGTGCTGGATGGCCTCGGCCAGGGCGTCGTGGGCGACCCGGGCCAGTTCATCGGCCTCGGGCCCCTGGAGGCGCTCCGGGCCAGGCACATTGAGGCTGAGGACCTGAACGTCCACGCCGGTCTTGTCCATGATCTCCAGCTTCAGGGGGAAGTCGTTCATGCCCGGGGGGATGGGCCACACGGTGGTCGGGCTGACCAGGAGCTTGGTCATCCCGTCGGCGCGGACCACGCGGGGGAAATCGGTGCGCCGCTCCAGGCGCTGGATCACCTGCTCGGGGAAGCAATGGCACTGGATGTCGATCTTCATCGCCGGCCTCCTCTCTCTTGCCTAAATGTACCGGCCCCAGCCCCCGCACACCTCGACGGTGGTGCCGGTCATGTAATTGTTGCGCTCCGAGACGAGGAAGGTGGCCACGTCGGCGATCTCCTGCGGCTCGGCCCAGCGGCCGAGCAACGTCAGGTCGCTGAACATCTTGCGGACCTGCTCGGGGGTCATGTTCCGCACCTTGGCCAGGGCCTCGCTCCGCGGGCCCCAACCCTCGGTGTTCACGGTGCCCGGGCAGATGTTGTTGACCGTGATGCCCTGGGACCCCAGGTCGCCCGCCATGAGCTTTGAGAACCCGATGATCGCCGTGTTGGGCAGGGTGGTGCTCATGGAGCCGGGGAGGAGTTGCTTGCCTGTCATCCCGGAGACGTTCAGGATCTTGGCGCGCGGCCGCTTCTTCAGGTGCGGCACGGCGGCCCGGGTGCACCAGACGTAGCTCATGAGGTTCCGGTCCAGGATGTTCTTCCACGCCTCGTCCGAGAGGGTCTCGAGGGTCCCCGGGACCATGCCGCCGACGTTGTTCACCAGGATGTCCAGGCCTCCGAAGTGGGCCACGGTGTCCTCGATGAACTTCTGGCAGCCGGCCGGCGTGGCCAGATCGCACTGGACGCCGAGGGCCTTCACGCCCTTGGTCTGGAGATCCGTCACCGCCCGGTCGAGGCGCTCCTTCCCCCGCGCGCTGATGGCGACGTTCGCCCCCTCGGCCGCCAGCCCCAGGGCGATGGCATAGCCGATCCCCTGGCTCGCCCCGCTGACGGCCGCTACTTTCCCCTTCAACCCCAGGTCCATGTGTTCCCCTCCTCCCTCGCATCATGCTCAAAGCCAAACGTGGGCCACGGTGTCCTCGATGACCTGCTGGCAGCCGGCCGGGGCGGCAGGTCCGCCGCCGCCTTCTCCCCTTTCGAATCGAATCAGGCCGGCGTCACGTGCAGCCGGCCGGTCACGTCCACGTACACCTTCTCCGACTTCATGGGCTTGCCGTCCGCCCGGTCGCGCAGCCACTCCGCCATCAGGGTCATCCAGTTGGGGCCGAAGCCGCCCGCCGGGCCGCCGATGGCGTGGCGCTCGCCCTGGTACACGACGAGCTGCTTCGGCGTCTTCACCTGGTCGAAGAGCTGGTAGGTGCACTCGATGGGGCTCAGCTCGTCGTCCTCGCCGGCGATGATCAGATAGGGGCACCTGACCTCGGCTCCGTTGAGGGTGAGCCCCTGGGCGTATCTGTCGAACTCCTCCTCGTCCTCGATGCCCGCCATGTACATGAAGCGGAGCTTGAAGGTGGGCGAGGCCATGTTGAAGATGGTGTGCCCCCCCGGCTCGTGGCAGACGTAGGCGACCGCGCAGCCCTTCACACCGCCGTCCACCGTGGCCACCTGGGTGCCCCAGAACGAGCCGAAGCTGATCCCGTAGATGAGCAGGCGGTCGGGGTCCACCTCCGGCCGGCGGCGGAGCCAGTCCAGGCAGGCGCGGCCGGCGTCCTTGAAGTTGGTGGCGGTCACGTGGATGTCACGGGTGCAGCACTCCCCCTGGCCCGGGCCGTCGATGGCCAGGCTGGCCATCCCGCGCTCCAGGATCTTGTCCCCGTACATGGCGTGCATGATCTCCTTGGAGCCGTCCATGCCGTCGATGGTCAGCACGCAGGGCAGGCGCTCGCCGCTCCAGCCGCGCGGGAGATGGAAGTAGGCCGGAAGACTCTTGGTGCCGAAGGGGATCTCGACCCGCTCGATCTTGTTGGGGGCATGGGCGATGTACTGCTTGTAACAGTTCAGCTTATGGGCGTCGTACTCCAGGTTCTGCGGGGTGTTCTCGAAGAGGGACCACTGGGCGGCCCCCCACAGGAGCGAGGCGATGAAGTACGATTCGCGGGCCGCCACCAGGCGCCCTTCCTTCTCGTAGCCCTCGGCCTTCGCCTGGCGGCGCTGGGCCGCCGCGGCGTACTCGCGCGGCATGTCCGCCAGCTTGGTGACCCGCTGGCGCACCACGGTGAAGTCGAAGGTGGCCTCCGGCCCGCAGGGGCCGGCCGTGTAGGCGATGCGGGGTTGGTCCCACTCGATGCCCACGGTCCGGATGATGTTGTCCAGGATCCAGCGTTGCTCCTGCCAGCGCTTCATCCGCCGATCCACAGGGATTGCCATGTACCTCCTCCTCTCCCCCGCCCGACGGGCCGGCGGTGTGCCGATCCCGCGGCCGTGCCACCCTGCCCGCCCATGAAGGCCGCCGTGCCGCCCTGGACCGCCGGACTCTAGCAAGTCCGGGGCCCCAGGGCAATGCCCCCGCCTGAGTTCGGGGGAAAAGCGTGTGCGGCTTGACTTTGTCGGCGAGTTGGTATGGATTCAGGCACCCGGGGTCGTGGGGGTGATCCCCCAACGGCTCAGGTCAGTGGGTCAACCGGGCGGCGGATGAGCCGATCGTTCTTTCTGGAGGGAAGCGATGGTGAAACGGCTTGGCTTCATAGGGCTCGGCACGATGGGGTTTCCCATCGCCACCAATCTGCACGCGGCGGGGTTCTCCCTCGCCGTCTACAATCGCACCCCGGATCGCGCGAAAACCCTGGTGGAGCAAGGGGCGGGGAAGGCCGCCTCGGCCCGGGCGTGCGCCGAGGGGGCGGACGCGGCCTTCACGATGGTCGCGGACGACGAGGCCCTCGAGGCGGTGACGTTCGGCCCCGAGGGCATCCTCTCGGGCCTGCCGAAGGGCGCCATCCACGTGAACATGACGACGACCTCGGTGGCCATGACCCGGCGGCTCCGGGACGCGCACGCGGCGCAGGGGACCCGGTTCGTGGCGGCGCCGGTCTTCGGCCGGCCCGACCGCGCGGCGAACCGCACCCTGTTCCTCTGTGCCGCGGGCCCGGCCGATGCGGTCGAGGCCTGCCGGCCGGCGCTGGCCGCCGTCTCGCAGCGGCAGTTCATCCTGGGGCCCGACCCGGTCGAGGCGGCCGTGGTGAAGATCGCCGTGAACTTCCAGCTGGCCTCGGCGCTCGTGACCATGAGCGAGGGATTCGCGCTGGCGGCCAAGGCCGGGGTCAAGCCCCAGCAACTCCTGGAGATCCTGGACATCGTGCAGTTCCAGACGCCCACGTACAAGAACTACGGCCAGCGGATCTGCGATGAGGCCTTCGACCCCGCCGGCTTCAAGCTGTCGCTGGGCCTGAAGGACGCGCGTCTGGTGCTGGGGGCCGGCGATGCCCTGACCGTGCCGCTGGCCGCCGCCAGCATCCTGCGCGACCGGTTCCTGGGCGGTGTGGCCCGCGGCCTCGGGGATCTGGACTGGTCCGTCGTGAGTCGCCTCGTCCGCGCCGACGCCGGCCTGGCCTGACGGCGGGGGGTCGCAGGCGTCGGGAAACGGGAAGGAGGTCGGGATGACACGGGCCGAAGCGTGGAACCTTCGCCTGGTAGGATATCACGACCTGGAGCGGCGGCCCGCCTTCAAGCTGGCGCTGCAGGTGGTGGACGGCCGCTGGTACCTCTATCTGTCGCAATTCTGGTGTTCGGGGTGGACCATCCTGGACGTGACGGACCCAGCCAAGCCGGAGCTCGTCCGGTTCCTCGAGGGCCCGCCGAACACGTGGACCCTGCAGGTGCAGGTGGTCGACGGGAAGATGATCACGTCGCTGGAGCGCATCGGCGGGCCCGAGTGGGGTCTGGACCCCACCAAGCCCTTCGAGGAAGGCATCTACGTGTGGGATGTCTCGAAGCCTCGCGATCCCGTCCGCCTGTCCCACTTCCGCACGGGACACCTCGGCACCCACCGGAACCATTACGACGGCGGGCGCTACGTCCACCTGGCGGCCTCGACGAAGGGGTTCGATGGGCTGATCTACCGGATCGTGGACATCGGGGACCCGCGACGGCCGGTGGAGGTGGGGCGCTGGTGGCTGCCCGAGCAGTGGGCGGCCGGCGGCGCGAAGCTGGAGCGCCGCGTGTTCCTCCATGGGCCGCCCTACGTGGAGGGCGAACGGGCCTATCTTCCCTACGGCGCGGCGGGCATGGTGATCCTGGACATCTCGGACATGGCGGTCCCGCGGCTCGTCGGCCGGCTGGACTTCGGGGCGGCCTTCGGGAGCTGGCTGGGGTGCCACACCGTCATCCCCTTCCCGAAGCGGAAGATCGCCGTGGTGAACAACGAGGCCATCGGCGAGGGAGGATCCGCCTCCGAGCCGCTCAACTACGCGGTGATCGTGGACATCGCGGACGAGACGAAGCCCCGGGTGATCTCGTGGCTCCCCGTGCCCGCGCCGCCGCCCGGCGCGCCGTACAGAAACTTCGGGGAGAAGGGCGGCCGCTTCGGCCCCCACAACCAGCACCACCCGCAGGGCCACCCGGACCTGGAGGCGCGCGACGACCGGATCTACCTCACGTACTTCAACGCCGGCCTCCGCGTCTACGACATCGCGGACCCGTACGCCCCCCGCGAGATCGGCTACTTCGTCCCGCCCGATCCCCCGGAGCGGCTGGGCCTGCTGCCGAAGAAGCTCGTGTGCCAGACCGAGGACGTGCTGGTGGATCGGCGCGGCTACATCTACATCACCGACAAGAACTGGGGGGTGCACATCCTGGAGTGGACGGGAAAGGGATAAACCCCCTCACGCTCGCGCGCCGGCCGGCTCGCGCGCCACGCCGGCCTTGAGCTTCTCCTCGAACTCGTCCACCGTCAGCACCCAGCCGATGCAGCGGGCGATGTTCTGTAGGCCGAAGACGTGCAGATCCTCGCCGTACATGCTGGCCACGCAGTCCGAGATCACCACCACGGCGAAGTCCCGGTCTAGGGCCGAGAAGGCCGTGTTCAGCACGCACGTGTTGGTGTTGATCCCGGTGAGGACGACGGTCTTCACGCCGAGGATGCGCAGCAGGTGCTCCAGATCCGTATTGGTGAAGCAGTTCAACCGCTTCTTGTTGTCGATGACGTAATCGGTTTCTTTCTTGTACAGCGACGGGATGACCTCGGTCAGGATGCTGCCTTCGATGTTGTGCTGATCGAGGACGCTCTTCTTGCCCGGGATCCAGCGGTCCGTCTCCATCATCTTGTTCAACGAGGCCCAGAAGGGGCAGGCCCGCCCCTCGGCGCCCAGGCCGGGGATGAGCCGCTGCACTGTGACCACGTGAATCACGTGGACGCCGCTGGCGCGCGCCCCCTTCAGCAGCCGCTCGGTCGCCCGGATCACCCGCTCGCAGTCCTGGTCGGACGCGGGCATGGTGGCCACCTTGGGGTCCAGGTGGCCCCGGTGCATGTCCACCGTCACGATGGCGGTCTGCTTGGGGTCGATCTCGAGCAGGCCCTTCATCTTCCGAATCATCTCGGACCGATCCACGATCTCTACCGATGCCATCGCGAGCCTCCTTTGCCGTGGTGTGATGCGCCGCCTGCCCCGTCTCGCCCCGCCCAGAGGCAGCTTCCCCTTATCCCAGGAGGACACCCCGCGTCAAGGCGATTTTGCCCTTGACAACGTCTTGCGCCGAGGGATATAGGTCAGGCACTCTTGAGTGGCGCCGGCCCCTGCGTTGGCGCCCCATCTTCCGCTCTGACCGAGGTGGGAGGGAGTAGGCCACGATGCCTCGTGTAGGACCCTCATCCAGCCGCCTCTCCACCCGTATCTCGCCCTCTAAATTCTCTTCCTCCCGTCCGATCATCCGCCAGGGGAGTAGTGCCCCCGGTCGGCCTAGCGCTGGCGCACGGGCTGGACAAGAACCTGGCCGACGTCTTCGTGGGCACCATCAAGGGCGACGACGCGTTGAAGAAGACGTTCCCACCTAGCAGCCCGCGCTGGGCTGCGCTGGGGGTCGCAGAGGGTCACCGGACCCGGGGCACTCTCCCCGGGGGAGGTCGGAGATGGCGAAGAGGCGAGGGGGCGGGGCCGGGGTAAACCGGCGGACATTCCTGAAGATGACCGGAGCGACGGGCGCCGGGCTCCTGGCCACCCGTTCCCCCGGTCTGAGCGTCGCCTGGGGGGCCTCGCAAGTCGAAGGGGAGACCCCCGAGGAGCGCGCCGTCAATGGCGCCAAGGCGCTGAAGAAGACCATCGATCTGAACGTCCTGATCTGGGGCCAGCTCTATGCCGGAACGATGCGCGAGCTGGCGGCCGAGTTCAAGCAGAAGACTGGGATCGGAATCGGGGCCATTCAGGACGTTCCCATCGGTGCCATTTCGGGGCGCGTCATGGCGGAGGCCGTGGCTCGATCCAGCGCCTTCGACATCGTGCACCTGGGGGCGGGCATGATCCCCACCCTGGTCAACGCGGGGTACGTCCTGCCCTTGAACAAGCTGATGGAGCGGGGCGGGATGATCTACCGTTCGGTGGGGCCGCAGAGCCTGCAGACATGGTACCACGGGGAGAACTACGGCTTCGTGACGGACGGCAACGTGATGGCCACGGGCCTGCGCAAGGACGTGTTCGAGAACCCGGAGGAGCGCAAGCGCTTCGAGGACCAGCACGGGAAGCCGATGAAGTGGCCCGAGACCTGGGATGACTACCTGGAGCTGGCCAAGTTCTTCACGCGACCCGACCTGGCCGGCGTCTGTGACATCCGGGCGCGAAAGTGGCAGTCGACCAACTACTTCCTCATGATGTTCCACGCCAACGGCGGCTTCCCCTTCGCCGACGACATGACCCCGACCCTCTACAACGACGCCGGCCGCAAGGCCGTGGAATGGTACGTGGGGGTCAAGCCGTACGCGCCCAAGGAGATCGGCATCTGGGGGACGTCGCAGGTCATCCCCTTCGCCGCCAACGGCGGGGCCGCCATGTGGACCTTCTGGACGGGGGCCTTCGGCGTCTCGGAACGCCCGGGCTCCAAGACGCAGGGAAAGTGGGCCTACGGCGCCGTCCCCGGCTCCCGGCTCTCGGGGAAGCTGGTGAAACGATCCATCTCCGAACCGGTCACCACCCTGATGGTCAACCGGCGGAGCCAGAACCCCGAGGCCGCCTACTGGCTGTGCCAGTTCTGGGCCGGGCCGAAGAATAGCACGGAGATCGTGGTCGATCCCAAGTTCAAGTTCAGCGACCCGTGGGCGCCGGAGCACATGACCGACGAGCGTGTCATCCGGAAGTACACGCCACAAGGCCTCGAGGCCACCGTCAAGGCCCTGGAGGTCTCGGTGCCGCCGATCCTTCTCCCGGGCTTCCTGGAATACACCGATCTGCTGGACAAGAACCTGGCCGACGCCTTCGCCGGGACCATCGGTGGCGACGAGGCCCTGAAGAAGACGGAGGGGGAGTGGCGCGAGGTGACCAAGCGGATCGGGACCAAGCTGCTGGTCAGGGACCTGGCGAGCTACAAGGCGGCGTTCCCCAAGGTGGATGTCCCGACGTAGGCTGGATGGAGGCGGGCCGGCCCCGGGCCGCTGCGAGGCGTGCGGGGCGGCGACTGTGAGGGACTGGGGGTCCGGTGAGAGGAGGGGCAGGCCATGAAGCGATGGCGAGAAGACCGGCGGGAGATCGATCGGCGGGCATTCCTTAAGACGGCCGGCGCGGTGGGGGCCGTCGCCGCGGCCCAGCGCTACCCCCATCTGGGCGTTGCCTGGGGGGCTTCCAAGGTCTCGGGGGAAACCCCCGAGGAGCGGGCCATCAACGGGGCCAAGGCTCTGAAGAAGAAGGTGGATCTGAACATCGCCATCTGGGGCCAGTACTACAACGGCAAGATGCGGGAGCTGGCGGAGGAGTTCAAGGAGAAGACCGGGATCGGCATCGGGACGGCGGTGGACATCGCCATCTTTCAGATGCCCCAGCGGGTGATGGCAGAGGCCGTCGCCCGCGGGAAGGCGTTCGACATCGTCCACGTCAGCGCCGCCATGATTCCTACGTTGGCCAATGCCGGCTTCCTGCAACCGCTCAACAAGTTCATGGAGCGGGGCGGGATGATCTACCGCTCGGTGGGGCCGGCGGTCCAGCAGACCCACTACCACGGGGAGAACTACGGGTTCGTCACGGACGGGAACATTCTGGCCACCGCCCTCCGCAAGGACCTGTTCGAGAACCCCGAGGAGCGGAAGCGCTTCGAGGACAAGCACGGCAAGCCGCTCAAGTGGCCCGAGACATGGGATGACTACTTCGAGCTGGCCAAGTTCTTCACCCGGCCGCCGGACCTGTACGGCGTCTCGGACCTGCGTTCCCGCAAGTGGTCGGCACCCATCTGGTTCCTCATGATGCTCTACGCCAACGGTGGCTTCCCCTTTGCCGACGACATGACCCCGACCCTCTACAACGACGCCGGACGGAAGGCCATGGAGTGGTATGTCTCCGCGCGGCCCTCGTCGGCAAAGGAGATCTCCATCTGGGGGACGACGCAGAATATCCCCTTCGTGGCCGGGGGCGGGGCGTTCATGTGGACCTATTGGACCGGTGCCTTCGGGGTGGCCAATCGGGCGGACTCCAAGACCACGGGGAGGTGGATGTATGGCGTGGTCCCCGGCTCGCGCGCGTCGGGGCGCCTCATCAAGCGGTCCATCTCCGAACCCGTCGTCTCCCTGGTCATCAACCGGCGGGGGCAGAACCCGGAGGCCGCTTACTGGCTCAGCCAGTACTGGAGCACCCCCAAGCATAGCGCGGACATCGTGGCCGATCCGAAGCTCCAGTTCCACGACGCGTGGGCACCGGAACACATGACGGACGAACGGATCGTCAAGAAGTACACGTCGCAGGGGATCGAGGCGACGGAGAAGTGTCTGGAGATCACGACGCCGCCCATCCTCCTACCGGGGTTCCTCGAGTTCCACGATTACCTGGACAAGAACCTCGCCGATGCGTTCGTCGGGACCATCTCGGGGGACGAGGCCCTCAAGAAGACGGAGGGGGAGTGGCGGGACCTCATCAAGCGAGTGGGGGCCAAGGTGCTCACGAAGGATCTGGCGAACTATAAGGCGGCCTTCCCGAAGATCGACCTGCCGACGAAGGCCTGACGGCGGGGCCGGTCCGCCCCGCCCTCGGGGGTGGGGCGGACCGGCCCGCGGGACGAGCAAATGGCGCGGCGCAAGGGGCGGCGGTACAAGTGGACCATCTTGCCGATGGTCAGCGTCCCCATCCTCTTCCTCGTCGTCCCCATCATCTTCTTCCAGGTCTACTTCAGCCTGCACCAGTGGACGGCCTACCTGGGCGAATGGTGGCAGGCCGATTTCGTCGGTCTCGACAACTTCCGCGACGTCCTGGGCGAATCCCGCTTCTACCTCTCGTTCTTGCGCTCGCTCATTTTCGCCGGGTCCTCTACAGTCCTGTGCCTGGTCATCGGCTTCACGCTGGCCTACTTGATGCGGGACCCCTTCCCCGGCCGGAGCGTCTTCTACCTCTTGTTCATCACGCCGATGCTCATCGTCCCGGTGGCCATCGGGTACGACTTCGAGATGCTCCTGGTGCAGAAGGGGCCGTTGAACCAGCTCCTGAGCTGGCTCGCCGGGCGCGAAATCCAGGTCGCCTGGTTCGCGGAGGCCGTCCCCGCCTTCGTGTCCATCATCTTCATCGAGGTGTGGAACTGGACCCCCTTCGTCTTCATCCTGATGCTGGCCGGCATCACCAGCATGCCCAAGGAGCCCATCGAGGCGGCCCGGGTGCTGGGGGCCAGCCCCGTGCAGATCTTCTTCCACGTCCAGATCCCGCTCCTGCGGCCGGTGATCGTCCTGGCGCTCATCCTTCGTTTTCTCGAAGCCCTGGGGGAATATCCCAAGGTCTGGTCCCTCACGCGCGGCGGCCCGGGGAGCTACACAGAAACGATGCCGGTGTATCTCTTCATCACGAGCTGGGAGCACTTCAACATCTCCAAGGGCGCAGCCATGTCGTATGTCGTCCTCCTCGTCGTGGCGGCCATCGTCTACCTCTGCATCCGCCTCCTCGTGCGCGAGAAGCGCACCCTGGAGATGCTCTACGGCCGGTGACGATGACCAAAGCCGCGAAAAGGCGCCTGCGATCCATCGGCCGCTACGCCGCCCTGGGGGTCTGGCTGGCTATCGTCGCATTCCCGCTGTTGTGGGCGCTGATGACCTCGTTCAAGCCCCCCTACCAGTGGTTCACCTGGCCACCGACCTGGATCGCGAACCCCTTCACCCTGAACAACTATCGTGTCGTGTGGCTCGGCGAGCTGCTGGATACACAGTACGTCCAGTCGGCCTCGATCCAGACCCCCTTCTTCGCCCTGGTGAACAGCATCATCATTGCCGGCACCTCAACCCTCCTGTCGGTGATCTTGGGGGTGCTCCTGGCCTACGGGGTGTCGCGCTACGGGATCCTGAGCGAGCGCTCGCTGTTCCGCCTCCTGATCCTTCGCATGGTCCCGCCCATCGTGGTGGCGGTCCCGGTGGTGATCTACTATTCCACCCTCGGCCTCAGCGATACCTACCTCGGCCTGATCATCATCTACGTGGTCACGACGCTCCCGTACTCCGTGTGGATGACCAAGAGCTTCATCGACGAGGTCCCGGTGGAGATGGAGCAGTCCGCCGAACTCCTGGGGGCCAGTCGGCTCCGCACCATCTGGGAGGTGGTCTTCCCGCTGATCCGGTCCGGCGTGGTGGCCACATTCATGTTCATCCTCATCCTCACCTGGAGCGAGTACCTGATGGCGCTGCTCCTCTCGGCCACCAACATCTCGACGCTGCCGGTGCAGCTCAACAAGTACGAGGGGTCCACGGAGGGCCGGCTCTACGGCTGGCAGCAGGCGCTCTCCATAGGTGTGACGGTGCCGCTCATCGTCATCGGGTACGCCATCCACAAGCACCTGGTCCGTGGGTTCAGCTTCGGCATGCTGAAAAGGTAGGGGGTGATGGGCGAGATCCGGCTGGTCAAGCTCCGCAAGGAGTTCAAGGGGACGGTGGCGGTCCAGGGCACCGACCTGGACGTCAAGGAGGGGGAGTTCCTCGTCCTGGTCGGTCCCTCCGGGTGCGGGAAGACCACGACGATGCGGATGATCGCCGGGCTGGAGGATCCGACCTCGGGCGAGATCCACATCGACGGGCGCCTCGCCAATGATCTGGAGCCTGGCCAACGGAACATCGGGATGGTCTTCCAGAACCTCGCCCTCTTCCCCCACAAGACCGTCTTCGAGAACATCGCTTTCGGGCCGCGGATGAAGAAGGTCCCCCGGGACGAGATCCGATCCCGCGTGGAGCAGGTGGCCAGGACGATGCACATCAGCCACCTGCTCCACAAGCTGCCGGCCCAGTGCAGCGGGGGCGAGGCCCAGCGCGTGGCGCTGGCCCGGACGTTGATCACGAACCCCGGGGTCTACCTGCTGGACGAGCCCCTGTCCAACCTGGATGCCAAGCTGCGCAAGGAGATGCGCGCAGAGATCGACCGGTTACACAAGGATCTCAGGAAGACCTTCATCTATGTCACCCACGACCAGGAAGAGGCCATGACCCTGGCGGATCGCATCGTGGTGATGCGGGACGGACGCGTCGAGCAGGTGGGGACCTCCATGGAGATCTACCACGACCCGGTGAATCAGTTCGTGGCCACCTTCTTCGGCTCCCCGGCGATGAACATTCTCGACGGCGAGGTCCGGCGAAAGGAACGGGGGCCGGCCTTCGTCTTCAGCGGCTGGCACGTCCCCCTCAAGGACCTGGGGGAGGTCCCCGACGGACCGGCCTCCCTGGGCGTGCGTCCGGAGGGTGTGCGGCTGGAGGGGGCCACCGAGGGGTACCGGGCGCGGGTGAGCCTGGTGGAGCCCTTGGGAAAGGAGACGCTGGTCTATCTGGATTACGGGGCCGAGCGCCTGATGGTGGCCGTGGCCGGCCCCACCTTTCAGGCTCAGGAGGGCGAGATGCTGGAGTTCGACCTCGGCGCGGGGCGTCTCTATCTCTTCAATGCGAAGGGGGGGCGTATCGGGCACGAGTAAGGGCGGTGTGGCCACGGTGTGCCACTTCACGAGAGGAGGACAGAACCATGGCGAAGATGGTGGAGATCCTGGATCGTTCCTCGATGGTGGATCGCCTCAGGCGCGACCTGGTCGTGGATCCCGAGCGGACGGCGATCATCACGATCGACATGCATCGCGGCCACCTGGACCCGAAGGTGGCCACCATGCCGGCCAAGCCGGAGGACTGCGTGAAGGTGATCACGGCGGCGGAGAAGTGCCTCGCCACGGCCCGCGAGCAGGGCGTGCCCGTCATCCACGTGAAGCTGGTGTGGCGGAAGATCCCCGGCCTGGGGAGCGAGGGGATGACGGTCCCCTTCTGGAAGGCGCTGCACGAGATCACGGACGAAGAGAACCGTCTCACGCTGGGCCGGAAGAGCACCGCGAACAACCACAACCTGGTCGGCTCGCCCGGCACGGAGATCATCCCCTCGCTGCTGCGCGAGGGAGACTACGTGATCGACAACAAGAAGCGCCTCGACTGTTTCATGGGCACGGACCTGGAGAACCTGCTGAACACCCTCAAGGTCAAGACGGTCGTGCTCATGGGCATCAACACCAACACCTGCGTGCTCAATACGGCCTACACGGCGTTCAACATGGACTACCAGGTCATCGTGATCTCGGACTGCGTGGCCAGCATGTACGGGGACGACCTGCACGTCTTCGGCCTGGAGAACGTGAAGCGGTGCCTGGGCTGGGTGCTCTCGGTGGACGAGTTCGCCGCCAAGCTGTCGGCGGGCCGGGCCGCCGCGGCCAAGGCCTGAGACGCAGGGGGTTCCGGCGAGCTCCAGGGCCGCAGGGCGAAAGGAGGGGGGCGCCCTTCGGGGCGTCCCCCTCGATGTCTCCGTTGGTGAGCATGCGTGGGACGGAGAGGCAGCCATGAGCCAGAAGAGCGTGATCGCGGACAACATGCGGATCGACTGGGATGTGCCGATCCTGATGGACGACGGCCTGGTGCTGCGGGCCGACGTGTTTCGGCCCATCAAGGAAGGCAGGTACCCGGTCCTTCTGACCTACGGGCCGTACGCGAAGGGCGTGCCGTTCCAGGTGGGATTCCCGGACCAGTGGAGCGCCATGCTCCGGGATTTCGCCGAGATCGGCCAGGGGACGACCGGCAAGTACGAGAACTGGGAGGTGGTGGATCCCGAGAAGTGGGTGCCGGACGGCTACGCCGTCGTTCGGGTGGATTCCCGGGGCGCCGGCCGCTCGCCGGGCGTCATCGATATCTTCTCGCCCCGCGAGACGTCGGACATGTACAACTGCATCGAGTGGGCGGCCGCCCAGTCCTGGAGCAACGGCAAGGTGGGGCTGAACGGCATCTCCTACTACGCCATCAATCAGTGGCTCGCCGCCTCCGCCCAGCCGCCCCATCTGGCGGCCATCTGCCCCTGGGAGGGGGCGGCCGACAACTACCGCGACTGGCACCGCCACGGCGGCATCCTGTGCAGCTTCACCCCGCCCTGGTTCAAGGCCCAGGTCGAGGCCGTCCAGCACGGGGTCGGGGTGCGGGGCCACCTCAACCCGAACACCGGCGAGCTCGTGGCCGGTCCGGAGACGCTGCCCGAGCACGAGCTGGCGCAGAACCGGATGGACCCGGCGAAGCAGGCGCTGGTGCACGAGCTGGACGACGAGTTCTACCGCCAGCGGTCGGCCAACTGGGACAAGGTGACCGTGCCCTTCCTCTCCGCCGCCAACTGGGGCGGGCAGGGGCTGCACCTGCGCGGCAACGTCGAGGCCTTCGTGCGGGCGGCCTCGCGGCAGAAGTGGCTCGAGATCCACGGCCTCGAGCACTGGACCCACCTCTACACGACCTACGGCATCGGCCTGCAGAAGCGCTTCTTCGACCACTTCCTCAAGGGCATCGACAACGGCTGGGACAAGGAGCCGCCGGTCCTGCTCAACATCCGCCACGTGGACAAGTTCGTCCCCCGGAAGGAGCGCGAGTGGCCGCTGGCCCGGACCCGCTGGACCAAGCTCTACCTCGATCCGGCCGAGCGGAGCCTGAGCTGGAGCGCGGTCGCCTCGGACAGCACGGTGGAATACCCGGCCATCGGGAGCGGCGTCACCTTCCGCACCCCGCCCTTCGACCGCGAAACGGAGCTCACCGGCCCGGTGGCGGCCAAGCTCTTCATCGCGTCGTCCTCCATCGACGCGGACCTGTTCCTGACCGTCCAGCTCTTCGACCCGGACGGCAAGGAGGTGATGTTCGCCGGCGCCGTCGAGCCGCACGCGCCGATCGCCCAGGGCTGGCTCCGGGCGTCGCACCGCAAGCTGGACGGCAAGCTCAGCACCGAATACCGTCCGTATCACACCCACGACGAGATCCAGCCCCTGACCCCCGGGACGGTGTATGGCGTTGACGTCGAGATCTGGCCGACCTGCATTGTGGTCCCGCCCCGCTACACCCTGGCGCTGACCGTGCAGGGGAAGGACTTCGAGCGGGAGGGTCCCGGCGGCACGCTGGGCTACTGGGGCGGGTTCCGCGGGTCGGGACCGTTCATCCACAAGAACACCTGGGACAGACGCGCGGAGCTCTTCCATAACCGGGTGACGCTCCATGGAGGCGGGGCGCGGGGCTCCTATCTCCTCCTGCCCATCATCCCAGGATCGGCCTAGCCGCGGCCGGCCCGGTCCCGATCCGGCGCGAGGGGGACGCCCGTAGGGCGTCCCCCTCGCTGTTCCGGTGATGCCTCGACGTTTGCGTCCTGGGCGGGTTGGTGTTCCAGGAGAGGCGATGCCCACGCACTATTTCGGCCAGCGGGTCAAGCGGCGGGAGGATCCCCGGCTCCTCACCGGGGGCGGCCGCTACGTGGCGGACATCGCGGAGCCGAAGGCGCTGCACGCGGCCTTCGTGCGTAGCCCCCACGCCCACGCGCGCATCCGCACCATCACCCTCGATGCGGCCCGGTGGGCCCCCGGCGTGGTGCTTGCGGCGTCGGCGGCGGACCTGGGGCCTGCGGCGAAGCCGCACGTGCTGTTCCTCGGGGGCCAGCCGAACCTCCGGGCCGTGACGGCGACGCCGCTGGCCGTGGACAAGGTGCGCTACGTGGGCGAGCCGGTGGCCGTGGTGGTGGCCACGGATCGCTATAGCGCCGAGGACGCGTGCGACCTGGTGGCGGTGGAGTACGACGTCCTCCCGGCCGTGGTGGACGCCGAGCAGGCCCTCCAGCCCGGCGCCCCGCTCGTCCATGAATCCCTGGGGGACAACGTGGTGGCCCACTGGACGATCAAGGTGGGCGACGCCGACGCGGCCCTGCGCCAGGCGGACCACGTCTTCCGCCAGCGGATCCGCATCAGCCGGGGCAGCGGGGGCTTCATGGAGACGCGCGGGCTCCTCGGTGTGCCCGACGGGGCGACGGGGCGCCTCACGCTGTGGGCGTCCCATCAGGCGCCCCACATGCTCCAGCAAGCCATCTGTCGCCATCTCGATCTCCCCGTGCACCAGTTGCGCGTCATCGCCCCGGACGTGGGCGGCGGCTTCGGCCCCAAGGCCGCGCAGTACTCCGAGGATATCGTGATCCCCTGGCTTGCCTTGACGCTCAAGCGCCCCGTCCGGTGGATCGAGGACCGGCGCGAGGACCTGCTCACAACCTTCCAGGATCGCGAGCAGGTGCATGACCTGGAGATCGGCGTGCGGAAGGACGGCACGTTCCTGGCCCTGCGGGATCGGATCGTGACGGACGGCGGGGCCTATGCCGCCTACGGCGCCGTCGTGCCCCTTCTGACCTGCATGCACATATTGGGCGTCTACAGGGTCGCCAACTTCGAATGCGCCGTGCGAGTGGCGTATAGCAACCGTGTGCCCATCGGGGCGGTGCGGGGCGCCGGCCGCCCCCAGGGTACCTACGTGATGGACCGGATGGTGGACCTCGTGGCGCGGGAGCTGAAGCTAGACCCCGTCGAGATTCGCTTCAAGAACTTCGTCCAGCCGCACCATATGCCCTACAGCACGGGTATCCCCCTGCCGGGTGGGCGCACGGTGACGTTCGACAGCGGTGACTACCCCGCGTGCCTGCGCCTGGCGCTGGACAAGGCGAAATACGACCACATGCGGGCCGAGCAGGCGGCCGAGCAGGCGAAGGGGAGGTACCTGGGAATCGGCATCGCTTGCTACATCGAGGCCACCAGTATCGGACCCTACGAAGGCGCCACCGTCCGCGTCGATTCGCTGGGCAAGGTGGTGGTGCTCACGGGGTCCGGGCCGCAGGGGCAGGGGCACGAGACCACGATGGCCCAGGTGGTGGCCGATGAGCTGGGCGTGCCCATGGAGGACGTGGACTTCATTGCCGCCGACACGGATGCCTTCCCGGTGGGGACGGGCACCTTCTCCAGCCGCGTGGCAACGATCACCACCAACGCCGTGATCATGGCCGCCAAGAAGGTCCGCGAGAAAGCCATCGCCGTGGCGTCCGCGCTGCTGGAAGCGAACAAGGCGGACCTGACGCTGGAGGGCGGGAAGGTCTTCGTCCGCGGCACGCCGGCGCGGGCTTTCACGCTGGCCGAGATCGCCCAGGCTGCCTTCGGGCGCCCGGGCGCGCCCATGCCCGGCGGCGTTTCCCCGGGCCTCGAGGGGACGGACTTCTTCTACCCCCCGGGCACCATCTGGTCCAATGGCGCCAACATCGCCCTGGTGGAGGTGGACCCGGAGACGGGCGGGGTGCGCGTGCTCCGCTATGTGGTGGCCCACGACTGCGGTCGCGTGATCAACCCCATGCTGGTGGACGGGCAGATCCACGGCGGCGTGGCCCACGGGATCGGCAACGCCCTCTTCGAGGACCTGCCCTATAGCGAGGAAGGTCAGCCGCTGTACGCCAGTTTCATGGACTACCTGCTGCCCACCGCCGCGGAGGTGCCCTCCTTCGAGATGACCCACATGGAGACGCCGTCGCCGTTGAACCCGGCCGGGATCAAGGGCGCGGGGGAGAGTGGCACGATCCCCGCCCACCACGCCATCGTCGCCGCCGTGGAGGACGCCCTGGCCCCCCTCGGCGTGCGCATCCGCGAGTTCCCGCTGAACCCCGCCCGCATCCGCCGCCTGGTGGCCGAGGCCAGCGCCGCTTCTGGATCGGGCAGGCACACCATCGCTTGAGCTAACGCGTAGGGGCGATCTTCAGACCAACCGGCGCGCATCCCGGCGCGTTGGGGAGCGCCGGGCGCGGGCGGGTCTGAAGACCCGATGTGAGCGACATGGAGGCGACATGGAGATCGGGATATTCCTGCCGACGGCCGGGCCGAACGCCACCACGGAGTCGATCCGCGCCATCGCCGAATCGGCCGAGGCGTGGGGGTTCGATTCGGTGTGGACGGCCGACCACGTCCTGCTGCCCGTGGAGATCAACACCCCCTATCCCTACGCGCCCGTCTACCCGTTCAAGGGCGAACGCGTGTACATGGAGGCGGCCACGGCCCTCACCTACATCGCGGGCTTCACCCGGCGCATCAGGCTGGCCTTCGGCGCCTGCATCCTGCCGTACCGCGAGCCCGTTCTCCACGCCAAGGTCCTCTCCACGCTGGATACGCTGTCCGGGGGGCGGGTGATCCTGGGCGCCGGCGTGGGCTGGATGCGCGAGGAGTTCGAGGCCCTGCACATGCGCTTCGAGGACCGGGGGCGCCGCGCCGACGAGCACATCCAGGTGTTGCGGGCGCTGTGGACGCAGGACGAGCCGTTCTTCGAGGGACAGTTCTATCATGTGCGGGGCGTCCGCTTCGCCCCCAGACCAGTGCGCGGCACCATCCCCATCCTCATCGGCGGCCACAGCCCCCCGGCCCGGCGCCGCGCCGGGCGTCTGGGCGATGGGTGGCACACGGCCTATCTGCCCCTGGATCAGCTCAAGTCCGGGTGGGACGAGATCCGGACGATCGCAAAGACCGGTGGCCGCGACCCCGATGCCCTTCAGCTCACGTGCCGTATCGCCGCCGGCCCTCCCTTCGGCATGGGAGGCGCCGCGAAGCCGGAGCTGCCGGTGGAGC
>Ga0326597_10003714_pt1 | contig 21792 bp, 17 predicted proteins | sample RVTome_12_FD_203789 | JGI IMG/M metagenome (GOLD analysis project Ga0326597, IMG submission 203789) | Soil microbial communities from uranium-contaminated site in the Upper Colorado River Basin, Wyoming, United States - RVT100D185 | ecosystem: Environmental > Terrestrial > Soil > Contaminated >...
CCATCACGCACTCCTTGCTCGGGATCCTTGAATGGCCCGACGCCTCCATGCGCCCGGCACCTCCATCCACTCATCGGACAACCCCACAAAGTGCCATAAACTTGGACTACACCCGTGCCGCTGGACATGAGTCGCGCAGCGCCGCCGGCGACTAGAATCCTTTACCAGATGAACGCCCCCGCGTCAACGCCGCCGCCCCGCATCACGCTGCGCACCATCCGCAAGATGGTCGCGGAGGGCCGGCGTTTTGCCTGCCTCACCTGCTATGACGCCACGACGGCGCGGTGGATGGAGCGGGCCGGGCTGCCGATGCTCCTCGTCGGCGACACGCTGGCCGAAACAGTGCTCGGTTATGACCAGACCTACTACGCCACGATGGAGGCGATGGTCCTGCTCACGGCGGCGGTGCGGCGCGGGGCGCCGCGCGTGATGCTCATGGCGGACATGCCGTTTATGAGTTACCAGGCCGACGAGGCCGAGGCCCTGCGCAACGCCGGCCGCTTCATGACGCAGGCGGGGGCTGATCTCGTCAAACTTGAAGTCGATCGCTCCTTTGCGCCGCTCGTCGAGAAGATGGCCCGCGCCGGGATTCCCGTGGTGGCGCACATCGGTTCGCGGCCGCAGCAGACCAAGATCTCCGGCGGGTACCGCTCCGTCGGCCGCACGCGCGAGGAGGCGATGCGGCTCGTGGCCGACGCCCGGGCGCTGGAGGCGGCGGGGTCGGTGATGCTGCTCATCGAGGCGACGCCGGCGGAGGTGAGCGAGGAAATAGTGCGCGGCGCGACGATTCCCGTGATGGGCTGCGGGGCCGGGACCGCGTGCCACGGCCAGGTCATCGTCCTCAACGACCTGCTGGGCCTTTCGGACTGGCAGCCGCCTTTTGCCCCGCCCGTCGCCGACTTCGGCGGCGAACTCGTCAAGGCCGTCAAGACGTGGATCGATAAAGTCGATCGCAATGATCTGGGGGAACACCCCTACACCATGGTGAAGCCCGAGGTCAGCGCCGCCGAGCCACGCCGGGCCGGAGCGCCGACGGCACGTTGACACCGGTCGTACCGGGCAGGAGGAGCGGTCGTTTGCGAGGGTTGAATCGATATGCTCCGAGCGTGGTCGTGCTGATCGCGGCGTGCGCGGTGCTTTTCGCGGGGCCGATGCTCGTGGACCGGCTTCAGTTCGCGCAGGAGAAGGCGTCAGTGCAACTGGCGCGGCTTGAACTCAAGAACTCGCCGCTTCTCACGCAACTCAACAACTCGTTCCAGAGCATTTCGCGGCTGGTCGGGCCCAGCGTCGTTCACATCACCATCGAGCGCGACAGCACCGGCGGGATCCTCGGTCAACAGAGCCTGCCTTCGCAGGGCAGCGGGTGGGTCTTTGACGATCGCGGGCACATCGTGACCAATCACCACGTGGTGGACCGGGCCAGCCGCATCGAAGTGCGGTTTTCCGACGGCCTGCCGCATCAGGCGGAGTATGTGGGCGGCGATGAGAGCACGGACATCGCGGTCATCCGCGTAGACAGCCGCCGCGTCGTCCCTGTTTCGCGCGCCTCGGGAATGCAGGTGCAGCAGGGCGATCTGGTCTTCGCCTTCGGCTCGCCCTTCGGATTCGAGTTCTCCATGTCCTCGGGAATCGTCTCGGGCCACGGCCGCCAGGCGCACCTCAGTCAGCATGGCTACGAGAACTACATTCAGACCGACGCGGCGATCAACCCCGGCAACTCCGGCGGGCCGCTGACCAACGTCTATGGCGAACTCGTCGGCATGAACATGGCCATCGCCGTCGATCCGAAAGACCCGGTGCGGAGCGGGCGCTTCACCGGCGTGGGCCTGGCCATTCCGCTGGACATCATCGAGTTCGTCGTCGGGCAGATCATCTCCGGCCAGCCCATTCAGCGGGGCGGGCTGGGCATTCGGCTGCGCGACCTCGGGCCGGAGGATGGGGCCTTGATTCGCGAACTGGGTCTGCCCGAATCGGGCGTGCTCATTCACGAAGTGCAGCCGGGCTCTCCGGCGCACGCGGCGGGCTTGCGCGCGGGAGACGTCATTCTTCAGGCTTCCGGCCAGTCCATGACCCGCACCGAGACCTTTCGCACCATGATCCACAACCTCCTGCCCGGCTCGGTCGTGCGCCTGGAAGTCTGGCGCGAGAAGAGCCTGCACACCTTCGACGTGGTGCTCGGCGACTGGGTGGTGATCGATGCGCCCAACGTGCTCGAAGAAGTCTGGGGCCTCACCGTGACCACGCTTACCGCGACGGACGCGCGGCGGGCCGGACTCAGCGCCGCATCGGGAGTGAGAGTCGAGGCGGTGCGGCCTGATTCGCCCGGAGATCGTCTGGGCATCCTGGCCGGCTGGGTGATTGTCGCGCTGGGCGGGGAGGCGGCGCCCGCACCCACCGACCTGATCCGTCTGCTGCACCAGGTGCGCGAAGGCGCTGCCCTGGAACTGGAATGCCTCGATGCGCAGGGACGCCGAACCACGCGGACGCTTTCGCTGACCCCGGAACCGTAGGCCGCCGCGGGAAGTGGACCGGCGCCATCCGGCCCGCGATGATGATCCGCCAGTGCAATCGCTTTTTCGTCATTCCCGCGCGGGCGGGAATCCAGTCGCGCTGAACGTTGCTGTTTCGATCGCCGGAACCGTTTCGGATCGACGTTGCCCCCTCGCTGGATGCCCGCCTTCGCGGGCATGACGACGAAAAGGCGATTGCCCTGGATGATCCGCGATGCGAATCCTCTGCGCTTCGGACAGTTTCAAGGAATCGATGACCGCCACGCAGGCCTCGGAGGCGATGGCGCTGGGGGCGCAGCGCGCCATCCCGGATGTCGAGATCGATCTCTGCCCGATCGCCGATGGGGGGGAGGGAACGGTCGAGACGATCATCACTGCCGCGCACGGCGACATTGAGTCGGCGTCGGTTCGCGGCCCGTTGCGGGGAATGACCGTCAGCGGCGTGTGGGGGAGGCTGCCCGATCGCCGCAGCGCCATCGTCGAACTTCCCGCCGCAGCCGGACTGGCGCTCGTGCCGCGCGCGAGACGCAATCCGCTCCACACGACGACATTCGGCGTCGGGCAGATCGTCGTCGCCGCGATCGAGTCCGGCTGCACGACCATCATCATCGGCCTCGGCGGATCGGCCACCTGCGACGGCGGGTGCGGCCTGGCGCAGGCGCTGGGCGTGCGCTTCACGCTCGACGACGGCCGCGTGCTCGACGAGACGAGCGACGAATCGATGACGGGGGCGCATCTTGAGATGATCCGCGCCATCGATCGCTCGGCTGCGGAGGCGCTGCGGGCGCGGGGCGTCCAGTTGATCGCAGCCAACGACGTGACGAACCCGCTCTTCGGGCCGCGCGGGTCGGCGTTCGTCTTCGCGCCTCAGAAGGGCGCCGCGCCGGCGGACGTGCAGCGCCTCGATCGCGGCCTGCGCCGCCTCGCGTCGCTGCTGCCCGAGGCCGATCCGCAGGCGCCGGGAATGGGCGCGGCGGGGGGATGCGCGTTCGGGATCACCGCCATCCTCGGCGGCACGCTTCAGCGCGGCATCGAACTCGTCCTCGATGCCGTCGGCTTCGAGACTCGAGTTCGCGGCGCCGATCTGGTTCTCACTGGCGAAGGGCGGCTTGACGAGCAATCACTCGGCGGCAAGGCGGTGAGCGGGGTCGCCGCCGCCGCGGCGCGCCACGGCGTGCCCGTCATCGCCCTCGTCGGCGACGCCTCGCCCGCGGCGCGAACGTGGGCCGCGCCGGGCAGCCCCATGCCGCTCGCCGCCGTCCACGCGCTGACGGACCTGTCAGGCGATGTCGACGACCTCATGCGGCGCGGTACGCAGCGCCTGGCCGATCTGGCGGAACTCGCGGTTCGCGACTGGATTCGCGAGCGGGCACGGAGTTGATTCGCTGATTGGAGTGCGGTCCGCCGGTGGACCGTTATCATCCGGAGATGTCTTTTCGTACACGACCTCTACCGCAGACCGCCGCGTTCATCAGCCTGACCAGTCTGGTGCTGATGTGCCCCGTGCGCGCGCAGGATGAGCCGGCGCCTCGCGAGACCAGGGAGAGTGAGACCTCACCACCGCCGGCGCCGGCGGAAAGCGCTCCCGGGCGGAGAATGGAAGACCTTCACTGGGCGATGCGGCCGGGGCTGAAGGTGGCGATGCTGCGCGCCAAGGTGCCGATGGTCGATCGCGTCGTGCTCGTGCCGGATGAGGCAACGTATCTCGAAGCGCTGTCGGAGTGGAGCCTGGCCGGTCGCTGGCCGATCCTCTTCGAGGATGAGGTCTACGCGCCGATGTTCATTCGGCGCTTCAAGCCTGCGGAGGTGATTCGCAAAGCGCCGACCCAGGCGACGATGCCGCGCGGCGCGGAACTCGAAGAGGCGATGCGCGGCCACGTCGCCAATGCGTGGTGGTCCGGCGACGGTGCCGACGCCTCAGAAGACTCGACGAAGCACCCGCCGGGCATGAAAGAGCGTTTCGCCGCGGCCGGGTGGACCCCGCCGGGCGTGGTCATCGCCTCCGCGCGCGACAAGGCCTGGCCTGCGGCCGTGGCGCTCGCCGCCGATCGGGGTCAGCCCATCGTGTTTCTCGACGATCGCTTCGGCACGCCCAACGGGGCGGTCTCGCTCGAAGACTGGCCGCGCCTGCGCACGACCGTCGAATCGCTCGTCGCGGCGACGGGCTATCCCTACGACCGACTCGGCGACGCCATCGACACCATCACCATCGTGCGCGATCTGCCGGTGAAGTACGTGACGACGGACGATCCGGACGGCAAGTCGCGCAACGCCGTGACCGACGGCCTGGCGCGGCACGCCGACCACAGCCGCTGGGCGATCGTCGGCTCGATCTTCGGCGAGGGGCCGCGGGCGACGTACGTGGCGATGTGCTCGATCTTCCTTTCACCCGAGTCGGCGCTGCTCTTTGACACCTATCCCAATCAGGCCGTGTGGTCGCGCTTCGCGATGAGCAAGCCCGCCGCGCGCCTGCGCGAAGTCGGATTCGAGGTGAACCACACCGCCAATCCGGCGAGCACCGCATTGGCGTGGGAGCGCCTCGCGCCCGGCGGCGTCGACCGCGACCTCATCTTCGTCAACACGAAAGGCAATCACAACTGGTTCGACGCGGCTGATGAGCGGCGCGTCTTTTCCCATGACATTCCGATCCTCAACAACCCGGCGGTGGTGCATTTCGTACACAGTTGGTCGTGCATCTGGCCGGCCAACCGGGATTCGCTTGGCGGGCGGTGGCTCGAACGCGGCGCCTACGCCTATGTCGGCAGCGTGCATGAACCGACGCTCGGCGCCTTTGTGACGCCGGAACTGCTTACCGAGCGTCTCCTGTCCAGCGTGCCCTTCCTGATCGCGGCCCGCGTCTGGGAACTCAAACCCTGGCGGGTGGCGACGATCGGCGATCCGCTGATGACCCTCCTCCGCCCGGCGCCGCGAGCGCCGTGCGCCGAGCATCCGATCGAGGGCGAGAATCTGCGCGAGGCGCTGCGGCGCGAAACGCCCCTTGCCGAGCAGAGCGGCGACTGGTCGAAGGTGCTGAATACGGTCAATCTGCTCGGTCTGGATGAACTCGCCGTAGCGCTGTATGAGCAGCGCCTGAAGGATCACGCGCCCGGCGAGACGATCGGCGCTGTGCTCGGGCCGCTCTTTCGCCGCGGGGATGCGGCGACACTGCTGGGGGCTGTCGAGCAGATTCCCGCGCCTCAACTCACGCCGGCCCAGCGCGATCTCCTCTGGCTCAAGTGGCTGCCGGCGCTCGGGACGATCGACGACGCCGCCACGCTCACGCTCCTGCGCCGGCACATCCGAACGCCGCTGGGCTATGTGGATGCGTGCCGCCTGGCGGCGGTCATGAAACGTCTGGGCCGGCGCGATGAAATCGACGCCATGCTCAACGAGTATGAAGCGGAGGCGAGGGAGGACTATCCGCGCCAACTCATCCGCCGCGCGCGGCCGTGATGAGTCGCATGGCGGTCGGCCCAACGCTACCATCGCCCGCTGTGCTTCGCGAAGAAGACATCCCACACGCCGCGCGCGCCGCCGAACTCGTCGTCGAGACGCATCGCATCATCGGGCCGGCGCTGCGGGCCGGGATGACACTGGCGCAGATCGACCGGCTCGTGGCGCAGACGCTTGATCGCTTCCAAGTGGTGAGCGCCTTCCTGCACTACTCGACGTCCCGCTATCCCGCCTTCCCGTCGTACGCCTGCCTGAGCGTCAACGACGTCGTCGTTCACGGGACGGCGGGGATGAGCACGACACCGCTCCAGCGCGGCGATGTCATCTCCATCGACATCGGTGTGCGCTACAAAGGCTGGAACGGCGACGCGGCGTGGACCTACATCATTGAGGAAGCGAGCGAAGAGAGCCGGCGACTGTGCGAATGCGGCATCGAGGCGCTGCGGCGCGGGGTCGAGCAACTCCAGCCCGGCTACCCGCTTCTTCGATGGGCGCAGGCCGTGCAGCAGTGCGTCGAGAAGGAATACGGCTACCACTGCGTCGAGCGCCTCGGCGGACATGGGTTGGGTTGCGGGCGCGACCACCTTCATGATCCGCCGCACCTGGCCAACGCGGTTCCCCCTTATCCCGGCGACTGGCCCGATTCGCAGTTCCGCCTGGCGCCGGGAATGCTGCTGGCCGTGGAGCCGATCATCGCCGTCGGCACGAGCAAGGTGATTCAGAGACCGAGGCAGTGGCCGATCCGCACCGCCGACGGCAGCCTGAGCGTTCACTACGAGCACGATGTGCTCATCACGGAGCGCGGCCCGCGCCTCCTCACCGCGGGATTGGAAGACCTTCCCATGATCGTCGGATAGCGTTGCGAGGAGCGCCGCGCCGACGTATCCTTGCGCCGCGGCAGGCGACGATCGCAGCCGCGTCCCCATCCGCATCACTGCCCTTTCCGTGAGGAGGCTTACCCGTGAAAGTGTCGATCAAGTACTGCGGAATGTGAAACTACCGCCCCCGCGCCGCCGGTCTGGCGGATGAAATCAAGAAGCGATTCAAGGTCACCGCCGAACTCATCGAAGGCTCCGGCGGAGTCTTTGACGTGAAGGTCAACGGGAAACTCATCTACAGCAAGTCGGAGACGGGCGAGTTTCCCGACGACGCCAAACTGCTCGAGCAACTCAAGTCCTACGCCTGAATATCCGTGTGAAAACCCTGTGGTGCGGTGATCCGGGCGACGGTCAGCGGGATCGCCCACGCGAGCGCATGTTCGTCATCCCCGCGAAGGCGGGGATCCAGTCGAGCATGCAGGTGCGCTCGCGGCGCGAAGGCCCGTCGATCGATCGCCGCGCGCCCGCTGGATTCCCGCCTCCGCGGGAACGACCTGTGACAGCCGTCCGCTCTATCGCGTGGCCTTCCGGTCGCAATCCCCCCCCGGCCACGGTACCCGCGCTTTCACACACGACTGCGCGAGCAGTGAGGTGGAGAGTCTGAGCGCAAAGACAAGCCCTCGCCGGCGCTGGCGCCGGCGAGGGCTTTTCATTGGCCAACACGGCGATCGGCCGCGATCGCGTTACTCGATCACCTGCTCGACGACGTTGCTCTTGCGCTGGAACTCCGCGGCCTGGAGCCAGACGCGAGTGCCCTGCGTTCCCGGCGGAACGCGGCGGCGGAGGAGCGCGTAGCCGTCCTGGTCCGCCGTGCGCGCGCCGGCGAGGACGGGGTTGGCGAGGTCGATGGTGACGTCCAGTTGCGGGATATAGGTGTTGCCAAGCCCTCGGGTGCTGTAGATGAACGCGACGGTCTGACCCGGCGTGGCACGGAAGACTTCGGCGTCGCAGTTGACGCCGGAGACGAGTCGCGAAGTCTGGAGGCGCATGGGAATGCCGCCGCCCAGCGCCGCCGCCACCGCTTCATAGGCGTTGACGCGGCCGGCGCCGAAAGAGTTGTCGCGGCCCGCTTCCCCGAGATCCAGCGCCGTCGCCTGAAGCAGTTCCTTGATGGCGAAGTGGTCGAGGCTCGGATCGGCCTCGAGAATGAGCGCGACGGCGCCCGTGACGTGAGGCGTGGCCATCGAGGTGCCGCTGAGGTTGGTATATCCCGAGCAGTTGTTCGAGGTGGACTTGGTATTCACGCCGGGCGCCGAGATCGTGGGCTTGAGTTTTCCGGGCGGGTAGGGGTAGTCGTTGTAGGGTGGGATGCCTTGCCACGTCACTGGACCCCGGCTGGAGAAACTGGCGAGGTTGTCGTTGCAGTCCGTGGCGCCGACGGTGATCATGTCGGGCACGTCGCCGGGCGTGCGGACCGAGCCGGTCGGCGGGCAGCAGTTGCCCTCGTTGCCGGCGGCAAAGATGACGACCACGCCCGCCGCCATGGCGTTTTCGCACACCGCGCGCCAGGTCGGGCGGTCGGGATTGGTCGAGTAGGGCCAGCCGAGACTCGCGGTGAGGGCGTGCGCGCCGTTGTCCACGCCGTACTCAATGCTGCTCCACACCGACTGCTCGCCGGAGAAGGAGTTCCAGAACTTGAGCGTCATGAAGAGGGCGTCGGGGGCCATGCCCGTCTGCGTGCCGTTGGTCCCGTCGCCGGCGACGGTTCCGGTGACGTGTGTGCCGTGGCCGAAGGTGTCGCTGACGTTGTTGTTGTTGGACTCGAAGTTCCAGCCGTTGATGTCGTCGATGTAGCCGTTGTTGTCGTCGTCGATGTTGTTGTTGGGGATCTCGCCTTGATTGACCCAGACCTGGTTGCGCAGGTCGGGGTGGGTGAGACAGGCGCCGGTGTCAATGACGCCGACCACGACGCCGCGGCCCGTGATGCCGAACTCGCTCCAGACCTGAGGCGCGCCCATGAGGTCTACGCCGCATTCGATCTCGCTGATGACCCCGCCTTCACCGGGCAGAACCGGAAGGACTTCGACGCCCCTCGGCGGATCGTGATTCACATACGCCACATCCGCCCGCTGGGCGATCTGAAGGATGACCTCAGCCGTCGCCTGCGCGCCCACGACGTTGTGAATCCATATCGGGCGCACCGCCTCGACCGCGCCGGCGGACGCCGCGTGATCGAGCATCGCCAGCAGGTGGGCCTGCGATCGCCGCGCCAGCGGCTTGAGGAGATCGCGGATCGCGTTTCGCTGGAACTCCTTGTTGCCCAGCCGGCTGATCCTCGCAATCTCCTGGCGCGAGGCCTGCTCGCTCATCACGATGGAGATGGGAATGAGTTGCGCAGGCTTGGAATCCCGCAGCACCTGGGCGAGGTCGCCCCGCAGTTTCGCCGCCGCCGAGGGCGCCTCCGCCTGTCCGAACACGCCGGACGTCGCCGCGCCCGGCACACCGAGCGCTGCGGCAAGAGCCAGCATCGCCCATCGATTCTTGATCCGCATGATCTGCTCCTCCTGTTGGATTTCGAGCGCGAGCGCGCTCCCTGTTCAGAACCACCGAAAGCGGCCGGTTATTGCCGCCGGTTGACTATGTACCGCGGGCGCCTCAACCTGACACCCGAGGGGATGCAATCCTCGCGCCCTCCCTCCGGGCGCCGGTGACATCAAACGCACGGCGAATCCTACTCAACTGGAGGGCGCCAAGGCGCGATCGGATCGCGCGAAACCGGGCGCAGAAGAGTTTCCGCGGGCCGAGATGGCGATACGTTCGTCTTGCCCGGGACGCAACCGAGGGAGGCGCAGACCTGCGCCCCGCCGCCCTCCCGTCCGATAGTCGGTCGTCGGGACAGGCGCGCCCGCGACTCGTGGGTCAGAAGTGATCCGCGAGCCAGGGCGCCGGGCCGGCGAAGGCGGCGGCGAGGGTGGCGAGCGCCTCATCCTCGCCTTCGAGCCAGCCGGCGGCTCGCGCCTGCCAGGGCGAGATGAACCCCGAGTAGAGCGACGCGAGGCCGCGAATATGCACTTTGACCGCGCCGCGACCCTCGCCGCGCTGCGCCTCCGCCCGGCCGCCGGCGAGGCGCAGGAGCAGCCTCCCGTTGTTGATCTCGGGCAATACCTCATCGCCATGCACGTCGAGATGCACTTCGGCCGCGAGTCCCGGCGGGTAGCCTCGCGCTTCGATCGCCGCCGCCGCATCGAGCAGGCGCACCATCCACTGGTCCTTCACCTCGTCACGAACCGACTGCTCGCGCAGGTTGAGGTGGATGGCATCGGAGGGATGGCCGTGCCAGATCACCTCGCCGGCCATCGATCGGTGGTCGGCGAAGAACTTGAGCAGGCGCTGCGCCGCGCCGGGCGTCTGCGCCACGAGGTCGGTGCAGTAGAGGTTGTAGGGCCGTGTGGGTGAGTCCTGCGGCACGATGCAGGCGTATCCCTCGACGCCTTGCGGGCCCTCGACGAGGTAGCCCGTCGCCTCCGCGCCGCGGTGGTGGCGCACGCGCGACCAGACATAGTTGGTCCGGTCGAGGTGGCCGCTGTTCCGCTGCGCCCGGGCCTGGTAGCACTTCTCAATGGCCGACTGGTCGGCGTCGGTGATCGGCCGCACCTTCATCTCGCGCTCGCGCGAGTCGATGCTCGCCGTGGGAAGTGTGCAGCGGTAGTAGGTTCCGGCCTGCTCGTAGCCGACGCGGCGGTAGAGCGGCTGCGTCGCGGGATAAAGCGAGGAGATCGGAACTCGCATGGCGTGCATCTCGCGCACGACGGCGCGCATGAGGGCGCCGGCGGCGCCGAGGCCGCGCGCATGAGGGTCGATGCCGACGGCGGCGATGCCCGCCGTCTTCACCGCCCGACCGCCGAAGAACTGTCCCATGTGGATGATGACCAGTCCGCCGACGACGGTCCCCGCCTGCCGCAGCACGCGCAGATTCTCTTGCCCGGCCACCTCGAAGAAGCGCGGCACGCGATCGGCGGTGAAGTTGAACGTCCGCCGCAGAATCTCCCCCAGCGCCGCGCGCTCGCGGTCGTCATGTGCCGTGTCGTATTCATACTGCTCGCTCATGCGCGTTCGTCCCTCCCTTCGAGAATGGCTGCTCAGGGCCGCAGCGGTCGATATGATCCGAGGCCGACATCGTAGGAATCGCCCGCAAGGGTATGGAGAATCGATCCGTGGGCTACATTGACCAGACCGCAAGGCAGGTGGAATCGCACCAACACGAAGGCCTGTCGATCGTCGACACCCTTCAGTCGCTGCTGATCGCCTTCATCCTGGCATTCACCTTCCGCGGCTTCGTCGTCGAGGCGTTTGTCATTCCGACCGGCTCCATGGCGCCGACGCTGCTGGGCGCTCACGCCATGGTCCGCTCGCCGCAGACCGGATTCGTCTACCCGGTCGGGCCGGCCGACGACGACACCGACGGCGGGCAGGCCCACTCCGTGCTCGGCCCCGGCTCGGGCTACCAACTGACTGATCCCATGCTCATGAGCGGCCGGGCCGATGACGTCGTCGTCGCCAACCGCCGCACGCGCATGGGCGATCGCATTCTGGTGCTCAAGTACCTGTACTCGCTCGTCGGGCCGCAGCGCTTCGACGTGGTCGTTTTCAAGAACCCGACGCTGCCGTCGGAGAACTACATCAAGCGCCTCATCGGCCTGCCGGGCGAAGCGGTCTGGCTCGTCGACGGCGATGTCTTTGCGCGCCCGAACGGCTCAGAGAGTATCGAGGGCTTCAAGGTGCAGCGCAAGCCCGAGCACGTTCAGCGAGCCGTCTGGCAGCCGGTCTATCACAGCGAGTACATTCCCGTCGATCCCTCGCGCATTCGCGGGGGCTGGCTGCCGCCCTGGTCGGGCGAGGGGTGGGAGGTGGCGAATCGCCGCTCCTATCGCAAGGACTCGGCGGATTCGGGGACGCTGGTATTCGACCCGACGCGGCTCGTTCGCGACAAGCACCCCTACAACGAGCCGCGCGATGATGAGCGCGGCATCACGTCGGCCGATGCGTTCAATGTGTCGGACATCCGCCTCGCCGCCGCCATCGAACCTGATGCGGACGGATTGGCGACGACGATTCGCCTCGCGTGCCGAAGCCATGAGTTTGAGGCCGAGATCGGCGGGCAGCGGGCGGTGCTGCGCATGCGGGCGCAGGGCACTGCGCCGTGGACCACGCTCGACGACCAGCCGCTGTCCGGCTTTGCGCGGGCGGGCCGCGCCACGCAGGTCGAGTTCTGGCACGTCGATCAAGCGCTGCGGTTGTGGGTGAACGGCTCGGAGGCGGCGCACGGAGATTACGATTGGACCCCGGCCCAGCGACTCGTTTGGGCGACCGGCCTCGCGCCCGAGGTCGCCTCCGACCCGGCCGGCGGCAACCCCTACGCCGCTTCTGAGCACCGTCCCACTCCGATGCGCCTCTCGTGGCAATTCAACAACGTCGCACTCACTCTGCACCGCGTCGAACTTGACCGCGACCTCTACTACCGGCCGGCAGATGCACCCTACGGCGGGCCGGCCCTCGGAACCCATCCGGACCATCTCGTCCACCTCAACGCAGATCAGTTCTTCGTGTGCGGCGACAACAGCCCGGCGAGCCAGGACGGGCGCCTCTGGGGCGATCCGGATCCGTGGATCGCCAGGAAGATCGATCCTTCGCCGGGAGTGGTCAATCGGTCGCTCATGCTGGGCAAGGCCTTTTTCGTTTACTTCCCTTCGCCGGAGGGGTTGCGCGAGGGGGCCAGACGGTTTGTGCCCAACTTCGGCCAGATGCGCTTCATCCATTGACGCCACGCGAGGCTCTGCGAGCGCCGGGGCTAGCCTCTTCACTTCTTTGTTTGACGCTCCGCGCCTTTCACCACCATGCCGCCACCGCTCATCGGAATCACGGCTGATGCGGATGAACGAACGTACAAGTGCGCCCGTGCTTACAGCGCGATGGTTGCGGAAGCGGGAGGCGCGCCGATCATCCTTCCGCATTGTCTTGATCGCCTCGGCGAGTACGTGCGACTGTGCGGCGGCTTCGTGCTCACCGGCGGCGACGACCTGCGCCTGGAAGAGTTCGGAGTACCGACGCATCCCGAGGCCCGACTGATCGATCCGGAGCGGCAGGCCTTCGAGATCGCTCTGCTCCGCGCGATTTCACCGGCCCGACCCGTTCTGGGCGTCTGCCTGGGGATGCAACTCATGGCGCTGACGGCGGGCGGTTCGCTCGACCAGCACCTGCCCGACTCTCTCCCCAGCCATGAGCAGCATTGGGGGCACCGGACACACCTCGTTGAAGGGGAAATCGGCCGCGGCGCCGTTCTGAGCCACCACCGCCAGGCCGTCGCTGATCCCGGACGCCTGGCGGTCATCGGCCAGGCCCCGGACGGGGTGATCGAAGCGGTCGCGGACCGATCCTGCGCCTTCCGCGTCGGTGTGCAGTGGCACCCGGAACGGACCGGTGCGGGCCCGCTCGGCCGGGGTTTGTTCGAGAGGTTGATCGAGGCTTGCCGCTGATCTGTGGGCCGAGACCGCTCGATTGCCTCTTCCATCGCCCGAACAGGCGGGGGGAACCGGATCATTTTCAAGTTTTTCATGGAATTATCCTTGCAATCGTCAAGGTTGACTGGTATTGTTGTTGCGGATGAATCTCTGTCCCCGGGCCTCCGGGGCACAGGGGGAGAGAGTCAGCAGTTCAAGGAATGGAGAAGAGAGAGATGAAAGCCTCAAAAACAGGCGTTCTTATTGTTGGTGCCGCAGCCGCGCTGGGCACTTTGGCGGGGACGGTCCAGGCCGACCTGATGTCCAATGGCGGCTTCGAGACCATGGTCTCGACGACCGGAACGCTGCCCGATGGCTACGCGTTCTGGCGCGGCGACCATTCGAGCATCGTGCTCGCGGAAAACGACATCACGCCTTGGGAAGGCGTGCAGATGCTTCGCTTCAACTACACCCACCGCACCGGCCCCACGGCCTCCGTCGGTTCGGAACTGTGGCAGGTCATTGATGTGTCGTCCTACCAGTCGCTGATCCGCTCGGGTCAGGGTTCGGTCCAGGCCGGCGCTTTCTTCAATCGCGTCAACAGTGACCTGGCCCCGGTGGACACGATGTTCTCCGTGGCCGTCTACGCTTACGCCGGCGACGCTTCTTCGTTCCCCAACCAGTGGGGTCACGGTGAACTGTCTTCCCGCCAGAACACCCTCCTCAGCGACGGCGAAATCGAAACCTGGGAGCAGGCGCTCGTTGACATGCTCCTGCCGACGGCCACCGACTTCGTGGTGATCCGCATCAGCGCGACCGAGAACGTCTTCAACGACATCAACGGGGTTGAGTTCCACGGCCACTACGCGGACGGAGTCGAGTTCGGGATCATTCCCACTCCGTCGGCCCTCGTATGCCTGTTGCCCGTTGCCCTCTTGGGTATCGGACGTCGTCGCCGCAGCGCCTGAGGCTCACCATTCCAATCGTTGTATTCCCCGACGACCCGGCCGCTGAGGCCGGGTCGTTTGCTTTCTGTTGTCCGGAACGGGGGAAATATGCAAGAAACGGCGGCACAAGCCGACATTGCATTGGTGAACACGAACATGGCCGGCACCGGAACCCAACGCGACGAGGCGCGCCCGGACGCGCCGGCCGGGGGCGAGGCGCCGGCGCAGGCCGGGGGCATCACACCGGCCGAGTTTTCAACGCTCTTCGAGCAGTCCTTTCACGTGCTTTGGTACATCGCCTTGGGACTCGTACACGATCGGAATCTCGCGGAGGACGTGGTGCAGGAAGCCGCCATCGTCGCTCTGGGCAAACTGAACCAGTTTCAACGGGGCACGAACTTCACCGCCTGGATGGGTCAGACCGTGCGCTACGCCGCGCTCAATCTCGCTCGACGCAATCGTCGCCACCTTGCCGCGGTGACGGACCCGTCCCTTCTGGACTCCGAGGTCGGCCGGGGTGCGCAGCCGCCTTCGGTTCGCCGACCTCCCCTGCGCCTCACTTCCCGGGCGGCGTTGCCCGAGGGCCAAAGCGCATTCGACGATCGCCTCGTTCACGCCCTGGAGTCGATCAATGAAACGGCGCGAGTCTGCCTCCTGCTTCGCACGCTCGAAGGTATGGAGTACCGCGACATCGCCCGCACGCTTGAAATCGCGGAGGGCACCGCGATGAGCCACGTCCACCGGGCCCGTACGGCCCTGCGCGATCGACTCATGGCGCCTCCGGATGAGCCGGGGGCGGAAGGGAGCGGCGACGCATGACCGCGCCCCTTCCCACTCCTCGTGACGAGCCGGCCGGCCTTCTGGACGAGTTTCTTGACCGGCGGCTCACCGCCGAGCAGCACGCCGCGATGGAACAGCGCTGCGATTGCGAGCCTGACCTCGCCGCGGCGGTGAAGTGTCAGGTCGAAATCGATGAATCACTGGTGCGCTATGCGCGGACTCCGGATGCGACGTCAATCCTCGCCGCGGCCCAGGCTCGGCGAGGCGAGATCGCCGGCATGACGGGCGATTCACACCTCGGCCGCGCGGTCTCGGCCCGGGGCGCGGCCGCCGGAGACACGCCGGTCGGCCTGTCGGGGCTTTCGGCCTGGAGGCGTCTGGCGGTGGCGGCGGTGCTGCTGCTGGGACTGGTCGGGTCGTGGCAGATTTATCACCTCATCACTGGCGGGCCGAAGGGGCGCTATGACCCCGGCCCGCATCGGACCCTGGCGCAGGCCTATCAGCACACCATCGATGCGGGCTTCACCGCCAACTGGGAGTGCAAGGACGATCGGGATTTCGCTTTGGTCTTCTATGACCAGTTCGGCGACCTGCTCTCGATGAACCCGCCGGTGCCGGGCGGTGTGCAAGCGCTTGGGCTCAAGTATGTTGACGTGATCTCGCCCAAGACCATCGGCATGTTGGCGCGGGTTCAGGGGGTTCCCGTCATGATCTTCGTCGATCGCCTGGAGAGGGATCATGACACGGATCGCGCGGTGCCACCGGGCCTGAGTCTTTTCCGCCGTGAACTGGGTTCGCTGGTTCTGTATGAACTGACGCCGCAGCGGGAGCCGGGACTGCTCAACCACCTCAAGCGCCCGGAAACGCTTCCCGAGCCGGTGGAGGGGGAGTCGCCGGAGCGATGAGGTGGGTCGATCGGCGGATTCTGGCGGCGCCCTGCAAGGAGACGCCCTCCAGGTGACATGACAGGGTGCCCCAGGTCGCGCGGAGGATCTGAAATACGAAAGTTCTCGGTCATCAGTCGAATCCAACAGCCCCCGGGTGGCTGATGACTGGTTCTTCCAAATCGTCCCGCGGCTCGAAAGGGTCGCGGGACGATTGCTTTTTTCAAGGCTCGGTCGCTTCCTGGGCCGGCGTCTCCGCTCCTGGTGCGGACGCCTCTCCCGGGGGATCGGTTGTCGTCCTGTCCTCTTGCCACGGGTCGCGCGGGCGATTGAAGATGTAGTCGAAACCCTGACCCTCCGAGCCGGAGCGAAGCGCGGCCATGTAGTTGCGTCCGGGCGGCTCGGCGCCGCGATCGTCCGCGAGATCGAGACCCACGCTGTAGAGGAGGTAGGTGCGCGGGTCATCGGCCGTCGGCTCGCGCTTGAGAAAGACGAAGGGCTTGCCCGAGACTGGATCGAGCGGGACTGATGCGAGGAACTCGGGAACCAGGTCGTCGAGCGCATCGGGCAGACGACCGTGGCGGTTCTCGAAGGCTTCGATGGCGAGCAGGAGGCGCGTGGCCTGGCGCACGGCCTTCGCGTTCAGATCACTCGAGAGACAGCGCGTGAGCGCCGGAAGGAGCAGTCGGAGCACGAAATGGCCTCGGGGCAGGTTGTCCACGAACTCATCAAGGTTCACGGAGTGACTCCGTTGCTCCGGCCCGAACAGTTCCGACTGGTCTGCGGCGGCGGCGAAGAACTCGTTGAGCAGGCGCGTCGTCTCGGCTCGGCCGGGCAGGACGAGGCCGACGACATTGAAGATCGGATGCGCGCCGCCGAGGGGCGGACCGCCGCCGAACATGTTGGCCATTTCGGCGGACTTGGACATGAGCAGAATCCCGTCGCCCTGGCCGTCATCCGAGTAAAGGCGCTGGATCACGTCCAGTTGCGACATCCGCTCTCCATCCAAGGCGAGGCGGATCGGCGCGAGGGGATGGCGATCGAGCAACTCGAGCAGCGTTCGACACGTCGCCTCGTCCATCTCCCGCTCGACGATCTGGCAGCCGAGCTCGCTGAGAATCAGTTGCGAGATGGAGATGCCCACAAGATGGCCGAGGAGCAGCCCGTCGTGCGACGTGATGCGCGAGAGGGCCAGGCCGTGCTCCGTTGAGCGGAAGAACTGCTCCGCGTCGCCGGCTTCAACGGAGGCGCGCATCCGCGCGGCGCACATCCTCGCGACGCCTCGCGCCTGGCCGAGTTCGGGAAGGAGGGCAAACATGATCCCCTGTTCGGCGCCATCGAGACTCTCACGCACGGCGCGCGGCGCCGCCGCGGCCGCGTCGAGCGCTTCGAGTACGCCGGACTGCTCGATGTGTGCGAGCAGCGCCAACTCGAAGCGCACCCGCTGCGGATCGAAGTCGCCATCCAACACGCGCGTGAGCGACTGGATATCCGCCAACCGATTGCGGTCCGTTGGCCAGTCAGGCACGTCGGGATAGCCCATCATGCTGTAGAGCGTCAGCGCTTCAACAAATGCAGGCCAGCCGTTTTCCCCCTCGGGCTGGAGGCTCGCGCTCAGGTCGCGCATCTTCTGCTGGTAGTCCACAAGCGGTCCGGGTTTGGCGGTGATCGCCTGCCCGACGATCCAGCCGAGCGCGGCCAGGGCCATCAGCGCGATGAAGAGCACGACATAACGCTTGCGAATGCGGCCGCGGCGCGGCGGGACGGATCGGCGGCGCAGGCCCGGCGGGGGTTCCTGTCGGCGGAGGCTCATGGTGGATACAAGCGGCGCGAGCCGGGGCTGACAAGTCCCAACGCCGGCTGAATGCGACATGCCCGTCGATCCGGGGCGGCGCTCGGAAGCCTCGCTTGGCCCCGGCGTGGCGGATGCGGCCGGCAGGTCTCAGCAGTAAGAGGTGGTGTTCACCCGCCGCTGCGCTTGGGCGCCTTCATGATCTTCCAGTTCAGATACTGCTCGCAGGGGATGGACACGGGGATGGGCTGCCAGCCCCAGAGCAGCGGCTTGCCGGCCCGGCCCTCGGCGCGCACGCCCGCCGGCGGATGGAAGTGATAGGAAATCGGGACGAGGTAGTTGAGTTCGTCGTTGCCGCCGACGCCCGGCCATTCGCGCATGATGTCGTTGGCGCGGCCCGGCCCGCGGTAGAGGGGCCGGAAATCGACGGTGATCCATCCCGCGGAGGGGACGTAGAACTCGGCCCAGGACAGCAACTCCTTGGACTTGTCCTTCATGTCGAGGCCGATGACGGGTCGGGCCGGGAGCCCGGCGGCGCGGCAGAGGGCGACGTAGAGGCAGATGCCGTCGTGCGAGGTGCCGCGCATGTTCTCGATGGCCTTGAGCGCCCCTTCGACTTCGAGGCCGGCAAACTGCCCGAGCGTGTCGTTGTAGTAGTTCTTGCCGCTGACCTGAAAGTTCTGCACGATCTGCCGCGCCAGTTCCTTGCCCAGCAGAAACGGGGCCACGCTCTTGTGCTTGCCCTGCGTGAACGTCTGGAGGAGCCTGGCGACCTCTTCGTTGGTCGATTCGACGTAGCGCTGCGGCCGGAGTTCGGCCGCGACCTCGGCGGGCCAGGTCTCGGTCCAGGGAATCGCCCGCAGTCTCGCCTCGTCCACCTTCGCGTTGTAGCAGGTGACGAACTCTTCGAGAGCGAACTCGACGTGGCGCCCGCGGAACTTGGGAATGATGAACCGCGCCATGCGACCGTCCGTCTGCGAGGTCGGCAGGATTTCGAACTGCGAATCCACCTCGATCTTGTCGAGTTCGAGCGTCGTCTTGAGGCGCTTCATGTCGATGGTGTGATAGGCCCCCTCGGGAATGATGGGAAAGACGAGCGGGGCGCCTTCAAGATTCAACTCGAATTGCGAGTCGGGGTTGATGCGGTCCCGATAGGCGGTGATGTGCCCGTCGAGGTTGAGTTGATACTCGACGGGTTCATAGCGCTGAATGGCGTCGCTCAGGGGAGGGGATGCGGCCGAGCCCATGGCGGCCAGCAGTGAAGAGGAGGCGAGAAGTGTCAGGGCGATCTTCATGAGAGTGCTCGATTCCAATCCGTTGTATCGTGTTGCAGCATGGTCAGCCCGGTCTCGTCGTCAGCGACCGCTCGAACCGGTGCGCGGCTGCCGATCAATGTGGATGTCCAGCGACTGATCGATCACGACCGCCTCGGGATACGAATGCCACGTCCAGAGCAGGGGCTTTTCGACCGGCTCTGTCGAAAGGTGAATGAGGGGCGCGTGGTAGTGGTAGGCGAGCGGGATCCGCCTGTTGAGATTCTGATCGGAGGCAAAACCCGGCCAGCGATCGTTAATGTTGCGCATTGTTCCCGGCGCGCGGTAAAGCGATCTGAAGTCCACGGAGACCCATCCGGCGTCGGGGACGAAGAACTCGGCCCAGGAGATCAATTCGCAGTCAAGATTCCGGCCCCGTTCACGCCGGTAATCCCCGTAGTCCACGCCGATGACCGGCCGGGCCGGCAGCCCCGCGGCGCGGCAGACGGCCACGTAGAGGCAGACGAGGAGGCAGACGAGATCGTGCAGCGATCCGCGCCCCGACTTCATTGCCGCGATCGCCCCGTTGACGTTGATGCCGGTGATCTCATGCCGGCGCCCATAGACCACATTCGCCTCTCCGGGTCGATAGACCTGTGTGACACGGCGGGCGAGTTCCTTACCGAGGAAGTAGGGCGTCACCGACTTGGCCCGGCCGCTGGTCCATTGGTTCATCAGCCGCACGACCTGCTCGTTGGTCGATTCGATGTACATCTGCGGCCCAAGGGCCGCCCGTACGTCGGTCGGCCACTCCTCGGTCCACGCGCACTGCGCCAGCGCCGCATCATCGACCTTTGCGGAATAGGCCGTCAGGTATGCGTCGATCGTGAACTCCACTTTGGAGCACTGGCAGCCGTACGCAGCGATCTTCGCGTAGTCACCCACCCCCGGCGCCGCCACGACCTCGAACGTGCGCGAAGTGGGTCGGCCGTCGGTCAACAGTGCGGGGAGCAATTCGTGCAGTCGCGACGGGTCGAGACGGTGGTAGGCCCCCTCTCTAGGAAGCGGGACATGGAGAGGCGCTTCGGCCGTTCGCGGGCAGGTCCGCGCGATCGCGCTCGCCCTCATGCCGATCGAGCCTTTCAACTGCACCCGGTACTCGATCGGGTCTACGCGCTGTATGGCGTCGCTGAGGGGTGGGGAAGTCATCCCGGCAGTGAAAGAGGCGGCGAGCGCAAGGACAGTCGCGCCAATCATGGGGTCAATCCTTATTGAATCGAGTGCGCGAGGCGAGCGACTGAATCATAGGGCGCGCCTCGCTCTGCCGCGCCTCAGCGCGGCCGTCCTCACGGCTTGTACAGGTACTGCTCGAGGTACTGGATCGTCTCGATGTGGATCTCCTCTTCGACGATGTTCAGATCGCCGAGCGAGATGATCCCCACCAGTTTGCCCTCCTCGACGACGGGCATGTGGCGAATCTTCTTCTCGCGCATCAGCGTGCGCACCTCGTCGAGGCTGGTCTTGGTGGTGCAGACGGCCACCGAGGTGGTCATCACCTCGCGAACCTGCGTCCGGCTGGCATCGCGCCCCTCGGCCACGACGCGGCGCATCACGTCGCGCTCGGAGAAGATGCCCGCGATCTCCCCATCGCTCTTCACCACCATCACCGCGCCGATGTGGTGATCGCTCATTATTTTTGCCGCGTCCTTGACGGTTGCATCCGGCGCGATGGTGACGACCTGGCGTCCCTTGCGATCCAGCAGTTGGCCCATGATGCGCATCGACGGCCTCCCTTCGATCCATCGGAGTGTCGCTGTCACAAGTATGAGCCATCTCTCGCCCGATCGCAAGTCTGATTTTGGGAATCTGGGGAAAATCGTCGCCGACCGCCTCCACCCACCGGATGCCTGCGGGCTGCGGCCTGGTCGCTTTCTGCCCGATCTGGACGCGCCCAAGCGGATTCCATTCCGGCACTTGCGCCGGCGGCATCCCTACTCGATCCCGTGCGCGGGGCGGGGGGTCTGATCGTTAATCTTTTCACGATCAAGTTCTTCAGCCCCGCGGCAGGTCAGGAGGGTCAACTCCTCGTTGATGCGCAGTTGCAGATGCACCGGGCGCCGCCACATGACCTGGATGGCGTGGAGCACCTCCGCCGCTTTGGCCGCATCGACCTCCAGCCCGTTCCACTGGTGCGCGAGGTAGAGTTCGCCCCGGTTGCGGTAGTTCGCATCCACCACGTAGATGAAGGGCTGGCCCATGTTGCTGATGCGATACAGCAGCGTCTGCCGCACCACCCGCGGGTCGCGGCTGACGATCACGTTCTCGCCCGTGTGCGGGTCGCGGCGGTGCTGGTAGAGTTTCAGCCGCTCGATCAACTCGTCGGTGAGGAACTCATCGATGAAGTTGACGTCGTTGTAGATGCGGCGGACCTCGAAGATCTTGGAGCGCCCCTTGCTCGACTTGTCGTCAAATCGCTCGCGGTCGCCGATGCCTTCGAGGGATTCCCACGCGGCGCCGTGGCGGCCGGTGTTCCAGCGATCCTCGATGTCCTTGAAGATTTCGACGCCGATCTTGTAGGGGTTGAATCCGCCCGGCCCCATGTAGACCACGCCGCTGTGCTGCTCGGCGTAGTCGATGATCTCCGTCGTGTCGAGGAGGTGCGAGGTCATGATCTTGCTGTGCCAGTAGGTCGCCCAGCCCTCGTTCATGATCTTGGTCATCGCCTGCGGGGCGAAGTAGTACGCCTCGTCGCGGATGATCGAAAGCACATCGCGCTGCCACTCTTCGAGCGGGGCGTGCCGCAGGAGGAACTGGAGCACATCGCGCGTCGGCTCGAGAGGGAACTTGCGCTTCGCCGC
>Ga0326597_10003715_pt1 | contig 21791 bp, 25 predicted proteins | sample RVTome_12_FD_203789 | JGI IMG/M metagenome (GOLD analysis project Ga0326597, IMG submission 203789) | Soil microbial communities from uranium-contaminated site in the Upper Colorado River Basin, Wyoming, United States - RVT100D185 | ecosystem: Environmental > Terrestrial > Soil > Contaminated >...
ACGGCGTCAGGTATGCGAGGTTCCTTGCGTCGCGGCATTGTCGGGCTCCTTTGCTCCGATCATGCCCAACCTCCGCACGAAATTCCTGACAGTCCCCGCACGAGGCCGTGCCGGTACCACTGCTCGCTGCCGGTGAACTGCCGCAGATCGTCCTTGCTGAGTTTCGCTTCGCTCATGGTCTCCGCCTTTCTGTTGGGCTTGGGGTTCATCGCTGCTGATGAACCCTTGCCCAGGCGGCGAGCCGGGGTAGCAAGGCGCAAGAGACCGGAACGCTAGCGCAGCTTGGGCGGCCGGGGCCGCCCCTAGCGCAGCTTGTGTTTCGAAGCTCTTGCGCCGCGCGAGGGCAGCGCCCTTAGCACTTCCCGCCGGCAGGCGGCCAACAAGCTTCCGCCGGCAGGCGGGGAACAGGTGCGTGGGGGAGCGTCACCGGATGGCCGCGACCTGTCACCCGCAAGCGGGTGACAGGTCGCGGGGAGCCCCGCCCTATCGCGGGGCGAGTAGCGCCCGGCCCCTTGGGGCCACGCCAATCAAAGCCTTGATCGAATGTGGATTAACTTGAAGCGGCGAACGGTTATCAGGATTCCTCGCGCTGCTCTCGCAGCATCCGGGCGTGCAGGCGCCGGTTGTGCTGCCGGATCGTGCGGCGCCGGACGGCCTTCGCCGTCATGCGCAACGGTCGACGCCAGCGCCCGCGACGCACGGCTGTCGCCGGCGCGTCGGCCGCGAGCGCGCGGCCGAGCGTAACCGCCTGCTCGAGATCCTCGGCCAGGCGCGCTGTGTCATCACCGCCGTTGCAGTTCCTAGGAACGAATACCCCCACGTGTCAATGCGGCGAACCCATCCGCACATGAAGCGCGATGGATCGAAACGGTTAAGCCGAGAGTCGTGAAATTGTACTGTGGCTGACGTTGTAGGAACGGGCCACTCAGGCCAGGATGCGCACGCCTCCCTCACATCACCCCATCACCAAGATTTAGCTATAGCTCCAAACCAATTCCAGAAGCCCGCTTTCTCACTCCCAATTCCTTGTGCGACGACCAACCTCGTTACGAGAAAAAGGCCACCAGCAAAAAGCATCACACCTAGACCCTTCGGCCACGTTTGTGCTGAGTTAACAACAGATTCAATCAACCCTTGGACCATCGCCCAAAGAACACAACCGGCGTACACATCTAGGGCAAACACCGTCCATTCTTTGAGAGTATGGCTCCCATCTACTACCAGGAAGGTCAAGAGTACCAACCAAGGAACGAACAACAATGGGAAAAACACGGCAAAGATCACTATGCCCGCTAAGCGAGAAATAAATTCTACATAATCCGGCATTTCTCAGATAACCTTCAAATTCAGCGAAACCGTTCCTAATCTGACCAATCTGTGTTAGCTTTAGAAATTACACACTCAGCCCCTAGGGATGGCCGTGGCTGCCGCAGCTTCCGCTTCATGCTATTATCACGTAGAGATTTAGAAGTCCCCGAGCCTCGGGGGGTTGCCGTTGCCGTCCTGGCAAAGCTATATTCAGGACAACGAGTCGGGAGTGATCTGGAATGCAGCTTTTCCCCACCGCAGTCTTCTTCGGTGCGCTGACGTTCTGCGCTGCTGTTTTTTGTGAAACGGATGCAAAAGCCGCCGATGTCAGCGGCACTTGGACAGGTTCAAGCCCCGGCCCCTGTCAAAATAGTCCGACAGCAATTTGTGACGATGGATTGCTGCGGACTTACAGATTCGTACAGAATGGTCATAAGTTGACTGGAACGCTCGACAGTATTTCCCGAGCTCGTCTGGCAATGAGACTACCGTCGCCGCCACCGGTTCAAATAGTAGATGGGAAAATAGAGGGAAATAGAATTTCTTTTTCGTGGTATATGTTAACTTCAGATATAAAATTACGCGCTCATGGAACCATAGCGAATGATAATATTATGACATTAATGGACGAATATTTCGATGGAGGGTCACTACCACCGGCAAATGCCGTTCCATATACGATGAAGAGGCAGCAATAATAAAAATTAAGGTGAAGGTTCTTAGTAAGGGAAGGCAGAGGGTAGTCTCATGTGCCGTTACCACCCCCCACGTCAGATAATTGTGCATTATGGAAATCAGCGGATAAAGCGAGTGCTTAATTTCCACTGCTCCTTTCAAAGCAGGATGCCATACTGAAGCATCCCTGCATTTCACTCAAGAATGATAATGATAACTTGTTGCTCATTCCTCCCTACTACCCTCCTCTGTTGCTGCTCAAGCGCGAAATCGTCCAGCCGCTCACGTTGTAGCTGCGGCCGATCTCGGCAAGCGTGTCGTCGCCGCGCTCGCGGCGCTCAAGCGCCTCGCGCTTCTGGTGCGCGGTGAGTTTCGGTCGGCGGCCGAGCTTGACGCCGCGCGCCTTGGCGCGGGCGCGTCCTTCGCCGGTGCGGGCGCGGATCAGCTCGCGCTCGAACTCGGCGAGGCCGCCAAGCACGGTGAGCATCAGGCGGCCGTGGGCCGTGGTGGTGTCGGCCCATGCGTCGCCGAGCGAACGGAAACCGGCTTGCTTGCCGGTGATCGCCGCGAGGGTGTTGAGAAGGTCGCGGGTCGAGCGGGCAAGGCGGTCGAGCCGCGTCACCATGAACACGTCGCCGGCGTCGAGCTGGTCGAGCAGCCGGCGGAGCTGCGCCCGGTCGGTCTTGGCCCCGCTTGCCACTTCGCGGAACACCTTTTCGGCTCCGGCGGCGGTCAACGCTGTGAGCTGCGCGTCGACGCTTTGGCCGTCCGTCGATACCCGTGCATAGCCGTAGATCATGCCGTCATTTTGCACGTATAATCTGCACGGGGAAAGGGGCCGGATTTCAGGGGCTTGGGTCTTGTGCAGATTTCTTGATTTTAGCACATGGCCATGTGCCGGCGCAGGACGACCGAAAATCTGGCCGATCCGTGCGACATTTGCCGTCATGGCGACGGTCAGAGTCAGCATAGTTTTGGGGTGCACGCATAGGCCCCGGCCGGGCCGAACACCCGGCCGGCATGCTTGACGAGGCAAGCTATCGACCCACATCGTTCGACATGAGCAAAGGACCAAGCCAGCACACAGGAGAGGCGCCGGGAGCGGCGGAGCAACAGATGAAAACCGCCCGCACAACGGGTCGGCCGAAAGCTGAAGCCAGAGCAACGCGCAAGCCGGCAGTGATTACAACGCCCATAGTGAGCGCCACGCCTATAGTGAGTGCCACGCCCACTGGCGAAAGATCAAGCGATTCAGAAACTATGCGCTTATATACGTTCGATCAGTTTGGCAACAAAATCGAACTAGGCGAGTATCGATACGTAAAATTTGACAATAATACGATATCATTACAGCCAGCAACACGGCCATTCTACTCGCGTGAAGAATTTGAAAGAGCGCAAGAGCAGGGAGAGAAACTTTCAAAATGGATGTATGATCAAATTGATTTTGTTGTTGCAGATGTACAAGCACGCGCAAAGAATGCTCGTAGTATTAATCAAGAAATCAAACAAGTTGAGCCACTGGTACACGACCAACAATTAGATTATTCTACGTCAATGGAAACAGCGAAAGCCATAAAGGCCGCCGCTGACCTACTTTCTACGGTTTATCCGGCAGATGATGTAAGGAAAACCTTAGAGAACTTGGCGGCCAACGCTGCGCGCAAGACAACAGCTCGCACGGCGGCGAAGTTGCGCCCTCACTGGAAAACTGCCCGGCAGGGCGATGAAACCTTGCCGCAGTTCATCATGAGGGAGTTCGCGCCCGAGCTAGCCGACGGCACGATGACGAGGGCAAAGCTCAACCGATATGCTGGTTTGTACCAAGATTTCTTCAACTGGCCTCGGCACCACAAATTGCCGCCGGAGTTGCAGAACATCCCCACAAAAAAACAGTGGATTCGGCAACAGGTCGCGAAAGGCGCCATCTCGCCCGTCCGACCAGACGAGGTGAGGCGTTACGAGCGAGACGTGAAACGGGTTGCCGCTGCCAACCGCCCTATGAAATAAATTTCCCGGATAATCTATTTCAATATCGGTCGACCGGCCCCATATGCTGCCCCGGCCTTAAAGGCTGCGCGGGCCTTAGCTCGCGCCCTCTGCGGTTGGGGGCGAACCATGCTGCAAGCGGGTCTGAGATTGGGATGCGTGCTGCTGCCGGATTGGCTGCGCGCCGCTTCAGCTATCGTGGCTCTGGCGCTTCTCGATGCGTTGATGCCACCTGCCCCGCCTCCCGCCAATGTCGCGGCCGATTTAAGCCGCTCTTTGCAGAGTGACGAAGCATGACCGGGCGAAAAGTCCGGCGGCTGTGGCCGCTGCTGGCCGCGCCGCTGCTGCTCGGCGGCTGCGCCGCACCTTATCCATCGGGTGGCTGGCCCAATGTGGCGAACACCCGCTACTACCCGCCGCCGCGCGGTCAATTCTTTCCTCGCCCCGAGCTGTATCGCGGTCGCCCGGTGCCGCCGCCGGGCTGGATCGTGCCGACACCGCCTCGATACGCGCCGGAACCCGAACCGTTCGACGAAGCGAAGCAGGCGGCGGTGATTCCCGCCCCGGAACTGAAACCGGCGGCGAAGCCTATCGAGGTGATCGCCCCAAAACCGGAACGTCAGCCCGATCCGCCCGCCCCGGTGAAACCGGAGATTGTCCGGTTGCGGCCAGCGGGACAACCGCCGGTCTTGCCGCCAACAGAAGACGATTGCGTCGGCTGGTGGCGCATCTGCCACTTTTTGTGAAGGAAGGAGGAAGGAAAATGGATCGGTATGTCGCCGAGCTTCTCGTCGGGTTTTACCGCAATCTCTATGACGACACCGGGCGCTGGCGTCCGGTCGGGTGGCTCCTCGTTTTCGGGGTCGCGCTCGGCTGGTGCTTGTTCCCGCTCTTTTTGGCTACTTTAGCTCACCCATCAGATGTGATCCGGCTGATGGCGAAGCTGCAAGGGCTGCCGAAGCCGCATCAGTTCACGTCGCATCAGCTTGCCTCGGGCTTCGTGCAGGCGGTCTTTGCCCTCATCGTGCTGATCGTCTTTCAGTTGGTCGGAACGGTGATGTTTTACAGACGCGCGCGCTTATTCAACGTCGGAGCGGTCGCCGCTCCGGTGCTGTGGCCGCTCGCGGCCTTAACCGGAATCTTGGGTAATGCCGCGTGGCTCGTCGGAACGGCGCAGTTCGATCTCATCGGCTGTCTGATCGGATTCTCGTCCGTGGTGCTGGCCGAGGTCTGCGAGTCGGTTACCAACCGCCTCGGGCGCGACTTCGTGTTCGGCCCGGCGCTCACCGGGCAACATTCCTGAAAGGAGAAATCACATGGCGTTTTTTAACAACTGCCGCCGTGAAATGGCGAAGCTGGCGGCGCCGGAGTCCGTCGCCACTCTCGACTACATCGAGGATTTTTTTCAGAACGGCCTCAACTGGACGCGCGATAGCTATCGCGCGGACAGCGGGGCGCGGTGCCTCGTCGGTGCGGCCAATTACGTGCGGGTGTCGGCGATAGACGGCGCGAAGCATTGGCTGTTGCAGGCCATTCAGGAACGCGAACCGCAGTTGAAGACCGTCGAGGCGTTCAACGACAGCCGCATGGCTTATGAGGAAGTGGCGGCGGTGATCCGCCGGGCGCGTGAGTTGGCCCGGCAAGCGCCGCTGCCTGCGCCGCGTCCAGTTGCGGCCCTCCCTGCTCCGGCTGCCGCCGAAATTCTCCCTCCCGAGCGCTCGCCTGTGCCAGCGATGCGCGATGTGACGCCGCGCGCGCCGCAGCCGGTTGGCCGCTACCGGCCGGGGATTACGGCGGCAACGGCGGCGGTAACAGCGGCAATATTGACCAAGCTTTTAGAAGAGTGAAATAACGCAGGCCGAGGCCGGTAAAATCGCGATGTCTGATAATACTGGCTTCGGCTCCTTTCTCGTGGCGTATATCTTTGGCCCGCCGCTCATTTATCTGGCTGTTGTTCTTTCCTTTTTTCTGCTCGAATGTATTCTGCGCATGCTGAGGCGCGGGCTTGCTTGGTTCTGGCGCTGGCGCTCGGTGCCATTGCGAGAAAAGAACATGACGCGGGCGACCGGCGGGGCCTTCGCGCTGGTCGCCTGCATGGTCATGGTAGCTCACGGGTTCCCGCTTCTCGGCCCGACGCTGACGGCCGGGATTGCCCTGTTTGCGCTGCTTTATCTGGTCGTTGGAATTGTCGGTACGCTGCGCGCCGAGACTTTGACCTTCGATCCGATGGCCGTTTTCTGGCGCTGCGCCGTGGTGATCGGCGGCGCGGCGTTGCTGGTCTACGCCAAGACGGGCTGGTTGTGATGCTGGCTGATCTTCTGTTGGCGGTGATCGCGGCTGCCGGTCTGGGCGTCGTCCTGATCGTGCGCCCGCCGTCGAGACTCAAGCGGGCGGCGGACGAGCCGCCGAAACCGCCCGCCCGCGACGCCACGCCGGATGAGGCGATGGAAGACATGCAGGGCCACGGCGGGCGCAAAACCTCGCTCGATGATCGGGAGTTCTGACAATGGAAAAGGACAATCCGCTTGCGGATATCGACACTAACCCGACGCGCGCCGGGCGTCGCTATCACATGGTTCAAGTGGTCGTCAAAGCGAAACGCGAACACGGCGCTTTGATCTTCCTCCCGCCCGAGAGCGAATTTCGGGCTAAGGACGCGGCCTTTGTGCGCGAGATGCTGGCAACGCTGTTGATAGCGGCGGGTGCAGGGCAATCGGCCGCCAAGGCAATACGCGGTGGGAGAAGGCCGCACAGAAGAGCGGCAGATAACCGCGAGTTCTGATCGTGGCTGCGCCGCTTGAGCCGTCGCCCTTCTCCTTCGGCTATTACTACCACGAGAAAACCGACACCGCCGACAAGACCCGCGAACTCGGCTACGTAGGCGAGCGCCATATCCTGCTGTTCGGCGTCAACGGGGCAGGCAAGTTGACCCGGCTGCTGGCAAAAAATCTGGCGACGATCAAGGATCGCAGTGCGGTAATTCTTGATGTCAAAGGGGAGCTGACAGCTCAGACCCGGCGCATTCGCCAGCAAATTTGCGGTGTCGAGAATTATAAAACGGTCAACCCCTATAATCTCCACGATTTAGGTTCAGACGGTTTTAATTGTCTTTATGGCCTCAACCCGGATGACGATCTTTTCTATGACAAAGCCAAGCTGCTGACACAGGCGATTATCGAGACCGAGGACGATCCGCAGAAATTCTTTCCCGAGAGCGCCGCCGGGCTGCTGACGGCGGCAATCATGTGGATTGTTATGCAAGCCCGCATCGAGAGCCGCCCAGCGTCGCTGTACGACTGCCGAAAGCTGATCTGCGAGCGCGACGAATGGGAGGAAGTGCCGCCGGTCATGATCGGCAAAAAGCTGGTGCCGCAGCCGCCGCGCCAGGTGAAGGGCCTGAAGGTCAATTGCGAATTGATGGCGCGCGAGGGTGGCGAGCAAATCGCCGGGCTGGTCAGCCGCTTCCTGCGCGACCACGGCAAAAACGAGCTAAGCGGCATTCAATCGACCTTCGCCACACAAACCGAATGGCTGCTGTCGAAGCCGATTGCCCGCGATCTCGAAAAGGGAAACTGGAGCTTCGCACAACTGCGCGAGACGCCGACAACAGTAAGCATCATTCTGCCGCCGCAGGAAATTAAGGACAAACGGCGCTGGACTCGTTTATTGTTCACCTGCGCCTTGTGCGAACATCTGAAACCCGGCCCGGTTGACACGATTTTTATTCTTGATGAGTTCCGGGTCGCGGTCGGTCATTTGGAGATAATCAACACTTTCTGGTCGCTGGTACGCGGTTTCGGCGTGCGGTTCCTCGTCGTGTGCCAGTCAGCCCTTCAACTACAAGTTTTATTCAAGGAAGAATGGGAAATCTATGCGGGACAAGCGGGCGCGGTCGTCACGCTCGGCCCGCCCGGCGACATGATGACCGCTCGCTGGATGAGCGAGCGCGCAGGTACGCTATTCGAAACCCGCACCAGCCAGAACGAAGGCCAAGGCGTCGGGGTGCAGGGCGTCTCGACCAATGAGGGCGTGACGATCTCGCAAGCCGAAACCGCCTTCAAGTCAGCGCAGGAATTGATGTCGATCCGCGTCGGCACCGGCCGCATTTGGACGCCCGGCCGGGGCAACACAAGCATTCCATTCTTTGCCCCGAATTACTGGAAACAACCGGCTATCGCGCCGCTGATCGATCCGAACCCGTATTACGCGGCGGCTAGTGCGCCGACATCGGCCAGCGCAGCGCCTGCACCGGCGAATGCCGGGGTGGTCGTGGTGCGTCCCGTCCATCGCCGCATAGCAATAGGGGTGCTGTTTGGCGCGGCGCTGGCGGTCGCTGCCAGTATCGGCGTGACGGTATGGCACAACGCGCAATCCGCTGTGTACCATGCGCCGCCCCGTGTTTCGTCAATGCCGCAGGATCGGCGGTAGCTCACGGCTAGCTATCGAGCGGGTCGTCATCTTCAACATCGCCCGGTCGACGTGGTGGCGGTTGTGGTAACGGCGGCTCGGTGCCAATCGGCGTGAGCATCACGCCGCCAGTAAAGCCGCCGATGGGCAAGCGGTCGAGAAATAATTTGATGATGCCGTTTTCTTCGGCGCGAGCGACACCGATTTCGAGCCAGCGCCCGAATTTTTTTCCTTCTCTTTTGAACGCAAACGCGCAGTGAGTTGGCGTCTTGCTGTTATTGTTTTCGGCCATGCTAACGGCTTAGCAAGCTTAGAGTCGCGGCGAAAGATGATTGTTATGCATCTCACGCGGCGCGTCGTCCGTCAGCTCGTTGTGTTGCCAGAGGTCAAGCCAATCGAGCGTGTCCGTTAACCATGTAAGTGCCGATGCCGCCGTGTTTCTTGGCCGCAGGCGTAACCACGTCAACCGCCTCGCCACCTTCACGAACTGCGCCCGCCGTGTTTCGTCGCCGCGCCCGGACTTCTTCGGCGGCGGCGCGTCCTCGTGCCGTGTCAGCGCCTTGGCGATGGCGCGGAATAGCCGCCCGATCACGCCTGCCTTGCCCGCTGTCGACCGGTTCTCGCTCGGCTTCGCCGTGTCCCTGATGGCGAAGCTAGAAGCGGTCTCGCTCACGCTCTCGTTGCCGTTCGCGGGCCTCGTCCTCGATCTCGCGGAACCGCGCCGCCTGCTCGGCGGCGGGCTGGGTTACCCGCGCGTCAAATTCGCGCTGTTCCGCAGCGGCAAGTTGCATGAGCCGCACCTGCTCGCGGGTCGGCGGCGGCGGCGGCGCGATGAAGTCGGCGGCATAGGCGAGCGCATTTTCGAGCATCCCGGCGATGCCGCCGAGAAAGCCGCTCGCGGCGCGGGTTCCGGTGTCGACGGCCTGCTCGGCAACGTCGATGACGCCCTGCTTCGCATCCTGCAGCGTGCCGGTGATTGCCTCTTGGCGTTCGATTGCCGCCGCCGTCTCAAAACCCGCCACGCGCCGGTCAAGCGCGTTCTGCCGGTCAATGGCGCGGCCGTCGTTGATCGCCCGCCAGAACTCGGCCAGCAATTCGGCGTCGACCGCGAACGCGGCGCGGGCCTCGGTCACGCCCGGCACGGCCACGCTCGATTTTGGATCCCCGTCGCCGGCGACGACGATCTCGGTGGATCTCGAGCTGGCCGGTTCCGGCGGCGGAAAAGTCCGGTTCTCGAGCGCGGCCATGTGCTGCTGATTGAGCGGCAGGACATCGCCGAGCTTCGTCACCACGCAAAGGTCGCCTTCCCTCACCGGGGCGAAAATCCGCACGCGCGGTGCCGGGGTGTCCGGTTCCGCCGTCGCCGTCATCAGCGCAACGTCCTGCTCCTGCCGCAGCTCTTCGAGCGCCTTGACGTCGAATGCCGTTACGCGCGCCAAGGCGATGCCCGCCTGCCCGAGTTCGGCGGCGAATAGCGCGTTATCGCGCCCGGCGGTCTTGTCGGCGGCGATGATCGTCTGTTCAAGCCTCGTCGCGGGCCGCGCTCTCTCTCGCTCGATCCATGCCGCTTCCCGCTCGGCCCGCATCTTCTCGGCAAATTCGGCCTTCCGCGCCTCGACCTGCACCGCGCGGGCCTGATCGACGGTCGGCAATTCGCGCCGGTCGATGCCGCCGAGCTTCTTTTGAATTTCTTCCCACAGGTCGCCGGTCGTGCGCTGGTCCACCCGATAGGCGTTGCCGCGCCGGTCAACGACCGCGAAACCTTCCTTGAGCGCGCGGTTCTGCCCCTTTATCGCCTTGGCGTATTCCCGCGCCCGGTAGCTGGCGGCGGCTTCCTCGCGGCTGACATGCACGAGGATCAGGCCGCGCTTCTCAATCGCCTCGGCGAACTGCGCGCCGGTCTTGGTCAACTGCCATGCAAGGCGGATTTCGCCCGCAATCTGCCCGAGCGGCTTGATTGAGCCTGCCCCCGCGAAAGCGGGGGGCTGCGGGCCGCGCTGCGGGCTATCCGTGGGCCTGTTCTCTTTTCCATCACCGTTGATGCCCCGCCCGTGTTCCTGCGCCTGTAGCGGCTCCCGCGCGTGCGCGCGGGCCTGCTGCGTCTGCTGTGCCTGATCGACCGAGGGAAGCTGCGCCCGGTCGAGGTCGCCAAGCCGCGCGTCGATCTCCTTCAGCGTCAGGCCGGTCAGTTTCTTGTTGAGCGCGTGCTTGCCGCCCTGCTCGTCGATCACGACGTAGCAATTGCGGTCGCCGCCCGCGACGATGCAGCCGCGATCCTTCATCGCGGCGTCGAACGCGCGGCCGCTGTCGGATTGCCGGAAAGCGTCGAGGATCGCCGAGCGGATCGCGTGAACGTCCGTTCCGAGGCGGCGGCTTTCCTCAAGTTCGTTGCGGTCGCCGCGACGCGCGCCGGGCCTTGGCTCGTTGCTGAGGATTTGCAGACCGTATTTGACTTCGATCTCGCGGGCGTAGAGTTGCAGCTTGTTCTTGAACTTGCCGAGGCGCTGCACATAAGCGCGCCCGTCCTCGGTTTGCCGGATCAGGTCGTAGGCCAGATGCAGGTGCATGTCGCCGGTCTTCTGATCGACATGCAGGCTCGCCGCGCGCGGCTGTTGCGTCATCGCCCGGCCAAGCGCCAGGTCGCAGCCGTCCGCGATTTCGAGCCATTGGGCGCGGGTAAGCTTTTTCCCCTCGCCGTCCGCGCCCCGGATTTGCACATGAAACAGCGCCGCGTCGGCCTTGGTCGCGCCGCGCATGATCTCGATATCGCGGAACGCGGCGTGAATGTCGCCGGTCGCAAAACCGCGCATGTCGAGAAGTTCGGCACGTTCGCCCGGCCCGTCGCGGGTCATATAGGCCGCCAGCTTCGCCCCGTCGCCATGCAGGTTGCCCTTGCAGATCATCGGCCGAGCGCGGCCCGGCCCGCCGCCAGCGTTTCATCGGTGGCGCGCTGCATCCCGCGCAGCAATTCCCGCGCCGCCATAACCTCGTCGGCCAGCCGGTCACGGCTGCGGGCTTCCGGGGCCTTCAAGGCGATTTCGTTCAACGCCCGGATGCCCTGATTGATGTTCGCCCCGACGCGGTTGACGGCGATGATGTGTTCCCGCGTCAGCCGGTCTTGTTCCGTCGGCGCGGCGGGTTTGGAGCGCGGGCCGGAATCGCCAAGCGCCGCCTGCCGGAAATACGCTCCGGCGCTCAGCCCCGCTGCCCGCGCCCGTGTTTCCAGTTCGGCAAACTCGGCGTCGTCGAGGCGGACGAACACATGCCGCGCCCGCCGCCGCCTTGGTTTCTTCTTTTCCGGCGCGGGCGGCGGTGCATAGGGCAGATGAATGACGGCCGGGGCCTGCGCCGCCGGGGGCGGCCCCGTAAAGTCGCGCGGTGGCGCGCTCATCGCCCGCCCCCTTTCCTTGCGTTAGGGATCGTCACCGAATGGCGGAAACGACTTCCGGTTCCGGGCGCTCCTTCTGCGCCTAGAGCCCGGCACGCCGCGCCGACGCGGCAGGCAACGCCCATGAGGAAAGGTGTCGGGAAACCCCGTTTCATGACTTGCGCCAGCAATGCCGGGGGATGCAACGGGGGCGTAGCGCCCCTTGCCAAGTCGAGCGCGAAGCGTGTGGTGTGGCATAGCCACGCCCTACTTGCTTCCTTTCGAAACGCGAGGCCATGGGCTTAAAAATGGGGTTCGAGGCGGACGTTGCAACAGGCATCCCGGCCTATCAGCGCGCGCCGCGTCGGGTCAACCGGTCCGGGTCACTCCGTCGCACAATTCCGCTGCCGGATCGTTTGCAGGAACGCGAAACACGGGCGGGGCAAAGTTCGGGAAGAAAGCCCCACAGCTTGCGACTGGCGGGGCCTCCCTGCTCTTACGCGGCGGCTTCTTCGGCTGCCGGTTGCTCGTCGGCTTTCGCGTCCTTGCGGTTCCACACAAGGGCGTGTGAGCCGTCCTGCTGCTTGGTCAGCGCGCAGTTGATCGGCTGAGCAAGCGTCGGCCCGTCCAGCTTGACGGACAGATACGGCTTGCCCGCCTTGCTCGTCTTGGCCCACGCCGCGCCGAATTCGAACTCGCCGTCCTCTTCGGAGGGCGCGCCGAGCACCACGAAATCCGGCTGACTATCGCCGTGCTTCCCGCCCACCCGGCCGCAAGCCCGGCACGGTGTCCGCGTCAGCCTTGCGGCCGGTAAATTGTGATGCCCCTTCTGCCCTCCTCAAGCATCCCCAAAGGCCTGCTTGGCCTGGTGCTTTCGGAATAGATCATCGATTGCCAGCTTGATCAGCGCCGAGTTGTCCTTTTTGAGCCTGTGCCGCAGTAAGGCGATCTTCTCAAGCGTGTCGTCGTCGAGATACCCGCCGAAATGCTTCAACCCGGCACGGCTGACCGGTTTGATCGTTTGGGGCCTCGGTGTGTCACGTGGAACCAAAGCCGGGGGTGGCGATGCCGGCTCCTCTGTCTGCATAGCGGCCAGAAATTCCGCGGCCTTGGCCGGTTTTGCCCTCATGCCAATGCCCTCCGCTTGTGCACAGGCGCACCTGTGCTCAACTGCAACTCTGCACAAAGCCAGTCCCATAGAGCATTAATTTCAGCCCCTGCCTTGCTGTCCGGCTCAAGCTCCTGGGCTGTTAGTCCTCCCCGGCTCGCGTCGCGGTGCACCTTGAACCGATGCAATACGGTCGGCGCCATTGGCAATCCAAGGGCTTCGAGCACACCGCGGGCGGCGTCCTCCTCACTGCGGCTGTTCGGCGTCGCCTGGTTAAGGATAGCGACCGCTGCCTTGCCTGTCGTCCGTGCCAGTCGGGCGGTCCTTGGAAGCTGCTCGAAGGCCTCGATATCGGCCGTAAACGGGATCAGCACGAAATCGGCCGCCTCGACCGCCGCCGGAGCTTCACTTCCCCGACCGGGCGGCGTGTCTATGATGACAAGATCGCATCGGGCCTCTTTGGCCCGTTGCAGCTCGTTGGCCAGGTCGTTTTCGGTTGTAAACCTAACGACCGGAAGCGGCTCTTGGCGCCGGCGCCCCCACTGCGTAGCGCTCTGCTGGATGTCCATGTCGAGAATGAGAACATTCAGACCGGCGGCGGCGGCGGCGGTGCCGAGTGATCGGGTAACTGTAGTTTTACCGGCGCCACCTTTGTTTATGGCAATAGCTATCGTCTTCATGTGCACCCGTTCCCCCGTGCAGTTGTGCACAATTGCAGAACAGAAGGCGTGCACCGATTCGGGCTGAACGGTCAAGGGGGTCCGGTTCTTCGGTTCGCGGGTCGGTATTTGTGCAGTTGTGCACGTTTGCAACATGGCACTTGCGCACATTACTTTTGCAACATCGCCCGGGAAAGCGCCTCTAGCCGTGGCCCTGGCGCATCGGCGAATGCCGCCGGCGCCGTTCGACCGCGAGCGCGGCATTGCGGGCAGTCTGCTCGGCATAGCCCTTGCCGTTCGCCCGCGCCTTGCTGCTTTCCTCGATCAGCCGCTCGGCGGTCGCGTCGACCCCGAATCCCCAGGTGATCGCCGTCATGCACCACACGAAATCCGCCCGGCTGCGATCGGGGCCTTGGCCCTCGCTGTCGGGCGGCGCGCCGTCGAGCGCATGGGCGTAGCTCGGCCATGTGCGGTTGCCGCCGGTGCGGGCAGGGGGCAGCGGCGCGAAGTCATCCGGCGGCGCCACAAGGCCCAGCTCGTCGAGCTCGGCAGCGGTCGTCATGCGGCCTGCGCGTCTGTCGCGAATCGCGACACGCGGGAAGTCGGGCGCGTACTTGTCCTTGAAATTGAGGCTGCCGGCGACGCGGGTTGCGCCGCTGGCGGTCGCGTCGGCTCCGGTGCCGCGGCGCACGCGGCGGGCAAATTCCTTGTCCTCCCGGCCGGCTATAGCCAGCCATGCCTGAAAATTCCCCGGCGAGGTTTCGAGGATCAGAAACACGGCGGGAGCGAGGTGGGGAAGCTGCTCGGCGGCGAGGTCGTCGAGCTGGATGAAGCTGACGCCGGGGCCGTGCGGGCGCACGATCACGTTGCGCTCTCCGGCGGTCGCGGCGTCAAGCATGGCGGGCAGGGTGCGGGCCAGGTCGGCCAATGATACGCTGCGGCGAAACCATTCCTTGTCGCCGGCGCGGGTCGTGCGCGTCACGTCAAAGCGGGTCGCGCCGACACTGGCAAAGGTGTCAAGCATCGCCTGCGCTTCGCTGTGCGCCGTTGTGGTCTCGGTCTCTCCCATACGCCCCGCCCGTGTTTCATCTTACTTGAAAGGCTTGCGCGCCGGTAGGCGCGCTCCGCAACGGCCCGCCGTATTACAGCGGGCCGTGACTGCTGCGCGGAGCGCAGTCCTCTTAGATTAATTAATGGGGATAGGGGTTCTTGGCAGCATCTGCACTCCCGTAAATTCCTAGGTTTGTGGGCCGAAGAGCGCTCGGCCGAAGCGCGCGAGCGCCCCCGCGAGCTGGTCGCCCGGATCAGCGTCGAGCAAGGCGAACATGGTCCGGTGCGCGCCGGGCTGTGCACGGAGTTCCTCGGCCGCCTGCGTGATCGCATCGGGCAGGGGAGGGTGATCGCCCCATGTCCCGGGTTCCGGCGGCGGGGGCGGCGGCGGCTCGTAATAACCGCGCCATTGCGACGGCGGCAGGCTGGCATAGGCGTTGGTCTCCTGGACCAGCCGGAAGCCACCATTACCGTCCGGTTCCGGCCGGGAACGGCGCTGCCAGTGGAGCAGGCCGAGCGTCTTGAGCCGTTGCAACGCATCGGCGACGGCGCGGCGGCAAACGCCCGCCTTCGCCGCTATCGCGTCGTAGGACGGCTCTAGGCAGCCCGTGGCGTGGTCTATGAAGTCGAACAGCAGGACGTAGAGCACGGCCAGGCCGGTGCGCCCGATCGCCCCCCCGTGCTTCCCGGCCGTATGGGTCTGGCGGTCGAATCGGCGCGCCTTGTGCCAGCGCCGGGCGGCCTCCTTCTTCGCCAAGGGCTGGAATTTTACCTGGTCCGTGGTGCTGTCGCGCCACACCGGCCAGGCGGCATAGGTTTTCAACCCGGCGAAGCCGGGCAGGGAGGGTAGGGCGTAAGCGATTGAACGCATGGCTTCCTCGTGGGTTGCAGCGCAACCCGCCCGGAAGCGGCGCTTTGGGCACACCTCGCCCGTGGCAAGAATCGGCTTGCAAAATTCGGCGAAGTAAGGGAAGGTCAACGTTGCCACACGTTATGACTTCCCCGGCCTAGCCGGTATGCAGGCCCCCCGCTTCGGGGGGTTTTGCTTTGGTGGTGTGGGTTTCCGCTCCAATGACGATTACGGAACACGCGCGAATCACTTCGCGCGCGAGTCAACCGTGCATCAAAATGCGGTAGCCTTCAAGGAAGCCAGCGCAAAACCTAGCGACTCGTGACACTTACGCGACAGGAAAGGCTCGTCGTGCGTAAGTCCTTGCCGAGACTCGATTCCGGTCGTTGCCGATGAAGTCGCGGCATCGGACTGTGCGGGTGGATTTGACCCTATGCCGGCAAGGGCCTAGATTCCGGGGCGAGGAGCAAGCCAATGCCCGAAGGCGATGTGATCGGAAAAGGCGAAGTGATCGAAACCACGGTGAGCAAGGTGGCCGCCGAGCTGGTGCGCCGCGGGCTTGATCCCGATGATCGCGTCACGATCACGATCGAGCCTGACGAGCTAATCCCCGGCCGGCGCGCGTCGCGGGCACGGGTCATCGCCGCCGGTCTTACCGACGACGATATCGACCGGCTGATCAAACAGGCCCAGAAGGAAGCCGAGCCGCTGCTTGGATGAGGATCGTTCTCGACACCAACGTCCTTGTCAGTGCAGCGCTCAAACGACAATCCATGCCAGGAATGGCGGCGCACGTGGCCGAGCGGCGCGGCGGCCTACTCAAATCGCTTCCGACTGAACAGCAGCTATTCGAGGTGGTGGCACGCCCCTATCTCGCCGCACTCATCGATCCTGACACGCAGATTTGGTTGAAGGAGCTGATGGCTGCGACCGAGCTGGTCACGATCACCGAGCGGATCACCGCCTGCCGCGATCCTACTGACGACAAATTTCTTGAGCTGGCCGTGAACGGCCATGCCGATTTGATCGTCACCGGCGACGCCGATCTGCTGGTGCTCAATCCGTTCCGCGACATTTCGATTGTGACGCCCGCCGCCTTCGTTCAGGGCGCAGCGCGAAGGGCATGATGTGCAGTTGACCATGCCACTGACGCGAAGCTTCACGGAACTGGTGCAGCGGCACGTCTCGGTCGATCCGGCCTTCGCCGAGGCGCTGCTACGCGAAGGCGTCGACACCATGCTCGCCGGCGACATCGACACCGGCAAGGCGATCCTGCGCGACTACATCAAAGCGACGATCGGCTTCGACAAGCTGGGCGAGGCGACCGGCATACACCGCACGAGCCTGATCCGCATGTTCGGGCCGCGCGGCAACCCGCAGGCCCGCAACCTGTTCAGCGTCCTCGGCTACCTGCAAAAGCACGCCGGGGTCGAGCTGCACGTCATGGCGGGGCCGGGCTGAGTTGGACGGCTTGGCGCATAACATCATCATCTGGAAAACTCCCTCTTCTCGCCTGATCGTGAAGAGCGACGGCTCCGCCTGATGCCGGTGCGTTGGAGGTGCGCCGAATTTTGGCGGCGGCATGATTCATGATATGTTCACAAAAGAATACAACCGGACAAGGTGGGGATGGGGGAGAGTTTCAGAACACGGTCGGCATCGGCGGGCACAAGCACGGCGGAAATCCAAGCGCCGATCGACCAGGACATCGCGCGGGCGTTGTCGACGCAGCTCGCTGATCATCACCGGCTGGCGTTTGCGCGAAGCTTTGCGCACGCGGTGATTCGCTGTGCTTGGCGATCAGACGACCTGCAGCCGGCCGCATCACCTGATGGCGTTGAAATGATGCCGTTGTCTGTCGATGCGGCTGCAGCTGCCGAGCGGCTCGGGGCAGCGATCGGGAAAATGCCGGCGGAGCAGGCGGCGTATGTCGTCGGCACGGTCTATACGACGGCGCTGCCGGAGCCATACCGCGCCACGCTTGGAATCTTTTACACCCCGCCCGAGCTGGTCGAGCGGTTGCTCGTGATGAGCGAGGAGGCGGGTGTGAAGTGGAGCGCCTGCCGGGCGCTCGATCCGGCCTGCGGCGGCGGTGCGTTTCTGCTGCCGGTCGCGCGGCGGATGATCACGGCGCTGAAGGGTACGGACCCGGTTTTCATCCTGCAGCAACTCGGCGCGCGGCTGCACGGGTTTGATATCGACCCGTTCGGCGCCTGGCTCGCGCAAGCAATGCTCGAGCTGGCCTTGCAGGATCTGGCGCGCGCAGCGGGCCGGGCTGTGCCGAAAATCGTTGAGACACGCGACAGCCTCGACCTCAAGACGGGGGATCACGGAGCTTACGACCTGGTAGTCGGCAATCCTCCCTACGGGCGCGTGTCGCCGGCGATCGAACGACGGACAGTGTTTCGGCGGAGCATTTACGGCCACGCCAACCTCTATGGCCTCTTTACCGATGCAGGGTTGCGCTGGGCGAACGAGGGCGGGGTGATCGGCTATGTTACGCCGACCTCGATGCTGTCTGGCCTCTATTACAAGGCGTTGCGCGAGCTGCTGGCGGCGGAAGCGCGACCGCACGCGGTGAATTTCGTCAGCGAGCGCGACGGCGTGTTCGCCGACGTGCTGCAGGAGACGATGCTGGCGACCTATCGCCGGTGCCGCAAATCGCGCACCGGCAAGGTGGGGTTCATCGGGATCGGCGCGGCTGGCGCGGTCAGCTTTCGCCCTGCCGGCACATTCGCCCTGCCGGTGCAGCCGGCGGCGCCCTGGCTGCTGCCGCGGACGCCGGATCAAACAGCGCTGTCAACGCGGTTGCGCGCCATGCCGTATCGGCTCGGCGACTACGGCTATGGCGTATCGACCGGACCGCTAGTCTGGAACCGCTTCAAAGGGCAGTTCCGGGCGCAACCTAGCGCCGGAAATTTCCCCGTGATCTGGGCTGAGTCGGTAACGAGGGACGGCCGTTTCCTGTGGCGGAGCGAGAAACGCAACCATGCGCCGTGGTTCGCGGCAAGGCGGCCGAAGGATGACTGGCTGATCGTCACGCAACCCTGCGTGCTGCTGCAGCGGACGACAGCCAAGGAGCAGCCGCGCCGGCTGATCGCAGCCGAGCTGCCGGCGAGCTTTATCAAGAAACACGGGGGCGTTACGGTCGAGAACCATCTCAACATGGTGCGGCCGGTTGTTGCGAAGCCGAGCGTGCCGCCCGCGGTGATCGCGACACTCCTCAACAGCGCCGCCGTCGATGCCGCCTTCCGCTGCATCAATGGCTCGGTCGCGGTCTCGGCTTTCGAGCTGGAGGAAATGCCGCTGCCGGCCCCGGCGGTGATCAGAAAGGTGGCGAAGCTGGTCGGGGCCGGGGCGAAGATGGCAGCGATCGAGGCGGTGCTCGCCGCGGCCTACGAGAGGGCGGATGCTGCCGCTGCTGCTTGATGTCCGGGAAATTCATCGGCGCCTGCTGCAGATTTTTCCCGAGGGCACGCCGCAGCGGAACTACTGCACGCGCGAGATGGCAGCCCGCACGGTGTTCGTCATGCTCTACATCGGCGCCGTCGAAGGCAGCAGCGTGTGGATGGGGCCGAAGCACGTCTATCGGATGGGAGAGGGGCAGGCGGCCCTGCGCTTGGAGGAGGATCGAGAGGTCTACATTGCAGCGGTCGAGAAGCGGGGCTCTCCGCTCCCGATCGATCGCTGGTTCCAGGACAACACGCGCGAGCCGATCCGGGACGAGACGCTGCGCGATGGTCTGGTGCGCATGGGCGCCGTTGTAACGCGTCCGGGCCTCGCCACAACCTCGTCGCGCGGCCGCTACGCGCTGCAATCGGCCTTTGCCTCGCTGTTCGAGCCGGTACTGGTGGGCGCTACGCTCGATGCGGCGATAACGTCCTGGCAGGACCAGCACCTTTCGGCTGGGGCGCTGGCGCGCGTGCGCCTGCAGCAACGCTCGGCGACGGCGGCGCAATCACGTGTGCTGGTGAGACTGCCGAACGGCGAAACCCGTCAGATGGAAGCCGGGCCCTCGTCGGTCATCACCCAGGCCGTGGTCGAGGTGTTCGCCGGGCGGTTCCTGAAGGACCCGGCCGTGCTCTGGATATCGGAGAGCGGCAACAAGGTCATTCAGCGCGACGATCAACTCGCGCAGGCCCTCGGCCTCAAGATCGAAGTCGACAAGCTGCTGCCCGACACCATACTGGTCGACCTCGCGCCGGCAGCGCCGCTGTTCGTCTTCGTCGAAGCGGTAGCGACCGCCGGCGAGATTACCGACGCCCGGCGCGGCGCGTTCCTGGAGCTGATGACGGCAGCGGGGTTCAAGCAGAACCAAGTCGCCTTCGTGACGGCTTTCCACGACCGCAACGCCGCGGCGTTCAAGCGCGCGATCGCGAATCTTGCCTGGGGATCGTTCGCCTGGTGCCTGAGCGAGCCGGAACACATAATTGGCTTTGATGGGCTGGAGCCTGGCGGCATCAAATTGCTCCAAAATTTCACCTGATCATCGCCATCATGTCTCGGTGACCACATATGAACCGACATCTTACGACACATGACGTGACCTGGTTCCTAGAAGCAGATCGAAATAAGCAGCTCGATCTCGATCCGCCATATCAACGTCGCAGTGTTTGGACACGGAAGGATAAACAGTTCTTTTTAGACACGATCTTCCGGGACTATCCGAGCCCTGCAATTTTCCTACACAAGACCGTTGATGATAATGGTCGCCCGACATTTCATGTGGTAGACGGCAAACAACGAATTCAAACAATCCTAGATTTCGTTGGCGGTAAAGTACCAATGGCGGAGGATTATGGTGATGTAAGATTGAATTCCAGGCGTTGGCCTGATTTGCGAGGCGAGAGCGATCTCAGGACGCAGTTTTGGAACTATAAATTTGTAGTGGAAGAATTAGGATTTGACGAGCCGTCGGTCGTTAACAACATCTTCGATCGAATCAATCGTAATGCCAGAAAATTGACTCGCCAAGAGCTCCGTCATGCGAAATATGAGGGTTGGTTCATCAGCCAGGTCGAAAGCGAGATCAAGGCCCCCCTCTGGAAAGACCTCGGCGTCGCTACGCAGGCGCGGGAGTCACGGATGGCAGATAGCCAGTTTCTGTCCGAACTCATGCTCGTGGTGCTCGAAGGAAAGATGCGCGGCTTTAACCAGGATGCGCTGGATGATGCATATGCCGGTTACGACGATATCTCCACTGCAGATTCGGCTGTCAATGAAGAAGATTTTCTGGGTTCGTTTTCTCGGACAAAACAGAGGATGTTATCGTTGGAGGCCGCTAATTCAGTGGTCACCACCCACTGCCGAACTCTAGCTAGTTTCTATACTGTCTGGTCTGCCCTTGCATTAGAGACTGAGTTGCCTGAACCGATCGAGGGGCTCGCGTCACAGTTGGCGGAGTTTATGACGATGGTCGAAGCCGGCAGGGCTCGCGAAGGCGCGGAAGCAGCGCTTGAGTGGGCGGTCATTCAGTTTGCAGAGAATCTCCGAGGAGCCAGCACCGATATCGGACCTCGCGGCGCTCGGTACGACGCGCTTCTAGCTGGCCTTCGGAATTTACAGGGATGAAAGTGTCTCAATCCATCGGTGATATCTACGATGAGCAACGAGGCACGTTTGACCGTCTCGGAGACGCCGTTGGCACCCTGATTCATGGCCATCTAAATAAGGAGTGGCACTATGTAGGACGAATCAAAGGTCGCGAGAGTTTCGCCCTCAAGCTAGAAACCGGTCGCGTGACCGATCCGCGAAAATTAGAGGACTTTTTTGCCTGCACGATTGTAGTCCGGAATATGGGTGAAGTCACAGAAGCGGAAACGATCGTGCAGCGGCTGTTTGAACAGCTAGAGCGGCGTCCGCCGCGAGCCAATTATATGAGATCAGACCCGTTCGCATTCGATTTCGACCATCTGAGGCTCCATATGCGCTGGCGGGAGGATGACCGACTCCCCCCTTCCGAATTTACGGAAATGCCATTCGAAATTCAGATCAAAACCTACCTTCAACACGCCTGGGCAATTGCGACCCATGATCTGATTTACAAAACTGATGATGTTAATTGGCGTAAGGCCCGGATCGCCTACCAGGTGAAGGCCATGCTTGATCATGCGGAAACTTCCATTGCCCACGCTGAGCAACTGGCGGCCGCCGCTGATCTTCAGATAGAGAATGATCGGATCGACGAAATTCGCGCAGTAATCTCAATGTTGAAAGACGTTTGGAGCGAGGACCCCACGCGGCTGCCCGAAGATGTGCGTCGGCTGGCCGAAAACATCTTGGTTCTAATCCGGCGCCTCGGCGTAACTGCGCCTCAGTTGAGAGAAGACCTGATTGCTAAACATGCTGAGGGTAGGGGGTCGCTGATCCAGACCCTTT
>Ga0326597_10003716_pt1 | contig 21788 bp, 19 predicted proteins | sample RVTome_12_FD_203789 | JGI IMG/M metagenome (GOLD analysis project Ga0326597, IMG submission 203789) | Soil microbial communities from uranium-contaminated site in the Upper Colorado River Basin, Wyoming, United States - RVT100D185 | ecosystem: Environmental > Terrestrial > Soil > Contaminated >...
CTTCCGCACCGTCTTCATCAACGGCCTGGTGCGCGACGAAAAGGGCGACAAGATGTCGAAGACCAAGGGGAACGACGTCGATCCCCTCGAGCTCATCGGGCAATACGGGACGGACGCGTTGCGCTTCACCCTGGTGGCCCTGGCCACGCCGGGCACCGATCCCTCGCTCAGCACGAGCCGGCTGCTGGGCTATCGGGCCTTCGTGAACAAGCTGTGGAACGCGTCGCGCTTCGTCCTCATGAACGTGGAGGCGGAGCGCGCCCCGTCCTACGATCGGGCGAGCCTTCCCCTGGCCAGCCGCTGGATCCTGAGCCGGCAGCAGGAGGTCGCGCGGCGGGTGAACGCCGCGCTGGCCGAGTTCCGCTTCGACCAGGCCGCGAACGAGCTGTACCACTTCGTGTGGGACGAGCTGTGCGACTGGTACATCGAGATCGCCAAGTCGTGGTTCGCCGATCCCGTCGAAGGCCCGCGCGTTCGCGCCGTCCTCGTCGAGGTGCTCGAGAAGACCCTGCGGCTGCTCCACCCGCTCATGCCGTTCGTGACCGAAGAGATCTGGCAGCTCCTGCCCCACGAGGGCGAGTCGATCATGGTGGCGCCGTTCCCGGCCCCGGACGCGCGCAAGGTCGACGCCGCCGCGGAGGAGCAGATGGGGCGCCTCATGCGCGTGGTGACCGCGGTGCGGACCATCCGCGCCACCTACGAGGTCGACCGCAGGCGGCGGCTCGACGCCACCCTCGTCGCCACCGATCCCGGCGACCGCGTGTTCTTCGCGCGGCACGAGGCGATGATCCGGCACCTGGCGCTTCTCGGGGGCCTGAACATCGTCGCGGGAGCGGGGGACGCGTCGGGGACGATCCGCCAGCCCGTCGACGCCGCCGAGCTCCGGATCCCCATGGCCGGCCTGTTCGACGTCTCCGCGGAGACGGCCCGGCTGTCGCGCGAGGTGGAGAAGATCGAGGCCGAGCTGATATCGCTCGCCAAGAAGCTCGACAACCCTCAATTCGTCGAGCGCGCCAAGGCCGACGTCGTGCGCGAGGCGCGCGCGCGGGTGCAGGAGCTGCAAGGCCGCCGGGTGAAGATCGACGCCACGTTGCGGGAGCTCCGGAGCCTCGCGTGAGCCGCGTTCCGCCGTGGGCCGTGGAGACGCTCAGCCCGGAGATCCTGGATCGCCTGGCCCGCGCCGCCCTCGACGAGGACGTCGGCAGCCGCGACGCCACCACCGAGGCGATCGTGGACCCCGCCGCCGGCGCCGTGGGCACTTTCGTCGCCAGGCAGGACCTGGTCGTGGCGGGTCTCGACGTCGCCATGCACGTGTTCCACGCCCTCTCGCCCCAGGTCGGGTGGGCGGCACGCGCGCGCGAAGGGGACCGGTTCAAGGCCGGCGACCTCATCGCATCCGTGTCGGGCCCCGCGCGCGGCATCCTCACCGGCGAGCGCGTGGCGCTGAACTTCCTGCAGCGCATGTCCGGGGTGGCCACCATGACCCAGCGCTTCGTCCAGGCCGTGGAAGGCACGGGGGCGAAGATCCGCGACACGCGGAAGACCACGCCGCTTTTGCGCGGGCTCGAGAAGCGGGCGGTCGAGCTCGGCGGGGGAGTGCCGCACCGCTCGGGCCTGAACACCGGGATCCTCGTCAAGGACAACCACGTCCGGCTCGCGGGGTCGGTCGGCGAGGCCACCCGGCGCGCGGTGGCGGGAGCGGGCGGCCTGCTGGTCGAGGTCGAGGTCGATACCCCCGGCCAGATCGAGGAGGCCCTGTCCAACGGCGCGCAGATGATCCTCCTCGACAACTTCACGCCGGAGGCGGTGCGCGCCGCCGTCGCGCACATCGGCGGGCGGGTGCCCGTCGAGGTCTCCGGCGGCGTCCGCCTCGACAACGTCCGCGCGTACGCCGAAGCGGGGCCCGACTACATCGCGATCGGCGCGCTCACGCACTCCGCGCCCGCGATGGACATCTCGCTCGAGGTCGAGCCCGCCTGACGACGGCCGCCCGCCTCCGCGCGCGGCTCGCCGCGAGCGGACCGCCGTGGCCCGCGCCCATCGAGCACCTGGCGGTGGCGTCTTCCACCAACGACCTGCTCAAGGAGCGCGCGCGCCAGGGCGCGCCCGAATGGTCGGTCGTGCTGGCCGACGCGCAGACCGCCGGCCGCGGCCGCCACGGCCATGCCTGGGGCTCGGCGGCGGGCAATCTCCACCTCTCGGTGCTGGTGCGGCCGCGGGGCGATGCCATCACCTGGGGACGCCTCCCCCTGATGGCCGGTCTCGCGGTGGCGGAGGCGGTCGCCGCGTCCGGCGTCGAGCCCGCGCTGAAATGGCCGAACGACGTGTGGATCGCTGGCCGCAAGCTGGCGGGGGTGCTGGTCGAGTCCGTGTCCGCCAGCGTCGTCGTCGAGTCGGCGGTGATCGGCGTCGGGGTCAACGTGGCCGCCGTTCCGGAAGCCCTCGACGCCGACGCGCGCGCCGGCGCCGCCTGCCTGGCCGACTTCGGCGCCGCGCCGGACGTGGCGGAGGTCGCGGCGGCGGTCCTGGCGCGAATGCGCGTCTGGTATCATCGCCTCGCCGCGGGCGGGGGCGGCGAGATGATGGCCGCATGGCGCGCCCGCGCGCTGCCGTGGTGGGGCCGCCACGTGGAGGCGAGGTCGGGTGACGAGGTCCTGCGCGGCCGCGCGATCGACGTGCACGAGAGCGGCGCGCTCATCCTGCTCCTGGACGACGGCACCACGTCGCTCCTGCACGCCGGCGAGGTCCGGGAGCTGAGGGAAGACGGCGCTTCCCGCCGCTGAACACCATGTCCCTTCTCCTCACCATCGACGTCGGCAACACCAACACCGTCCTCGGCGTCCACGAGGGCTCGACGCTCATGGCGCACTGGCGCCTCACCACGCGCCGCGAGCAGACCACCGACGAATACGGCATCCTCGTCCGCAGCCTCTTCCTCGGCTCCGGCGTCGCCCCGGCCGACATCACCGGGGTGGCGCTGGCCAGCGTCGTCCCGCCTTTGACGCCCGGGCTCGTGGCCTTGTCGCGGGAGTACCTGGGACAGGACCCGCTGGTGATCGAGGCCGGCGTGAACACCGGGATGCCGATCCTGTACGAGCCGCCGGGGGACGTCGGCGCCGACCGCATCGTGAACGGCGTCGCCGCCTACGCGGCCTACGGGGGCCCGGTGATCGTCGTCGACTTCGGCACCGCCACCACCTTCGACGTGGTGACCCGCAAGGGCGAGTACGTCGGAGGCGTGATCTGCACCGGCGCGGGCATCAGCGCCGAGGCGCTTTTCCAGCGCGCCGCCCGTCTGCCGCGCGTCGACATCCGCCGTCCGGCCAGCGTCATCGGCCGGTCGACCGTGGCCTCGATCCAGTCGGGCCTGTACTTCGGATACGCGGTGATGGTGGAAGGCATGCTCGCGCGCATCCGTGCGGAGCTGGAGGAGCCGGCGCGGGCGGTGGCCACGGGCGGGCTCGCGCAGACGCTCGCGGCGGACCTGCCGTCGATCGACGCCGTGGATCCCGTCCTGACCCTGACCGGGCTGCGGCTGATCTGGGAGCGCAACCAGGCCCCCGGCCGGCCATGAGTGCTGTGGCGGGGCTTCCGTCGCCGGCCGATCCGGAGGCGGCGTATTACCAGACGATCGAGGAGTTCTTCGTCGCGCGGCGCGGCGATCCGCTGTTCCTCTCCAACGCCGACTGGCTGCTCATCCGCGGTTGGCGCAAGGCGGGAACGCCCCTGCGCGTCGTTCTCCGCGGGATCGCCGACGCCCTCGACGGGCACGCGCACTCCTGGGGCCGTCATCGCAAGGTCGGGAGCCTCGCGTACTGCGCGGCCGAGGTGGACATCGCGCGCGACCGGTGGCAGCGCGCGCTCGCGCTGGGCGAGGAGCCGGGGGCCAGCCCGGATGCCGCGCTGTCCGCGTTCGCCGGTGCCCTCGATCAAGCGCCCCTGGACGGGGACGCTCGTGTCCACGCCGCGCGCCTGGCCGCGGAGATCCGCGGCTGGGCCGGCGACCCTCCGCCCCTGCGTGACGTCGAAGCGATGCTGGCCCAGCGCGAGTCCGCGCTGCTCGCGCGGCTGCGAGGCGTGGTGTCCGCCGATCGTCTGGCCGAGCTGGAGCGCGCGGCGGACGCCGAGCTGGCGCCGTACGCCTCGCGCATGCCGGCGGCGGTGCTGGCGCAGATCCGCGGCGATTCCGTGGCGCGGCGGGTGCTGGCCCTTTACGGGATTCCGCGCCTGAGTCTCTTCTATCTCTGATTCGGTCGACGCCACGTCGGCGATCCGTCCCGGGACGGATTGAGTGGCCTTACTCAATTCGTTCCGGAACGGGTAATTTCGTAGCGCCGCGCTCGTCTTATCGCGTTATCCTTCGTCGGGATATCTGGTTATCCGTCGTTGGAATATCCCGGCTATCTATCCCAGGAGGATTGGTTGTTGGGCGGACTTGATGCGTGGCACGCGCGAGGGGGGAGCCATGCTTGACCGAATCGTCGATGGCCGCACAGACCTTGTCTTCGAATACCTGGCGGCGGGCCACCCTGCGAAGTCGGCGGACGACGATGGAGATTCTCTCATCAAGTGGTGCGCCTACTACGGGGATGTCAGTGCCATCCGCTTCCTACTCGCGAATGGCGAATCACTGGCGTCGCTTGGAGATAACCTGGGACTCAACGGGGCCGCGTTCCATGGGCATTGGCGCCTGTGTCAGTTCCTGATTGAGAGTGGCGCTGACGTGAATCGCCCGCTGCCGGACACAGGCGAGACGCCGCTGCACGCAGCAGTCTGTAAGGCCAATCGACCCGCCTACAGCTTGGTGCTGAAGGTCTTGCTGGCGAACGGCGCGAACCCAATTGCGTTACGAAGGTGTCCGCTGAGACGGGCGCCTTCATGCGAGATGCCAGAACGAAAGCGGAGGCGCCTCTCCATCGCGCCGCCGCCTTCGGGACCGAGGAAGCCATCCAACTGCTGCTCGATAAGGGTGCAAAGCTTGACGCGAAGGACATGAACGGCGAGTCTCCGCTCAGCTGGGCGAGTTGGCACCTGCGCCCGGATTCTATCCTCAGGAAACTCTGTTACGGTGGGTTTGCCATTCACCCAGGGAGGCGGTCGACCTTCGACCATGGCATGGGCTGGGGTGCACTTGAAGCCTCTCTCCTTGGAACACCGCATGTCTAAGAGCCGCCCAACAACGCGCTGAAGCTGACGAGCGCGCCCGGAAACAGATGGGGCGCGCTCGCAGTCTGATATGGAACGCCCCCTGTCAACCACTGTGACGCGGGTCGTTGTTCGTTTGTTGTCGTTAGTGGGCTGATCGTCTTAGAGGCCTCGCAAGGCGTCGGAGAAGTCGGAATGACGTGAACTTGACGAGCTTGGCGGACGCGTTCAGGATAATCACCTCCCTGATCGAGACATGCGAAATCAATCTGGGAGCGGTACGCGGGAAGACCTCGACTGGAGGATTCCTATGGGCAGGATCACTCGTCGCGATTTCGTAAGTATTGGTGCCGCGGGCGGGCTCGTAGCTCTTGGATCTGATCCGGCACACTTTGACCGCCGGCGGGATGAAAGCGAAGGAGGAAGACCGATGCCGTTGTACCTGACCCGGTTCAGTTACACGCCAGCAACATGGGCGAGGCTCATCAAGAACCCCGAGGACCGCCGAGCGGCAGCCAAGCAGTACATCGAAGCGGTCGGCGGAAAGCTGCACGGTTTCTGGTACGCCTTCGGCGATCACGACGGATACAACCTCTGGGAGGCCCCGGATAACGTCTCGATGGCAGCTACGGCGATCGCGATCAGCGCCGGCGGAGCGCTCGGCTCCCTCCAGACGACTGTCTTGCTGACCGTTGAGGAGACGCTCGCGGCCATGAAAAAGGCCTCGTCGATCACGTATCGGCCACCAGGAGATAAACGATAGGAGGACTCCTCGCTCGAATCGGTCTTGGTCTACCTTGTAAGCGCCGGAACAGATCATGATCCACACCTCCGGCGGCCTCGTCTCAATGACGAAACGCGAGCTCTTTCGTGCGTGGAGCGAGCAGTTGGGCGGCTCCCATGAGGATTGGTCACTAGCTAGACGAAGCACTTGTGAACGCGGTCCGTGCCGAGATTCGCGTCCTCGGCATGCGACCCACTGTCATGGAGTTGCGGAACTGCGTTCGCACCGCCGCTGCAGTACGGGCGAGAAGTCCACGACGGGCCTAGCAGATAGCGAGCGACCTCATACCGCCAAGGAATGAGGCCTGAGGGAGCGTCCGTAAGGAGCTCCCTCAGGGTCGGCGGTAACCTTCGGGTTTCCTGGACTCGGAGGCTGCCGTGGCCGACTACGCGACTCTATTGCGGGATCACGTGACGCTCAAGGTGCGGTCGATCGATCGGATCTTCCTGCAGGCGTACGTACCGAAGCTGCAGTCAGTCGGTCAGGTGTGCCGCTTCCTCCGCTGGCAGAAAGGCTATCCGATTCCCTCATCGGCCGCGTTCGGCAAGATCGGGGAAGCCTATGTGAGAGCGGTCGAGGCGTTCGCGAAGCGGAACGGGACCCCGATCGTTCATTTCAAGAAGGACGAGAACAAGGAAGAGCGTGTGCGCCCGTTGTTGGACGAAGCTGCTCGACAGGGCGGCGAAGGTCGAGTGGTGCTGATCGGCGCTGCGCAGGAGAAGGCGTCTGCCTGGCGTTCCTGGAAGGCGAAGGGACAGGAGCAGGCGGCGCACCCCCACATGGAGTGGGGTCGGCAGATGGCGTACATCAACCATTACTACTTCTACCTCTGGGATCCGGAGTGGGGTCCGGCGTTCTGGAAGACGAACGCCTACGCTCCGTTTCCGATCTGGCTCTGGCTGAATGGTCACGAGTGGGCGAAGCGTCAGATGGAGAAGGCGGGCATCGCCTACGAGGCGCTCGACAACGGCTTTCTCTCCTGCGCAGATCCTGAGACCCTGCAGCGACGCTGCGACGAGCTCGGCTCCAAGGACGTGCAGGACTTCTTTCAGCGCTGGTCTTCCCGGCTTCCATCGCCCTTCACGAAGGCGGATCTGGCCGCGGGCTACGGGTATGACCTGGCCTTTCGGCAGTTCGAGGTTTCTGAGACGAGCATCTTCGATCGCCCCCAAGCCGGCCGAGCGTGGTTCGAGGGCGTGATTCGTGATCACCTGGACATCGGTCGGCCCGACCAAGTGGCCTTGATCTTCCAGCGAGCAATCAGCCGGCGAACACCTGGCCGCTTTCGAACCCGGGTGATCGTGAAAGGGGTCGATCCGATTCTCACCTGCTACTACAAGTCCTCGCGCCTCAAGCAGTACTTCAAGGAGGGCCGAGGCCTGCGTAACGAATTGGTCATCTGCGACACGCGCGACTTTGGGATCGGGCGGCGGGTTTGCGTCGAGAACTGGAATGCCCTACGGGCGGTTGGCGAATCGGCCAACCGGCGGTTGTGTGACGCCGAAGCACAGGACGCGATGCCGGCCCCCGACGTGGTCACGTTTCAGCGCGTGACCCAACCGTCGACGAATGAAGACGGTCTGCTTTCACCTGGACTTCGCTTCGGTGATCCGCGCGTAGCCGCGCTGTTTGCTGCCCTGGTCGGCTTCTGCTTCCTCCTGACGGGGTTCTCCAACGGCCAACTCGTCGAGCGCGTCGCAGCTCTAATCAACGCACGCTACACCGCGCGACAGGCTACCTACGACCTCCGCCGCTTGAAACGCAAGGGACTGATTCGGAAGGTCTCGAAGGCCAACCGATATCAACTCACACCCCTCGGTCGTGGTGTCGCCGTCCTCTTCACAAAGACCTACCAGCGTGTCCTCGCTCCAGGGCTTGCGTTGGTCGACCCAGCTCTTCCCGACGACATCGGGCGACGCAGCTCCCTCGCCATCGCCTGGCATGCCCTGGAGCGGGCACTCGACGACTTCACTCGAAGGAGCTTGATTGCAGCCTGAGCTGAAACTTGACCGAACCGTGAACTTCTGGGCGGCCTAGTCGGACTAGAACGTGCGCCGCTTCAGGCGGTCCAGGGTGAAGCTGGCCGTGTCCGCCACCGCCATCACCGCCATCACCCCGGCCTGGATGGGGTCCGTCACCACCAGGTCCGCCGCCTCGGGGACGCTGCCGGCCATGTTCAGGCTGATCACCATCAGCCCCTGCGCCCGCACCTCCCGGACGGCCTTCTCGATGTCGCCGCCCATCAGCGCGCCCGCCAACACGAGCACGCGCGCGCGGGGCAGGCGGGCCACCGCGCGCACCGCGTCCGCCAGCGGGCGCTCTCCCACCAGCGGGATGGTGTCCACCGAGATGCGCTCGCCGCGGATATTGTGGCGGTCCGCTTCCGAGATCGCGCCGATGGCCACCTGCCCGACCTGGGCGCCGCCGCCCATGATGATGATGCGCTTGCCGTAGATGGCCTGGAAGGTGTTCACCAGCTCCAAGCTGCGCACCACTGGGAGCGCCCGCAGCTCATCCGCCAGGGCGGCCGGCGGGCCGGGCAGGTCGATCTCGAAGTAGAGCTGGCTCCCGGTCGTCCGGTTGTCGAGGATCTCGACCGAGGCCACGTCGCCGTGGTGGGCGGCGATCACGCCCGTGAGCTGGTGCAGCACGCCCGGACCGGCCGCGGCCTCGACGACGATGCCCGTCCGCTCGTTCGCCATGGTGCGCCGATTCTACCCGCGACGCTCCGCCGCGGGCATCACTTATGGCTAGGATTGCGCGCGGCGGCGCCGGTCGCCGCGGAGCGAGTGAGGTCCTCCATGGCTTCCCGGAACGGCATGGGGCGGGCTACGGCGCTGATGGCCCTGGTGGCGGTGCTGGCATGGACGGGGAGCGGATCGGCGGCTCCCACGCCCGGACCGCTGGGGGAGTTCGAGGCCCACGGAGACGTCGGGGCGCCGAAGCGGCCGGGCGCCGCCACCTACAACGCGGCCTCGCAGGAGTACGGGATGTCCGGGGCCGGCGTCAACATGTGGAGGCCGCGGGACGAATTCCACTTCGCCTGGAAGAAGCTGACGGGCGACTTCATCCTGCAGGCGCGCATGGAGTTCCTGGGCCGGGGGGTGGACCCGCACCGCAAGGCGGGCTGGATCGTGCGCAGCAGCCTCGACGCCGACTCGCCCTACGCGGACGGGGTGGTCCACGGCGACGGCCTCACCTCCCTGCAGTACCGGAGGGCCAAGGGCGCGATCACCGAGCAGATCGAGTTGGCCCTCCGCGGGGCCGACGCCATCCAGTTGGAGAGGAAAGGGAACAGCTTCACCTTCTCCGCGGCCCGCTTCGGCGATCCGTACACGGTCAGCCGGCTTCCCGACCTGCCGCTGGGCGACGCCGTCTACGTGGGACTCTTCCTCTGCTCCCACGACCCCGAGGTCGTGGAGAGGGCGATCTTCCGCAACGTCCGGATCATCCGTCCGGTCATGGATGCGTTCGTCCCCTACCGCGACTACATCGGCAGCCAACTGGAGATCCTCGACCTCCAGAGCGGCCACCGCCAGCTCCTCCTGAGCTCGGCCCGGCCCTTCGAGGCGCCCAACTGGACTCCCGACGGGAAGTCCCTGATCTACAACAGCAGCGGCGGCACGGAGAGCTGCCGCGGGCGCCTGCACCGCTTCGACCTGGCCACCCGCCAGTCCACGGTCATCGACACCGGCTCGGCCACCCGCAACAACAACGACCACGTGCTGTCGTTCGACGGCACCATGATCGGCATCAGCGACCACAGGACCGCTGACGGCCAGTCCACGATCTTCACGCTGCCGGTGGGGGGCGGGACGCCGCGGCGCATCACCCCCTGACCCCGTCGTACCTTCACGGCTGGTCGCCCGACGCGAAGTTCCTGGTCTACACCGGCGGCCGCGGAGGTGAGTACGACATCTATAGGATCCCCTCCGACGGGAGCGGTCCCGAGATCAAGCTGACCGACTCCATGGGGCTGGACGACGGGCCGGAGTACACCCCGGACGGCCAGTTCATCTACTTCAACTCGGCGCGCAGCGGGAAGATGCAGCTCTGGCGCATGAAGGCCGACGGCCAGGACCCCGAGGCGGTCACGAACGACGATTACAACAACTGGCTCCCGCACCTCTCTCCCGACGGGCAATGGATCGTCTTCCTGAGCTTCCGGAGCGACGTGAACCCCGCGGACCATCCCTGCTACAAGCACGTCTACATCAGGCTCATGCCTGTGGGGGGTGGACCGGCCAGGGTCGTCGCGTACGTGTATGGCGGGCAGGGCACCATCAACGTGCCGTCCTGGTCGCCCGACGGGCGCATGATCGCCTTCGTGAGCAACTCGGCGCTGGACTAGCAACAATGGTGCGTATGCACTCTGCCAGCCATCTGCCTGCGCTGGAAGTCAAGGAGCTTCCTCCGCCACCCGCTTCCTATCGAACCTTGATCGGTCCGGGCGTGGTTACAGCGGGCGTCGGATTGGCATCGGGTGAATTCGTTCTCTGGCCTTACATCGCATCGCAGGCAGGACTTGTCCTGCTGTGGGGTGCGGCCGTGGGCATCGCCACGCAGTGGTTCCTGAACATGGAGATCGAGCGCTACACGCTTGCCACCGGCGAGACGGCGCTGACCGGTTTCTCACGCCTCTGGAAGCACTGGGGGCTCGTGTTCGTCGTGATGATCTACTTCGCGAACCTCTGGCCGGGCTGGGTCACCGCCTCCGCGACCATGCTCACGTACCTGATTGGCGGCGACGTTGCGGCGATCGCGATCGGCATGCTGGTGATCCTGGGGGCAGCGCTCACCTTCGCTCCGGTGATCTACGTCGCGCTGGAGCGCGTCACCTTCGTGAAAATCGCCGCGGTGCTGCTGTTCATCGTCATGGCGATTGCGTTCGTCATCTCGCGCGAGGCCTGGGTGCAGTTGCCGCGAGGCCTGGCCGAGGTCGGCCGGATTCCGCCGCAGCTCGGATTCGCCCTGGTCATGGGCGCCGTGGCTTTTGCCGGTGCGGGCGGCGGCCAGAATCTGTGTCAGAGCAATTGGATTCGCGACAAGGGTTTCGGCATGGGCGCTTACGTGCCGCGGCTCGTCAGTCCCTTCACCGGCCAGGAAAGCGCTGCGCCCTCGACGGGCTTCACCTTCGAGACCACCGCCGAAAACATGGGACGTTGGCGTCGCTGGTGGCGCATGGCGAACATCGAGCAGGCCGTGACCTTCGCCGCGCTGTCGTTTCTCACCATCGTGATCATGTCGATGATCGCGTATTCCACGGTCTACGGCCGATCCGACCTGCCGCAGAACGTCGAGTTCCTGCGCCGGCAGGGAGAGCAGATGCAGGCGATGATCGGTGCGTGGTTCGGGGTCCTGTATTGGATCATTGGTGTCGTCTCGCTGTTCGTGTCGGCGATGGGCATCGTCGACTACACCAGTCGCATCGGCGCGGACGTGCTGAAGACCACCTACTTGCGGCGGTCACCATTGACCGAGAACAGGATCTACTTCGGGCTCGTCTGGGGCCTGGTGCTCTGCGGTTGCGTGATCCTGCTGCTGGGGTTCGGCCAGCCGCTGATCCTGTTGCTGATCTCGTCCTGCGTAGGCGGGCTGATGATGTGCATCTACTCGGTGCTGCTGATCGTCCTGAACCGCCGCGGCTTGCCCGCGCCGATCAGGATCACACCCTGGCGCATCGCGGCGCTGGTGTGGTCGACCGCGATGTTCGGCCTGCTCGCCGTGCTGACGATTCGGCAGCAGCTGCAAATGCTGCTGTCGTGGGTGCGGGGCTAACTCTAACTAGCTCTCGACCGGCGCTCCCTCGAACACGCGCCGGCTCCGCGGGCGCCGGCCGCGGCTGCGACGGCCGAGGGGCCGAAAGTGAGCTTTTAGGACGCCAGCACGCGCGGAGCCGTGACCGTCGCCCAGAACGCGCCTCATCCGAGGCTTGCGCTCCTCACGGCGAGGGTCGAGAGCGGGACCAGGACGACCAGGCTCAGGTAGAGCACCGTGTCGCCCATGGTCAGTCCGAAGCCCGGCAGCACGCTGTGGCGTTTCAGGCTCATTGACGATGCCGTTTCGTAAGATCTTGGTCATATTCCGCTCCTAGAAAGCGACCTGGGCGCGGAAGAGCAAGATGTTCTCGGCCTTGCGGTCACCGCTCGCACGGCCTCCGTCGAACGTCGTCCGCTCGTAGTTGGCGACGTATTTGACGTTCTTCGTGAGGTACCAGTTGACGCCGAAGGCGAAGGCCCTGGCCTTGCTCGCCGAGCGCACCGGATCGGCGAGGCCGCGGGCGAAGACGGCGTCGTCCACGTCCAGCTCCGAGTAGCGCGCGGCCAGCTCGAAGGATCCCCAACCCTTGCCCTTCTCGAAGGGCCTGTTCGGCGAAACCCCGCCGGAGGAAGGCGTCTCACCGGTCAGGACGAAGGTCGCCGCGGCCTGCCAGGCGTCGTTCTTCACCTGGATCTTCCCGTTTCCCTTCTTCACGTCCTGGCTCGAGCGCACGTATTCACCGATCAGGCGGAAGGGCCCGTTGGCGTAGGAGGCCTGGGGAGCGAACCGCGTCCGCGTCCCGCCGGCGGTGACGCCGCTCGCATAGCTGAAGAACGTGAGCTGGCCCGGCGACCGAAAGGACGGCAGCGCGCCCTCTTGCTTGCCGGTCGACCCCGCGATGCCGATGCCGATCCCCTCCGCGCCTTTCACTCTGCTCTTCTTGAAGGGCTGGAGGAACAGGCGGCCGGCGACGTCCTTGCCGTCGTTGGTGTCGGTATCGACGCTGCCCCCGTCCAGGGCGCCGTCGAAGACGCCCACGGCGTAGGCGGCGACGCCGCCTCCGAGCTCGCCGTGGAACTGCACGCCGACGTCGCGGATGGGAGCGAGGCTGGAAGGAAACGCGCGCTCGACGAACAGCAGGGCGGTGGCCGATTGCAGTCGTTCGAGAGCGAACGGCTCCTTGAACTTCCCGACTCGGAGCCTGGCCTCCTCGGAGTAGCGGGCGTCCAGGTAGGCATCCTGCAGCACGGTCACGCCGCCGCCGAAATCCGGCATGATGGCGAAGTCGAAGATCCTCCCCAACGTTCCCGACACGATCGGCCGAACGCGCCGCAGGAGAAACGCGTTCGTGCCGAGCGCGTCCTCGTCTCCCGCGAAGAAGCGGCCGTCGGTCTGGGCGTAGCCCGTGACCCTCACGCGGAACGAGCCGTCTTCCGACTGGACGACGAAGCCGTCCTTGCTCGCCGACACCTTCGACGCAGGGTCCTTCGGCTGCTCGGCCTCAGGCTTGTCTTCAGCCTTCGTCTTCTCGTCCGCGGCATGGAGCGGCGCCGCCAGCGCCGCGACCAGCACTCCTGCAATCCACAACGTCCCGAACCATCTCATCTCTGCGTTTCCCCAGTCTTTAATTCTCTCATTCCTATCGGATCACTAGACTATTTGCGGACGCTGTCAAGTCCCGGGCGGCCCCGGCCACGGTGCTTATCGCCGCCGGACCAGCTCCCAGTCGCCGGTCTCACCTGGAGGGGTGCGGATCGTTCCGTTCATCCGATCGTCCGTCCTCGTTCCGATCAGCATCGCGCCCGAGAGCACCCCGGCCCGGCGCGCGGGGTCACCGCAAGTCAGGTTGAGGCTGGTTCCCGTCAGGCTTCCCCGCAGGGGCTCGGATTGAGGCGGAACGGCAAAGGTGCACTGGTCGGGACTGACCGTCGTGGGTACGACGGAGCACGTCCCGGTGAGGTTTTCGCCGTCCCGATTGATGATCAGCCCGAGGTCGTAGGTGGCCGACGATACGAGCCCACAGCCGGCGTCGGACGTGGTGACGTTTCTCATGCGGAGCTGGCCCAGCCAACTCTCGGGAGCAGAGGCTTCGGTGAGCTTTGCGACGCCGACCGCGACTCCGGCGGCAAGGGCCGCGGCCCCCAGATAGAGGGTGGACTCCTTCCTCCCCTTTCTGGCCGGAACGACTTCGTCGTCGGGCGCGCACGGCCCGCAGGCGACGGCGGTCACCGTGGCGCCCACGATCTTCGAGGGGGACTGTTGCGTCAACCGGGCAGTTCCGGTACCTCCGCGAGTCACGATCGAGGGACCCTCGGTCGCGGAGGTGTCGGTCACCTCCCGGGCCGCTCCGGGTGGCGGAGGCTGGCTGGTCGTGAAAGCGATGGTCGGAGTCACCCGCAGACAGCGCTTCTCTTTCACCGTGACGCTGATCATGAAGGTGTACTGGATTTCCGTGGACTGGAAGACGGGATCCTCTCGGACCTTTTCGATGCGCGCCTTCGCTTGGCAGGGCGCCGCCGTCTGCGCCGGGAGCGGCCCGGGCCAGAGAACAGCGGCGCCGAGCAGGGCCGCGCCCCGGACGGTGCTTCGATGCCCCGCGTAGGCCGGCCGCAGACGCATCAATCCAGGCCGATCCGAACCTCGACCTGGCCTCGCTCCCCGCTTCCCACGACGGACGCCGTGATGACGGCCACTCCCGGCGCGCCCTCCCCTCGAAGGGTCGCGGTGGTGCGCCCGCTGGCATCGGTGGCGGCGCCTCGCACGGAAAGGTTCGCCATGGAGTTGCTCCACTCGATCGTGTGTCCGGGGGCAGGCTGCGCCTGGTCGGTCGTGACCTGCGCGATGATCGTGGACGTGCCGCTCACGGGAATCGACGCTGGTGTGGCGAAGACCCGCACCTGCAGCCGGACCGGCCCCATTCCAGAGTCGCCGCCGCACGCTGCAGTGAGTACCGCGACAATTGCCGCTGCGGCCGCCGGCCGCAGGAGCCTGCCTTCGCGCATGCGTTGGATCGACACTACATGCCTCGCAGCGGGCGAGTCAAGGACGCTCGCCGTTCCCGCCGCCGCTAGCGCGCGGGGCCGCTTCCTCCGAATTGCTCCAGCTTCGACGTGACGCGGTCCTTGATCCAGTGCGGATCCCACCATTCCTTCGCATCGACCTGCACCGACTGCAGGACCATCGAGTAGTGCAGGTGGTCGCCGCCGGCGAGGCCGCTGGCGCCGCTGTGGCCGAGGGGCTGGCCACGCTTTACGGCGTCGCCGGCCGTGACCGCGAAGTTGCTCAGATGGCCGTAGAGGGAGAGCAGGCCGTAGCCGTGGTCGATCACGACGGTGTTGCCGTAGATTCCGAAGAAGTCCGCCATCATCACGACCCCGTCGTTGGACGCCGCCACCGGCGCGTGGGACGTGCTGGCGAGGTCGTACCCCAGGTGGTCCTGGCGGTCGATGTCGCGGCCCTTGTAGGTATAGGTCCTGTGGTCGGCGAAGCTGGCCTCGACCTTCGAGTTGCCGAGCTGCTGGAACGGCCGGGTCCACAGGAACCGCTCCTGTGACTTCGACGCCATCTCCGCGAGGTGGGCGTTGTTGGCCTTGCGCAGGTCGCGGTTGATGGCGAGGTAGTTCTTCAGCAGGTCTCCCTGATCCTGGACGGATGGGCTCTGGCTCAGGATCTCGGGCACGACCCTGTCCAGGAACGCGTCGTCCACCGGAAGTGAACGCGAGCGGAACGCCTTACGGGCCGCCCTCACGTTGAAGTTCGCCAGAACCTCGTTGGCGGCCTCGTCCCGCGCGCGGAGCCGCACCTGGGTGCCCGCCGGAGCGTCGTACGGGTACGCGAAGATCGCGAAGTGGGTCCGCGGGTCGCGCGCCCCGGGCAACGGGAAGCCCCGGAAGAACGCCGGCCCCGCGACGACGCCGCTCTCGATCGTGCCGGTGCTGACCCGGTAGACGACCATGTCGCAGCCGCCCTGGTTGACGTAGTGCTGCGTGGTCAGGACCTCGACCCGCGGCGGCACGAGGCGCGCGGTGAAGGGCTGGTCGATGGACGCCGCGCGCCCGCGGAAGAACCCGCCCCACGATGCGTTGCGGGCCCTGACCTTGAGCCGTCCCTCGCCCTCGGCCAGCCGGAACGTCTTGTCCTGGGAGGCCATCCAGCGGAAGTGGACTTCCGGCTTCGGGGGGTCGTAGCGCTCATCCAGGAGCACCTGCTCCTTGTCCCCCTGCTCGACGCTGACGCGCAACGCCTTCACGCCGTGCCGGGCGTCCCTGACCTCCACGACCAGCGGGGCGTTGCGGCCCACCAGCTTGAACGGCGCGCCGAGGGCGACCACCGGCTTGGAGGCGAAGATCAGGTGGAAGAGAACGAACAACAGCCCGAGCACGGCCGCCGCCAGCGCCAGCAGCATCGCGATCGGAAGCGCGCCGAATCGCGGTCCGACCTTCGCGGGGTTCCGGTACACTCGCAGTCCCTCCAGGACGAGGATGTTACCCGCAATGCCGCGGGCGCACGGCTCGTGCTAAGTTGCGCGTGGATGCCCGCGCGCCCTCCTCTCACCACCTTGATCGCGCTCTCCATCGCCCTCGCCGGCTGCGGCAGCGGCGGCCCCACCGCACCGCCCCCGGTGGCCACCTACCCCGTCGGCGTGGCACTGTTCTACGACGAGAACGGCAACGGGACGCTCGACGCCGCGGAGAACGTCCGCATCCCCGACGCGATGGTCGAGATCGGAGGGAAACAGGGCCGATCGGCGCCGATGACCGGCGAGGCGATCATCGACGGCGTTCCCGCGGGATCGCAGACCCTGGCCGTGCGGGCCTCCTCGCTGCCTCCCTACTACGTTCCGCCGGCTCCGTCGACGCTCGTCGTGCCGCAAACCGGCGGGACGGCCTTCCTTCCCCTCACCCTCCCCATCGGCTCCAACCGTCCCAACGTCTATCTCGCGTTCGGCGACAGCATCACCGACGGCGAGGGGTCGAGCGACGGCAACGGGTATGCATCGCGGCTGCAGCGGAAGCTGCAGGCGCACCTCGGACGCGCGACGATCATCAAGGACGGGCTGGCGGGCACGCGCAGCAACCGGGGCTCCGACCGCCTGCCGGACAGCCTCACCGTGCGCCCCGCCTACACGCTCATCCACTACGGGACCAACGACTGGAACGCGGGTGAATGCAAGGCCAGCCCGCCCTGCTTCACCATCGACAGCTTGCGCAGGATGGTGCGGGACGTGAAGGGGCGCCAGGGCCTTCCCGTGCTCGCCACCATCATCCCGTCCAACCCCGCCCACTCCTTCAACCCGCCGGGGCGCAACCCGTGGGTCTCGGAGATGGACGCGCGCATCCGCGAGCTGGCGACGACGGAGGGCGCGGTGCTGGCCGATCTCGAGGCGGCGTTCCTGCGCGCGCCCAGCGTGCCCGCGCTGTTCACCGACCACATCCATCCCAACGACGCGGGCTACGAGGTGATGGCCCAGGCTTTCTTCGACGCGCTCGTCCACCCTGCGGCGGCGGCCGCGGACTTCGGCGGTCCGCAGCTCTTCAAGAGCCCCGCCTTCTAGTCCCCGGCCACGGCGCCGATGGCGTCATCCAGGATGCCCGCGGCGACGTCGGCGTCCTCGGCGTCGATGATCAGCGGCGGGGCGATGCGGATCGTGCTGCGGCCGCATCCCAGGAGCAGCAGGCCGCGCCGGAAGGCCTCTTCGAGGATGTGCTCCCGCAACTCGCCGGCCGGCCGGCCGTCGCCGTCCACGATCTCGACGCCGATCATCAGGCCGAGGCCGCGGACGTCCCCCACCACGCGGTGGCGCGGCAGGCGTTCGCGGAGGCTTGCCAGCAGCCGCTCGCCGACGCGGGCCGCGTTCTCCGTCAACCCTGCCTCGAGCAGCCGCAGCGTGGCCAGCGCGGCGGCCACGGAGACGGGGTTGCCCCCGAAGGTGGACCCGTGGGCGCCGCTGTCCCAGCGCATGACGTCGTCCCGGGCGAGCAGCGCGCCCAGCGGCATCCCCGACGCGATGCCCTTGGCCAGCGTGATGATGTCGGGCTCCAGCCCGAAGTGCTCGCTGGCGAAGAGCCGCCCCGTGCGCCCCATGCCGCACTGCACCTCGTCGGCGATCAGGAGAATGCCGTGCTCGCGGGTGACGGCGCGCAGGCGCGGCAGGAAGCCGGGGTGCGGCACCACGTAGCCGCCTTCGCCCTGCACCGGCTCCACGATCACCGCCGCCACCTCGCGCGGATCGGTGGTGGTCGAGAACATGGTCTCGGTCAGCAGGTCCAGGCATTCGACGTTGCAGGTTTCGGGGTGGCGATTGACCGGGCAGCGATAGCAGTACGCGTAGTGGGTGTGGAGGACTTCCGGCAGCAGCGGCGCGTAGCCGCGGCGCTGGACCGGCTTGCTCGCGGTCAAGGTGAGCGCGCCGTACGTCCGGCCGTGGAAGGCGCCGTAGAAGGCGACGATCTTCTGGCGGCCGGTCCGCATGCGCGCCAGCTTCACCGCCGCCTCCACCACCTCCGCCCCCGAGTTGGCGAAGAAAGCCCGCCAGGGCCCCGGCCCCGGTGCGCGCCGGGCCAGCCCTTCCGCCAGCTCGACGACGTTCTCGTAGAAGAAGTCGGTGGCGCACATGTGCAGGAACCGCTCCGACTGCGCCCGGATGGCGGCCACCACGTCGGGATGGCAGTGGCCGGTCGCCACCACGGCGATCCCCGCCGCGAAGTCGAGGTACCGATTGCCGTCCACGTCCTGGACCACGGCGCCGCGCGCCGTGTCCACGACCAGCGGGTAGTCCTTCCGGTAGTTCTGCGACATCACCCGGGCGTCCCGCGCAATGACCGCCTGCGCGCGGGGACCCGGCGGCGGAACGACGAGCCTCGGATAGTCCCTCATTGCCCGCACATTCTAGCGTTGCGGCCGGTGTCTGCTCACTCGCGGCGGTGCGATCCGGCGGCGGGAGGCGCCGCGGCGAGCGACACGGAGTCGCGGGCGGCGAGGACGAGCCGGCCCAGGAACGAGCAGACCTCGGCCGGCGTGCGCAGCGAGTAGCGCGCCGTCGACGGCCCCTCGCCCACGCGGACCGTCCAGGCGCGGTCGCGCATGCGCTCGAACAGGTCCTCGTCGGTGCGGTCGTCGCCCATGCCGAGGCGGAAGGTCGCATCGCGGTGCTCCGCCTCCAGGCGATCGATCACGCTGCCCTTGTTCGCCCACACCAGCCGCACCTCGACCGTCTTGTTGCCGCGGATCGCCTGCAGCTCGCTGTCGGCCAGCATCTCGTCGAGGGTGGCGACCAGCTCGTTGGCCAGCCACTCGCCGAACTCGGGGTCGGCCAGGCGGTGATGCCACACGAGGGCGAACTCCTTCTCCTCGATCAGGCTCCCCGGCGTGCGGTCGAGGTAATGCTCCAGCAGCGGCAGCACCTTCGCCTTCCACCCCGCGGGCGGCCCGCCGCGCACCAGCTCCCACGCGCCGCCGGGCGGGCGCACCGCCGCGCCGTGCTCCGCGATCAGCCAGAGCTTGTCGATCCGGCCGAACCAGGTCTCGAGGTCGGAACGCGACCGGCCGGACACCAGGGCCAGCGTGACGCCGGGCTCGGCGGCGAGGCCGGCCAGGAGCGACAGCACGTGCGCGGGCGGGATGGCCTCACGCGGCCGCGCCGCGTACGGGACCAGGGTGCCGTCGTAGTCCAGCAGCAGCAGCCGGCTCGTGGCGGCGCGGAAGGCCTCGACCGCGTCGTCGACGGGCAGGTCCTCCGGGCGTTCGCCATGGGTCGCGCGGGCCCCCGAGGCGGCGTCGAGCATCATGAGGAAGCGATCCGCCCAACGGAACACGTTGTTCCGCTGGACGCGCCGGTACAGGAGCGCCATGCGGTCCTGGAGCTCCTCGACCGGAAGCTCGAGGATCCGCTCCAGGGCCGACGCCGTGCGCTCCTCGTCGTAGGGGTTCACGAGGAACGCCTCGCCCATCTCCGCCGCCGCCCCCGCGAACTCGCTCAACAGCAGCGCGCCGTCCGTTCCGCGGTGGCAGGCGACGTATTCCTTGGCCACGAGGTTCATCCCGTCCCGCAGCGGGGTGACCCAGCCGACGTCCGCCGCCGCGTACAGCGCCACCAGCTCGCTGCGGCTGATGCCGCGCCGCATGTAGACGATGGGCGTCCAGTCCGTCTGGCCGAACTCGCCGTTGACCTCGCCCACGAGGTCGCTCACCTCGTGGCGCAGCCGCTCGTACTCGGGGATTCGCTGCCGGGAAGGGACCGCGACCTGGACCAGGGTGACCTTGCCCCGCAGCTTCGGCGCACCGGCCAGCAGCTTGCGGAAGGCGCGCAGCCGCTGGGGAATCCCCTTGGTGTAGTCCAGGCGGTCGACGGCGAGCAGGATGCGCTGACCCTGGTACCGCGCGCGCAAGTCGGCGAGCGCGCGCCTGGTCTCCTCGTCGTGCTCGAGGAACTGGGTGAACTCGTCGGGGGCGATCGAGATCGGCAGCGCTTCCAGCCGCGTCGAATGGCCCTGCGCCACCACCCTGTCCATCCGGCTGGGCAGGCCGATCAGGCGCAGCAGGCTGGCGCGGAAGTGCTGGAGGTCGGCGTGGGTCTGGAACGCGAGGAGGTCCGCTCCCAGGAGCCCGCGCAGCACCTCGTCCCGCCGGGGCAGGATGCGCAGCAGCTCCGACGCCGGAAACGGGATGTGGAGGAAGAACCCGATGCGGGTCTCCGGGGCGACCTCGCGGAGCATCCGCGGGAGCAGCAACAGGTGGTAGTCGTGGATCCAGACCGTGTCGCCGGGGGCGAGCTGCTCGAGCACGGCGTCGCGGAAACGGCGGTTGGCGGTGACATAGGCGGCCCAGAACTCGGCGTCGTAGTCGAAGCGCGTCGAGAACGAGTGGAACAGCGGCCACAACGTCTGGTTCGCGTACCCCTCGTAGAACTTGCGGGCCAGGTTCGACGGCAGGTCGACGGACACGTAGCCGAGGTCCTGCTTCCAGCGCGCGATCTGATCGTCCCAGCCCTCGTCGATGGTGCGCGGCCCGTAGCCCGGCCAGCCGATCCAGACCCCGCCCCGCCGCTGGAGGATCGGGGCCATCGCGGTCTGCAGCCCGCCCGACGTCGGCTCGCTGCGCCAGCGGCCGTCCCGCATCTTCTTGACCGACAGCGGGAGCCGGTTGGACACGACGAGGAGACGGCCTTCTCCAGCCTCCGGAATCCGGACTGGGTCTTCAGCAGACATGGTTCAGTATGCCGCGGGCCGGCCCCTCATGGCTCCGGGGCCCCCAGGCGATCAGCGGCGCGCCAGATCGCCTGGGCGAGGACGGCGGCCTGCCGCGCCGCCCGCGCGGCGTCGCCGGCCACCACCGCCTCGCGGACGCCGGGCAGCGTCTCGGCGGCGTAGGACGGCAGCGGCGCGTAGACCAGGTGGCGGAACCACGGCCGGTCGGGGATCCCGTCCGGGGCCAGCAGGTCCCGCTCGGCGAGGCGCAGGGACTCGGCGGTGTCGCGATCCGCCGCTCCGGGAACGAGCGGCGAAAGCGCCGCGAGGCGGCGCGCCTGGGCTCGGGCCGCGCCCAGGTCCAGGGTGAGGTTCTTTCCCCTGGCGACCGCCTCCAGGTCGTCCATGTAGGCGACGAGGTCGCGGCCGTAGGTGGCGAAGTCGAACGGCATCGCGTCCGCGTTGGCAAGGCGCAGCGCCATCACGCCCCACAGGCGCGCCATGGCCGCGTGGTACGCGAACCCGGGGTCCCCGTGGCGCCGCATCCATTCGTGCGAGTCGTACGCGGAGTGATACACGCCGTACGGCCCGTCGAACAGCATGTCCACGGAGGGAATCCAGATGTGGTTGAAGAAGACGGTGTAGTCGCTGCCGCTGCCGAGGATGCTCACGTCGGGCTCGGCGGTCTTCTCGCCCGCGGCCACGCGGTAGCCGCGGATGTTGGCGCCCTCCTCCCCCGCCCGCCACACGTCGTAGACCGTCCCCCGCCCTTTCGGGTCCGCGACCGCCCCGCGCCGCCTCGTACAGGAACGGCCGCAGCGACGGCGTCGCGCTCATCGCCAGCCGGTCGCCGGACGTCGAGGCGTCGACGTTGAGGCACGCCACCGCGTCGCGCGACAGCATGTCGCGATGCT
>Ga0326597_10003717_pt1 | contig 21787 bp, 21 predicted proteins | sample RVTome_12_FD_203789 | JGI IMG/M metagenome (GOLD analysis project Ga0326597, IMG submission 203789) | Soil microbial communities from uranium-contaminated site in the Upper Colorado River Basin, Wyoming, United States - RVT100D185 | ecosystem: Environmental > Terrestrial > Soil > Contaminated >...
CACGTGTCTGGACAGAATCTATCATGCGTGGCGCACCGCCACTCGAGCGAAGAACGTTGCCAGGTGCTGCAACCGAAGCCGATCCGCGACGTCCCGAATGCGCGCCTCGCGCTCCGCCGGCGCCAGTGACGGGAGCGCGCGCAGTTCGGTGAGGGACGAACAGGGCCTTCCCGACCACGCGACACGATGCAGACCGCGTGTCGCGCCCCGCATCGACAGCCAGTGTCCACACACGCGGAAGGCGAAGAAGTACGCCAGCACGTTCGGCCCAGGGACGAGTGCGAGGGGACCTGACGCGATCAGGCCTGCGGTATCGATCACCAGCCACAACCGGTGGCGCTCGAAGTCGCGACGGAGCGTCCGGCGAATCAGCGTCAGCACGTGTTCGAACGCCATGTCCTGCGGATGGACCGCCGAGGCGGCTGTCTGACGCCGAAGGCTCCACAGTAGCCGCTGCTCGGAGATGCGTTGAGCCACCCAGCCAAGGGAGCGCTCTTGCAGTCGCGTCACCCAAGACCCGGGTGCCGGCTGCTTGTCCAGTCGGCGACTCTCGGCCGCACGGATCATTTCGGCGAACCGGGCCCCGAGCCGACCAATGAACCCGCCCACCTGCTCCGCTTCCGATTCGGCCCCGGTCGAGGGTTCGAAGTACAGCTCGTACTGGTCCTGCCCGATCGGAACGACGTACACCTCCATCAGTACTGACGATAGCAAATCCCCGCCGACACGGGACCGACCGCTCAAGGGACCTTGCGGACCCGGCCCGATGAATCAGGACCGATGGGTGAACGGCGGGTGAGGTACGCGGCCGCAATCTCCACGTCGATGCCGACGGCGACCGGATCCGTGCCGGAGCCAAACGCGGAGACACCGTCACCACCGCCCCACAAGAAATCGCTGGTCGCGACACGGTAGCGCCGACCTGGGTCCAGCCGCGCACCGTCGATCCGCACGGACGAACGTACGACACGCTGACCTCGCGGCTGCGACAGATCGTAGGCATAGGTCAGGGTGCTCGAGACGGGAAGAATACGCGGACGCGGCGAGACGAACTGACTTTCGAGGACACCCAGGAGGGCGTCGCCGGTGAGCGACTTCACGATGAGTTCGTTCGCAAACGGCATGACGGAAAAAAGCTGAGCGTAGGTGACCGGCCTCGGCCCAGACCCCTGGGGCAGAACCAAGTCGCCACGAATACCGCCGGAATTCCAGAAGGCGACATCGACACGACCGACGCCTGCCTGTCTGGCGCCGTCGAGCATCGCATCCGCGATGACCCGACCCAGAGTCGACTCTCCGGCCTCGTCCACGGTCCGAAGCAAACTGCCGGTCAAGGTGCCGATGACCCTTCTCCCAAGCTTGTCGGCGACCGCGCCATAGCGCGCGATGATCGCCGACTGGGAGGGGTCCTTCGGCACGTCACGGGTAACGATGAGGTTCCGGGCCGTCTTCGTCGTCACCTCTCCATCGGAACGTCGGATCCGAAGATCGATGTCGGTAATCAAACGCCCCCCGGAGGCCGCGCTCGTCACCACCTTCCCACCAATCACGCAGTTGTACGCTCGGTGGCTATGGCCGGAGACAATCACATCGATATCATCCGACATGCGGTTCGCCAGACGGCGGAGACTGCTGGAGATGCCCTCGCACCCATTGACGTCGCGGCCCGACTGCTCGCCTCCAGCGTGCATCATCACCACGATCGCTCGAACGCCCTGTTCCCGTAGCACTCTTGCAGCGTCGTTGGCTGCCGCAGCTTCCTCGGCAAACGTCAGCCCCAACACCCTGTCGCGAAGGATGATGCCCGGAGCTCCGCGCAACGTCAGGCCGATGAAGCCGATGCGTACACCGCTGAACTCTCGAATGGTGAAGGGAGGGAAGAGCGGTTGGCGGCCTGCACCCCGCAATCCGGCTCGGGCGACCATCTCGGGGTTGGCCTGTCCGGGATCCAGCGCGATGTTCGCGGCGAGGTAGGCGAACGTCGCCCCGGCGAATGTCGGACCGGAAAGGCATCCATCTACGGGATGACAACCACCGTCCTGCATTCGACGCAGCTCCCACCACCCCTCGTCGAGCTCGTGGTTGCCGACAGCCGACACCTCCAATCCGGCAAGGCTCAGCGCCTGGATCGAGGCCTCGTCGTGCGCGAGACTCGACAGCAGTGGCGTCGCGCCGATGTTGTCGCCTGCGGACACGATGACGGTATTCGGGTTGGTCGCGCGCAGGCGCGCCAGGTGCGTGGCTAGGAACTCCATCCCACCGGCAGCGCGCGAGCCGATTCGACCGTTCGCTCCCGCGGGGGGCTCGAGCGCGCCGTGGAAGTCGTTGATCGCGAGCACCTGGACATCGACGGTCGCCGCGGGAGCCTGCGCGCGCCCAGCGCCCGCGCCCTCCGCTGCAGTCGCGGCGATCGTGACGACACCGAAGATCGCAATTCGCAAATGACGCGCCACGAGTCAGAATGATAGTCGAATCATGATTCGTATCGGCGCTCACATGTCGGTTTCAGGTGGGGTCTCGAAGGCAGTCGACCGCGCGCAATTGCACGGGTGCGAGGCGCTGCAAATCTTCACCAAGAATGCCAGCCAGTGGCGGGGCAAGCCACTCGACTCTCACGAGACGGCAGCGTTTCGTACGCGCATTGGCGAAACAGGCATCCACCCGGCAGTCTCACATGCCAGCTACCTCATCAACCTGGCAACCACATCCGAGACGCTCCGCGCCCAGTCGCTCGAGGCATTCATCGACGAGCTCGACCGAGCCGAAGCCCTCGGGCTCATGGGCGTGGTCATCCATCCGGGCACGTGTACCGCGGGGACCGAGGAGAATGGCCTACGCCTGATAGCCGACGCGATCCGAGCAGCGCTGGACGCTCGGCCCGACTACCGAACGCTGGTGTTGCTCGAACACACGGCGGGACAGGGGAGGACTCTGGGATACCGCTTCGAGCATCTGGCGTCAATCATCGAATACCTCGAGGCGTCTCCGCGGATCGGCGTCTGTCTCGACACGTGCCATCTGTTCGCCTCGGGCTACGACATCGGTTCGGATTCGGGCTATCGCGACACATTCGACACCTTCGACCGTCTGGTCGGATTCAGCCGACTCAAGGCGCTGCACGGGAACGACTCCAAGAAGCCGCTTGGAAGCCGCGTAGACCGCCACGAACACATCGGACGAGGCTGTATCGGCGCGGCGGCCTTCGAGCGTCTCCTGCACGACGATCGGTTCGCCGGACTTCCGCTCCTTCTGGAGACCGAGAAGACGAAACGCTCCGACAAGCCGGGAGCCGTCGCGATCGATCCGTTCGACCAGCAGAACCTCGATACCCTCCGACGGCTTCGAGGACGATGAACAGCCGGAGACACTGTTCGAGCTAGCTATGGAGAACATGCGCATGCCTGGGCGTCGTCGACGCGAACGAGAGGTGGTGGTCACGGGGGCAGGCGTCCTCTGTCATATGGGTGACGACCTGGCGAAATTGGAAGACATGCTGCGCAATGGGCAGGGCACACCTTTTGTCACGTATGCACCCGCGATGGAATTGAAGGCCCGCTGCCAACTCGTGGGCATCTATCCCAGCGAACTCACCGACGATGAGATCGGCGTGAGCAAGACCGAGGGCCGCTTCATGGGCCGCCAATCGCGTCTGGCCGTGGCGGCGGCCAGGCGGGCCATCGCGCAGGCAGGAGCGAATCGTCGCGACCTGGCGGTGGTCGTCGGATCTGGCGCCGGCGATGTCCGTACCCACGTGGACATTCAAGACCGGCTCAGCGGGTCCGGGAGCATGCGGCGGGTGCTCCCCACAGTCGTGCCCCGGCTCATGGCGTCGACCGTGTCGGCCAACCTGGTCAACGTGCTCGGCACGACCGGTCCGTCGTTCACGACCAGCGCCGCGTGTGCGGGAGGCGCCTACAACCTGCTGCTCGCGGCGATGCTCATCGAATCGGGTCACTGCGACGCCGCCATCGCCGGTGGCTCCGAGCAGGCGGACCCGCACTTTCACGCCGGATTCGACTCGATGCGGGCCTACAACCCCGATGACAACGGACGGCCCGATCGCGCCTCGCGGCCGTACGCCGCCGACCGAGCGGGCTTCATCTTCGCCGAAGGCGCCGGGATCGTGGTCCTCGAGACACGGGCGGACGCTGAGGCACGCGGCGCGACCATCCTGGGGGTTCTTCGTGGATGGGGGATGTCGAGCGACGGCGAGGGCGACATGGTGGCACCCTCCCCGGACGGGGCCAGACGCTCCATCGAAGCGGCCCTGGCCCACGCCGAACTCTCACCCGAGGCGATCGACTACATCAACACCCACGGAACGTCCACGCCGGCCGGCGATGTCTCGGAGGTCCGCGCCATACGGGCCGTGCTCGGCGACCGACACGTGGCCTACTCCTCCACGAAGGGCTACACCGGCCACACCGTGTCCGCAGCCGGAGCCATTGAGGCGATCTTTACGCTGGCCATGTTGCGAGACGGATGGATCGCACCGTCGATCAACGCGATGCCCCTGGATCCGGAACTGGTCGACTACCCTCCTGTCGTCGAGCCAACGTCGCGCCCGCTGAAGCACGCGCTCTCCAATTCATTCGGATTCGGCGGCACCAACGTCACACTCGCACTCTCGGCGCCCTGAATCGGCACCGGACCCCAGTGTTGAGGGGGCTGCAGGAATCCTGCACCAGGCCGACTGCTGAAACCCTCCCTTCAGGGGACACCATCCACAGGATGCGCACGTGATTTCACTCAAGCGATATCCGGAGTCGTCGGGCTCGAGCGGACCGCACAAGGTGACAGTGGACGCCGCGATTGGGGGCGACGTGGATGTCCGGCCAGAGCGCCAGCGAGATCGTTGGCGTCGCGGACACCGTCATGTACGAACACAAGCGAAGTACTCGATGGCACCTTCGCCGGCCGTCGCGGGGCAGAGCCACGGCTCGGCCTGGACCGAAGCACACCGGGCCGGTCGCGTACACTGCCCTCTGGCGACGTCGCGCGTCGAAGCGATGGCCGTGACAGCCGCAGCCGGCTCAGGCCGATCGTGCCAGCGACGCACTGGACGGCAGGAGCTTTGTGAGATCGAGGGCATGCTCTCGTGGCGGTAGCGTGGAGACGATCTGGCGCTCGTAGGCTCCCTCGCGGTCGCGAACCGACGTATCCACCTCGCCCAGCAGCCGCTCGAAGTCATCAGTGATCAGACCGAGGACCGGGTGCAACGGATCCGACGGGTTCGTTCGGACCACAACGCCGAGCTCGTCGCAGCTGGTCCTGACGAGCGAGCCCAACGGGAAGAACGTGACCGCAGCGACGAAGGCCTTCACCAGGGCGGTATTGAACTTCGTGCCGGCTTGCCGAGCGAGGACCAAGCAGGCCTGCTCCGGGCGCAGGGGCTCGCGATACGTCCGGGCGCCGGTCATCGCTTCGTAGCAGTCAGCCACCGACACAATCTGGCTCATGGCGTGAGGGGCAACACCCTGGCCGAGGTCAGGATAGCCGCCCTCTCGCAGTTCCCGATGGTGCTCAAGCGCCACAACCGGGGCAATCGGGTTCAACCCGGGCGTCTCCATCAGAATCTCGGCACCAAACGTCGTGTGCGCCTCGATCAACTTGCGTTCTGCACGAGTGAGCGCCCCAGGCTTCTTGACGATCTCGAGCGGAACTCTCGTCTTCCCAATGTCGTGCAACAACGCCGCTTCGACGAGGACGAATGTCGTGGCGTCATCGAGCCCCAACTGGCGAGCGAGGAGCAGGCTCAAGATCGCCACATTTACCGAATGGCAGTAGGTGAGGTTCTCGTATTCCTTGAGTGCCAGGATCTGTCCGAGCGCGGCGTTGCTCCGTACCACCTCGCCAATGAGCAATTGCACGAGATCCCGAACCGTGACCGCATCGAGTGTGCCACCGGATGCCACTGTCTCGAACGCCTGCTCGGCGGCGACAAGGGACTGCGCGTAGATCGGATCCAGCGGAGATGTCGGTGCGTCCGGCCACTGACGGGCACGCCAGCGGGTGTCGAGCGGCACGATCCGGCCGAAGTTGATATGGGTGATGCCCTGCGCAGCGAGTCGTCTCTCGAGGGTTTCAACCGATGCGTTTTCCTTGACGTAGTCCAGGAACTGAGCCGCGAGACGGATCTCGTCCCGCTCAACCCCTGCCGAGATGTGCAGACTGTCTACGCCGAGCGCGGCTAACTCGCGGGTGGCCTGAGCGGTTGCCGGCGCCGTCCCGTCATCGCGAGACGCTGCGCCGTCAAGATGCACCTCGCCGCGGATCACGTCGATCGTCAGTTTGTCGTGCTGCTGGAGGTGCGCCTGGGCAAGCGCGTACAACTCGTCCAGTTTTTGAGCAATCACGGGATGGCCAGACGGGTACATCCTGGCGAGCCAGCGGAGGCTCACGAAACCTCTCAGAAGCGCCGGCGCGTCAATCGGGTCGGTATCGGACACAGTCGTCATGGCTTGAGCAGCAGCGAGCGCGCACGGGTACCCACTCGCCTCAAAGAAGGATTCCAGAACCTGAACCGGAACGAAACGAGCGCAGCGAGCGCCGGCTCAAGACCGTGATCGGGAGAGCGACCGGCGCGGTCGAGCATCCGAACCACGGTCTTTGGACTCGCCATCACGAAGTCGTGGTGTTGTAGGAGTTCGAGCAACTGGACGCGCGCCTCCTCGGCTGGAAAGTGCCAGAGCGCTTCCTCCGCCAGACCCTGAGCCTTGGTACCACGCTGGCGGATCACAGCGCCCACGGCGGAAGCGGCCGTCGGTGTCCCGATCCGTGCGAGCGCTCGCAGGGATTCCCGCACGACGGCGTCGTCGGGATGGTCGAGCTGAGTCGCAATGACCTCCTCGTAGCCGGCGCCCGCACAACCCAGAACCCTCACGAGTATTGCGGTGGCCAGGACGGTGCCCTGGCCGACGTAGCCCACGAGTCCCGGCGCCAGACGCGCGGCATGCGCGGACATCAACTGCGCCACAGAACGCCCCTGTGCCTGGCGCTCCGCCGCGTTGAGCCGCTCGAACAGGGGTGCGGCGAGGCTGACTCCTATCGCCTCCACAATGGCAGCCGCCGACGTCTGTTGTGCCCCGCCGGTCTCATGCATTTCGACCAAACGGCTCACGCGAGAGCCGTCGAAATGCGTTCCGATTGCATTCGCGATCGCGTCAGCGACGTCAGGTCGAGGCGATCGCAGCTCCTCGGCCAACTGCGCGAGCCTGATGAGCGATGCCTCCACCTCGTCCCACCGTTCGGCCCGCTCGAGATCGCCGAGCATCTGCAATAGCGACCGCAACAGCCGCTCCACGAACACTGGACTGGGCTCGAGCCGCACCAGGTGAAACGCACAAGCCAGACGGACCTTCAGAGGGTCTGTCTCACGGACGGAGGCGCCGAAGCGTGAAATGACCTCCGCGGTGTCGGCGTCAATCGAGAGGTCGTAGGCCCAGAACTCCTGGAAGGACTTGTAGTCGCCGGTGCTCACCCGGAGCAGCTGTCGGGTGCGTTCGTCCAGGGCCGACCCGCCACTCTGACCTGAGGATGCCTCCTCCAGGCGAGTGTGCAGATGCTCCTCGAGCAGAGTCGCCATCACCTCTCGCCGATCGGCGGGCAACTCGAGCCGGTCGAGCGCGGTCGCCAGGAGTTCTGGCGCGGCGGTTTCGACGTCGAGCAGCAGCGACAGCGCGCCCGCAAGATCGACGTCCGGAAAGTCCCACAGCACCGCACCGTCGGGCTCGCCATCCAGCAGACCGGGCAGGACGGTGCGCTTGAGAAGTTGCTTCCGTCTGTCCGAGTCGAGCGCGAGCACGGCCCCGGCCAGCTTGCCGAACATCACGCGCGCCAGCTGGGGATCGAGCGCGCTGAAAACCTTGGTGACATCACTGAACTTGCGCTCGAGCGCTGCCGCCGGCGTGGGTGCCGGCCCATTCGGATCGTCGTCCGCCAATCGCAGGAGCAGGGTCGCCAGCGTCGTCGGCTCGTCAACGAGAATGGCCAGGTCCGGAAGTGTCACCGGCCCGAGGTCCACGCCGGGGTCAGTGCGAACCCAACCGGCGTCCGGAGGATAGAGATGAATCGAAGGGCCGTCGACGAGCGTCGCACTTTCGCGCCGGCGCCGTTCGAGCGCCAGCACCTCGGTGCGAGCCGCAGGTGGTGCGCCAAGGTGAATCACCTCCGGCCGATGAGCCATCGTCAAGGTGATGCGGTCGACACCATGCTCGACCAGCGTCTCGGCCAGCGTCTCGGCGGCCTCGCCCCCGGGAGCCGCCACCACGTCTTCGCAGAACCTGGTGAGGTCCCGGACCGACGCCATAGGGTCGATTTCGATCATCGACACGCGGGCGTGGTGCAGCCGTCGCGCGATCTCGCAGCCGATCACCGAACCCGCGCCAATCGTCGTCTCACCGGCGCGAAGCTGGTGCGGCTCCACCACGAACACGAGGTGCTCGGACCCCTGCACGCAGGCGAGTGCGGTGTGGCAGGCGCTGACCGCGTCTACGCAGAGTGGACTGCTCGACGGATAGGTATGGACGTGTTGCAGCGCACGCGCGAGCAGTCGAAGAAACTCCTCGACCGACGGCTCGAGCTTGGCTCCGACCGACCGGGCGCGATCCGTACCAGCCGCTGACCGTTCGAGCACCCGGCCTGATCGGCCTGACGCGATTCCAGGACTTTGAGGCCCGGACTCGGTCTTGTCGTCAGCCTCGGTGGCCAGTCCCGACATCGAGAACCCTCCATCGCTGTCGCCCGCGGCACGACCCGCAGACCACCGACACACGGCCGCGGCAACCGCTGCGCCGGCGACTCAAGACGAACTTCTCGTGCCGACACGGGCAAGCGTGGACCGACGAGGTCGTCCCTGACGAGCGGCATTGCCAGACTGAAACCACGTAATCCCTGGGGCTGAGCTCAGTTCAACGCGCAGAAGCGAACCTCGGGAACCGGAATCCCGTCTTGCGAGGCGGAGCCGGCTCGAAAGACGCCGATGGATTCAGGATCGAGCCAACCAGCCTCCCGAACTGGGTGGCGATCTCGGCATTGTTCCCGAAGGTCAAAGGCACGCCGGCGTTGAGGGCTGTCGCGACGCTCTTGTAGTCGCTCGGAATCGTCAGGAATATTTTCGATCCGAGCGCATCCTCGATCTCTTTGAACGGAATCGGATACGGCTCGCCCGCCCGGTTCAGCAGCACTCGAACTCGGTCGTCGCGAAAACCCCGCTCGCCCATAGACTCGATCAGCCGACGCGCATTTCGAATCGACGGCACGTCCGGATTCATCACGACGCCAATCATCTCTGAGGCGCGCAGCGCCGCTTGTGCCGACTCCGTGAGCTGTGAACCAGCGTCGACCACGACGTACTCGCTGCGATCGGCGAGAAGCCCGAGGAGCGTCTCGACGACCTGCCCCTCAGAGCCGGTGGGCCGATGGCACTGATCCGAGCCAGGCAGGAGCTCGAGGCCCGACAGGTGCTTGGCGAGCAGGCCTTCAACGAGACTCGCATCCAGGCGATGAGCGTTCTCAATTGCATCGAGCACCGTGTGGCGGCTGTGGACCCCAAGGAAGAGGGCGGTGTCGCCAAGACCAGGCTTCAGGTCAGCCACCACGGTCCGTCGCTTCTTGCCGGCGAGTTCCACGCCGCAATTGACAGCCAGCGTCGTGGTTCCCACGCCGCCCTTGGCGCCGATGAACGTGATGACTGAGGACACGTGGGACGCTCCGCCCGAGGCGCGACGCCGCTCCGACAGTCGCCGAACGCCCTCTTCTAAGGCTCCCTGCGCAGGGGGCCACGCGAGCACCTCGTTTGCGCCCGCGTGCATCGACCGCAGTACGAGTTCCGAGCTGACCGAGGCCACCACGAGAAAAATGCTCGTCGTGGGCGTCGCGGCTCTCAGCCGCTCGACCGTCGACATTGCAGCCGTGAGTGCGGTGCGACCGTCCACGATCACGAGGTCTGGAGGGGCCTCGGTCCGCGACGGTCCCTCAATGACGCTGATGGGCGGTCGTCCCTCGCGGAGCAGGCGAGTGATCTGACGCCTGAAGGTGTCGTCGTGACTTTCGACGGTCGCAGCTAAACTGGCCATGATCTCACAGCTGACGTAGCAAGCACCGGGCCAAGCGCCGGCGCGACCGCCAGGGATGGAAGCGGGCGCCGTAGGCCGGTGCCCGACGACAGAGTTGTCATCGGTCATACAGCTTTGTAAGGGGCTCCGCGGTCGGACCTCGACGCGCCGCCTGTTTGCGGGACAACCCCCAGGTCGGCGTCCGGTATGGCAATTGCCCTGCCGACCGGCAGGAGCGTGAGCGACATGCCGCACGTGAACACAGGACTGCCGTTGGTACTCGCCGTTGAAGCCGACTCCCGTCAGGCCGCCGAACTGTCGTCGCTGTTCGAACAGGAGTGCAACGCGGAGCTGCTGCTGGCCGACTCGGCTCGAGAGGCCCTCTCCATGGTTGGAGACCGAATACCGGACCTCGTGCTGACGTCCGCGCTCATTCCTCCCAAAGACGAGGCCGCGCTCACAGCGTGGCTCCGCTACCTGGGCGAGGCCGCGGCGCACGTGCAGGTCGTCACGATACCGGCGCTTGCTGCCGCCAAGTCGCCCGACACCGGTCTTGGCACCAGAGCCCTGTCGATGGTACGACCGCGCCGGGCCGTCTCGGCGCCCGACGGATGCGACCGGGCGGTGTTTGCCGACTACGTCGCGCTCTACCTCGACCTCGCGTCCGGCGAGCGATCGCGCAACGCCTCGGCTGTGTAGTTCGGCGCCTGCCGGCTGGCCGCCGAGCGTTTCGAGCGGATGGTGCGTAATTCGTGAAAGCGCCTCACCTGACAACCACCGTCTGGGTGAACGGGCGGCCGCGCCCACGAAAGCGCATGTCGCCGACCGTCACGTGGGCACCTTCCGTCGACGGTTCGAGGATCCAGAAAGGAAAGCGAGACCAGACCAGAAATCCGCGCACGTTCGGCGTCTCGCGCGCCTGCCTGACACGCGGGCCCCGATCGTTCTTTGGCGTCACCATCGTGTCGAATGTCACCTGCGAAGGGAGCCACGTAAACGAGCCGGTCACATACTCGTCACCCGCGTCGACGATGACATCGCGTCGAAACGGCGTGAAAGGGACCGGCCCCACCATGAGGCTGCGCGGCTCTGACCCGTGCGCAGCGCGCCACGCGTCGGCCACGATCCCGCGTGCCAAGTGAGCCCCCATGCACATCGCCCCGATGTAGATCGACGCGACCACCAGTGCCTGTCGTGCCGGTTGCGGACGGCCTCGCCGACGGGCAAGCCAGATCCCTCCCCCTAACGCCAGCCAGAGCCACGGGTCAACGATGAAGAGGGTGTCGCCGTAGAACCAGTCTTGATCGAACGGCATCAACAGACGTATGCCGTACGAGTTGAGCCAGTCCAGGGCCACATGCGACAACACGCCGAGATAGGACAGCAGGAGCACCGACCGCACGCAGATCGGCCTGGCACCGGCGCGAGCGGGCCTGACCCGGTCGACGGCGTAGATCGCGGTCGTGAGCAGGATCGGGAGAAGGACTTGGGCGATGGTGCCATGCGTCCATCCACGCCGAAAAGCGACGGAGGGAACATCGGTAGCAAACACCAGAACATCCAGGTCCGGAAGATTCGCCGCGATCATCAACGTCGCCTGTGCGAAGCGGCTTCGGCGCTTGAGGCCGCCTTCCCCGAAGGCGGCGCCGACGAGCGTGTGACAGACGTTGTCCATGGATCGAGCGAAAGGCGGAACGTCGGCATGTTCCGGAGGAGCCCACGCTCCTCCGGAACGTGCGCCGATCCCTAGGGCATGTTGGACAGCTGGACGAGCAGCTTCCCCCGCGCGCTGCCGGCCGGTACGAAGCGCTGAACCCGCTGGCCGGCGAACGCCTCGCCCGTGAAGATGTCTTTCGAGTCGACCTCGACCATGTGCACTCCGCCTATCTTCCACTTGTTTGGCAGCGGCTTCGGAAAATCCGGGTCGAAGACGTAGCACGGCGCGGCTTGGCCTTGGGCTGCTGGTCCGGCGTGGACGACCAGCAGGCACACACTGGCGGCTACGGCGACCGCGCCAGTCCGCGCGGTCCAGGCGACATGCCTCATGAACGCTCTCCTTCTGTCCTCGAGTCGAGGATCGACGTGGCAAGGTCCAGATGCCGTCGACACCCTGCGTGGCGCGACGTCGACGGCCGATGATAGCATCGACGATCATGTCTTCCGTCCTGACGATCGCCGACGTGGAGCGCGTCGCGGCCCTTGCACAGCTCGATCTCACCGCAGACGAAAAGGTCCTCTTCGCGCGCCAGCTCGACGGCATTCTCCAATACGCGCGACAACTCCAGGCGGTCGACACCAGCGGAGTGCGCGCCACCGCCCACGTCCATGCCCACCAGCAGGGCGAGCGCGACGACGAGTCTCGCGAGTCGCTGTCGCAGGAGGATGCCCTCGCGAACGCGCCAGACGCCAACCGTGAGGCCGGTCTGTTCCGCGTCCCGCGTGTGATCGGCAATTGACATGGTGAACGACAACGCGCGGACGATTCGCGATGGCATCGCGACGGGCCGCTTTTCGGCCGTCGAAGTCTGTCAGGCGTTCCTGGACCGGATCGAGGCGCAGAATCCGATCCTCAACGCGTTCACACTCGTCGCGCGCGACCGTGCGCTGGCTCGCGCGACGGAGATCGACCGGCAACGGACAGCGGGCGAGTCGCTCGGGCCGCTGGCCGGTGTACCGGTCGGCGTCAAGGACAACTTGTGTGTCCGCGGCATGCGGACGACCGCCGCGTCACGAATGCTCGCTCAGTTCGTTCCGCCCTACGATGCGACGGTCGTCGAGCGGCTCGAAGCGGCGGGCGCCGTCATTCTGGGCAAGACCAATTGCGACGAATTCGCCATGGGTTCGTCCAACGAGAACTCCGCCTACGGCCCCGTTCGCAACCCGTGGGCCACCGACCGCGCGCCGGGCGGCTCGAGCGGCGGCTCGGCCGCGGCCGTGGCCGCCCGCTGCGCACCCCTGACCCTCGGCTCGGACACTGGCGGGTCAATCCGCCAACCGGCGGCATTGTGCGGCGTGCTCGGCCTGAAGCCGACCTACGGTCGCGTGTCGCGCTATGGCCTGCTGGCCTTCGCGTCATCGCTCGATCAGGTTGGCCCCTTGGCGCGAAGCGCCGCCGACGCGGCGCTGGCGCTCGGTGTGCTTGCGGGACCCGACCGTGCCGATGCGACCTGCTCGCAGACGCCTGTGCCGGACTTCATGGCGTCGCTCACCGGAGACATTCGCGGTCTGCGAGTCGGCGTGCCGCGAACCTTCGTGACCGAAGGCGTCAACGAGGATGTTCAGCGGGCGTTCGACGAGGCGCTCGCCACCCTGCAGGGTGCCGGTGCCACGCTGATCGATATCGAGTTGCCCCACGCCAAGCACGCTATCCCGGTCTACTACCTGATCGCCACCGCCGAGGCCAGCTCCAACCTGGCACGATACGACGGTGTGCGCTATGGCTACCGCACGGCGGACGGGAATCTGGCCTTGCAGGACCTGTACAGCCGTACCAGGGATGAGGGGTTCGGCGCCGAGGTCAAGCGCCGCATCATGCTTGGCACGTACGTGCTGAGCGCTGGCTACTATGACGCGTTCTACTTGAAGGCGCAGCAGGTGCGGACCCTCGTGCGGCAAGACTACGACGCAGCCTTCGAGCAGGTGGATCTCGTCGCCATGCCGACCAGCCCGACCGCCGCGTTTCGCCTCGGTGAGAAGGCCGACGACCCTCTTCAGATGTATCTGGCGGATGTCTTCACCGTGAGCGCAAACCTGGCTGGCTTGCCGGCGATCAGCGTACCGTGCGGCTTCGTCGCGGCGCCTGAATCCGCCGCTCCGCTCCCCGTGGGACTCCAGTTGACGGGCCCGATGTTCGACGAGTCAGTTCTGCTTAGGACCGCCGACGCCTACCAACGGCTCACTGACTGGCAGACGCCGACGCCACCCCCTATTTGAAGATTGCGCGGAGCGCGTCGAACTGGCTCGTATCCGTCTCGTCGATCTTCATGGGCGTCACGGAGACCCACCCGTGCTCGACCGCCCAGAAATCGGTACCCTCGGGCTGCGGCTCGTTCTGCCGCTCGTCGTACTGACTCCAATAGATCGTGCGGCCGGACGGGTGCTGCATCTCCACGAAGCTCTCGGTGCCGGTGCGTACCTGGCCCTGCCTCGTAATCATGTAGCCTCTGTATCCATCCGTGGGCACACCGGGGATGTTCACATTGAGGAACGTGTTCGGCGGCAGGCCCCACTGCTTGACGCGACGAGCGACCCATACCACCTCTTCGGCGACGTAGACGAGGTCGCGCGGAAAGGCCGCACCCGACATCGATGTGGCGATCGCCGGAATCCCAAGCCGCGCGGCCTCCCGCGCCGCCCCGACGGTGCCTGATATTTCCGTCGACAGGCCTAGGTTGTATTCGGGGTTGACGCCAGAGACGACGAGGTCTGGCCTCGGCAGCAGGATGTTCTTGATCGCGATCCCGACGGCGCTCGCCGGCGTCGCCGTGAGTCCGATGGCCGGCAGCCCGTTGGGCAGTGTCACGTCCCGCCGAAAAACGGGCTCCGACGTGACGATGGCCTGCCCCTTCCCCGTCTGATTCTCAGAAGGCGCAATGACGATGGGAGTACCAATCGCCTGGAGTGCCTGCGCAACCGCGGCGAGTCCTCGCGCATTCACACCATCGTCGTTGGTCACGAGGATTCGATACGGCGGGGGCTGGCGGAACTGCTGTGCGCCGACTGGCGCCAGCAGGTACACACCGGCCATCACTGCCGCCGCGATGCGGAACCTGTGCATGCCGGGAGATTATCAGATTATCGAAACTTCGCCGCGGCGCGCCTATTCGACGACCGGCTCTGGCGGCAGCACTTCGTACAGCACGAGCCCGCGACGCACTTCCTCCATCGCGACCCGTTCGGCCTTGAGCGGGTCTGGCCGGTGTGACGTGCCCGCGTCCGGATCCTCGTGGAGGCGCGGGGTCGCGCCGCGGCGAAGCTGCTTGGCGCGTCTGGCCGCCACGTCCACGAACATGAAGCGGTTGTGAATCGGTGGGGCCTTCGGTCGAGGCTCTGGTGGCGTCTCCGGCGCCTCCGTGGGGTCGATTGACTCTTCGGTATCCATGGGAATCAGACTAGCACGGGTCTGTGCTCAACGAATGTCGGGTGCTGGCCCCAAGGCCGCACCCGACATCGAGACCCGCCTCACGTGGTGACGTTGACCGTGATCGTCCGAGGCTTCGCATCCTCCCGGAACGGCAGGCTCAGTGTGAGCACCCCGTTCTTGTAGTCGGCGCTCACCCGTGACGCGTCGACCGTGTTCGGCAGACTGAACGAGCGGGTAAATGCGCCGTACTGACGCTCGACTCGGCGAAACTGCTCATCCTTGATATCGGTGGGGCGCTTCCGCTCTCCGCGCAGCGTCAGCGTGTCGTTTTCCACCGTCACCTCGAGGTCCTCCCGCGCCATGTCTGGCAGTTCGGCCTTGATGACGAGGTCACGGCCTTCGGTCTCGTAGATATCGACCGCGGGCACCCACGTGCCTCCCCCGCTCACGTCTTCATCCCGAAGATAGACGTTGCCGAACAACCGGTTCATTCGGTCATGCAACGCTGAAAACTCACGAAACGGATCGACTCGCACAATAGCCATCGTTGTCCTCCTCACGCGTCTACGACTTCGCCTTCCTTGACGTCCTCTGTCTCTGGTGTCTCGGGCCCGGCCCCCGGGGCCGGCCGTTCGGCCGCATACCTGGCCGCCTCGGCCTGGTTGCGCGCGTCGACGGCCTCTCGACGCGCCTGGTCCTCGGCCGCATGCGCTTCGGCGTCCCGGACCATGCGGTCCACCGCGTCCTTGGTCAACCCTGACGACGCGGTGATCGTGATCTTCTGCGCCCGGCCTGTGGCCACGTCCTTGGCCGTGGCACTGACGATCCCGTTGGCATCGATGTCGAACGTGACCTCAATCTGCGGCACGCCCCGTGGCGCCGGCGGCAGCCCGGTCAGCTGGAACCGCCCGAGCGTCCGGTTGTCGCTCGCCATCGGCCGCTCACCCTGGAGTACGTGCACCTCGACGTTCGTCTGGCTGTCGGTGGCCGTCGAAAAGATCTCGCTCTTCCGCGTCGGGATCGTGGTATTTCGAGAAATCAGCGTCGTCATCACGCCACCCAGCGTTTCGATGCCGAGTGAGAGCGGCGTCACGTCCAGCAGCAGCACGTCCTTGACGTCGCCGGTGAGCACACCGCCTTGAATCGCGGCGCCCACGGCGACCACCTCGTCGGGGTTCACGCCCTTGTGCGGCTCTTTGCCGAAGTAGTCCTTGACCAGCTGATGAATCCTGGGGACCCGCGTCGAGCCACCGACCAGTACGACCTCGTCGATGTCGGACGGCTTCAACCCCGCATCGGCAAGTGCCTGCTCGACCGGCGTCATCGACCGCCGCAGAAGGTCGTCGACGAGCTGCTCGAACGTCGCCCGCGTGAGCTTCAACTGCAGGTGCTTCGGTCCGGTCTGGTCGGCCGTGATGAACGGCAGATTGATGTCCGTCTCGAGCACGGTGGACAACTCGATCTTGGCCTTCTCCGCGGCTTCTTTCAGACGCTGGAGCGCCATCCGATCGCGGCTGAGATCCAGGCCCTCGCTCCGCTTGAACTCGGCGACGATCCAATCCATCACACGTTGGTCGAGGTCGTCGCCTCCCAGATGCGTGTCGCCGTTGGTGGCCTTCACCTCGACAACGCCGTCGCCGACTTCCAGGATTGAAATGTCGAACGTGCCACCGCCAAAGTCGTACACCGCGATCGTTTCGTCCTTCTTCTTGTCAAGGCCGTAGGCCAAGGCCGCCGCCGTCGGCTCGTTCACGATACGAAGGACATTGAGGCCGGCGATCCGCCCCGCATCCTTGGTCGCCTGTCGCTGCGCGTCGTTGAAATACGCCGGTACCGTAATGACCGCGTCGGTGATGTCCTCGCCGAGATGGTCCTTCGCCGCCGCTCTGAGCTTCTGAAGAATCATGGCGGAGAGTTCCGGCGGCGAATACTTCCTGCCGAGCACCTCCACCGACACATCCCCGTTGTCAGCTGCCACGACGTGGAAGGGTACGCGAGACACCTCTTGCGCAACCTCGGCATGCTTCCGGCCCATGAAGCGCTTGATCGAGAAGACCGTGTTCTCCGGGTTGGTGACGGACTGCCGCTTGGCGACCTGACCGACCAGTCGCTCGCCAGTCTTGGTCATCCCAACCACTGAGGGCGTCGTGCGGGCGCCCTCTTGGTTCACCACGACCTCCGCCTCGCCGCCCTCCATGACCGCCACGACGGAGTTGGTGGTGCCGAGATCAATTCCAATAACTTTGCTCATGGCTCAACACCTCTCAGTGGCATAACAATACCACAAAAATGAGTGGTGTCAAGTCTGATTATATTAGTTCTTAACACTCAATTTTAGACTGAGAGCTACTCCTTCGCTCGCTGGATGATATCAGCCCGGAAACACGACGGCCACGCTTGACGGGGGGTTCCTCCTTCGGAGCCGTTGATCCGACCACGCGGTGGGCGGTCCGTATGCGATCATGGGACGTCGATGGCTCAGCCTCCACCTTTCGCCCCCAGCGACGCGACCGAGCTGGCCGACGACGTCCGCCAGCTCTTCGACGAGCTGTCTCGAACGAACGCGGGGGTTGCGACTACCTACTCGGGCGACTACCATCCGTCACTCGACGTTCGAGAGACAGAGCGCGCCATTGAAGTCACCATCGACGTGGCCGGTGTACAGCCAGACGCGATTCGGGTGCTCTTCAGGTCAGGAATCCTGCTCGTTGCCGGCGACAAGATGCCGGGCACGCCCGCGGAGCCACCGATCTTTCACATGGTCGAACGGGCCTTCGGGCGGTTCGCCCGTGCAGTACGACTCGGCGGGGCGTTCGACGTCGAGCATTCGCATGTGACGCTGCGCGACGGCGAGTTGACGATTACGCTTCCAAAGCGGAACGAGCGACGGGGCCAGGCACACCGCATCCCCATCACATGAACATCCTCTTTATTGGCGATATCGTCGGCCGCCCGGGCCGCGAGATGATCCGTCTGGGCCTTCGAGCACTCACGCATCGCTTCGACCTCGATCTGGTGATCGCCAACGCCGAGAACTCGGCGGCAGGTTTTGGCGTCACGAAGGACATCGGCGATACGCTGCTCGAATGGGGCGTTGACGTCATGACATCGGGCAACCATATCTGGGCCAAGAAGGAGGCGCTGCCGTACATCGCCAGCGAGCCCCGTCTTCTCCGGCCGGCCAACTACCCTCCCGGTGTGCCGGGTCGCGGCAGCTACGTCGCGCAAACGGGCGATGGTCGCGCCGTCGGTGTCATCAACGTGATGGGGCGGGTGTTCATGCTCAACATCGACGACCCCTTCGCCGTCGTACTCAAAGAGATCGAGGCGATTCGCCACCGCACGCGCATCATCATTGTCGACTTCCATGCGGAGGCGACCAGCGAGAAGATGGCGATGGGATGGCACCTCGATGGAAGGGTCACCGCGGTGCTCGGCACTCACACCCACGTGCAGACCGCCGACGAGCGCATCCTCCCGGGCGGCACGGCGTATCTGACCGACGCGGGCATGACGGGCCCGCACGACTCGGTCATTGGCATGGAGTGGGCACCCTCGCTCGCGCGATTCCTCAACGCGATGCCCTCGAGGTTCGAGCCGGCCACCGGCAATCCTCGATTGAACGGCGCCGTGATCGAAGCCGACGAGACAACGGGGCACGCGACGCGGATTACCAGGGTCAGCTACTCGAGCCGCGAACTCGTCGAGATGACCGACGCACGAGAGGCCGCACCCCTGTAACGCATGGCTTCCTTGTTTGATCTACCGTTCGACGAGCCCGAACCGTCGGCGCCACCGGCGGCCGACCCGGTCTCCCGCCGGCGGGTCCTCACGGTGACCGAGCTCACCGGACAGGTTCGGACGCTGCTCGAGGAGCGGTTCGTCGAGGTCTGGGTGGAAGGAGAACTGTCGAACAGCCGCGTCTGGCACACCGGGCACATGTACTTCACCCTCAAGGACGCTGGCGCCCAGATCAAGGGCGTCATGTTCCGATCTGCGCTCCGCACCCTGCGGTTCACACCTCAAGACGGCCTTCGCGTCGTGGCGCGCGGCCGGGTCAGCGTCTACGACCCCAAGGGCGAGTACCAGTTGGTGTGCGAGCACCTCGAGCCCGAAGGTCTCGGCGCGTTGCAACTCGCCTTCGATCAGCTCAAGCAACGGCTGTCGGCTGAAGGCCTGTTCGACGCTCGCCGCAAACGCCCGCTGCCTCTTCTGCCGCGGAAGATCGGTGTCGTCACGTCGCTCGATGGCGCCGCCATCCGCGACATCATCCATGTGCTCCGACGTCGCCATCCCAACGCGCACATCGTCATCAGGCCGACGCGCGTCCAGGGAGACGGCGCTGCGACCGAGATCGCCAGAGCGCTCACGGCGATCGGGACGGTTCCCGGCGTCGACGTCGTGATTGTCGGCCGTGGCGGCGGAGCGATCGAGGATCTCTGGGCGTTCAACGAAGAAGTCGTCGCGCGAGCGCTCGCCGACTGTCCGGTGCCAACCATCTCGGCCGTCGGGCACGAGAGCGACGTCACGATCGCCGATTTCGTCGCCGATCTCCGTGCGCCCACGCCCTCGGCGGCCGCCGAGGTCGTCGTCGACAGGAAGGATGCGTTCGCTGCTCGCATCGACCGGCTCTCGCACCAGGTCCACGCGACGATGCAGACGCGCCTGCACCGCGGCGAGTCCCGGCTGCGCGCGCTCCAGGCCCGTCCTGGTCTCGCCGGCCTTGCTGGCCGCGTGGCGATGCGCGGGAGGCACGCCGCCGACCTCACACACGAACTGCGGCGTGCCATCGATGCCCGGCTGGCGGCCGCCGAACGTCTGACGCACGCACTGCGCCAGATGCTCGAGTCCTTCGATCTGCGCCGACGACTGAGCCGCGTCCGGGCTCGCCTGGTCGCCGCCGACCGACACCTGGCTGGCGCCAGCGCAACAGGTCTTCATCGCGCCGACCGACGGCTACGGGGAGCGGCGGCGCGGCTCGAAGCGCTCAGCCCGCTGGCCGTCCTTGGCCGAGGCTATGCTGTGTGCTGGAACGCGGATCGCACGGTGGTGATCCGCGACGCCGCTGGACTTACAGTCGGGGACCGAGTCACCGTGACGGTGCAGCGAGGCGAAGTGCAATGCGAGGTCAAGAACCGCCGGTTGTAGGTGCGAGCGGCACACTTATGGATGACACGATCAAAGACTTCGAGGCGGCGATTGCCGAGCTCGAGTCGCTCGTCAAGAAACTCGAAGAAGGGGATCTCCCCCTCGAAACCTCACTCAAGCTGTATGAACGAGGGGTCCACCTCTCGCGCTTCTGCCACTCGCGCCTCGAAGACGCCGAACGCCGAATCGAGGTCCTCAACGAGCGGGGCGAACTCACGCCTGCGCCTTCGTCGGTGCGCGACGACGAGGGCCCACAACGGGGGGGCCAGGGTTGAGCCCGGCGCGCGCCCGCGGGACACGGATCCACACCTGACTCCAGCGTTCACGGAATACCTGCGCGCCAGACGGGAGGAGGTCGAGTCAGCGCTCGAGCGCGTGCTGCCGTCGCCGCCGGGGTGCCCTCCGGTCATCGCCGACGCCATGCGCTACAGCCTCGCTGCCGGTGGCAAACGCCTGCGTCCGGTGTTGTGTCTGGCGAGCGCGGACTCGGTCGGAGGGGACCGATCGCTCGCCATGCCGGCGGCGTGCGCACTGGAGCTCATCCATACGTACTCTCTTATCCACGACGACCTGCCGGCCATGGACAACGACAGCCTGCGCCGGGGTCGGCCGACCTTGCACCTTGTGGCCGGTGATGGCATGGCGATCCTGGCCGGTGATGGGCTGTTGACCGAGGCGTTCGCGCTGTTGGCTCGATCCCCCGCTGGCGACGATGCGGCGACCGTGGCGCGCAAGCTTCGTGTCATCCGGGTCGTGGCCGACGCGGCCGGTGCAACCGGGATGGTCGGCGGGCAAGCGATCGACCTCGCCTGCGCGGAACCGGACCGCTCCGGGCGACCGGCGACGGCGCTGGACGCAGATGGGGTCCGGCAGATGCACGCGCGAAAGACCGGAGCGCTCATCCGAGCGTCGGCGGTGACAGGCGCGGTCATGGGCGGGGCGGCCGATTCGACGATCGAGTCGATCGATGCGGCGGCCGCAGAGTTTGGGCTGGCGTTTCAGATTGTGGATGACATCCTCGACGTCGAGGGCGTGTCGGCCGACCTGGGAAAGACGCCGGGAAAAGATGCCGCCGCCGGCAAGCCCACCTATCCGGCGCTGTACGGCCTCGCCACCGCCCGACGGATGGCCGCCGGGTGCCTCGAACGCGCCGAAGACGCCTTGCGCACGGCGGGCCTGGCCGATTCCTGGTTGATGGAGATCGGCCGCTGGATCGTTCATCGGTCGAGTTGACCGTGGCCAGGATGCGCCTCGACCAACTCGTCACCGATCGGGGCCTGGCGCCGTCACGGGAGCGTGCCCGAGCCCTGATCCTGGCCGCGCGCATCAGGGTCGACGGCCGGATAGTGAGCAAGGCCGGGATACACGTCGAGTCTGACGCGGAGGTGGCCGTGATCGGCCGAGAGCACGAATGGGTCGGCCGCGGAGGACTCAAGCTCTCGCACGCCCTCGATACGTTTGGCATCACGGCGGCCGGCAAGGAGGGGCTCGATATCGGAGC
>Ga0326597_10003718_pt1 | contig 21786 bp, 15 predicted proteins | sample RVTome_12_FD_203789 | JGI IMG/M metagenome (GOLD analysis project Ga0326597, IMG submission 203789) | Soil microbial communities from uranium-contaminated site in the Upper Colorado River Basin, Wyoming, United States - RVT100D185 | ecosystem: Environmental > Terrestrial > Soil > Contaminated >...
CCTCGCCGGTCGGACGCAGCTCCCTGACCGCTTGCTCGAGCCCGGCCGGATCCGCGTCGGCGATCACGACCGCGGCGCCGTCCCGGAGGAAACGGCGCACCGTCGCGAGGCCGATGCCGCTGGCCCCGCCCGTGACGATGGCCTTTCGGCCCGAAAGGCTCAAAAGGAAGCCGCTAGCGGCAGGCTTCGATCTTCGCCACTGCGTCTCGCGCCGAGCGCCGCAGGTCCTCGTCCTTCATCGCGTCCTGCATCTCTTCCTTGGTCATCGTGATGCTGTCGTTGCGGGGCGCGTTGATGATGTACTTCAGGTGGGGAAGGGCGATCTTGGCCGGGCAGCCGATGTTCTTGAGGGCGGTGACCGCGGCCTCGCGCACCCCCCAGTCGGGGTCGTCCCGCAGGGCGCGGATGAGATGGGGCACCGCGTCCTGGGGCCCCACGATGCCGGCCAGGCTCGAGAACGCGCGCCGTCGGGCCGCCGCGTTGCCGCTCCGCAGGCCGGCGTTCAGCTCCTCGACCTTGGCCGCGGCCTTGCGCTGCAATTCGTACTCGGCCTGGGCCTCGGCCTGGGCTTTTTCGAGCTCGGCGATGGAGGAGGCGCCGGCGGCCAGGGCTTTCTTGGTGCGCTCGATGTTGGTGGCGAGGCGGGCGTCCTCGCGGCCGGCGGCGCGCGCCTTCTCTGCGGTCTCCTCCGCCTTGGCCATGTCCCTCTTGAACAGGTAGGCCCAGGCCATGCCGTTGTAGGCCTCCCCCGCGAGCTTGGGATCGAGCTTCGCCGCCTGGTCGAAGGCCGCGATCGAACCGTCCCAGTTCTTGCCGTACGAGTAGGCCCAGCCCATTCCCAGGGCCGACTGCGCGTTCTTGGGGTCGATCTGGAGGGCCTTCTTGTAGGCGGCCACCGAGTCGTCGATGCGGGGAGGGGTCATGTTCCGGTACACCCAGCCCAGGTTGACCCATGCGTCTTCCTTCTTGTAGGCCGGATCTGCGGTGACCTTCTTGAGCTCGGCTATACCCTCGTCGTATTTTTCGGTGAGGCCCAGGAGCAGACCGTAGGTCGACCGGTAGTCGGGGTTGGTCGGGGCCAGCTCCACCGCCTTCTTGTAGGCGGCCAGGGCCTCGTCGGTGCGGCGGTTGAACTGGTAGGCCATGCCCAGCAGGGCGTGCGCTTCGGCCACCCCCGGCGCGAGCTGGGCGGCCTTCTCGAGGGCGGGGGCCGCGGCCGCGAAATCACCCTTGCGGACGAGGGCCCGGGCGATGAGGAGGTGGGCCTCGGCGTTGTTCGGGTTCTCGGCCACGAGTTTCTGGGCCTCGGCCAGGGCTCCGGCGTTGTCGCCCTTGCGCTCCTGCAGGTTGATGAGGGCCACCCGCGCCATCCCGTTCGCGGGGTCGGCCTCGAGGGCCTTCTTGTAGGCGGCGATGGCCTGGTCGACGTTGCCCGCCATCTCGAAGAGGGTTCCCACCACGATGTTGCCGAAGGGGCTGCGGGGGTTCAAGAACACACCCTGCTGCGCCTGCGCGATCGCGTCGTTCCAGTTCTTCTCGGGATCGGCGGTCCCGAGGGCGAAGCCGAGCGCGGCGAAGGCTTCGCCCGACTTCGGATCGAGCTCCGTGGCTTTGCGCGCCTCCGCGATCGCCTCGGTCGGTTTCCCGTCCCGGGCCAGGGCGCGCACGAGGCCCACCCGCGGCCGCTGGTTCTTGGAGTCCAGCTCCAGCGCCTTCCTGTAGGCGGCGATGGCGTCCGCGTACTTGCCGAGAGTGAAGAGTGCGTCGCCGCGCGCCTCGTGGCCGAGAGGGCTCGTGGCCCCCGCCGCCACGGCCTTGTCCGCGTTGGCGAGGGCGGTCACTCCGTCCTTCGCCCGGGCCTCGGCGCGGGCCAGGGCGCTGAGGGACGCGGGCGAGGCCTGGGCCGCAACCGCCTCCTCGGCCTTTGCCAGGGCGTCCTTGCTCGAGCCGCGCAGCAGGTCGTAGTTGGCGACGGTGGCGAGGGCGGCGGACTTGGACGCGGGATCGACGGCGGTAGTGGCCGCCCGGCTTGCCGTGGCCGCCGCATCCTCCACGCTGCCGACCTTCTCCTGGACGTGGGCCAGGGCCAGAAGCGCCTCCGACGAGTTCGCGTTGTCAGCGAACTTCTGCATCCCCTTGAGTGCCTCCTCTGGCTTGCCCTTGAGGATCTGCTCCTCGGCCTTGGCCACGGCCTGGTCGAGCTTCTGATCGGCCCCCGCTTGGGGCACAGCCAGGGAGAGGGAGGCGATCAGGGTCAGAGTCAATCGATTCATGGGAGCTCCGTAGCGAGTCGAGGCGACGTGGTCTTTCGGGAAAGGCCCATTATAACGGCCGGTCGGGAGGCCTCAAGCTCAACCGCCCCGAGGCTGTGATAAAGAGAGCGGGATATGCTACCCCCGTCCACTTGCCAGGCCTGCCACCGGGAGGCCCGGGGTTCGCTGCTGGACTACCAGCGGGGCGCCACCTGCCTGCACCGGGAGTCCCTGCTCCAGTGCGACATCTGCGAGCGGTTCGCCTGCGCCGAGTGCCTGTCCGTGTACGACATCCTCTCCGGGTACGATTTCGTATGCCACGAGTGCGCGCGGCAGCTCGGGCGCAACCCCTCTTCGCGGGATCACTGACCGCACTCCCTCGAGGGTGGGACACCGGGGTGCGGTCGTGGGTTCCATCCTGCAATGGGTAAAGACTTTGTGGGCATCGGTTACATACTTTGACAGGGCTTATGAAACCCTGGCGCCGTCCCCTCCGTCTAAGCGTTCAAGAAGGCCATGAACCCTGCATTCCTGATGGCTAGGCTCACCAACACACGATCCCGCTAGAAAACCCTACCGCCCCAAATCGGGGAATCTCCCGCAGAAAGCTCGAGGGCGCTCCCAAAAGGGCGCCCTTGAGTTTTTTAAAGGCCTGGGACCGGCGTTCGCACCTGTGCCGTCCTCCGGCGCAACGCCTCCCGCACGGCCGCGGCGGGGTCCACGACTCCCCAGCCCTGGCGATCCACTTCGACGTGGGGCAAACGGCGCGAGGCGCGCATCAGGATGAGCTTCACCTCGCGGGGGGTGAGGACGGGGTTCGCCTCGAGGAGACGCGCGGCCAACGAGGCCACGATGGGCGCGGCGAAGCTCGTCCCGTCGACGTGCTTGTAGGCCTCCGAGATGACGTTGTTGTCGCGGAGCTTGGCGCCCACGAGCTGGCGCAGCAGGGGGGGCTCGAGGCCCTTCGCGGCGTCGAGGTCGGCGTCCACCCCCGTGCTCGCTTCGACGAGCGCGCGCAGCTCCGCGTCCTCCACGGCGGCCAGGCGCGAGAGCAGCGCCGCCTGGGCCGCGGTGGGCGTGCCCGGCAGGATGGGCGCGGCCACCCAGATCCCGGGGGCGATGACCTCCGGCTTCTGCAGCCCGTCCACGGTCGGCCCGTAGCTCGAGTGGTACATGTCCCAGCCCTGGCCGTGCAGCCGGTTCTTGTCGTCGACTCCCCCCACGGTCAGGACGGAGGGCGCCGAGGCCGGCGGGATCACGCGGTGGCCCGCCTGGTGACCGCGGTTCCCGGCCGCCGCGCAGACAAGGATCCCCTCCTCGGTGGCGCGGTCGGCGACGCGGGAGAGACGGTCGTCCAGGTAGCTCTTCTCGTAATCGCCCCCGCAGCTCACGTTCACGATGCGGATGCCATACCGCTGGCGGTTGCGGATCACCCAGAGGAGCCCGCGGCGGATGTCGTCGTGCCGGATGCGCCGCGCCGTGCCCACCTTGACGAGCACGAGGTTGGCCTGGGAGGCGAGGCCCTCGTAGATGCCCCCCGAGAGGCGACCGTTCCCGCAGGCCACCACCGAAGTCATCATCCCGTGCCAGCTCGACTCGTCCGGACGGTCCAGGTCCTTCCGCCGCGCCCCCTTCCGCGTGATGTCCACGTATTTCAGGATGCGGTCCCGCGGCGCCACCAGGTCCGGGTGGGCGAAGAAGCCGGAGTCCAGGAAGGCGATGGTCACGCCCCGGCCGCGGTAGGGGTCGCTCGCCCGCATCCGCACCGCCGTGGGCAGGATGGGGGCCTGCCCGCTCGCCAGGGTCGGAAAGAGGGCCCGCACTTCCCGAGACGCGTCTTCGAAGGTGGACGCGCACTCCGTGCACAACCCCTCCTCGGGGCGCCACCACGGGTTGTTGGCGAGGACGAGGAGCTGCACCTCGGGGGCGAGGACCGCCGCCTCGGAACCGGAGTCCCTCCCGAGGTCGCGCAGGCAGAAGGCACAGGTCGTGGCCATGGCCGCCTACTATAATGGCCGCGCCCCACCGGGCCTTCTTTCATGTGCCTCGCCGCTTCCACGACCGGGGGGACGCGGCGTCGGCTCCGGCCCTTCCTCCTCCTCTTTCTCCTCTCCTTTCCGCTCTGGTACGCAGGGCTCGTCCTCCGTGGCGGCAGGGGCCTTCTCGACCACAGCCCCATCGACCAGCACACCCGGCAGGCGCGGGCCTGGCTCTCCGGGCGCATCGATCTCGTGGGTGCCCCGGACTATCTGGAGATCGCCGACCACGAGGGCCGACACTTCGTGAGCTTTCCCCCCGTCCCTTCGCTCGTGGAGGTGCCGCTCGTCCTTCTCTTCGGCACTCAAACGCCGAACGCCCTCTTCGGGATCTATGTCTTCTGGCTCTCCGCCCTCGTGGCCCAGTTCGCCGTTCTGCGGAGGTGCTCTTTCGACGAGCGCTCGGCCGTGCTCGCAAGCCTCGCCTTCGTGTTCGCCACGAATCTGTACGTGACCTGCGTGCGGGCCAACGTCTGGGCCTACGGGCAGAGCCTCGGCTGCTGCCTGGCCGTGATCGGCCTCGTCTTCGTGGTGGCGAACGCGGGCAGGAGCTCGGGACCCGGATATCTCCTTCTCGCGCTCGGCGTGGGTTGCCGTCCCCTGCTCGCCCTCCTCTTCCCCTTGTACCTGGTCCTCGATCACCGCACCTCGGCGCGCTCTCCGGTCGGGGCCTTGCGGGCGGCTCTGCTCTGGGCCGGACCCGTCGCCCTCGGCCTCGCGGCCTACAACGCCGCGCGTTTCGGTCATCCCCTCGAGTTCGGGCACAACCACCTCGAGTGGGCGCGGCGGCTGCCCGAGGGCATCTTCAGCCTCTCGTATCTCCCGTGGAACAGCTACCACGCCCTGCTCCGCCTTCCCGAGTGGCACCGCGAGTGGCCGCACCTGCGCTTCGACACCGCGGGCACGGCTCTCTGGCTCAACAACGCGCCCCTCGTGATCGCGACCTTTGGACTCGCCTTCCGTCGGTTCGACCCCTGGGTGCGTGCGGCCTGCGCCTTCGCCCTCGTGAGCATCGGGGTGAGCGTCCTCAGCTACGAGGGCCGGGGGAACACGCAGTTCGGGTTCCGCTACGGGATCGACCTTCTGCCCGCCGCGTTCGTGGCCTTCGCCTTCGCCTACCGGCGGTTCACGCGCGGCATGCTGGCGGCCGTCGTCTTCTCCACGCTCGTCAACCTCTACGGCCTCGCAACCTGGAAGGAGATGCCGCGGTTCCGAGCGTGAGGGGTCAGGTCTTGAATTGACGCATGAGCGGACGGACGGAGGCGATGTGATGATTCAAGACCTGACCCCTCCTCAATCCCCGATGCCCGGGAGGGCCGTCTCCGGCCGGATGAAGCTGTGGGCGTCCGCCTCGCGGTGCAGGCGCTCCACCGTCTCGAGACCGACGAGCTCGCTCACGAGGGCCGACTCCTTCACCTGGTTCGTCCGGGAGACGGTGGTGTTGTCGCAGCAGATGGCCACCGGTACCCCGGCCTCGAGGAAGGCCAGGAGGGGGTGGGGCGAGCCGCGCTTCACCGCTCCCGTGTGGTAGTTCGAGGAGAGGCAGCACTCCACCACGACTCGGTCCCGGGCCATCCGCTTGAGCAGCCCGGGATCGCCGACCGCGGAGCACCCGTGGCCAATGCGCTGGGCGCCCAGCTCGTCCACCGCCTGCCAGACGTAGTCGGCGGGCGCATCCTCCCCGGCGTGAACGGTGAGGCCCAGGTGCCCCCGGCGCGCGATGTCGTAGGCGCTCTTGAAGAGGCGCGGAGCGTTGCCGCGTTCGGGGCCCGCGATGTCGAAGCCCACGACCCCGATCCGCTCGTGCAGGTGCTGGGCCTCGGCCAGGGCCTGGCGGGCCAGGATCTTCGCGATGTGGGGCCCGTGCTGGCGCATGGCGATGACCACGAGGCCCAGCTTCATGGTCCGGCGCTTCTGGGCGTGGTTCATTCCCGAGAGCACCGCGCGGATGCTCTGCCGCGGGGTGAGGCCGGCGAAGGTGTGGATGACGGGGGAGTAGCGCAGCTCCAGGGTCTTGACCCCGGCCGCCGCCGCCTCCTCGACGATCGCCTCCGTGACCCGCGTGATGTTCTCGTAGAACTGGGTGATCCAGAGCGGGTAGTGCATCTTGTCGAGGTAGGCGAGGAGGCTCCCCTCCTCCTCTTCCTGGAGCTCCAGGCGCCGCCGCATCTCCTCGAGGGAATCGACGGGGTTCAGGCGTTTGGCCCGCATCAGATCCCAGGTCACCGCGGAGGGAATGGAGCCGTCCACGTGCTGGTGGAGCTCGACCTTGGGGAGTGCTTTGAGGCGGGCTTCGACGTCCATGGCGGATTCTAACCTCGGCCCCTTTACGCGGGCCGGGAGGGGCTCTAGGATTGACCTTCCACGCCGAGCCCTTCCCTTTGCCCGCCTCCCTCGAAGACTGGCTGAAGACCCGCGTCCGGGAGGTTTCCGGGGAGGCCGCCCTTGCGGCCGCGAAGCTCCTGGTCGAGGGCGCGACCGTGCCCTTCGTGGCCCGCTACCGCAAGGACGAGACGGGCGGGCTCGACGAGGCGGCGCTGCGCCGGGTCCTCGCGGCGCGCGAGGTCCACGAGCGCATGGAGGCGCGGCGCGCCGCCATCCGCGAAACCGCGGAGCGCCAGAAGAAGCTCACCTCCGATCTCGAGGAGCGGCTCCAGGCCGCCTCCGACCTCCCGAGCCTCGAGGACCTCTTCCTGCCCCTGCGCAAGAAGAAGGGGCCGACGGTCGCGGCGCGGGAAGCGGGCCTCGAGCCACTCGCGGACTGGATCTGGAACACCGGGCACGGCACCGAGTCTCCGCAGGAGGGCCAGACCCTGGACCTCTGGGCCCTCACCTTCCGCAACCCCGAGAAGGGCGTACCCGATACAGAGGCCGTCCTCGCAGGTGCTACAGCCCTACTCGTGGAAAGGCTGGCGGAGGACCCCGACCTGCGGGCCCTCGTGCGCCGCGAGGTGTTCGCTCACGGCTTCGTCCTTGCCGCGAAGACCGACGGCGCAAAGCCAGGGAGCAAGCACGAAGCCCTCTTCGGCCTCGTGGAGAGGGCGGCGGTCCTTCGCGAGCCCGATCACGCGGCCCGCGTGTTCGTGCTCCGCCGGGGCGCCAACGAGGGCGAGCTGCGGCTGCGTGTGACGGCACCTCCCGCAGACCCGTCGGTCAAGGAGCGTCTCCTCGCCGCTTTCGAGGCCCGCGCGGCCTCCCTGCCCGACTCTCCCGGGGCTGCGGTGCTGAAGGAGGCCGCCCGCTCGGCGCTCGAGGATCACGCCTGGCCGGACCTGGGCGCGGAGCTCCTGCAATCCGTTCGCGAGGACGCCGACCGCACGGCCATCCGAGCCCTCGCCGAGGGTGTGCGGCGCCGGCTACTCGCCCCGCCCTTCGGGCCGAAGCCGGTGCTCGGTCTGCACCCCACGAAGGACGGGGGGGCGCTCGCCCTCGTGGACGCGGACGGCCGTTTCCAGACGGCGGGCCGTTTCGTCCTGGGCCCGGAGAAAGAGGAGGAGGCGCGCGCGGCGCTCTTGGCTCTCGCTCGAGACGCGGCGGCGGTGGCGGTCGGCGACGCGACGGCGGGGCGCGAGCGGGCCCTCTTCGTGGAGGAGACGCTGCGCGCGGCCGGCGCTTCGGCGGTGGTTCAGGTCGTGAGCGAAGCCGCCGCTGCGGCCTGGCGGACGAGCGATGCCGCGAAGGAGGAGCTCCCCGACCTCGACCCCGAAACCCGCAGCGCCACCGCCCTCGCCCGGCGTCTGCAGGACCCGCTCCTCGAGCTTTGCCGGGCGGAGCCGCGCAGCCTCGCCGAGGGCCCCTACGTGCACGAGGTCTCGCAGCGACTGCTCAACCGCCGGCTGGAGCAGACGGTCGAGTCGTGCCTCCACGACGTGGGCGTCGACGTGAACCGCGCGGGCGCCGGCGTCCTGGCCCGGGTGGCCGGGCTCGGCGCGGAGGGAGCGAGGAGTCTCCTCGAGCTCCGGAGGAGCGGGGGTCCCTTCGCCTCCCGCGCCGCCCTGCGCCCGGCCCTGACCGACGAGAAGGCCTTCGAGCAGTGCGCGGGCTTTCTGTTTGTACCGGGCTCCGGGCACCCCCTCGACGGGACGCGCGTGCATCCCGAGCGTTATGCCGCCCTCGAGGCCTGCGCGTCGCGACACGCCAAGACCACCGCGGACCTCCTGGGAGAGGGGTCGGCCCTCCTGCGCGAGGACGCCGGTCTCGCGAGCGAGATCGGCCCCCGCACCCTCGCCGACCTGGCCGCGGAGCTCGCGGCCCCCGGGCGCGATCCCCGCGGCTCTTTCGTCCCATTCCGCTACCGCGCCGACGTTCGGCGCCTCGAGGACCTGAAGCCGGGGATGGTGTGCCCCGGCCTCGTGACCAACACCACGACCTTCGGCGTCTTCGTCGACCTCGGCGTGCCCCAGGATGGCCTCGTGCATCTCTCTCAGCTTCCCGCGCGAGAGGGTGCTGCGGCCGGTCCGACCCTGCTCCCGGGGGATCGGGTCGAGGTTCGCGTGGTGAAGGTGGACCTCGAGAAGAAGCAGATCTCCTTGTCGATGCGCGGCCTCGGGCCGCGGTCGGCGGGAGAGCGGACGGGGCCGGAGCGGAAGCGAGGTGATTCCCGCGGTGAGGGGCGGCGCGATCGCCGGCCGCGCCCCGGCGCCTCCCCGGCGGCCCCGGGCGCTCCCCCTCCGGGGCAGGCCGAGACGCCGCGGCCCCGCAGGCCCCCCGCGGACGCGAGAGGAGGCCGGCGCCCCGGCCCGGCTCGTTCGACCTCCGAGAGGCCACGCCCCGGATCCGAGAAGCCCCGCCCCGAACCGGACAAGCCCCGTCCCGGAAGGGACGGAAGCGAGGCGCGTCGTCCTGCCCCGGACGTGGCGCGCTCGGCGCCGAAGCTCCCCGCCTTCAACAATCCTTTCGCGGTGCTCGCGAAGCTGAAGGAGCCGAAGAAGGACTGAGCCGAAGCACCCCGGAGCCGAGACGACGGGCGCGCTCAAGGTGAAGCGGAGCGGCGTTTCGTCCGGCGTCGGGCGCGCGTCTTACTTGGCGTCACCCGGCCGTAGAGGTGATAGGCACAGTCGGGCCCGACCAGCCGGCGGGCCGCCTCGAGCGGCGCCCGCAGGCGGCCCAGGAGGATGAGCTTCCGGTAGCGGCCGAGGACGCGCGCAGCCGCGAGCTGCTCCGTCCGGCTCGGGGCCCGGTCGAAGAGGTTCAAGGGCCCGGGCGTCAGGGGGCGACGCCCGCGGCGCGGGAGTGAAGCCGGCCGGCGAGCTCGGAGAGGCGGAGCAGCGTGGGACCGGCCACCCCCGGCGGAAGCAGCCCTCGTTCTCGGGCCTCGGGAAGCCGGGCCACCGCGTCTCGGAGCGCGGGGTCGCCCAGCTCGCGGGCCACGTTCTCCAGGGCCTCGCGCGCCGACGGGGCGGGCCGGTTCTCGAGCTCGAGCAGGGCGGCCGCGGCCGAGCGCAGGGGGCCGGCGGCGTCCGCCACCGCGCGCGCGAGCTGCTCTTCCCGCAGCCCCCGTTCCACGTAGCAGGCGCGCAGGCGCAGCGAGGTGTTGAGCAGCACCTGCTTCAGGCGCGCCTCGAGGGCGGCGCGCGGGATCTCGAGCTCCGCGAAGGGGTCCTCGCCGAAGAGCACCCGCCGGCGGCGCTTCACGTCGTCGAACTTCGCGGCGAAGGCCTCGGCCGCGGCTGGGATCTCGGAATGCAGGAGGAAGAGGGCGTGGAGCTGGATGGCGGCCTGGGCGAGCCGGTAGGGCTCTCGCAGCCGGTCGATCGCCACCGCGTCGAAACGCTCGAGGACCACGATCAGGTTGACGTCGGAGGTCCCGCGCAGGCGGTTCTCGGCGCCGCTCCCGAAGAGGAGCACCGAGCGAAGGTTCTCGCCGAGGGTCTCCCGCGCGGCTTCGACGAACCCGTCGAGAACGCGGGTCACCGTGGGGGGAAGGGCGGGCGGGGGCGCGATCGTGGCCATGGGACGACCTCCGGGGGGACTGATTGTACGGAATTCGCGCTTACCCTGCTGCCCGGGGCCGGGTTTCGGGCCGCGGGCCCTGGCGGATGGCGCGGACGGTGGCAACCCAGGTCGCGGGCGCGCCGAGCCTGACTCGAAAGCCGCGCTTCATCTGGAGCGCGCGGAAGGTCACGAGCTTCGGGTCCGTCCACAGCGGACAGGTGAGGCCCAGCACGCGGGCGAACGCCTGCGCGTGGGCGGTTTCGCCGTTGCCGATGAGGTGCAGAACCTGCTCCGCGGGCCACCGCCACGGTGTGGGCCGTCCTTGGAGACGCGGGTCTCTCGCCCGGGCCTCCTCGCGGAGGCCCGGGAGCTATCCCACGATCTTGTCGATCACCGGTCGCGAGCCCTCGAGGGCCACGCGCTGCAGGTAGAAGGAAAGGCCGCGCACGCCTCCGAGCTCCTCGCCCCCGCCGGCGCGGCCAGGGCCGCCGTGGACGAGCAGCGGCAGCACGGTGCCCGGTCCCGGCGAGTGCTCGGCGATCTTCGCGCTGCCCAGGAAGACACGCCCATGGTGGGGCGCAACGCCGAGAGTCGCCTCGCTCGTGAAACCCACGTCCTCCGAGTAGATCGAGGAGACGAGGCCGCCCTGCCCGCGGACCACGAGGGCCACGGCATCCGCGGCAGTGCCGGAGTACGGCACGACGGTCGCGACCGGGCCAAAGACCTCCCTCCCGTGCACCGAAGGCGCCTCGGCCCCGGGCTCGACCTCCACCAGGACAGGCGAGCACCAGAAACCCTTGCCCTCGGGGGCGCCCACGGCCTGGACCTGGGCGTGGCCGAACACGAGCCGGCCATCCCGGGCGAGCAGCGCGACGCCCTGGCGCACATCCGCGAGCTGGGCCGCGGTGGCCACGGGACCCATGCGCACGCCGTCGGCGGTCGGGTTGCCCACGGTGATCGTGGAAAGGCGGTCCACGAGGTCGTCACGCACGCGGTCGGCCTTGCCCGCGGGGCAAAGCACACGTCGGATGGCCGTGCACTTCTGGCCGGCCTTCTGCGTCATGTCGCGGAGCACATCCTTGAGAAAGAGCTCGTAGGTCTCGGTCCCGGGCTCCGCGTCGGGCCCGAGGACGGCGGCGTTGAGGCTGTCGGCCTCGACGTTCACACGCACGGAATGGCGGAGGACCTGCGGCATCTGCCGGATCCTGAGCCCCGTGTCCGAGGAGCCGGTGAAGGCCACGACGTCCTGGGGTCCCACGTGCTCGAGGAGATCCCCCGCTTCGCCCACGAGGAGCTGCAGCGCCCCCTCGGGCAGAAAGGCGGCCTCGACCACGACCTCCATGATCCGATGAGCGAGGAGGCAGGTGCTGGTGGCGGGCTTGCTCACGACCGGCATCCCCGCGAGGAGCGCCACCGCCGCCTTCTCCGCGAGGCCCCAGGCGGGGAAGTTGAAGGCGTTGATGTGGAGGGCGACGCCGTGTCGCGGCACCGCGATGTGCTGGCCGTGGAAGCGGGGGGAGCGGGCGAGCGAGATGCCCTCCCCGTCCACGAGGAAGCGCCGGTCGCCCAGCGCTTTTCCGAGCTCGGCGTATGCGGCCAGGGTGAAGATCGCACCGTCCACGTCGAACTTGGCGTCGCTCCTCGTGTTGCCGCCCGAGACGAGGGAGAGGTCCAGGAGCTCGTCGCGCCGCGCCTGGAGCGCATCGCCCATCGCCTTGAGCAGCGCTCCGCGCTCTGCGAAAGTCAGGGCTCGCAGGGCGGGCCCCCCCCTCTCGCGGGCGTGGACGAGAGCCGCGCGGCGGTCGATGCCCCCCGCCGCCGCTCGTGCCAGCGGCTCTTCAGTCGCGGGGTTCAGGAGGGCGGCCAAGCCGCCCGATCCTTCGACCCAGCGGCCACCGACGTACGATCCGAGCGTGAGCATGGTCAGGCCAGGAAGCGGCGCGCGCCGATGAGCAACGGGCTGCGCGATCGGCGGGATTCACTCCCGACACGAGCGCGGGGGTCCGAGGCAGGGTATTCGAATCGCGCGCGGCCGCGGGCGGGGTTCAAGGCGCGGCTCACTGCACGGGCGATTCGAATACCCTGGGGGGTGCGGCGCAGCACCCCCTCGCTCAATGAAGCTCCAGGCCGAGCTGGCTCAGCACGAACGCGTAGTCGAAGGCCGTCTCCTTGAGCGCGTCGTAGCGGCCCGAGGCCCCGCCGTGCCCCGCGTCCATGTTCGTTTTCAGCACGAGCGGGTTCTTGTCCGTCTTCAGCGTTCGCAGCTTCGCGACGTACTTCGCGGGCTCCCAGTACATGACCTGGGAATCGTTGAAGCTCGTCTTCACGAGCAGGGTCGGGTAGTCCTTCCCCGCCAGGTTCGTGTAGGGGCAGTACTGCTTCATGTACTCGTACTGCTCCTTGATCTTCGGGTTGCCCCACTCCTCGAACTCGCCCACGGTCAGGGGCAGGGTCTCGTCGAGCATGGTGTTGATCACGTCCACGAAGGGCACGTGGGACACGACCACCTTGAAGAGGTCCGGGCGCAGGTTGGTGACGGCGCCCATGAGCAGGCCCCCGGCGCTCCCCCCGGAGATGACGGTGCGGTCCGGGCTCGACCACTTCAGGGCGTGCAGGTGCTCGGTGCAAGCGATGAAGTCGGTGAAGGTGTTCATCTTCTTCAGCATGCGACCGTCGTCGTGCCAGGGCTTCCCCATGTCGCCCCCGCCGCGGATGTGGGCGATCGCCGCCACGAAGCCGCGGTCGAGCAGGGCCAGGCGGTTCGAGGAGAAGATCACCGGGTAGGGGAAGCCGTAGGAGCCGTAGGCCGCGAGGTAGAGGGGCGCCCGGCCGTCGCGCTTGAAACCCTTCTTGTAGACGAGCGAGATCGGCACCTTCACGCCGTCCTTCGCGGTCGCGAAGAAGCGCTCGGAGGCGTACTGCGAGGCGTCGTAGCCGCCCGGCACTTCCTGCTGTTTGAGCAGCGTCGACGTCCGCCTCTCCATGTCGTAGTCGAACACGGAGTTCGGGGTGACGAGCGACTGGTAGTTGTAGCGAAAGACCTTCGTGTCGAACTCGGGGTTGGCGCCGGGGAAGGCCGAGTAGGCCGGCTCCGGGAAGGTGATGCGGTGCCAGTCGCCCGTGCGCAGGTCCGTGACCCGGCCCTGGGGCAGGCCGCCCTCGCGCTCGTAGAGCACCGAGAAGTCCTTGAAGAAGTCCATGCCCTCGAGCATCACGTCCGGGCGGTGGGGCAGGACCTCCTGCCAGTGCTCGCGGCCGGGGTTGGCGACCGGCGCCTTCACGAGGCGGAAGTTGCGGCCCTGGTCGTTGGTCCGGATGTAGAAGCTCTCGCCGTGGTGCTCGACGTCGTACTCCTGCTTGGCGATGCGGGGCGCCACCTGTCGCCACTCGCCGCTGGGCTCCGCGGCGGGGAGGAAGCGCACCTCGGACGTGGTCAGGCTGCCCATGCCGAAGATCAGGTAGGCCTCGCTCCGCGTCCGCCCCACGCCCACGTTGAAGGCGTCGTCCTGCTCCTCGAAGACGAGGTCGTGGCGCTCGGTCCCCAGCGCGTGCCGGAAGAGCCGGTACTGGCGCTTCGTGCTCTCCTCCTCGACCGTGTAGAAGAGCGTTTTGTTGTCGGCGGCCCAGGCCACCGAGCCGACCTTCTCCGCCACCTTCTCCACGAGCTCACCGGTCTCCAGGTCCTTCACGTAGAGGGTGTACTGGCGGAAGCCGGTGGTGTCGGTGGTGTAGGCGAGGAGCCGCCCGTCGTCGCTGACGGTCGAAGCCCCGAGGGCCATGAACTTCTCTTTCTCCGCGAGCGCGTTCAGGTCGAGGGTCACTTGCTCGGGAGCGTCGAGGCTGCCCTTCTTCCGGCAATAGATCGGGTACTGCTTCCCCTCCTCCGTCCGCGAGTAGTAGAAGAAGCCCTTCTTCCGGTAGGGGACGTTGACGTCCGTCTCCTTGATGTGGGAGAGCATCTCCTTATAGAGGGACGCCTGCAGGCCTTCCGTCGGCCGCATGATCGCGTCGGCCCAGAGGTTCTCGTCCTCCAGGTAGGCCTTCACGGCGGGGTCCTGCTTGTCCCGGAGCCAGGCGTAATCGTCCTCGCGGCGGTCGCCATGGACGACGTCCACCTTCGGGACTTTCTGGGCCACGGGGGGCATGACGAAAGCCTCTGGGGAGGCGGTGACGGCGTCGGTACCGAGGGGAAGAGCGCTCATAACAGTAAGAACCACAAAGCTTTGTCTCATGAGGGCGGTCGGGAAGCGGACTCTCAGGCTGGCGGGTGCGGCCCCGACGAAGGCCGCATAATCGAGACTAAGCGGGACGAAGAGGGCTGTCAAACGTCGGAGCCGGCCTCTTCTCCTCGGGCGAATGTGCTTGACGCGTAATTAACGTTTAGCGTACCGTTTTCGTCCACTCCCTCCCATTGCCAGAAAGGCGGACCGTGGTCTCTGACCGGTTCGAAACGCTGCCTCGTGCCCGGCCTCCCCAATGGCAAGCGGCCTACTGAGGCGGACCACTCTGAGCGTGTTGGCCGCTGCCGGTCTGGCCGGCGGCTGCGCGAGCGTCCACCGGGTGAGTCTCGCGTCCTGCCCCGTCCGCAAGGAGCCGTCCGCCGTGAAGAAGATGCTCGTCCAGTACCTGGGGGTGGGCGGCTTTCTCTTGAAGCGGGGGGACGACGTCGTCCTCACCGCGCCCCTCTATTCGAACCCCAGCCTTCTGGAGGTCGCCGCCGACCACGCGCTCACCACGGATCGCGACCTCATCGATCGGCTTCTCCCCGACGACGCGAAGCTCGCGAAGGCGATTCTGGTTGGCCACTCCCACTACGACCACCTCCTGGACGTGCCCTATCTCGCGCTGCACAAGGCCACCCAGGCCACCGTCTACGGAAGCACAACGACCGTGCGGCTCCTCGCCCCCATCGCCAAGGCCCTCAAAGCCAAGAATCCCCCCACGGAGGTGGTTGCCCTCGATGCGGTGGCGGGCAGCCACGAAGAGCCGGGGAAGTGGCAGTGGCTGGGGGAGAGCGTGCGCTTCATGGCCCTGCGCTCGGAGCACTCCCCGCAGCTCACGGTCACCCTTCCCGTGCTCTTCAAGCGCGACCCGCGGATCCCTTTCCAACTCTGGCGCGGCGAGCAGCCGGACGATCGTGAGGTGCTGCCGCGGTCGGCCAGCGAGTGGATGGAGGGCAGGGTCTTTTCCTACGTGATCGACTTCTTCGTGGAGAAGCGGGTCGTCTTTCGCGTCTACTACCAGGACTCGGGTACCAACGCGCCCGTGGGGCATGTGCCCGCGGCCGTCCTCGACGAGCATCCGGTGGACCTCGCCCTCTTGTGCGTGGGCGGCGACTTCCATCGGCTGAAGGGGCATCCCGAGGGGATCCTGGCCAACCTGAAGCCGCGCTATGTGGTCCTGTCGCACTGGGAGGACCTCTTCGTGAACCAGAAGCTCGCGGTCGAGGACGGCGGCTTCCAGGGCATCCCCTCGGCGAACCTCGTCGCTCCGGGCCAGACGAAGGAGTTCGTGAAGCGGGCCGCGCGAGCGCAGGCGCCGTACGGACGGCCACCCTGGCTCCCGTGCCCGACCCTCTCCACCTTCGAGTTCGCGCTTCCGTGAGCCGCGGGCACGGCGGGGGGGGCGGACCTGGGAGGGTGTCCGAGTCCTACTAGCGCGGTGCCCAGCGCGACGGCCCCGCCGCGAAGTGCCGCTCGTACCAGGCGAGGCTGCGGTCCATGAGGTCCACCACGTGTTTGGGCTCGCGCAGTCCGTGGCCCTCGCGCGGATAGCGCGCCAGCACCGCCTCCACCCCCACGTCGCGGAGCGCGATGTAGAACTGCTCGGACTCCGCTATGGGCACGTCGTTGTCGTTCTCCCCGTGGATGAGCAGGGTCGGGGTCTTGGCCTTGGCCACGTGCTTGAGCGCGGAGCGCTCCCAGAGCACGTCCATCAGGTTGCCCTGGTGAGGGCGCGCGCCCCACTCCATCTCCTCGTACTGGTTGTAGTAGGTCATGTAGTTGTAGGACAGGTTGTTGACGATGGGGGCGAGGGGGATCGCGGCCTTGAAGATGGGGGTCTGGGTGATGAGCCAGCAGGTGAGCTGGCCCCCGTAGCTGCCGCCCTCGATGCCCAGGCGCTCGTGGTCGAGCCAGGGGTTGCGGCGCAGGGCCGCGGAGACGCCGTAGAGGACGTCCATGGCCTCCTGGCCGTTCTGGTCGGCGAACACCGCGTCGGCGAACTTCTGCCCATAGCTCGTGGAGCCACGGTAGTTCACCTGCAGCGTGGCGAAGCCGCGGCCCGCGTAGAACTGCGACTTGAAGCCGAACGCCGGCCCCTGCGCCCCGTGGGGGCCGCCGTGGATCATGAGGATGAGGGGGTGCTTCCCCTCCCCGGTGAAGCCCATGGGCTTCGTCAGGAAGGCCTCGACCTCCCACTTGAAGTCCGCGCTCACGAAGGTGAAGGCCTCGACCGGCGCGATCTCGACCCCGCGCAGGACCTCGGCGTTCAGGTCGGTGAGGCGACGAGAGGGTGAGGGCGGCTCCTTCCAGTGGAGCTGCGCCAGATCGCGGTCGCTCGAAAAGGTGAAGGCCACGGAGCCGCGAGGCCCGAGGGCGTACCCGGTCACCCGCCCGCGCTCGGAGACGACGGCCTCGGCGGGACCGCCGGTCACGGGCAGCCGGTAGAGCTTGACGCTACCGCGGTCGTCGAGGGTGAAATAAACGAAGGCCCCGTCGGGGGAGAAGCTCGCGTCGTCCTGGCGGTTGTCGACCACGGCGCCCAGCTCCCGCCGGCCGGAGCCGTCTCGGGCCATGGTCCACACGTGGGGGTCCTCCATGTCCGTCTCCAGGTCGGTGAGGCCCCGGCGCGTGCCCAGGAACAGGACCGTGCGACCGTCGGGAGAGAAACGCGGCTGGTATTCGGCGCTCTCGGTTGCGGTGAGGCGCCGCAGCCGGCCGTCCCTCACTCCCACCGCGAAGACGTCCGGGTTGTAGAACAGGTCGGGATCCGGCTCGCGGTTCGAGATGCAGAGGATCTCGTCGCCGTCCGGCGACCAGTCGATGGAGTGCTCCTCGTAGGTCCCCGAGGTGAGAGCCCGGGGCTCTTCTCCGTCGAGGCCGACCAGGAAGATGTGTCGTCGCCGGTTGTCGTTGAAGCGGGTGTTGCCCTCCCAGTAGTCGGGCTTGTAGAGGTAGCGCGTGATCACCACGGGATCGCCCGTCGCGGCCAGGTCTTCGGGTCCGGGGGTTGCGGACACGAAGGCGATCTGCGCCCCGTCGGGCGACCAGGCGAGGGAGCGTCCCTCGTAGGTGAGAGGGCTGTTCGTGCCCTGGACCGCGGCCAGGAAGCGCACGCCTCCTCCATCGGGGCGCACGACGTGCAGGCCCTCCTTCCCCGCCATCGATCCCTTGAAGGCGAGCCAGCGACCGTCGGGTGACCAAAGCGGATCGCTCCCGGTGTCGCTGTCGCCCCCGACACGCTGGACCTTGCCGTCCGCGAGGGTCATGACGAAGACCTGCTTCACCGGCCGGCCCGGGCGATCGTTGCGCTCCACCGTGTAGGCGACGTGGGTGCCGTCCGGGGCCATGGCCACGTCGCCCGCCGAGCGCATCCGCAGGAAGTCTCTGCTCTCCAGCCCGCGCGCGTCCGAGGGTGCCGCGAGGCCGGTCAAGAGGAGACAGAGGGCAAGGCCACGGCGGAGAAGAGACATGGGATCCTCCCAGGAAAGGGGTCAGGTCTTGAATTGCCACATTGTCGCAATTCAAGACCTGACCCCTCCTGTCCTACTGTATGTATCCGAGCGCCCGCAGGCGGGCGCGGATCATGCACACCTCCGGAGCTCCGGGATTCTACGCCCGTAGTATCTTGGGGTGATGGCCGACCGCGTGAGGGCCTTCCCCGACAACGCTCCCGGGAGCTTCTTCGTGGACCGGGACTGCATCGATTGCGAGACCTGCTACACGCTCGCCCCCGAGGTCTTCGAGGACGCGAGGGGACACGCGCGGGTGCGGCGGCAGCCGGAGGACGACCGGGAGCGGCGACGGGCGCAGATGGCCCTCGTGGCGTGCCCCACGGCCTCCATCGGCGCCGATGACAAGCGGGGGATGGTCGAGGCCGCGCGGGCCTTCCCGGAGCCGATCGAGGGCGAGGTGAGCTTCTGCGGCTACACCTCGGAGAAGAGCTTCGGGGCCTGGAGCTACTTCATCGAGCGGCCGGCGGGGAACGTGCTCGTGGATTCCCCGCGCGCGGCGGGGCCGCTCCTCGTTCGGCTCGAGGAGCTCGGGGGCGTCGCCCTCATGGTGCTCTCCCATCGCGACGACGTGGCCGACCACGCCCGCTTCCGCGCGCGTTTGGGCTGCGAGCGCGTCATGCACGGGGCGGACGGCGTGCACGGCCTCGAGCGCTACGTCCAAGGCGACGAGCCCGTGGCCCTGGCTGGCGACCTGCTCGCCATCCCCACCCCCGGCCACACGCCGGGCAGCCTGTGCCTGCTCTACCGTCGCACGTTCCTCTTCACGGGCGACCACCTGTGGTGGAACCCGGACCGCGGGATCCTCTCGGCTTCGCGGAGCTTCAACTGGTACTCCTGGGACGAGCAGCTTCGCTCCCTCGAGCGGCTCCTCGACTTCGAGTTCACGTGGGTGCTGCCCGGGCACGGCCGGTCCTTCCGCGCGGAGTCCCCTGCCGCCATGCACCGCGAGCTTCAGCGCGGTCTCGCCCGGCTCCGCGCCGCTTGACCCCTACTCGGGCACGAGGAGGCGGGAGTGGTGGGGGCGGCCTTCGGGTCCCGGCATCGGTCGTCTCCCGTGGCGCGCGCGGGTCTTTCGGGGGGCTTCCGGGCAGCACGGGTAGAATGCGCGCGGAGGACCCTGTGCCCGAGGCCTCGCGAGCGTACCGGATGTGGATCGTGGCCCTGTCCGCGGTCAGCTCCTTCGTGGCGCTCCGCTGCGCGTTCGGGACGCCTGTGGAAGGCGACGGGCCCCTCGCCGCCGCCCTGGTCCTGGGACCCTTCACCACCGCCGTGCTCTCCGCCCTGGTGACGGCCGTCGCCTACTTCGCCTTCGGGACTACCTTCCGTTTCGGCTCCGTGCTCCTCGGCGTCTTCGCCTTCAACTGGGCCGTCCTCGCCTGGAACGTGCGGTTCTACGACGACTGGAAGCTGGAGAACTGGCTGACGGTCCCCTTCGTGGTGTTGCTCTACGCGACCCACCGCTGGTTCCGTCTGTCCGACGTCTCCTACGGCCTGTTGTTCGTCTACATGATGCTGCACATCGTGGGGTCGCACTACACCTACGCCGAGGTGCCCTACGCTCCGCGGTCAGTAGTCTCGGCCCACCGTCTCCAGCGGAAAGACCTCCACGTCCACTCCCGCTGCGTAGTGGACGAGGGGCGAGTCGCTCGGCTTCGTGATTCCCGCCGCCTGTATCAGGGTCTCGTGGAGTTCCGGGCACTCCGCGGCCTGCACGGGATAGGGACCGTGGTGGACGCGGCCGCGGAGGAGGCGTCCCCGCGACGTGGTGTAGAGCAGGTAGCGCTCGGCCAGGAAGTGCTCGAGGCTGTCCGGCCGCGCGGGAGTGGCTTCGCCGAGGGGACGGTAGCGCAGGCGGCAGTCCGCGGGCTTCGGCCCCGGCCAGCGCCGCGTCGAGGAATAGAGGATCGCGTCGCCTTCCTGCCGCAGGTCCATGGCCGCGAAGTGGTACGGCAGCCTCCAGAAGGTCCGGGCGCCGATCACCGCCAGCCGGCTCGCCGCGTCGAGGCTGAAGAAGTAGACGCCGGGCTCCCGGCCACCCCGGTGCACGTAGGTCCGGACGTTGACCTCGTGGAAGCGGGACATCCCCGGCAGGGCAGGGGACCACGCCGGCCGCACGCCGTGCATGGTGAAGGGAACGAGGCCGACGAAGGCGCGGCCGTCGAAGGTGTCGATCGCCAGCGCCTCCGGGACCAGGCGGCGGAGAGCCTCGGCCGCCACCTCCCAGTGCAGAAAGCCGAGGTGGCGCCAGCTCTGGCGCATCACCGGGCGCCCGCCCGGCCGCCGGGTCGGGGCCAGCCGATCGATGCCGCTCACGCCTGCAGCATAAAGGACGACTCGCCGGCGATTAAGCTCTCGGGATCGCAAAGGAGATGCCATGTCCCAGTCCCCCGAAGCCGCGCTCGAGTCGATGATCGCGAACCTGAAAGCGAAGACCGGCCGCGGCCTGGACGAGTGGCTGAAGATCGCCAAAAAGAGCGGCTTCGAGAGGCACGGGCAGATCGTGGCCTTCCTGAAGAAGGCCCTGGTGACGAAGGTCGGGGGCTTCGGCAATGACGTGGATCTCTCTCCGAAGAGGGCCTACGTGAGCCTCCGCCGCTCGAAGCAGTTCGGCCTGATCCAGCCCTCCACCGCCACCCGCGTGGACGTGGGGCTGAACCTCAAGGGGGTCGCCCCGAAGGGCCGTCTCGAGGCCTCCGGGAGCTTCAACTCGATGTGCACCCACCGGGTGCGGCTCGAGAGCGTCAAGGACGTGGACGCCGAGCTCGTGGGCTGGCTCAAGCAGGCCTACGAGAAGGCCTGAGGGCCGCGCGGGAGCCTGGCGCTTCCGGGGACTACAATCGACCCCGGACGACCATGACGTCACCCGGGCCGGTCCTGCGCGAAGACCGTGACGGCGCGGCCTTCCTGACCCTGAACCGCCCCGAGCAGCGCAACGCGCTTTCGCGCGAGATGATAGAGGTGCTCCAGCGCCAGCTCGACGCGGTGGGGGCAGATCCCGCGGTGCGCGTTGTGGTCCTGGCCGGGTCGGGGCCCGCCTTCTGCGCCGGCCACGACCTGCGGGAGATGCGGCAGATCGACGACGAGGAGGCCCTGCAGGCCCTCTTCCGGCAGTGCAGCCGGATGATGATGACCCTCCGCCGGATTCCCCAGCCGGTGATCGCCCGCGTCCACGGCCTCGCGACCGCGGCGGGGTGCCAGCTCGTGGCCATGTGCGACCTCGTGGTGGCGGCCGAGGAAGCGACCTTCGCGGTCTCCGGGATCAACGTCGGCCTCTTCTGCTCCACCCCCGGGGTCGCCCTGTCCCGGCAGGTCGCCCGCAGGCACGCCCTCGAGATGCTCCTCACCGGCGAGCCCATCGACGCCCGGGCCGCCGAGCGGAAGGGGCTCGTGAACCGGGTGGTTCCCTCTTCGGACCTCGACCACGAGGTCGGGCGACTGGTCGCCACCCTCGTGACGAAGAGCCCGGCGGCGGTAGCGAGCGGCAAGCGGATGTTCTACGAGCAGGCCGAGATGGATCTCGCGGCCGCCTACGAGCACGCCGGTGAGGTGATGGCCCGGGACATGATGTCCGCGGACGCGGGCGAGGGCATCGACGCCTTCCTCGAGAAACGGGTCCCGCGGTGGCGCGGGCGCTAGCCGCCGGGGTGGCCCTCTTCACCATCGGCCACTCGAACCGGACCGCCGAGGCCTTCCGCTCGATTCTCGAAAGCCATGAGATCCGCGGGCTCGTCGACGTTCGGCGCTTTCCCGCGTCGCGCCGCCACCCGCACTTCGCGAGGGCAGCGCTCGAGAGCCTGCTGGCCCGAGCGAGGATCCACTATCGCCACGA
>Ga0326597_10003719_pt1 | contig 21785 bp, 13 predicted proteins | sample RVTome_12_FD_203789 | JGI IMG/M metagenome (GOLD analysis project Ga0326597, IMG submission 203789) | Soil microbial communities from uranium-contaminated site in the Upper Colorado River Basin, Wyoming, United States - RVT100D185 | ecosystem: Environmental > Terrestrial > Soil > Contaminated >...
CCGGGATCGTGATACCGGGCACCTCGTTGTGCAGGAACTCGGCGTGGCGTGCGCTCTGAAGCGGGAGGACGCCGAGAAGCACCGGCATCGGGAACCCGTTCGGGCCGAACCGTCGTCGCGCCTCGTCGAGCATCGCCTCCACCTGGGCGAGATCGTAGAGCGGCTGGGTCATGACGAGGTGCGCGCCGGCCGCGAGCTTCCGCTCCAGCCGGTCCCACTCCGTCCCGGCATCGGCCGCCGTGGGATCGAGGGCGCAGGCGATCGTGAACCCGGCGCGCTGGCCGATCGGCGAGCCAGCCTGATCCTCGCCCCGGTTGAGCCGGGCGAGGATCTCGACGAGCCCGATCGAATCGACGTCCCAGACACCGGAACCGGTGGGGTACTCGCCGGTCCGCGGCGGGTCGCCGGTCAGGGCGAGAATGTTCCGGACCCCGAGCGCATGGGCACCGAGCAGCTCCGATTCGAGCGCCATGAGGTTCCGGTCGCGGGTCGTCAGGTGGACGACGCACTCGAGGTCGAGGTCGTGCTGGATCCCGAACGCGACCGCGAGGGCGCCCATCCGCACGCGGGCCATCGCGCTGTCACTGATGTTGACGACGTCGACCCCCGCGTTGCGCAGGAGCCGGGCGGCGTCGAGGGTCCGCTCGATCCGGATCGAGCGGGGTGGGTCGATCTCGACCGACACGACGAAGCGCCCGGCGGCGAGGGCGTCGGCCAGGCGGGTCGGCGGCGGTGCGTCGCCGACGACGAGGCGAGCAGTCTCGATGACCGGCGTGCGACCTGGCGCAGCGGCGACCGCGGCGGCCGCTGCGGCCGCGGCGACTGTGGCCAGCGGGCCGTCCGAGGCTGCTGCCGGCACGGCGTCGAGCGCGCGGCGCATGGCCATGATGTGGTCCGGCGTGGTCCCGCAACAGCCACCGAGGATCCGGGCACCGGCGGCGACGAAGCGCGGCACCATCGCCGCGATGTAGTCCGGACCGGCGGCGTAGACGAACTGGCCCTCGATGCGCTGGGGCAGGCCGGCGTTCGGCATGATCGATCGCGCCGGCCCGTCGGGAGCAGGCCCGAATCCGTCGAGCGCGTCGAGGCACGCCTGCGGCCCGACGCCGCAGTTCACACCGAGAGCGTCAACCTCCGCCGCCGCGAGCGCGATCGCTGCGTCGGCGGGCTCCGTCCCGTCCGGGAGCGCGATCTCCTCGCCGAAGGTCAGGCTGGCGACGATCGGCAGGTCCGCCGACGCACGACGCGCCTCGTCGACCGCCAGCAGGAGGTGGCGCAGGTCCGCGAAGGTCTCGATCACGAACGCGTCGACTCCCCCCTCGAGGAGCCCGTCGATCTGCTCGCGAAAGGACGCCCGGATCGCCGCATCATCGAGGTGGAGCAGCTCGCGGGTCGGCGCCCCGAGCGGCCCGATCGATCCGCCGACGAGGACGTCCCGGCCGGCCACGTCGCGCGCCTCGCGGGCGACCTGCGCCGCCCGGCGATTCAGCCGGTGCGCGTCGTCGGCGAGCCCGAACGGGGCCAGGCGCACGCGGTTCGCGCCGAACGTGGCCGTCTCGATGAGCTCCGCTCCGGCCTCGAGGTACTCGCGGTGGATGGCGCCGATCAGGTCCGGTCTCGTCGTGGCCAGCTCGTCGAGGCAGGCCCGCTGCGGGATCCCGCGGCTGAAGAGCAGCGTGCCGATCCCCCCGTCGGCCAGGAGGGGCCGGTCGGCGAGACGAGTGCGGAAGGCGAGTCGGCTGGTCATCCGTCAAGCCTACGGCTTCCGTCACGTCGAGCCGGCCGAACCGCCTCCGCCGGCTCGCCCCCGCCGACCCGCCCCCGCCGACGCAGGAGGCGGTGCGTGCCGCCTCCTCCGAGCAGCACGTGCGGCGCGCGCGGTCGGCCGTTGTAGGTCGATCCAAGCGACGCCCCGTACGCGCCGGCGTCGGCGATCGCAACGAGGTCACCCCGGCGCAGGGCCGGAAGGTCGTGCTCGCCGAGGTGGTCGGTCGATTCGCAGATCGGGCCTTCGACGCGCGTCGCGTGCGCGCCTGTCGCGGCATCGACGGGACGCCCGGCCGCGGTCAGGGCGATCACCGGATGGATGGCGCCATACAGGGCGGGGCGGATGAGCTCCGTCATGCCGGCGTCGATCACGACGAGCGGCCCACCACGATCGCGGGCGTGCAGGACGCGAGCCACGAGCCAGCCCGAGCGGGCGACGAGGAAGCGACCGGGTTCGATCGCGAGGCGGACCGGTCGCCGGTCCGCTGGGAGGGTGTCGAGCAGGGCTGGAATCTCGCGTGCGAAGCGGGCCGGATCGGGCGCCGGCTCGCCGCGCGGGCTCACCGGGAACCCACCGCCGAGATCGGCCGTGTCGAAGTCCGGTATGGACCCGCGGACGAGCGCGAGCAGGGCGAATGCGCGGCGGGCCGCGTCGCGCCACGCGTCGACGGCACCGAGCTGGGAGCCGACGTGGACGTGGATCCCCCGCGGCCGGAGCCCGCCGCCGGCGCCGGCCCCGGACATGCCGGCCCCGGACGTGCCAGTCCGCGGCGCGCCGACCCCGTACATGGCAGCCTCGACGGCACGGGTCAGCTCCGCCTCGGTCATGCCGAACTTCGAGCCGCCGGCTCCGACTGCCAGCCCCGGCCGGGTCTCCGGCGACACGTCGGGGTTCAGCCGGTACAGGACGTCGACGCGCGTCCGCGCCCGCCTGGCGAGGAGTGCGAGCCGGTCCGCTTCCTCCGGCGACTCGACGGAGACCCAGACCAGCGGCCGGCCGGCTGCAGCCGCGGCGACCGCCGCGCCCAGGTCACGCTCGCTCTTGCCGACGCCCTCGAGCGTAATCCGCTCGTTCGGCACGCCGGCCGTCCGGGCGACCGCCCACTCGCCGGACGACACGACATTGGCACCGAAACCGCGTCCCGCGACCGCCCGGACGACGCCTGGGACGTCATTCGCCTTGACCGAGAACTGCCGCATCCACGGATCCGGAAATGCGCTCCGGACGACGTCGGCCGCCTCGTCGAGGGCCCGTTCGTCGGTCACGAAGACGGGCGTGCCGAAGCGGACAGCGGCGCGCCGAAGCGCGGCCGCGACGTCCGGCGGGACGAGCACCCCTACAGCAGTCGGCGCGGCGTGAGGGCGAGGCTGACGATCGTCGAGACGACCGAGATGACGACGGCGCCGATGACGGCACCGATGACGGCGTCGGCCGTCAGCTCCGGCGGGAATCCGCCGACGGTGAACCCAAGGGCCAGCTGGTCCGACACGAACGCGACGACGAGGAGCATCGCCGCGTTGATGACGAAGGCGACGAGCCCGAGCGTCATGAGCCCGATCGGGAACGACAGCGCCTTGACGATCGGCTTGAGGTAGCTGTTGACGAGCGCGAAGATCAGCGCGACTGCGCCGAGCTTCCACCAGTCCTCGCCGTAGTCGAAGCTGAGCTGCGGTACGACCTGGATCGCGACCCACAAGGCCGCCGCGTTAACGGCGACCTTGACGATGAGTTCCGTCACGAGTCCTCCCTCCGGTGTATGCGTGGTCCCGGTTCGGTACGCGCGCGTGCAGATCGTACCGCGCCGGTCAGGGCCGGAGGCCGGCCGTCAGGTTGGCCTTCAGGTCCGGCCACTCCGATCGGACGATGCTGTACCAGGCTGAGTGACGCAGGTCGCCCTCCGGCATGATCATGTGATCGCGGAAGATCCCCTCGAACGTCGCGCCGATGCCGAGCAGCGCCGCGCGCGAGGCCTCGTTTCGCGAATCGGTCTTGAACTCGACCCGGTTGGCGCCGAGGTGCTCGAACGCGTGCTCCAGCTGGAGGAGCTTCGCCTCGCGGTTCGCGCCGCTGCGCTGCCACGCCGGCGCGATCAACGTCCAGCCGATCTCGAGCCGGCGATGCTCGGGGACGATGGCGAGGTAGCGGGTCGCGCCGATCAGTCGGCCCGTCGGCTGCTCGATCGTGGCGAACGGTAACTCCGTCCCCGTTGTGGCGTTCGTCAGGGCAGCCTCGAGCCAGTCGGTCATGCCGGCGCGGTCGATCGGCCGGGCCAGCGTCCAGCGCCAGATCGCCGGATCGAGGCCCACGGCGACCAGCCCGTCGAGGTGATCCCGCCCGAGCGGCTCGAGGCGGACCCGGTCACCTTCGAGAACGACGGGCTCGACCCACGCGCCGGCGGCCGAGTGGGGGATGGGATCGAACACGAGCAGATCGTACGCGGCGCCGGCGTCAGCCGGCGCAGCGTGGCGTCGGGCCGCGTGCGGGTTTCGCCGGGCGCGGCGAACGCTAGACTCGGGACCCGCCTATCCAGCACACCGGAGTTTCCCGTGCCGCAGTCGTTCAGCGCCACCGTCGAGACGTTCCTCGCCGAGTACTTCGCCCTGCTTCCGGTTCACGCAACCGCAGCCGGGAACCACGAGCACGACGATCGGTGGCCGGACCTGAGCGTGGCCGGTCGCGACGAGCGCGTCGCCTTCTTCGACCGCTGGGAGACGACACTTCAGGCGCTCGACGACGGCGCGCTCACCGACGACGAGCGGATCGATCGCGACCTCCTGCTCGGCGAGCTCGATGCGGCGCGATTCGAGGAGACGGAGCTTCGGACGGAGGCGTGGGACCCGCTCGAATGGGTCTACCTCATGGGCGGCGGGATCTTTCCGCTCCTGGCTCGCGACTTCGCCCCGCTGGCCGACCGCCTCGCGTCGGCCGCGGGGCGGCTCGAGGGCCTGCCGGCCGTCGTCGCCGCCGCACGCGAGACCCTGACCGGGCAGGGCGATCGCCCGGTTTCGCGTCTTCATACGGAGACGGCCCTGAAGCACCTGCCCGGAATCGTCGACCTGGCCGACCAGGCGAGCGGCGCCACCCACGACGAGGCCGCCGGCGCCGACCCCGCGGTGGCCGCGCTCCGGCCTCGTCTCGCCGCGGCGGCCGAGACGGCCAAGGCCGCCCTGGCCGACTTCGACCGACACCTTCGGGACCATGTCCTCCCGACGGCGGAGGGCGAGGGACGCCTCGGGTCGGACCTGTTCGCCGCCAAGCTGCGCCGGACGCTCCGCAATCCCGACCTCACACCGGCGCGGGTCCTGGCGGCGGCCGAGCGCGACTACGTCGCCGTTCGCGGGGAGCTCGTTCGCCTGGCTCGACAGGCGTGGCCGGCGTGGCGTCCGGGCGTGCCGATGCCGGCCGACGACTCCGCGATCGTGCGCGGCGTCCTCGACGCCGTCGGCGCGGAGCACCAGCGCGCGGAGGACCTGCTCGACTTCTGCCGGGTCGAGCTGACCCGGATCGAGGCATTCTGTCGCGCGCACGACCTCATCGGGCTCGCGGACGAGCTCCTCGAGATCCGCTGGACCCCGCGGTATCTGCGGGCCTTCGGTGGCGCGATGCTCGACTCACCCGGCCCGCTCGACAAGGGACAGAAGGCCTTCTTCTCGATCACCCCGATCCCCGACGAGTGGACCACGGAGCAGGCCGAGTCGTACCTGCGCGAGGACAACGACCGGATGCTCCGGCTGCTCACGATCCACGAGGCCGTCCCGGGTCACTACCTCCAGGGTGCCTACGCCAACCGCCACCCGTCGATCGTGCGGTCGGTCTTCTGGAGCGGTGTGTTCGCCGAGGGGTGGGCGGTCTACGTGACCCAGGTCATGATGGACGCGGGCTACGGGGCGGACGATCCGGCGCTCCTGCTCACCCACTGGAAGTTCTACCTGCGGGCGATCACGAACGCCATCATCGACGTCCGCATCCACACCCTGGGCATGACCGAGGACGAGGCCGTTGCGCTCATGGTCGACGGCGGGTTCCAGGAGGAGGCCGAGGCGCGCCAGAAGTACGAGCGTGCCCGCCTCACGGCGACCCAGCTGTCGACGTACTACGTCGGCTCGCTCGAGTTCTGGGAACTCGAGCGGGAGGTGAGGCGGCGGGTCGCCGCGGCGTCCGGCGATCCACGCGGCGAGGCGGCGGTGCCGGAGCCACGGGTCGTCGGCGGGTACGGCGAGACGCCGGGATTCGTCCATCGCCGTCACCTCGAGGCGTGCATCTCGCACGGTTCGCCGCCGCTCCCGCTCCTCCGGCGGATCCTGTCCGGGTGAACGCGGACCGAGACGTCATCGCGCGGCTCGAGGCGATCGGGCTTCGCTACTACGTGACCGGTTCATGGGCACTGGCCGCCTACGCGGAACCGCGCATGACGCGCGACATCGACATCGTGCTCGACGCGGCGCCGGCCGACTACGAACGGGTGATCCGGCCGGCCTTCGAGGACGCCTACCTGGTCAACGACCCGATCGTGATCGGCGGTCGGTCGATCGGCGGACTCATTCACCGAATCGAGATTGCCCGGGCGGACCTCATCTTCGGTCGGGCCGATCCATGGGCGCGCTCCGCGCTCGACCGACGCGCGCGGTTCGAGCACCCGACGCTCGGGCCCACCTGGATCATCTCTCGCGAGGACCTCATCCTGGCCAAGCTCGAGTGGTCCGACGGGGGCTCCTCGGAGCTCCAGGTGCGGGACGTCCGCTCGATCGTCCGGCTCGCAGACGACCTCGACTGGCCGTATCTCGAGCGGTACGCTTCGACTCTCGGAGTGCGGCCATTGCTGGAGCTGATCCGTGCCGGTTGACCTCGCGCAGCAACAGGTCGACGAGCGCGTGCGCGCCACGCCGCCGGACGATCGGATGCGTCTCCACGCGCGGCTGCGCGCGGATGCGGTCGTGCTGGTCTGGGCGCAGGCCGATCGGGCCGGTCCGATGACCGAGCTCGAGCGGGCCCGGTTCCTGCTCCGCCGGCTCTACCCGGACCTCGAGGGGCCGCGCCTCGAGGCGATCATGGACCGCCTCGAGGCCGACTGGCAGGCCGGGATCTGGACGGGTTTCCGGCGCCCGAAGCCCGGCTCGGACTGAGGGAGGAACGTCCTGCCGTCGGCTACCGGCCGATGGCCCGCGCGGTGATCTCGAGCGCCTTGGTCTCGGCGGTATGGATGTCCCGCAGGCGATCGCCAAGGTCGGCGAACAGGTCGTCAACCAGGCCATCCGCGAAACCGGCCCGATCGGCCCGATCGCGCGCATCCCACAGGCGTCGTGCGGCGGAGCGGGCGGTCGCCCGGCCCGGCTCGCCGTCCATCACCGCATCGTGGAGCTCCTCGGCCGCCTCGAGGGCGTCGGTCGCGCCGTCGATCGAGCCCGGGACGGCCGCGTCGGCCAGGTCGTGCCACAGGTCACCAGCAACGCGCCAGGCCGCGGCGCCATCGACGAGCCCCGGCGCGTCGAGCGGGACTGCGGCCTCCTCGAGTCCGCTCGCAAGGAGCTCGCGGAGATGACCGCCGGTCGCGCCGACGTCGCCGTCGACCCATTCGACGATCGACATCAGCGCACCGAACAGGCCCGTGCCGCCGGCGAACACGCTGGGCCACCCCTTCGGATGCCGCCGGTCGGTCATGCGCCGGCTCCATTTGCGCCAGGCCGGCAGGGAGAACGAGTCGGACCGGGCTCGGAGATGGTCGACCTGGTCGGCCAGCCCCGCCCGGAGCGCCGCCTGGAGCCGATCGGCGGGGAGAGGACCCGGTGCCGGACGGAGCTCGATGAGCCGATGCCGGGACGAGCCGATGCGGGCCCGCGCGCGGGCCATCACCGCCGGGGCGACGTGGAGTGGCGCGCGCCCGCGGTCATCGACGAGGTACGCACCGCCCGGAGTTCGGCCGGCCACGACGATCGGGTAGCCCGAGACCCCCGACAGATGATCGGGCTGGCCCCAGGTCCCGATCACCTGCTGGTCGACGAACGCGACGACCGGGTCGCCGCGCTCGAGGATCGCGTCGAGTGTCGCAGCGGCTGAGCGGGCGCCACCGGTCTCATGGAGGCGAGCCTCGACACCGAGGCGCCCCGTGGCGTTGCCGAACCAGCCGGGGATGCCCGGGTACTGCGAGCGGTTGCGGAAGCCGAGGGTCAGGATGGGGCCGCGGCCGACGAACTCCCACAGGATGTAGCCGGCCCCGAGCCCGCCACCGGCGATGAGCACGAGGCCTTCCGACAACGGCTGACCGGTCAGCGGAGAGGTCAGCCCGCGGTCGGCCAGCACGTTCGCGAGGCAGGCCGTCTCGGGGTGCAGGCCGCCGCGGAAGCCGTACCCTCCCGGCGCGTCGGACGATTCCGAAGTCGCTGAGGTGGTCGTGCTCATTCGGTCGGCCCGGAGGACGCGCCGCGCGGTCGCGTAGCGCTCGCCGGTCCTGGACATGCGCGCGCGCACGCGGCGCTTGAAGCCCTTCTGGTTCGTCATCGGTCGATCTCCGTCACGGCCCGACGCATGCGCCCACGCCGCTGCGCCGCCGCCGGTCGGATGGATCGACCCGTCGTCCCGAGGATCTGGTGGTCCCCTTTACCCCCGCGCTGCCGGAATGCGTGGGCTCCCGGTCTGGAGGTCCGGCGAGGGAGTCGCCAACGACGAGTCTACGTCGTGCGGCGGCGAGTCGTCGAGCCCGTCGTTCGCGAACCGGATCGCCCGCGGGCGCCCGGTGGGCGCGCCGTCTTGCCGGCCCGGACGACCTTCGGGGCCGGACCGGCGAGGTCCGCCAGGCGGTCGAGGCGGTATCCCGACGCCTCGGCGAGCGGCCGGACCGTGTCGACGACCGAGCGCGAGGTTCGCTGCGCGGCCGCCGTCCCATCGAGGGCGTCGAGATCGACGGCCGTGTCGAGCGCGTCGTTCCACTCGTCGCCGCCGAACCAGTCGACCCCCTCCCAGCGGTTGGCGCGCACGAGCGCGCGCGCATCCGGGTTCGAGAGCCACGCCGTGACGAGGCGTCGCGCGCGGTCCGCCGTGGTTCGGCCGCCGACGTTCGACGGGCGCGGCAGCGCGACGAGCAGTCGGACGCGCTCCACGGCGGTCCAGGCGGCACCTTCGTCCAGGCCGGCTGCCCGGAGACCGGCGGCGAGGGCCTGGCCCAGGCGGAGCTCGTCGAACCAGGCGCGGCTCGTCGGCCCCACGATCGCGCCGGGCGCGAGCCGGCCGAGCGGCTCGAGGATCGCCCAGCCGGCCAGGACCGCCCGTCGCCACGGGTCGGCGGCGGCTGGCTCGTCGGCCGCGTCCGCGGTGAGCCGCGCGAGCCGTTCGAGCCGCGCCTCCGTCGCGGACGTGTAGCCGCCGGCGTCGCCAGTCGTGCCGGTCGCCGTGCGGACGGCGTCGGCGAAGCGGGTGAGCGCCGCCCGAGCGCCCTGATCCGCTGACGCGCCCTCGCGGACGAGGCCCCCGAGGGGCCCGGCGACGAGCGCCCGAAGCGGCTCGTGCACGGGCTCGAGCTGGAGCTCGCGCAGTGCCTCGTCGATCGACGGAACGCCGGCTCCGCCGAGCCGGTCGGCCAGCCTCCGCCACTGGCCGGCGACGCCGTCGTGGAGGTTCCTGAATTCCCAGAACACATGCCCCTGGTAGGCGTCGAGGCGGACCCACAGGCCGCCCTGCCGGACGTCCGCCGCGGAGCGCAGGTATTCGAGCCCCGTGCGGGCGTCCCGGAAGGCGACGAAGTCGTCCGCGCCTCCGGGCAGCTCGAGCGCGTCGGCGAGCAGGCGACGGACGAGCGTCTTCGACCCGTCGGCGGCCTTCTGCGCGTAGGCCGCCGATTCGCGCACGCGCCCGGCGGTCGAGCCGAACCGGTTGTGATAGACGACGAGCGAGCGCCCGTCCCCGCGCCCGTTCGAGTAGGCGTAGACGTTCTCGTCGATCCCCCCGCCGTCCGCCTCGAAGTCGTAGAGCAGGAAGTCCTCCGCCCCGGCGAACCGGCCGCGGCGATGGAAGAGCGGGAAGATCTCGCGCTCGTGGCGCTCGACGAGCCACGGGTCCGGACGCTCGTCCATCGTCGCCCGCCGGAACTCCATGCCGTACTTCTCGCCGAAGCCCTCGATCTGCCCGTGGCCGAGCATCGGCAACCCGGGCAACGTGGCGAGGAGCGAGGCGACCCCGAAGTACTTGTCGCCCTTGCCGAACTGCTCGACGGCCGTCTTCTCGTCGGGGTTGTTCATGAAGTTCACGTAGCGCTTGAGGATCTCCGGGTCGAACTCGATGGTTTCCTTGATGACCCGCCGATAGCCCGCGTTGTCCTCGTCGCGGAGCATGTGCATGAACGCGCTGTTGTAGACCCGATGCATCCCGAGCGTCCGCACGAAGTAGCCCTCGAGCAGCCAGAACGCCTCGGCCAGGAGGAGCGTGTCCGGGACCTCGGCGGCGACGCGATCGACGACCTCGCGCCAGAACTCGACCGGGATCGCCGCGTCGAACGCCGCCTTCGGCATCGAGCCATGTTCCGCCCGGGACGGGATCGCCCCGCCGGAACCGGGCTCCGGGTACCACAGCCGCGAGATGTGCTTCTTGGCCAGGACCATCGCGGCGTCGAAGCGGATGATCGGAAAGCGCCGGGCGACGTCGAGGATCGTTCGGATGACCTGCTCGCGGACCTCCGGCTTGAGGAAGTCCAGCTGGGCCGTGTCGTTCCACGGGAAACTCGTCCCGTCGTTGCCGTGATAGATGTACTGCTCCCCGCCGCCCCGCCGGTCGAAGCGCTTGAACACGACCGCCGCGTCCGTGTTGTCCCAGTAGTGGTCCTCGAGGACGATCCCGACGTCCGGATGGGACGACAGGTCCGGTCCGTTGAACGAGTAGCCGGGGTAGGGCGACCAGGGCAGCGAGACGAACCACTCCGGGTGCTCGACGACCCAGCTGGAGTCGATGCCCATGTGGTTGGGGACCATGTCGGCCGACAGGCGAATCCCGCGTGCCCAGGCGCGTTCGCGCAGGTTCGCGTAGGCACCGTCGCCCCCGAGGTCGCCGGCGATCCGGTAGTCGTCGAGGGAGTACGCGGATGCCACCGCGTCCGGGTTGCCGCGCCGCCGCTTGATCCGTTCCGAGGCGAGCGATCGCTCCCACAGGCCGATGAGCCACAGCCCCGTGATGCCGGAGCGGGCGAGGCGGTCCAGTTCGTCGTCCGGAATCGCATCGAGGGTCCGGATGTCGCGCTCGTACCAACGCGACAGCTGGTCGAGCCAGACGTACGTGCTCTTGGCGAGGAGGACGAGTCGGGGCATCCACTCGCTGTCCGACGAGAACCGCTCCGGCTCCGCCTCGAGCCCGCCGAAGCTCGGCGCCTCCGCGGCGCTGCCGCCCCCACCGCCGAACCGGAGATGGAGCGCTCGTTCCTCCTCGGCGATGACGTCGAGGGCGATGAGCAGGCGATCGAGCAGGTCGCCGAGCATCGAGCCCCAGCGCTCGCGGATGTAGCGCAGCTGACCGGCCAGCGAGGTCGGGGAGTGGCGCGCCGGAGCGCGGAGCATCTCGAGCAGCGTCTCGCCCTCCGGCCCGAAGCCCGGCTGCGCCGCGAAGAACGCGTCGACGGTGGCGATCGCCGCCTCGTAGTCGGCCCGCTCGGCAAGCGGGCGGTCGTCGAACAGGTCGCGCAGCGGCGCCGCGGCCGGGTTCTCGTTCGCGATCCGGGTGAGGATCAACTCCTCGAGCGTGGATTCCGGCGGCTCCGCCGGCGCGTCAGGCGCGCCCTCCGCCCCCGCCGTGCCGTCCGCCCCCGCCGCGCCGGCGAGCCGGTCCGGGAAGTCATCGAGGAACGCCCGGCGCAGTCCGTCGGCCCGCCGAGCCCCTCGCGCAGCACGAACCGCCGCGAGCGCCGCGGCGACCGCCTCGGGGCGCGCCTCGTCCTCGTAGCGTTCGACGAGGTAGTGGAACACCTCGTGGATCACGCCGAGCGCGTAGAGCTCTCCGGCGCCGATGCCCGGCGAACCCGGAGCGAGATCCTCGGCGCGCGCCCGGTTCATCCGGGCGGCCAATGCGCGCGCGATCCGGCCCTCGCCCATCGCGACCGAGCCGTCCGGACGATGAAGGGACAGGTCCGGGTCGTAGCGCTCCCGGGCCGGGCGGGCCGTCCTGACGCCGGATCTGCGGCTCATCGGCGCATCAGTCGAGCAGCTCGAGCAGGCCGCGCAGCGGGATCGCCACCCAGTCCGGTCGGTTGTTCAGCTCGTACACCAGCTCGTAGCAGGCCTTCTGGATGAGGAAGGCGTCGAGCAGGATCGCGCGGTCCTCATCCTTCGACGGGAGGAACGACGCCCCCTCGGTCTGCTCGAGGTACCCGCGCAGGAACGCCGCGGACACCCAGCGGTACCAGTAACGCACCCAGGGCATGAGTGCCTCGGCGTCCTCGTCGCGGACCGGCATGCCGAGTTCCGTCCGGATCAGCGTCCCGTACGACGCGTACTGGAACGATCGGATCATGCCGGCGACGTCTACCAGCGGCGATCGCTTCAGGCGACGCTCACCGAGGGGACGGGCGGGCTCCCCCTCGAAATCGATGATGAGCAGGTCGCGGCCGGTATGGAGTACCTGTCCGAGGTGGTAGTCCCCGTGGACTCGGATCCGCTCGCCGTCGATCTTGTGCCCGTAGAGCGCCCGCAGGCGCGCGTCGATCCCGTCGGTCACCTCGAGCAGCAGGTCCGCCGTCGCGGCGGCGGCCGGAGACAGGGTGCCCCGTCGGCGCGACAGGAGGCGCAGCCCGTTCCGCGAGGTCGCGAGGATCGCCTGGTAGATCGAGCGCTGATAGAGCTCCGTGAACGGTTCCGGCGCAAAGTCCGGGTCGCGCCGCTCGGACGCGAGGACCTGGTGCAGCTCCCCCGTCCGCGTGCCGAGCAAGCGCGCCGTGTCGAGGTACGACTGGATGGCGTCGAGCGCGACGTCGGGTGGGTCGCTGCGGGCTGCCTCGAGCAGGGCGGCCGACCCGAGCGGACCGCTCCCCGGCGGAAGCGCGAAGGCGGCCGCCCGTTCGAAGTACCCGCCGACCGCGTCGAGGGTGTACTCGAACAGGTCGCCCTGGTTCGAGACGAACTGCTGGAGAATGGCCGCCGTTCCGGGCGAGCCTCCGGGAGCCCGGTACTCGATCGCGCCGGCGACGGCCGGGACATGCTCGAACCCGCGCTCCGTCAGGAAGCGGCCCACCTCGAGGTCCGGGTTCGTGCCGGCGGCGATGATCCGATAGAGCTTGAGGATGTACCGGTCGCCGAGGATGATCGAGCTGTTGCTCTGCTCGGAGCGGATCGGCATCGCCTTGAGCGTGCGCTCGGCTGCGCCGGACCGCGAGCGCATGGCCGGGAAGGGCCGGCCGGTCAGTTCGCCGGAGCGCCCCTTGAACCGGCCCCGATCACGGATGGCAGCGTGGATCGCGGAGGCGAAGTCCGGCAGCGCCGTCGCGTCGACGAGGTACGCGCCGGAGCGGCCGCGCGAAGCCGGGAGCCGGGCGATGCCGGCAGCGGGCTGGTCCGCGAGCAGCGTGTCGCGCGCGGCCGGGCCGCGGATCGCGAGCGGCACAACGTACGTCTCCGGCTCCCCCTCCGTGTAATCAACCTCGAACAGGACGACGAGCGCCTCGCGCGACCCGTACGGGACGCCGATCGCATCGCGGACGCGCGCGTCCTTGACCTTGCGCGCCTTGCCCCGGAACCAGCGGCGCGGGCGGACCCAGCGGGTCAGCACGCTCACGAGCTGGTCGCCGGATCGATCGAGCAGGTCGCGGACGGTATCGGCGGCCGGGAGCGCCGGAAGGTCTTCCGGCGTGGTCGGCGCCACGTCCTCCGTGGCGGCGGGGGCGTCGAGCGAGAACCACATGAACTCGTGCGGGCCGAGCGTGATGAAGTACGGGTTCTGGCCGATCGCCGGGAACTCGACCCGGCCGAACATCTCGACCGGCACACGGCCGTCGTGGGCGGACAGGTCGAGCTCCGCATGCTGGGCGAAGCGCGACAGGTTGGCGAGGACGAGGATCGTCTCCGATTCGTGGCGGCGGACGAAGGCGAGGATCCGGCGGTTCTCCGGGTGGAGGAACTCGAGCGTGCCGCGGCTGAACGCGGGGTGCCGGCGGCGCAGGTCGATGAGCCGCTTCATCCACCACAGGAGCGAGTGCGGATTCGCCTGCTGGACCTGGACGTTGATGGCCTCGTAGTGATACTCCGGGTCGACGATCACCGGCAGGTAGAGCTGCTGCCGGTTCGCCTCCGAGAAGCCGGCGTTGCGATCGCCGGTCCACTGCATCGGCGTACGGACGCCGTTCCGGTCGCCCACGTAGACGTTGTCGCCCATCCCGATCTCGTCGCCGTAGTAGAGGACGGGCGTGCCAGGCAGCGAGAAGAGCAGGCCGTTGAGGAGCTCGATCCGGCGGCGGTGGTTGCCGAGCAGGGGTGCCAGGCGGCGCCGGATGCCGAGGTTGATCCGCATCTGCGGATCGTGCGCGTAGACCCGGTACATGTAGTCGCGTTCCTCGTCGGTCACCATCTCGAGCGTCAGCTCGTCGTGGTTGCGCAGGAACAGCGCCCACTGCGAGGTCTCCGGGATCGCCGGCGTCTGGTCGAGGATGTCGATGATCGGGAAGCGATCCTCCATCCGGACGGCCATGAACATCCGCGGCATGACCGGGAAGTGGAACGCCATGTGGCATTCATCCCCGTCTCCGAAGTAGGCGACGGAGTCCTCCGGCCACTGGTTCGCTTCTGCGAGCAGCATTCGATCGCCGTACTTGGCATCGATGTGGCGGCGCAGCTCGCGCAGGAAGCCGTGCGTCTCCGGCAGGTTCTCGCAGTTCGTTCCCTCACGCTCGTACAGATAGGGGATCGCATCGAGGCGCAGGCCGTCGACGCCCATGTCGAGCCAGAAGTCCATGATCCGGAAGATCGACGCGCGGACCTCCGGGTTGTCGAAGTTGAGGTCCGGCTGGTGCGAGTAGAAGCGGTGCCAGAAGTACGCGCCGGCGACCGGATCCCACGTCCAGTTCGACGTCTCGAAGTCCTTGAAGATGATCCGCGCCTCGCGATACCGATCCGGCGTGTCGCTCCAGACGTAAAACTCGCGATGGGGGCTGCCCGGTGCGGCGCGTCGCGCCCGCTGGAACCAGGGGTGCTGGTCGGAGGTGTGGTTGCAGACGAGCTCGGTGATCACGCGCAGGCCGCGCGCGTGCGCCTCTCGCACGAACGTGCGGAAGTCGCGCAGCGTCCCATAGTCCGGGTTGACGGTCAGGTAGTCGGCGATGTCGTAGCCGTCGTCCTTGCCGGGCGACGGGTAGAACGGCAGGACCCAGACCGCCGTGACCCCCAGGTCGCGCAGGTAGTCGAGCTTCTCGGTCAGGCCGCGAAAGTCGCCGATCCCGTCGCCGCTATGGTCACGGAACGCACGGACATGGACTTCGTAGACCACGGCGTCCTTGAACCACAGGGGATCGCCGCCGGTTCGGGTGGTCATCACAGGTAGTACTCAAATTGGGTTTCGGTCCGCACCTGTGGCCGGACGTGGTAGATCCGCGCCGGGCACGTGGCCGGATCGACCTCGACGAGGGTGCTCGGACCGTGCCACAGGCGGACCGATCCGTCGAGCAGGTCCTCCACCTCGTAGGGCCGATCGACGGCGATGCCGAGCTCCTCGAGTGGCAGCTCCAGGGTCCCGCTGCGCGGCCGGGACGGATCGAGCGACACGACCGTGAGGATCGTGTCGGACCCGTCGCCAGAGCGCTTCGTGTAGGCGATGAGCTCGTCGTCATCGATCGGATGGAAGTCCAGCCGCTCGTTCGTCTGGAGGGCCGGGTGTTCGTGGCGGATCCGATTGAGCGTCGCGATGAGCGGGCCGATACCGTCCGGATGGTTGAGCTCCCAGTGCCGGACCTGGTACTTCTCCGAGTCGAGATACTCCTCGCTACCCGGCTCGCGCGGGGCGTGCTCGAGCAGCTCGTAGGCCGGCCCGTAGATCCCGTACGTCGCCGCCAGGGTCGCCGCCAGGACCACGCGCGCCTGAAAGGTGGGGCGGCCGCCGTGCTGGAGCGTCTCGTGGAGGATGTCCGGCGTGTTCGGCCAGACGTTCGGTCGGAAGAACTCGGCCACGGGCGGGCGGGTTACCTCCTCGAAGTAGGACGTCAGGTCCCACTTCGTCGTTCGCCACGTGAAGTACGTATACGACTGGCTGAAGCCGACCTTGGCCAGGCGGTACATGACCTTGGGCCGGGTGAACGCCTCAGCGAGGAACATGACCTCCGGATGATCGCGCTTGACGTCGGCGATCATCCACTCCCAGAACGGCAGCGCCTTGGTGTGCGGGTTGTCGACGCGGAAGATGTGGACGCCGTGGCCGATCCAGAACCGGACGACGTCGGCAAGGTGCTCCCACATCCCGCGCCAGTCGTCCGATTCGAAGTCGAACGGGTAGATGTCCTGGTACTTCTTCGGCGGGTTCTCCGCGTACTGGACCGTCCCGTCGGGACGCTGACGGAACCAGGCAGGGTGCTCGCGGACCCACGGGTGGTCCGGTGACGCCTGGTAGGCCAGGTCGAGGGCGATCGCGATACCGCGCTCCTCGGCGGCCCGAACGAGCGCCCGGAAGTCGTCGAGGGTGCCGAGCTCCGGATGGACGGCGGTGTGACCTCCCTCCGCGGCACCGATCGCCCACGGCACGCCGGGGTCGTCGGGCCCGGCGGTCGTAATGTTGTTCGGTCCCTTGCGGTGCGTCCGTCCGATCGGGTGGATCGGCGGCAGGTAGAGGACATCGAAGCCGAGGCCGGTCACGTAGTCGAGCCGGGCGATGACATCGCGGAAGGTTCCGTGCCGGCCGGGCGTCGGCGAGGTGGACCGTGGGAAGAGTTCGTACCACGCAGAGCATCGCGCCCGGACCGGCTCGACGACGACCCCGTACGCGTCGCTGACCGTCTCATGGCGCCGATCGGCGTGGCGGCCCATGAGCACGTCGAGCTCGTCGTCCAGGGCGAGGTTCGCCCGGGCCTCGGTCGATCCTTCACCGCGCAGCTCCGCCGCCCAGGCCGCGAGCGTCGTCGCGTCCGATCCGCGCGCTCGTTCGGCCGTTCCGGCGACGAGGTCCGCCCCGATGAGCAGGTCGACCGCCACGTCCTGGCCGGCCTCGATCCGCGTCCGGAGATCCCGCCGCCAGGTCGCCCAGGCATCCGTTCGGGCGGCGACGGCGTACTCGTGCCGGCCGAGGTGATCGACGTCGAACGATGCCCGCCAGCGGTCGTTGCCGAGCGCTTCCATGGGGCCTTCCGACCAGCCGCCGCCGTCGCGGCGATGCCGAAGCAGGACGGACACGACGTCGTGGCCGTCCGCGAAGGCGTCCGCTTCCACGATGATCGTATCGCCGACTACCCGTTTGATCGGGAACCGTCCGCCGTCGACCTGCGGCGCGACCGATTCGACGACCGCGCGGCGGCGGCCGTCGTCGGGGATCGCGGGGATCGCGAGAGTCGCGGGGTCGGCGCTGGACCGCGGGGCGCTGATCGGGTCCCTCCTGCCGGTGTCGCGGGCGTCATGCCCGGTGGGCGCTCTGTCCTCGGCTGGCGATGGAGGGACCGTAGGCCGGGCGACGGGCAGGTGTCAAACGGAATCGCGCGCCGGCCTGCCGGCCGGTCCGGATCAGCCGACTGATACCGGTCGGTTGGACTGGGCGTGCTCGATCGCGCGACGCAGCAGCTCGAGGCCGCTCGGATCGAATTCGTAGGTCCACGGCCGGACGCGCTCCTGCCTCGACAACCCGCGGTCGAGACCGGCCGCCAGCGCCTCGCGCGACATGAGGATGATGTCCGCCGTCCGGTCGACGACGGCGAGGTCGTCCGGTGCGCCGATCGTCGCCGAGACGATCTCGACGCCGCGCGTGCCGGACATGGCGAGCGTCTCGGCGATGTTGTCCGTGCCGCGCTCCGACGCGCAGACGAGCCCGACGCGCGAACCCTCCGGCAGGCCGGCGATCTCGTGGACGAGCTCGACGTAGCCGGGTCCGACGAGCATCGCGACGACCGGGACGCGCCCGTGGACGAGCGCCTGGGCCTCGTCGGCGTGGAACGTCGTGGTCGCGACGAGGTCGTAGTGGAACCGGTCGAGCCGATCCGGAAGATCGTCGAGGAGCGCTCCCTCCGCCTCGATGGCGCCGGGGAATTCGGCGACCAGCCGTTCCGCGTCGTAGCCGGCGTCCGCGTTCGTGCACTCGGCGAACAGGACGCGCACGAGCGGACCAGGGCGCCTGCGCTCCGTGGCCGCCGCGAACGTTGCCGACGCGACCTCGTCGGCCGTGAAACCGGCGTGGGCGGCGCGCCGGATCATCTCGGCCACGATCCCGGCCAGGGCCTCGGCGCCGCGTCGCTGGGGTGGCCGGTCTGCGACATGTGTCCCGGCCCCGTGTCGACTCGTGACGTAGCCCGCGTCGGCCAGACGCCGGTAGACCGCCCGTATCGTGTTGGGGTTCACTCTGAGGGCAGCGCCGAGTTCCCGGACCGGGGGCAGGCGGGCACCAGGCAGGAGCCGACCGGAGTCGATCTGGTAGGCGAGCTGCCAGTAGATCTGGGTCGAGATCGGAACGTCCGAATCCCGCTCGACGTCGAGCTCGCTGCTCGAGGCCGATGGGACCATCGGGGGGTCGAGCTCAGTACTTGACATACTGGACTAGTCCAAGTAGCATTCGATTTGGCCTAGTGAACTATACCAACAAGGTGCGTCCGATGGAAGCCATCCTCATCCTCGTCGCCATCGTCGGTGCCCTCGTGGCGTTCGACGTCGCAGCCCTCCGCTTCGGCGTCGACTCGCGCAACGGGTCCATGGACTCGCGCTCGCCGGCTCGCGGCATCTCCGCCTAGCCAGCGCGGTTCCGGCGCCCGGCGCCGAATCTCAGACCGAATATTCCGCCGTCGCCCCGCCGGGCGGCGTGCGCCTCGTCAGCCCGTGGCGCGCAGGCCGCGGGCTGACGGATTCTCAGTTCCGGGGTGGCGGTTGCCCGACCTCGCTCAGCGCCTGGCGGTAGATCGCCCCGCCGTCGATGCCGTGGGCAGGCGACACGAGGAGCGTGAGATCGGCGAGCAGCCGTCGCTCGAGGTGCGACCCCTCGAGTGCGTCCACCAGGCGCACGGCCCTCGCGGCCGCGCGCAAGACCTGCCTCGTCTCCGGCCGCGTGGGATCGTCCCAGTACCAGCCGTCACTCGCGAACATGGCGAGCCGCCAGCGCTGTGCCTCGAGCAGGTCGAGCAGGGCGCGCGCATCGGCCGCCGACACGCCGCCGCCCAGCCACCGCGCCGCGAACACTCCGGGCTCGTCGACCCCGAGCACGACGTCGATACATGCGTCACGGGCAGCCCACAGGTCAGGTCGTCCGGGGAGCGCCGCGAAGCGGCGTTCGGTCAGCGCGTCGATCGAGCCGGCGAGCCGCTCGAGGGCCGCGCGGAGCGGCGCCTTCCAGCGTCCGTCGGTGGCGTCCGGGCACTCCGCGCTCCAGCGGGCGATGCCATGGTGGCAGCTCCACGACGTCCGCTCGACGATGCGGACCACCCTGAACGGTCGATCCGCCGGCTCGTCGAGCGCGGCGGCGAGCTCGACGACGTCGAAGCCGCGATCGGGGACGTCCGGTCCCGGCGCGACGAGGCGCTGGAGGAACAGCTCGCGGAACGGCTGGTGGTGGCCGTACAGCTCGCCGTCCGTGGCGATGACGACGAGGCCGGACTCGCCACCGGGGAATGGCATTCCCGCCAGGCGGGTCGCCACCCGCTCGCGCGCGAAGCGGTCCGCATCGGCGGTCGCCGACGGCTCGAACGAGGCCGCGCCGGACAGCCCCGCGTCATAGAACGCGACGACGATCGACCTCCCGCCGCCGAGCTCGACGCGATACGGGCGGCGCGTCTCGACGTGTGCCTCCGCTGCTTGCCACGGCGCGAGGATCGTGTGCCGGATGCCCTCGTCGGCCAGCACGCGGAGCGTCGGCAGGTCGACCGCCGTCTCCGGCAGCCACAGCCCCGCCGGCGCCCGTCCGAAGCGGTGGCGGAAGTCGCGGATGCCCCACCGGATTTCGGTCCGTCGGTCTGCCGCGGAGGCGAGCGGGAGGATCGAGTGGTGGAACGCCTGGGCCATCGCGTTGCCGTGGACCGACTCCGGGCCCCGGTCGCCGGAGACGAACCCGGTGTACGTCGTCGGCGCGGATGCCTCGAGCCAGGCCGCGAGCGTGGGCCCCAGGTCGTAGGAGATCCGGCGGAGCGTGCCGCGTTCCACGTTCGGCCGGTAACTCTCGGCCTCGACCCGCGCGTTCCAGTCGTGGAACGGCGCAGCAGACGGCTCCGCCGGCACACGGCCGGTGAACGGGTCTGCCCGCAGCGGCTGGTAGAAGTGGGCGTGGACGGCGAGGCGGCCGCGGCTCACGAGGCGCCCCGGGTCGCGGCGAGCTCCTCCTCCGTTCGATCCCGCGCGACGCGGACGGTGTGGCGGACCCGGCCCATCCACCGCTCGCCCGGCGCGAGGTCGAGCGGCCAGCCGACGAGGAGCGCACTGCCCTGGTAGGCGCGCTCGAAGCCGGCCTCCGAGTTCGAGACCGTCTCGATCGGCCCCCAGCGCGCCTCGGCGGCTGGTTCGATCGTCGTGTCGATCGAGATCCCGATGTCGTCGTTGCCCTGGCCGATCGACCCGGCCTCGGTCACGCTACCGCCAGCGTCGTGGGTCGTCCGATCGGCCCCTTCGTGGCCGATCCGCCACCACGCCGCGGGGTTGCCGCCGCCACCGGCGAGGTTCACCGGCCAGTCCACGCCCACGGTCGCGCGAAGCGCGTGGGCCGAGCGATTCATGATCGCGATCTCGACCTCGAGGGTCGGCGCAACGCGGGTTCCGCCCGCGACGATCGTCTTCTCGACCCGCACCGGCTGGAACCCGCTCGGCCCGGCAAGCGTGCCGTCCCGGCCCACCACGACGGCGTCCTCGCGCAGCTCGACGAGCCCGAACTCACCGTCGACGAAGTCGCCCCGCTCGGTTCCGCGGTCCGCCGCCGGGTCCGGGCCACCCGTTCGCAGGCCACCGGGTGCAAGGAAGCGCACGAGCCCGGCCCGCCGCTCATGCCAGTCGTAGGCGATCCGGGCGGCGAGCCCCGGCTCCTTGGCGCGGGCCAGCTCGTGGATCGAGCTGACCGGCACCGCTCCCTCGCTTGCGGGAGATCCGCCCGCGCCGGACCGCGCGGCCTCGGTGGCGCGCCGGCGGATCGTCTCGTGGTACGCCTCCGGGCGGCGCCGGAGGACGGATCCCAGGGCATGCCGGGCCGCGCGGATGTCCCAGGCTCCGATCCCCGCCCCATCCGGGAGGGCGACCGTGACGACCTGGCCGTCGGTCGCGAGCCGCACGTCGTCCCGCCCATCGAGATCGAGATCGGCCACCGTCGCTGCGTGCCAGCCCCCGGTCGCTCGGTCGGCGAGGTCCTCGGCCGCGACGAGGTGCTCGTGGGTCGCGAGGCGCATGTGGTTGATGTACAGGCCGCCGAACAGCCCGTGCCAGTAGCAGTCGTTCGACTGTCCGCGGTGGAGGTGATCCGCGGCGCGGTCACGCTCCGCACCGGCCGGCATGGCGGCGACGGCGGCCGACGCGCGGAGCATCTGCTTGTGGAGGTCGTTGACCTCGCGATACTTCACGCCGAAGTTCCGCCACGACGCGCCGCGCAGCCAGCGGGCCTCCGGCCGCCCGTCGTCCTGGGCGGCGTGGAGGGCGACCGCGAACGCGCGAGCCTCGTCCGGCGGCAGCGCCCATTCGCCCATTTCCGCGTACGAGCCGGTCGGGACGGCTACCCGGCCGATCGGCGGGTGCGCCGCGAGCCACTCCGACGGGGTGACGGTGGCAAGCCAGCCGGCGTGCTCTTCGAGCGCCTCGAAGAAGCGCTCCACCCAGCGGCCGGAGCCCCAGCAGTGCTCGTACGTCGTGGGCCAGGCCCCGAACTTCTCGCCGTCGTCGCCCATCGTGCCGAGCCGGTCGCCGGCTTCGGTCGC